>WNFM01104310.1_pt1 | contig 20380 bp, 16 predicted proteins | sample 5400271 | NCBI WGS metagenome assembly WNFM01 (sample SAMN13153352, study PRJNA577476) | soil metagenome | isolation source: 60 cm saprolite on Douglas fir-dominated hillslope | place: USA:California | collected 2013-09-17
GATTGCCTTTCTGCACCAAAACCCCGTCTTCAAGCCTGATCTGCCGCCCGGCCTGCCCGCGGCGGTCCACAATGTCGGGCTGGATTTCGTCAATCTCGATCTGGTGCAGACCAATGATCTCATGCAAATGCTCGGCCTGAAATACCTGCCATCCGCGCTCTACAGGATGAAAACGTTGGCGTTCACGAGCGACGCGCAGTGAACAGCCGCGCTGCCCTACGTTCCTGCCGCCTCGAAATAAGGCGAGGTATCGGCCGCGTGCGCTTGAGCATGACCTTTTCGAAAAAACGGTTTCCCGCGCAACAACTACCTCACTCGGAAGGCAGGCGGTCACGTGCACCCATCGGCAAGCACCAGTTTACTCGTCGTCGTATCGTGGCGCACCTTGAACAGGTCTTGAATTTCAGGGTCACTTAGAAAGGCTTCTGCCTTTTCGCGCTCTGGAAATTCGATGATGACCATGCGTTCGGGTTTCCAATCACCCTCAATTGTCGTTGGCTGAACCCCTTGAACTATGTATTTTCCCGAATGTTTTGCGATGAATGCAGGGATTTCGGCGATGTATTTTCTGAAACCACCAAAGTCATTCACCGACAAGTCGAGCACCAAATACGCTTTCATTCCTTACCTCGCGAACCTTGATCAGACCAATTCGCGGTCCGGATGGCAGATTGTTCTTATCAGGGGCGATGCACAAGCTGTAAGGGATGGTCTACCCTTTTGCTGAGTTGACCCGAGGTCGAAATATGTCGTCAGAGAACCCAACTGCACCCGCCGACGCTGCCTTACGCCGTGCGGCCAAACCGACAATCGTCTATCCGGCCAGCACAATGCCCAGGCCCGACATGGCTGTGCTGGAAGCTGCCCGGCGCACGATGGTCAAAATTCACGAAGTCGTGGTGCCGCCACGCAACGCCCGGGCATTTCGCGTGTCACGCGGCCAATTCTTCCGGATTGTCAGTATCGAAGGCCCCCAGGTCGGCGACCTCAATCTTTGGAACGCGGACGATCTCTCCGAGCGCTTCTTCAGCGGCAAGACACGAGCGCTCCACGCAACCCACGTCGGCGCCGGTGACCGACTATGGAGTACCATGCCTTATGTTAGACCTATGGTGACCATTAGCCATGACACGCTCAGCTGGTACGGCTGTCCACGACGTCATCGGCACGCGCTGTGATCCGTATACGAATCTCTTATTGAGCGGCACTGGCTACGATTTCTGCTGCCATTCCAACCTGTCCCGCGCGCTTGCCGCCGAATTGAAGGTGGAACCTTGCGCGGTGGAGCATCATGTCCACGACGTACTCAATGTCTTCATGTGCACCGGGTTCACAAAGGACACGCACCAATATTTCATGAAGGCAAGCCCCGTCCGCCCCGGCGACTTCATCGAGTTTTTCGCGGAGATCGATTTGCTTGGAGCTTTGTCGGCCTGTCCCGGTGGAGACTGCAGTGCGACCCATTCGAGCGATGTTGCGGCGTGCTACCCGCTCAAGGTCGAGATCTTCGAGCCGGATAGAACAACGCTCGGCACCTGGACTTGGCCGTCGCCAAGTGAATACCACCGCCGCCACGGCACGCCTGCTTAGATTTCCGCAAAGCTGTGGGCTCATACTCTGGTCAAGAGGGGGCCCATTCCAGTTCGCGGCGCTTGTTCTGGGTTGTCCAAGCCGGCAAGTGCCGGTGATGCCAGTAGTCGGCGACGCCGATGTAGATATGGGCCTGGACCTTGTGGCCGGCCTCGTAGACGTCAGTCACCTTGCGGTCATAGGACCGGCCCTCGCGTTCGAGACGGTCAAGCTGCTCCAGGGTGGCATCATCGACGTGATAAATCTCGCCGGCAATGGCAAGCGGTGGGAGCCCGAAGTCAGCGGGGACTGCATCGAGGACGACGGGGAAAACGCCGGTCGTGATCATCCAATAGGTTCGCAGCGTTGCGGCTTCACCTATGAACTTGCTCATTTCGAGTAGAGCGTGATTGTGATGGCCGCGCCGCAGCGTGCCGTAGACAAAGACGCGGTGGGTCTGTGGGGTCGTCACGAACGACTTGCCGAGCTGACTGTCCGTCATGCGTTGCCTGCCGTGCGCGAGACGGCTGAGAATAACTGATCATTAACCATATAAGTCCATGATTTAAGCCGAATTTGGACGGGCAATCGCGCGAGAGTCGTCGCTGGATCGTCCACGCGACGTCTCTTTTTTGTTTTGCTGATCGGCGGCGAGGAAAAATCTTGCGACGGGGCTGACACGTAAGGAACGCAGGTGGCTGATACACCGGATAAAGAAACGCAAGGAGATAAACAGCCTGAGGCGACACAGCAGGGGCCTTCGAGCCGAGTGACGGCGATAGTGGTGTCCTTATCCGCCTTGGCCGTCATTGGCGCGGCCGCCGCCAATGCTTTGCCGAATTTCAATCGCTTCTCTTTGCCGCATTTCAATCGCCTTTCCTTGCCAAATTTCAATGGCTTCTCTTTGCCGAATTTTAGTCGCTTCGCTGCACAGTCTCCACATGAGACGGTTTCAGCCCCGATACCAGATCCCGCCGTCAGCGCGACACTGAGGGATATTCAGTTATCGCAGCAGCAAAACACAGCTGTGTTGGTGTCGCTCACGCAGAGCTCCGCAACCCAACAGGCGGATTTGAAAAGAATATCCCGTCAACTCTCCTCGCTAGCGGCGCAGGCGGACGCTCTGCAGAGTGCGGTCACGCCGTTGACGACTTCCAGCATCCCACATCCAAATCCTCGCGCTCGGGTCCTCGGGACGTCGCGAAAAATAATTCCTCCACTGCCTAAACCTGTCGGCCCTGTTTCGGTCGGAGGCGCCCCGCTGAGTCCTGCGCCGGCACCGGGCTCGGGCGCAGGATAGCTTTCAGTCCCGCTATTACGGTGACACTCAATCAACCTAGCGCGCCTTCGCAGAGTTACGATGTACGCATTCCGTCGCGAACTGAGTTAAGTGCACTGGCACCGTAATTCCTTAGAATGCCGTTCTATCGCGCGTCGGTCATGTCTGCTGTTGGGCACGAAACGGACCTCCAACGATGTCCGCAATTCGGACGCTGTCGGGGGCAAACCGGACATGTCGCTGAACGCCGATTTTGGTGCGAATGACCCCTACCAGGCATGCTGCTCAGGAACATCGCCAAATCGATGCTATTTGAATTGGGCTTTTAAGCAGACCGTAGTGGTCGTTCGCTTATAGGTTGGGCTATGACCCTGCGATCCGCGTATTTTGCAGACTGGAACGGCAGTCCCACTGTTCTCCTTTGGGGAGATGCAACGGGCATGCGTGAGTTACGGGATTTCTTGCGCGGCGCATGGGCGGCCCCGAATGCGCTCGCACTTGAGGCGTTCTGCGACGCGGGTAGAACGCAGAAAAATCACCATCAGAGCTGCTTCTGACGCTGGAAACACCGGGATGGGCTTCGTCCGCAATGGTCTGGAGTGGAGGCTGCGGCCAGATTTAGCAGAGGACTTTGCTGAAAAAATAGATGTATTGGCGTCGTCGGTATCGGGCATCAATACCTAGACGCTTATGGCAGCGATATCACCGTGGAAGTTTCAATAGGTGAGTATCCTGAGACTTTGCATCCAGATCGCTGATCAGCCTGCGCCATAATAGTTTTAGACGTGAACCTATCAGCGGGCGGCAATTCATGGCGCGCCGGTTGCTTCGCCGGGTTCTTCCAAACCGATGATCGCCTTGCCGCAGCACAGCCGCCGCCGATTTCAAAGCGTTTGCGTCATCTGTATGAGGACGCCTTCGGGGCCGAGAAAATAAACCGTCTTGAGATTCATCGACGACACGGTCTGGACTGCGCTCAGGAATTGCCACCCCTGCTGCTCGAGTCGGCTGGTCATCTCGTCGATGTTATCGACGTCAAAATCGATGTGACGGTAACCGATGTTGTTCGGCGTCCCTACCCCATTTTCGGGAGCGGGGAGCGGATGCAGGAACTTCAGCAACTCGATTTGCACGGTCGAACCCGGCAACGTCAGCGGAATATGTTCCGCCCGCACATCGTGCATTCGGTTGAGTGCGTCGACCCACGGTCCCTCCAATGTGATGACAGGTCCGGCGGCAAACCCGAAATTCCCTACAAAGAAGTCTTTGGCCGCATCGAGGTCGCGGACAACGATATTGATATGGCCGAATTTTGCCGTCATCGATCTTGCTCCTAAGGCCATACAGGCGGCGGCAGCTCAAAATGGATTTGAAGCATCTGATCCGCGGTCTCGAGCGGCCCTTCGACCCAACCCTGGAAATGCGAATACGCCTCCCCGCAGATGTAGACCGGCACCTGCGGTTTTGGCTGCAGAATTTTCTGGGAAACCGTCGCGCTGTCGACATTCACCGGCATACGGGTCTTCACCCCAGTCCCGATAGGCCGCGGCATAGGGTTTTGGGATATCGGCCCGGTTCTGCACGCCGTGCATTTCAAGAAGTTGACGATGTGCCTCTTCGACCATCAACCGAGGAGCCTTGTGCTCATCCCAACCGGATGAGACCGGTTCGCCGGCCGCAACCGAGGCAAAATGTTCGGGCGAAAAGCGGCGGTTGCGCAAACCAGCCCAGAAGTCCAGATCGCTGCCGTCATCGTAAATCAGAACCACGGCATTGCCTGTGTTTTTGTCCACCGCCCAGTAGTAGCACTGCCGAAGCGGCAGATCGGTGATCGATTGACCCTGGGTAATCTTTTGGTCGGCGCCACCGCCCTGCCCCGGCATTGGGTCGAGGGTCTCCCACCACGGGGAGGAATAGCAAATCGCCAGCTTGAAAAGCGGTATCGGCGTGACCGAGCTGATCAGATCATGCACGTCCTTGTTTTCCGGAGCGAGGACGGCGCCGCTGCGATCGAGCAATTCCAGCGAACGTCGCGGCATCGCCAGAATCAGGCGTCGCGCCAACTGCGTACGCACGGCGCCGTTGCGATCGGCCAAACGTAACGCAACGCCCGTTGCTCCACCCACGAGGTCGACCTGATCAAAGCTCACCAGCGTTTGCTCGAGATGGATGACGCCACCGGCCTTCACGAAACTCTCCGCCATCATGCGCGGCAGCACGTCGTAACCCTCCCGGACATGGGAATAGGTGATGTCCGCGCCAAAATCGGCGAGGTTCCAGGGAAAGCCGTCGGCCGCGTTCCAGGTGTGCTGGATGCTGTCGTAGCCGCTGGTATCCTCGGCGAATTTGTACGCCTCCTGGCTGACATAGCGCTGCATGAGATACTGCATCGGAAGATCACGGAGGCTGTAGCCCTCAAACTTGTGATGCTTGGCGATGTCGTCCCAATCGACATCCGGCAGCGGGGGCGGATCGTGACCGAGGATAGCTCGCAACGCGCGCGTCGCGGCCAGCGCAGTGAAACCGTCGGCGAGCGCCTTGGGATTTTGTTCGTCGGGCGCGAGGTTATACGGAATCTTGGAAGCGTCCCCAAGGTCCCGGCGGCGCAACCTGCGGCCTCTGACATAGACCAGGTTCTGGGGCTCGCCGACCGGAAACGGATCGACCGTCAGACCAAGGTAAGCGACAAGTCCCTTCACCCGCTTATGCGACGATGGGAAGCGCATTCCGCCGAGCTCGACCCGCGTGTCGGCGATACCGGGCGGCTCCACCGAGAGCAGGCGGCCGCCGATACGCGAACTTTTCTCGAACAGGGCGATCCTTGGTCGCGGACCCGCCGCGGCTTGCGGCGCTGTCAGAAGCCGCCAGCCACTGTAGACGCCGGAGACGCCGCCGCCGACGATCGCGACATCAAGCACATCGTGGTCTGTCGCCATGATTGTCTCCAGAGTTCATCGAACGCTGCCTGCTTGATTGCAAGCGGGATCAGGCTGGACTGCCGCAATTGGGTATCAGCGCCTTCGGCCAGCCATAGGGAGGCATCGGCACCGGATCGATATAGGCAATAATAACCTGCGGTTGCTTGTGCTTCTCGGCGCAGTCCAGCGCCTCGCGAAACGCGACGCGGAAACGCTCGGAGCCCTCTTTCAGCGTGATTGCGACCGCCCGGGCGCCGAGCCCCTCGGCGAACTTCACCAGATCCGGATTGCCAAGCTTGTAGTACTTCACCCACGGGTCGGCCGGAGGAAACAGAGCCGCCATTCCCTGACTGACCATGCTCAAATCATTGTCGTAAAGCACCACCCAGACGGCGCCAACCCCGTGCTGCGCGGCGGTAGAGACCTCGGCACCATGCATCATGAACGCGCCGTCGCCGACGATCGCAATGCAATGGTCGTCGGGAGCGCCAAGCTTGCCGCCGACGACGGCGCCGACGCCAAATCCCATCGGCCCCATGTTCAGCGCGCTGTGGTACCGCAGCGGCGGATCGACCACCATGTTGTTGAGCGACCAGCCCACGCAATTGCCGGCGTCGATGAACACGTGCCCTGACGTCATCTCCTCATGGATGACCCTGACAAGCGCCGCAGGATGGATCGGCGCGGCGTCCGATTGGCGGCCCTTGGGATCGGCGAATGGCAGAGTTTCCTTGATGCGCTGGATCAATCGTTTCCGTTCCGCTGCGCCGGGCGGCGGCGGGGGCTTGTGCCCAAGATCGCAAAGCAAGTCGATCGTCGCGCCGGTTTCGGCCACGATCCCCAGCGTGATGGGAAAATCCCGTCCGATGACGCTCTGATCAAGGTCCACCTGAATGCAATGGTCGCTCGGGATCAGAATCTTCGAATAAGGATCGGACGCCACGACGCTGGTCGCGAGCTCGCCCAGGCTGGACCCCAGAACGACCAGGACATCATAGGGATCCGACCCATCCAATGGGCGCATGTAGAGGTCGGGCCAGGCACAGGCCGCCATGCCGTAATTGCGCAGTGAGAGCTCGTGGGTCTCCGGAAAGATGCCCTTGGCGTCCGGCGTGGTCATCACCGGGATCGCAAATTTCTCGACCAACGCCTTGAGCGCTTCGAGGCGCCCCGGGCGCCGAAGGGCGCGGCGGCAGCCGTTGCCCAGAAAAATCAAGGGCTTTCGCGCGGCGGTGAGCTGCGCAAAGGCGAGCGCCACCTTCTCAAAATCGGTGCCGCCCGGCAGCGCCCGGTACAGTTCCGGCAAGTTCGGCACCGGAATCTTGTTGCCTTTTCCGCTCCCGTCCGGCGCGATAACGCAGCTCGCCGCAACGTCATTCGGCAGACTGATATGTGCCGCGCACGCCGGTACGGAGCGCGCGACACGCAAGGCCTGCTGGAACAGCGTCGCGAAATGGGCCTGGCTCGAGATGACCGCGCTGTACGGCATGGCATTGGCGAAGACCGCCGCGACATCCAGTCGGGCGTCGATGCCTTCCTGCAGGTACCCCCTGCCGAAATATTGCTGCGCAACCTCGCCGGTGATCGCCAGCACGGAGGCGCCGCTGGCCTGGGCATTCATGACGCCGGTCAGAGCGTTGGTCGCAGCCGGCCCGGACGTTGTCAGCACGACGCCGAGGCCGTCGGTTACGCTGGAATAGCCGTGCGCGATATAGGCCGCACCCGTCTCATGACGGCAAATAACGAAACGAAAGCGCTCTTGTTGCAGCTTGAGTTCGTTCATCACATAGATGAGCGCGCCGCCGGGAATTCCAAACAGGGTGTTGACGCCTTCCAGATGCAAATATTCCAGCATCAACTGGGCGACGTTCAAATTCCATTTGTAGGTGACGCCAGGCTTTCCACAGGTCGCGTCAGAGGCGGATGCTTGCTGGGACATGATGTTGCCGAGGTCGGAGGTGCGAAGGCTGCGCTTTCGCCCGGCCTACAATCTGCATGATATTCCGAGTTAGTCAATCAATCTGGGGGCCGGCTCTCCGGCGCTCCCTGGATCGCGCGAGAGGTTTTCATGCCAAGAGGTTTTCATGTAATGGCTGGCCGCATGCACACTTGCCGGGCGGCCACACTGGAACCGAGCCTCGAAACCGATTGGCAAAAAACGCAGGACTCGCCATACTCGTTGCAGTCGTCGAGGCGAACCGCAAAGCACGGACGGCCTATTACCGTTGAGTGCGCGACTCTTTGCGCCGGGGCACCGAAGTCGCCGACATGGACAGCATAAAGCAGTGACAGAGGCTTCCACCAAAACCGGCGTTGGCGACTGGGTCCATGAGAATGGGCTCACCGAGTACAGGAATATCTTCAAGAAGCATCATGTCGGCCTGGCTCAATTCATTGAACTGACACACGACGACCTGAAAGAACTCAAGATCAAGGTCGGCGATCGCAAGCGGGTTCTCGACATCATTGCGCGGCTGCGGTCCCGGGCCGCCGCGCCGATGCTGCCGCTGACGGAGAGCCAGGGTTCGGCGGAACCCAACAAGCCCGAGCGCCGCCAGATCACCATCATGTTCTGCGACCTCGTGGACTCGACGACCCTGTCGGGCGGACTAGACCCCGAGGATCTAGCCGAACTGATGCGAGCCTTTCGGAGCCGATGCTCCGAAACCACCGCTCGCTGGGGCGGCTACATCGCCAAATTTGTCGGCGATGGCATGCTGGCCTATTTCGGCTGGCCCCAGGCCCATGAGGACGACGCCGAGAGGGCGTTGCGTGCCGGACTGGAACTATCCGAATTGATCGGCAAAATCTACGTCAGCGGCGGCGCCACGGCGCTGACGACGAGAATAGGCATCGCGACCGGGCTCGTCGTGGTCGGAGAATTGATCGGCGAGGGCTTTGCCGAGGAAAAGACCGTCGTCGGAGTGATCCCAAATCTGGCCGCCCGGCTCCAGGCCATGGCCGAGCCGGGTACGGTTACGATCGCACCTTCGACCCATCAATTGGTCAGCGGCGCCTTCGAATTCACGAACCTCGGCGTGCACACCTTGAAGGGGTTTGCGGAGCCGGTTCAGGTTCGGCGGGTTGATCGGCCGAAAGCGAAGACCAGCCGGTTTGCGGCACGGGTCGCAAGCCGATTGACGCCGTTGGTCGGCCGCACCCGCGAGACCGACTTGTTGCTGAGCCTTTGGGAGCGAGCACGGCTGGGAAGCGGTCAGATAGCGATTGTGGTCGGCGAGGCGGGCGTTGGAAAGTCGCGCCTCACCGAGACGCTCAGCCAACGTCTCGACGGCGAGCCGCACGTCAATCTGAGCTGGCAATGCTCGTCCTTCAACGCCAATAGCGCACTGCACCCGTTCATCGTTCAAATCAGCCACGCCGCGAACATCGCCTATGACGATGCCGCCGAAGCAAAATTGCAAAAGATCGAGGCATTGCTTGCGGACAAGGGCATGGACGTCGATGAAGCGGCGCCCGACCTCGCAACACTGCTGTCGATTCCGTTCGGCGACCGCTACCCGCCGATCACTCTCAGTCCGCAGCGCCATCGCCAGAAGATGATTGAAATGGTGCTGGATCTGATTACGAGGATGGCGCGTGAGGCACCGCTGCTGTTCGTCGTCGAAGATATTCAATGGGCCGATCAAACGACGCTGGTCGCATTGGATCAACTTTCGGAACGACTTCAGCAGGACCGTATCCTGATGGTGATCACCAGCCGGCCGGAATTCGAGGTTGGATGGCTCGAACGGCGCGGCGGCACAAGGCTCGATTTGCGCCGGTTCGCGAAATCGTCCGCGGAGGCGATGATCGGGGAGATCATCGGAGAAAAGGCCCTCCCGGCCAACGTCATGGAATCAATTCTCGCGATGGCGGACGGCATACCGCTCTTTGTCGAGGAGCTTACCAGGATGGTGCTGGATTCGGGCCAGCTCCGGGAGCATGCCAATCGGTTCGAGCTTTGGGGTTCGGCTGCAGGTCTTTCTATTCCGGCGACCTTGCGCGATTCGCTGGCCGCCAGGCTGGACCAACTTCCCTTTGGCAAAGACGTGGCTCAGGTTGCGGCGACGATCGGGCGGACATTTTCGGCCGAGCTGCTGGGCTGCGTCATGCACAGGCGCAATTTCGAGATTCAAAATGCGCTTGGCCAGCTTTGCGAAGCCGGCATTCTGGATCAGCACGGCAGTGCGACCTCGCGCGACTATGTCTTCAAGCACGCCCTCATTCAAGAGGCGGCGTACCGATCGCTGCTCAATATCAATCGACGCGAAATCCACCGGCACGTTGCGGAAGCCCTCCAGCAGCATTTTCCGGACGAAGTCGCGGCGGTCCCGGAAATGACGGCCCGTCACTTTGCCGAAGCCGGCTTGAATGAACAGGCCGCCCACTACTTCCTGGAAGCCAGCCGCAAGGCGCTTCGCGTTACCGCGACGAGCGAGGCAATCGCCCACCTGTCGAAGGGGCTTGAGCTTATCAAAGCCTGTGCAAGTTCGCACACGCGTGATTTGCTTGCGTTGCGGCTTCACGCCTCGCTGGGAACGGCAGTCATGCTCGCCAAAGGCTGGGGCGCGCCGGAAGCCGAAGAAGCCTATGAGGCGGCGAACAGGCTAAGCCACGCGGCCGAGGACGCGGCAGAGTCAATCTGGATCCTGTGGGGCGTTTGGGTGTACCATCATGTGCGCGGCAACATGGAGCGCTCGATTACGGCCAGCTATCGCATCCGGCAGGCTGCCGATCATCATCAAGATGAAACGTCGCGCCTCGTTGCCAACATGGTTTCCCTACAGGCAAGATTTTACACGGGTCGCTTCCAGGAAGCCCATACCTATTGCGAGCGAACCGAGAGCGTTTTTCGCGCCGCAGTCCATCGGCCGCTGATCAACCTTTACACGATCGATCTTCAATTGGTTTCGCTGGTGCATCGGTCGATCCTGTGCTGGATCACCGGCCGGTTCGACGAGGCTTTGGTCGTCGCCGCCGAGGCGGAGGCTCTGGCCCGCAGCCTGCAGCATCCCTACTCCATCGCCTGGGCTCTGACATGGGGCTCGACCGCCTACCTGCTTCAAGGCGAGCTCGGCTTAGTTGCAGCGCGGCTTGAGGAGGGAATCGAAATCGCCAACAATCAGGGTTTCTCCTACGTCGCCGCATTGGGGACGATGATGGAGGGCTGGGTCGACGGCCAACAAGGTGCCGCCGCGGATGGCATCGCGAAGCTGAGGAACGGTGTCACGGCCTTCAAGGCGACCGGAGCCGGGATCGCCGTTCCCCATTTTAACACGTTGCTTGCCGAATTGTTGGGGAACACCGGACAGAGCGCGGAAGCTCTGAAGACTCTGCGGGATGCCGCCAGTCAGGTTGAGCGTTGGGGCGAACGCTGGCAGGAGGCGGAAATCCATCGGGTCAAAGGTGACCTGCTTGCCGCCACACCTGGAGTTGACGCAAGCCTTGTCGAACAAAACTATCGCCACGCCCTTTCGATCGCGGAATCGCAACGCGCGAACGGATGGCGGCAGCGCAGCTATGCGAGCCTGGCGCGCTTTCTGCGCAGCCACGGGCGGCACGATGAAGCCGATCAGACGGAACGCGCGGCGCGCGCTATTTGACGAAAGGCCGATTTAGCGTATGCGACCGGGCGACCGAAGCATATCGTCGGCGGACGCCGAGGGGGAAACCGAGCATGACCAGTTACGATGCAATTGTCGTGGGGGCGCGATGCGCCGGGGCGTCGACGGCGATGCTGTTGGCCCGATCAGGGCACAAAGTCCTGCTGCTCGACCGCGACGAATTCCCGAGCGACATGGTCGCATCAACGCACATGGTTTGGCATGCCGGCATCGCTCGGCTCAACGACTGGGGTTTGCTGGACCGACTAAAAGCCAGCGGCTGTCCGGCGATGGCCAAAATGAACCTCGATCTTGGCGAGTTCGTCCTGAGTGCGGACGCCCGCCCGGCTGGCGAGGTGACGCAATGCTATGCGCCACGCCGGTACGTGCTTGACTCGATTCTTGTGCAGGCCGCGGTGGAGGCTGGAGCGGAATTGCGCCGAGGATCGGTGGTGAGCCTGGTCACGGAGGGGGACCGCGTGGTCGGGGTTCGCTATTCCGATCACACCGGACCCATGGTCGAAGAGCGCGCCCATCTCGTGATCGGTGCGGACGGCACAAATTCGTCGATCGCCCGATTCTCCGGCGCCCAAGTTTACGATGAAACGCCGCAATTGCAGGGCACCTACTACGCCTATTTTGCGGATCTTCCGCTGGACAGCATGGAGTTTTACGCGCGACCGGGGCGTATGGTCTATGCCTGGGGCACCAATGATGGAATGACGCTCGCCGGCATATGTTGTCGCTACGAAGATTACCGAAGGCTGAGCGACGACCCCGAGCGGAATTTCTTCGCGGAGGCCGAGGCGCTTACTCCGGAATTTTGTCAACGGGTGAGAGCCGCAAGACGCGGAAGCGCCTGGCTCAAGGGGGCTACAAGAAGCATCCGCCGCCAAGCCTTTGGTCCCGGCTGGGCCCTGGTTGGCGATGCCGGGATCACGATGGACCCGATCTCCGCGGCGGGGATCGCCAACGCCTTGCGCGATGCGCAATATCTCGCCGAGGCGGCACACCAAGGCTTGTCCGGTGCGACCCCGCTCGACGAGGCGATTGCGCAGTTCGGGAATCGCCGAGATGCATCGGCGATGCCAATCTACGAATTCACACGGGAGATGGCCAAACTGGATCCGCCACCGCAGCAAGTCATCGATTTGTTCGTCGCGCTTCGCGACAATCCAAAGGACACCAGCGATTATTTTGGAATTTTCGCCCAGACCGTGTCGCCGGCCGCGTTCTTCGCACCTGATAATGTCGGGCGGATTATCGCATCCGCCGCTGCGGTTTCCTGAATTTGATTCACGCCGGCGCGAGGCATTGCCGGCCAGCGTCTTTCCGAGGTGCGGACGAAGCCTAGCTGCTGTAGAGTTGCAAAACAAACAATCTTCACACAGAGGGAGAGCAAAATGAAAAAGCCAACTGCAGAATTCATCGGCACGTTTGCGCTGGTTTTCTTCGGATGTGGCGCGGCAGTCATCGCCGGGATGGGAACCGGACCGACAGCCATTGACGTCCTTGGAATTGCCTTCGCATTCGGATTGGCCATCGTCGCGATGGCCTATGGGATCGGCCCAATCTCCGGTTGCCACGTCAATCCGGCCGTGAGTTTTGGAGTGCTGGTCGCAGGCCGCATGACGACGAGTGATTTTATTTCTTACGTCATTGCGCAGGTCCTGGGCGCAATTGCCGGCGCAATCGTCCTTTACATTATCCTCTCCGGTAAATCGGCAGGCTGGACCGGAGGTCTGGGACAGAATGGCTGGGGCCCGGGTTACCTCGGCGAGTACAATGTGCTCTCGGCTTTCATCTTCGAGGTCGTCGCGACCTTTCTGTTTCTGGTCTGCATTCTCGGCGCGACGCAACAAGGTGCTCCCACGCAGTTCGCCGGCTTGGCTATCGGGCTGACGTTGGTCGCTATCCATATTGTCGGGATCAACGTGACGGGCGTTTCGGTCAACCCGGCGCGCTCTCTCGGTCCGGCCATCGTTGGCATGGGTGCCAAGCCGGCTGCGCTGGGACAGGTGTGGCTGTTTATCATCGCGCCGCTGATTGGAGCGGGGATCGCAGGTTTTCTGTTCAAATCCGGCGGCATTCTCTCCGCTGATAACGCCTGACGCAAAGCGCGCTTGAGACGATCGGCCCGTGGCATGGTGGGCGGAGCCAACGGGTCGCGCGGATGCGCGCTCGATGATAAACTCCGCGATACTCATCGCGCCACCTCACATCAGCTTCAATTTGCGCTTGGATGTTGGCAATCTCTGACGGCATCAAGCCGAACGAACGCCAAGGCGTGCTAACCGCTACGGGGCGCCATGAACAGAAATGGGCAGCGGTAGGCCGCGTCTTTTAGCGATTTAGTTCCGCAGTGGTTCCATTGGGACACTCGTTTGCCGCGCAACGGTCACGACTTGCGCACCTTTCAAAGGCAAACACCGACTGCTCAAACACCGACCCCAGGTTACCCATGCCAAAAGTGAAGATCCATGCGTCCACGATCCTCGGCGAGTTCGAGCAAGCCCAGACGGAGCTTGTCGGCAAGGCCGTGATCCTGACCGACGGAAAGGCCGGTACTGTGGAGAGCGTCTGGCTGGACGAAATGCACGGCTTGCGAATCTCCATCAAAGGCCACGACGGGAAATGGCCCATTTCCACCATCAAATTTTCGCAGCCGAGCTAAGACCCGCTTGACCGATCTCCGAACGATGCCCTGCGTCACCGTGATCGGCGGCACCAACGAAATGCTGCTGGGAAAAAGAAAGCTAGACGGCAAGGATGTCCGATAAAGCGGCTCAACTTAATTTCGATGCCCCCGCAACTCTCCGAAAATGGCCATCGGTCAACAGTGAACGGGTTAGCGCCTCCCTCGGTGCAAGCCCTTACTTAATCATTGACGGCACTCTCGATGAGTGCATCCGGAAGTTTATGTCTCAACCCAAATCTCAGCATCATTTGTATGAAATCCACACGGCTCCGCAGTCCGATCTTGTTAGCGCTATTTTGTCGGCGGAGCATATCGTTGAAATCGCATGGCTAAGGGATTTTCTTTAGAGCCAGGTCGAGTCGCTTCGGGCAGGGTTCCTCAAAAAGGCGATCAGTTCGGCGATCTCCTCCGGCTCGCCATAGCGAGCGATGCCATGCGCGAACATCAATAAAGGGCTGATTTGCAGCCACTGGACGCTGCCGGCCTCTTTGCTAGAGTGGCCGCAACGGTAAGCCGGCCGAAGAGCCGGTTCCATGCCGGGAGGTGAAAAATGTTCGTGACCAAAGCACTTGCGCGGTTGACGATGTTTGCCGGCTTGATGGCGCTCGCAATCCCAATCCCAGTTTATGCGCAGCAGGCCGTGACGGTCGGCCCCACCGATATCGGCGGCACCGTTACCGGCACGGCAGGCCCCGAAGCCGGGGTCTGGGTGATCGCCGAAACCACTGAGCTACCGACCAAGTTCGCGCGCATCGTCGTCACCGACGATTCCGGCCGCTACCTGGTGCCCGATCTGCCGACAGCGAATTACAGCGTCTGGGTGCGCGGCTATGGTCTCGTCGATTCGCCCAAGCTCACCGCAAAGCCGGGCCAGCTTCTCAATCACACCGCGGTGCCGGCGCCGAACGCAGCGGCGGCAGCGCATTATTATCCGGCGATCTATTGGTACGCGATGATGAAAATCCCGCCCGCCGGCGATTTCGGCGGCAAGAGCGACATTCCCGAAAAGCTGACGCAGACCGACTGGTTGAAGATGATGAAGAACTTGGGCTGCATCGGTTGTCATCAGCTCGGCCAGGAAGCCACCCGCACGATTCCGTCGGCCTTCGGCAAGTTCGATTCCGGCGAAGCGGCCTGGATGCGGCGCGTTCAATCCGGGCAGTCCGGCGAGCAGATGACCAACTATCTTGCCGGGATTTTCGGCGGCGCCCCCTTCAAATATCTCGGCGACTGGACCGACCGCCTCGCCAACGGCGAACTGCCCAAAGCCAAGCCGCCGCGTCCACAGGGCGTCGAGCGCAATATCGTGATCACTTCCTGGGAGTGGTCGACGCCAGACAAATACCTGCACGATCTGATTTCGTCAGACCGGCGCAACCCGACGATCAATGCCTATGGCCCGCTTTACGGATCGCCGGAATATTCGACCGACAATATGCCGATCCTGGATCCGAACACGAATAAAGTGTCGTTCTTCAAGATGCCGGTCGCAGATCCCCAGATGCCGGAATCGCTAGGCCCCGGACATGCCGCCAGCGTCAAGCCGCTGGAGCCGTCGGCCTATTGGGGCGAGGAAAAACTCTGGGATACGCGAGCCAACAACCACAACTCCATGTTCGACGAGAAGGGCCGGCTCTGGCTCTCCGCCACCGTGCGCGGCATGGATAACCCGGCGTTCTGCAAACAAGGTTCCGACCATCCTTCGGCCAAGATGTTCCCGCTGCAGAAGTCGGCGCGCCAGGTGGCGATGCTCGATCCCAAGACGATGAAGTACAGCTTCATCAACACCTGCTTTGCGACCCATCACCTGCAGTTCGGCTACGACGCCAACGACACGCTGTGGCTCAGCGGCACCGGCCCGGTTGCCGGTTGGATCAACACCAGGATGTATGACGAAACCGGCGATGCGGCGAAGTCGCAAGGCTGGTCGCCGTTCGTGCTCGACACCAACGGCAACGGCAAGCGCGACGACTATGTCGAGCCCAACGCCCCGCTCGATCCGGTCAAGGACAAGCGGATCGTGCCGGGCTCGGGACCTTACGCGGTGATGCCGTCACCGGTGGACGGCTCGATCTGGTACACCGTCGGTATCTTCGGCGGCACGCCGGCGTTCCTGCGATTTGACCCGGCGACCGGACTGTCGGAAGTCTACAATGTTCCAGCACCTGCGTTCGGAATCCGCGGCGGCGACATCGACAGCAACGGCGTGGTCTGGGCGTCATTGTCGAGCGGTCACCTCGGCAGCTTTGATCGCAAGAAGTGTAAGGGCCCGCTCAATGGGCCGACCGCCACCGGCAATCATTGCCCGGAAGGCTGGACGATCTATCAGTATCCCGGCCCCGGCTTCGACGGCATCGGCGAGAACAGCGCCGAGTCGAGCTATTACACGTGGGTCGACCAGCACAACACGTCCGGACTTGGCGAGAACATCCCGATGTCCACCGCCAATCTCGGTGACGGCTTCGTGGCGCTGAAGGACGGCAAGATGATCACACGATCCGGATTCCCTATCCGCTCAGCTTCTATGCCAAGGGCTTCGATGGGCGTATCGACGATCCGAACGCCGGCTGGAAAGGCCGCGGGTTGTGGAGCACGAACGGCGACCGCACGCCTTGGCTCAAGGAAGGCGGCAAGGGCTCGATGCCGCGCGCCGTGCACATCCAGTTTCGGCCCGATCCGCTGGCGAACTAAGGTTCGCTGAGCCGATTTGAACGCGCCGCGGCCCTTGGCTGCGGGGCATTGATGCTATTGCCCCCTCCACCCTTCGCAGCGGATCAGCGATACGTAATCCGCCGTTACGAACCGCGCGTCGTTGGGTGTGAGCGCATTGTCTCCCCGCCGATGTACGTGGTGTGGCGGATTACGCATTGTTCACGACAATGAACGCTCCATTTCGGCGCTGGTTCAGATTGACTGCGCCATTCTCTCTCGCATCGCGCGCTCTGCCGCTCGACGGCATGGTGGCGCGGCCGACACGACGACATCGCGGTCGGTAACACGGTCGTTGAACTGAGCAAAGCGAAGGCCAGGGATTATTTTGCCTGGCGCCAAGAAGATGAGCCGTCACACGATTGACGGTGGCGATACAGCGGGGCTGAGCGCCCGATTGTCGCAAGCTCGCGCCAAATTATGGGCAGCTTCCACCCCCGAAATATTTGCCTTGCAGATAAGTGTACCGGGCAACCTCCATGGCCAACTTTACGCCTGGATTGTCGCCGTTCGTTCGCGGGCAGCTTCCGCCCGATACGGAATCAAGTTCATCGTCACTGAGGATGCGATTGGTTTCGGTTTTCGTCGTCATGATGAGTCTCCTTTTGACTATGCCGGTTGACTATGCCGGCAGGAGTATCGCGACCTGATCGATCTCTCCGTGAGGAACCTCACGGAGGCGCAACGTTTCCACGAATTTTAGGAGTGCGCAGGATGGGTTGAGCACTTTGCGAAACCCATCACGTCGCCGCATCACCCGCTAGTGTTGCGTCGCATGGTCAAAATCGGAATCTATCCCGAGAATTGGGCATGCGATGTCTCGACGGCGGGGGATTTCGGCGAATGGCCGTAATGTCGCGCGGCAAGGTGACGGGTTTCGCTAGGGCTCAACCCATCCTACGACCTCTTACGCCGACTTCCGCACCGCGTTGTCGACCAGCGTCTTGCCCAGCGACCAGATCGCGCCGGGGACCCTGTGGCTGGAGGCGATGACGGAATCGAACGCGGTCTCGATCCAGTTGCAGTCTTGCTCGGTGATGGTCAAAGGCGGCAACAGTTTGATGGTGTGACTGCCATGGCCGGAGACTTGGGTGAGGATCTTGTGATCCTTGAACAGCGGCACCGTGATGAGCTGGCAGAACAGGCCTTTGCTCGCGGTCTCGAGTACATTCCAGGACGCTTTGAGCCGCAGCGATTTCGGCGAGCCGAACTCGATGCCGATCATCAGGCCCTTGCCGCGAACCTCCTTCACCAATTCGTAGCCGGGCACCATCCGCGTCAGCGCCAGCCGAAGCTCGGCGCCGCGCTTGGCGGCGGCCTCGATCAGCTTTTCCGACTCGATCACCTCGAGCGTGGCAATGCCGGCCGCCATCGCCAGGTCGTTCTTGGCGAAGGTCGATCCGTGCACCACCGCGCGATCCATTTGATTGAAGATCTTGTCGAAGATGCTCTTGCGGGTCAAAAGCGCGCCGACCGGCACGTGTCCGCCCGATAGCGCCTTGGACAAAAGAACGATGTCCGGTTCGACGTTCCAATGCTCCACCGCCAGGAATCTTCCGGTCCGACCCATCCCAGTCTGAATTTCGTCGGCAACCATCAGCGTGCCGTACTTGCGGCACAGCGCGGCCGCGCCCGGCAGAAATTCGTCTGTGGGCATGTTGACGCCCTTGCCCTGGATCGGCTCGAAGATAAAGGCGGCCATCTGGCGCGACGACAACGCTTGCTCGAGAGCGGCGAGATCGTTGAAGGGTATCGGCGTGCACCCGGGCAACAGCGGCTCGAAGCCAGAGCGGAAATTGGGATCATCGGTGAGCGACAGCGCGCCGTAGGTCAACCCATGGTAGCCGTGGGCGCAGTACACGATGCCCGGCCGGCCGGTCGCGCCGCGGGCGAATTTGATCGCGGCTTCGACACATTCCGCCCCGGAATTTGCGAAAAAGACCTTGTCCAGATAGGGCACGAAATCCAGCAGCCGCTCGGCCAGCACGCCGGCCAAGGTCGACACGTCGAGCTGCACGAGGTTGGGCAGGTCGCTGTCGAGCACGCTCTTCAACGCCCTGCGCAGCGCCGGATGATTGCGGCCGATCGCAAAAACGCCAAAACCGCTCAGTAGATCGAGATAGCGGGCCCCGTTACGATCGAAGAGATATTGGCCTTGACCCTTCTGGAAGCCGACATCGTAGCCGATCGTCTTGAGGACCCGTACCAGTTGCTCATTTAAGTGGCGCGAGTGCATGGAACTGCGCTGCGACTGGCGGTCCACAAACATCTCGGAAACGTCTAGATTTGAATATAGCATCAGCTACATACTTCGGTTGATAGCCATTTCGTCAACTGAAAACGCTCAATGCGGCGTTTTGCCCTCGTTCGGACCATCTACTTAAGCACAGGTTTAGGCAATGTTGCACTGCCCCCGACAGTTCGCACGTAGAATAGTATATGCCGGATTCCTTTTGGCGACAGGCCTTGCACCCGCTTTGGCGCTGGATCCAACCGGCGACTGGAAGGTGGCGGACGGCGTCGCCAACATCCGGGTTGCCGAATGCAATGGCAGCATGTGGGGTGTGGTTGCGTGGGAGCAAACGCCTGGCGGCCGCGACACGCATAATCCCGACGTCTCAAAACAAAGCAGGCCGACCCTTGGCATGCCGATCCTGATCGACATGAAGAGGAAGGCTGGCCTCGATCAATGGGAAGGCCAAGTCTACAACGCCAAGGACGGGCAGACCTACAGTTCGACGATCAAGCCGGTCGGCCCGGACCAGATAGAGATTCAGGGCTGCGTGCTGGGCTTTCTCTGTGGCGGCGAAACCTGGAGCCGGGTCGCGGGCCCTATCCCCTCCAGCCCCGCCAACAGCATGGCCAAGGGCATGCCGAAGACCCCGGGCACGCCGCTTCACACCGCCGGGACAGCGCTGCCGAAGACCACCGGGTCGGTTGGTCCGAAAACGCCGGGTCAAAAACTGGCGACGGCCGGCCACCCGGCCGACCCGGTCGGCGATATCTGTCTACTCCCCGACATCGCGCGGTTTGCCCATTAGCGCCGGCTGGAACAGCAACACAGCGGCGAGTGTGGTGACGAGGGAGAGCGCCAAAAGCTTGCCCATGCTCGACGTCCCGGGATGACTGGATAGCCAAAGGCTGCCAAATGCGGTCGCCGTCGTCAGCGCGCTGAAAAATATGGCTCGCGTCAGGCTCGACTGCAGCAAATTCGTTCTGCCCGACCGCCACGCCGTTACATAGTAGATCTTGAACGCCACGCCGACCCCGAGCAACAGCGGCAGCGCGACGATGTTGGCGAAGTTGAGCGGCATTTTGATCAGGACGCAGATTTCCAGCGTCACTGCCCCTGCCACCAGCAGCGGGACCAGCGTCAGCAGCACGTCGGTGATCCGCCGCAACGTAAGCCAAAGCAGAAGACTGATCACGACCAGCGCGCAGATGCCGGCCTGGATGAAGGCCCGGACGACAAGGTCGCCAGATTTCAGGATCGATACCGGTCCACCGATCGCGGTCGGCTCAGCGGCGAGAACCGCGGCGGCAAACCTGCGCAGTGTCTCATTGTCATTCGGATCACCGCGAGGCAGCGCCTCAACCCGCATCA
>WNFM01314717.1_pt1 | contig 20376 bp, 17 predicted proteins | sample 5400271 | NCBI WGS metagenome assembly WNFM01 (sample SAMN13153352, study PRJNA577476) | soil metagenome | isolation source: 60 cm saprolite on Douglas fir-dominated hillslope | place: USA:California | collected 2013-09-17
CCGACGGCAGCCGCATCTGCTTCGAATCCGACCGCGGCGGCAAACCGCAGATCTACGTGATGCCGGCAACCGGCGGGCCTGCGCAACGGATCTCGTTTACCAAGGACGAAGGCGACGGCGGCAGCTATTCGACCCCGGTGTGGTCGCCGCGCGGCGACTACATCGCCTTTACCAAACAGGGCGGCGGACAATTTTCCATCGGCATCATGAAGCCGGACGGCTCGGGCGAGCGGATTCTCACCACCGGATTCCACAACGAAGGACCGACCTTCGCGCCGAACGGCCGCGTCCTGATGTTCTTCCGCGATCCCGGCGGCAATAGCGGGCCATCGCTGTTCACCGTGGATATTTCCGGACGCAACGAGCAGCGCGTTCCCACGCCGGGCTTCGCATCCGATCCGGCTTGGTCACCGCTCTTGTCCTGACACCTTGGCAGTCCGAGTAAGCCCGGCAAACCTTGCCTAGCTTGCTGATTTATCAGGCGGATTTTCGTCCTAGCAGACGAAAAACAACGTCTCGGTAACGATGTTCCCTCAGAAAGACTTCATCTGCGACAGGTAGAACTAATTACCTGAAGAGGACGTTTGCGCCCCAGATGCAGCTCGAAAGCCAGACCGCAGATCCCGATCAGAAGATGTCGCCGTCGATTTACACGGCGCTGATCGATTCGCTATTCCAGGATCCAGGCCCGATGTTCGCGGGCGCGCTTTGCGCCGCCGTCGCAGCGATCATGACAGCCATGAAGACCGGCAACGCATGGCTGTGGCCCTGCGCCGCGCTGCTCATTGTCACCGGCGCCGTCCGCGCGCTCGACATGCGTCAATATCAAAAGCAACGGCGCAATTCCGGTCCGACCTCGAATGAAGCGGCACGCTGGGAAATTCGCTACCAGGTTGGCGCGATGCTTTATGCGGCAGCCCTCGGGCTGTGGTGCGTCGTGGCGGTGGCAGGCACCAGCGATGCCGTCGCACACCTGATCTGCACCTCGGTTACGCTCTGCTACGTCGCGGCCGGTGGCGGCCGAACCTATGGGCGGCCGTGGATCTTCCATGTGCAAATGCTGCTGGCTTGCGGGCCACTGACGCTGGCGCTGGCCTTTTACGGAAGCCCCTACTACACCGGATTGGCGTTCCTGAACGTCCTGTTCTTCTTCGCCCTCAAGCACATTTCGACGAGCCTGCAGAAGATTTTCGTGCGGGCGCTGATTGCGCGCGAGCGCGAGGCGGCGCTTGCCGGCCAATTCGATACCGCCCTGAACAACATGCCGCACGGCCTGTGCATGTTCGCCGCCGACGGCCGTCTTGCGGTCATGAACCATCGTTTCAGCGCGATGATGAACCTGTCGGACGATCTGATGGATCGCGGCGCGAGCGCGTCCGATATCGTCGACGCCTGCGTCAGCGCCGGATCGATCTCGGCGGCGAGCGGAAAGGTCATTCTCTCGGAGATCGAGAATTCGCAGGCGAGGGACATCATCACCACCGATCCCGACGCCGCGAGCGCCCGCTCGCTGTCATGGACGTTTCAGCCGATGGCCGGCGGCGGCGCCGTCGTGCTGCTCGAGGACATCACCGAACGGCGCAACGCGGAAGCCAGAATTACCCATCTGGCGCGCTACGACGAACTGACCGCACTCCCCAACCGGGTCAACTTCCGCGACGAGATCGAGCGTCTGTTGGCGGTCCGCCATGACGCCGAGCAATTGTCGGCGCTATTGTTCGTCGACCTCGATCAATTCAAGCAGGTCAACGACACGCTTGGGCATCCGTGCGGCGACCAGCTGCTATGTGCGGTCGCCGACCGCTTGCGCGCCATGCTGCGCCCGGAAGATTTCGTGGCGCGGTTCGGCGGCGACGAATTCGTGGTGTTTCAGCAGAACATCAAAACGAACGAGGAAGCAGCCTATCTGGCCCAGCGCATCGTCGACCATTTGAGCGAGCGCTACAAGATCGACAATCATCTGGTCGAGATCGGTGCCAGCGTCGGCATCGCGATGACATCGCCCGGCGTCAGCGCCGACACGCTGTTGAAGAACGCGGACATGGCGCTTTATCGCGCCAAGTCGGACGGCCGCGGCACCTTCTGCTTCTTCCGCGACGAGATGGCGCAAACCGTCGAGGCCCGCCGCATTCTGGAACTGGACCTGCGCAAGGCGCTGGCCAACGAAGAGTTCGAGCTGTTCTATCAGCCGCTGGTCAATCTCAAATCCGGGCGCATCGCGACCTGCGAGGCGTTGCTGCGCTGGAATCATCCGGTGCGCGGCACGGTTTCCCCGGTCGATATCATTCCGGTCGCCGAGGATATGGGCCTGATCGTCGATCTCGGCCGCTGGATCCTGCGCAAGGCCTGCATGGAGTGCATGAAATGGCCGGATGGCGTCAGCGTCGCGGTGAATTTTTCGCCGCAGCAATTCCATCAGCGCGACGTGCTGAGCGAAGTCCGTTACGCGCTCGAGGTCTCGGGCCTGCCGGCGAACCGGCTTGAAATCGAGATCACCGAATCCTCGCTGTTGCGCAATACCCAGTTGACCCACGATGTGCTGTCGCAGTTGCGCACCATCGGCGTGCGGATTTCACTGGACGATTTCGGCACTGGTTATTCGAGCCTGAGCTATCTGCACAACTTCCCGTTGCAGAAGGTGAAGATCGACCGGTCGTTCCTGGAAGGCATCGATAGCGATCGTCCGCTGACGCTGCTGCGCGGCGTGGCGCGGCTCTCCGCCGATCTTGGCATGTCGGTCGTGGTCGAAGGCATCGAGACCAACGAGCAGCTGGAGCGGATCAGCGCCGACGGCACGGTGACCGAGGCGCAGGGTTATCTGTTCTCAAGGCCGGTGCCGGCGGTGCGGATACGTCAATTGCTCAATGCATCGCACGGCCGCCGTTTACCCGACGAGCCATTGCTCGTGGTCCCCACCCGCTCGATTGCCTAAAAAAGATACGGTGAGACCGGATGCGCCCCTCGTCTCGACGCATCGTCCTCTCCCCGTAGTTGTACGGATTAACCCTAACGCGGCGATCCCTTTGCATCCACGTTAAGAAGCTGTTAATCTTTTCCCCTACGCGCTAAAGTTGATTGGAAGTTGTAAGGAGTACCAGATGAGGTCGGCGGCTGAAGCAATAGCCCTTGTTCCGGAACGCAGCCTAGACCCTCTCGAGCATGTCGACTACCGGCTGGCGGAAACGCCCGAGGAGAAAGACGAGATCTATCGTCTGCGCTACCGGGCGTACCTGCGCGAAGGCGCGATCCTGCCATCGGAATCCCAGCGGGTGACCGATCGCTATGACGATTTGCCGAACAACTTTACGTTCGGCATCTACGTTCAGGGCGAGCTTTACAGTTCGATCCGTATCAGCGTCCTGAGCTCGGAATGGCGGGGGTCGCCCTCGTCTGAAATGTTCGCCGATCTCATTCACCCTGAGCTCGATCGGGGGAAAGTCATCATCGATCCGACCCGCTTTGTCGCCGATCCCGAGAAGGCAAAAAAATTCGTGGAACTGCCCTATGTCACGGTGCGGCTCGGCTATGTCGCGTGCGGGCATTTCAACGCCGATGTCGGCCTTGCCAATGTTCGTCCCGAACATCGGGCCTTCTATCGCAAGGTGTTTCTGCAGGAGCCTTGGGGCGAACCAAGATTGTATCCCGGTTTGATCAAGCCGGTCGGGCTGATGGCCGCCAAATATCCCTTGATCCGCGAAAAAGTGTTCCAGCGCTTCCCCTATATGCGCTCCAGCGCGTTCGAACGGCGGGTGTTGTTTCAGCGCAGCGGCGAGCGCGCCACATCATTTCCGGGTGCGACGCTAGCTTCATTCGAGCGTGCATCGATCGTTCCGCAATCCTGACAGAACCGGTCCGTCGCTAGGGCATTTTCCGGCAAAGGTGCGCGCCCCCCGGACCAAATCCCGCACCGCGTAGTTTCTTGCGGAGCCCTTATTGCGGGTACCCCCCGGAAGTTCCCCCTGCTATTTTGCGGATCGGCTTCGAAAACGGCCCCAAAATCGGGTCGTCGGGCCGCACATCCGGCTTGCCTTCACCGTCGCGCCACATTTACAACCCATTAACTATCGCGGTTGCTTTTCGCCATTTGGGGGCATTTGATCGGGCTTGGCAACATCCCATCAAGGTTGACGGAACGTTCGCTTAACCAACCCCCTGTAGACCGGATAGCAGTCGAAAAACGTGAGCGTGGAGGCTCCGGAATGAAATATCAGATGCGTATCCTCCAGGGATTGAAGCTTGCCGCGGTGCTCGCGGTGGCACTGTCGATGGGTGCCTGCGCCAACAAGAACCTCGGCGCCGACGCGATGGCGAGCGCTGCGACCCCGGGCAGCCAGCAGGATTTCGTGGTTAACGTCGGCGACCGCGTGTTCTTCGAGAGCGATCAGACCGATCTGACCCCGCAGGCGGTCGTGACCCTGGAAAAGCAGGCGCAATGGCTGCAGAGCTATCCCCGCTACACCTTCACCATCGAAGGCCACGCGGATGAGCGGGGAACGCGCGAATACAACATCGCGCTCGGCGCACGCCGCGCCCAGTCGGTGCGCACGTTCCTCACCTCGCGCGGCATCGATCCCTCGCGGATGCGGACGATCTCCTACGGCAAGGAACGCCCGGTCGCAGTCTGCAACGACATCTCGTGCTGGTCGCAGAACCGCCGTGCGGTCACGGTGCTGAACGCCAACTCCTAAAAGCGCCCGCTCTTTGCGAGCGTTTGTCGCCGGCGCCTTCGGGCGCCGGTTTTGTCTTGGCTGTTCATTCGCTACCGATAGGTGATGAAGTCCCGGATCGACGCGATCGCGCGTTCCGGCGCATCGGTGACCACCGCGTGCCGGCAATTTTCAAAACGTTCGAACCGCACGAGATGCGCCGGCAGTGCCGCTGCGATATCCGCCTGGCTCTCGATCGGGTGTATCGGGTCGTCCTCGCCGCCGAGCACGAGGGTCGGACACTGGATACGGCCTAGTTCCGGGAACATGTTGAAGGTGTGGCTCTCGCCGCCCGGTTTGGTGAACCATTGCAGCACTTCCGACCGGTTGACCGCGCGGCGCGCCATGTCCGGATCGCGCGGGATCCGCGTATAGAGCGGAATCGCCAATCGTCGCCAGGCGTCGAGCGAGGCCTGGTCGGGGTGGCCCAGAACTTCCAGGAACCGGCGCCGCGCCAGCGCGCCGACTTCCGGGCCGCCGAAGCGCTCGAACAGCTCTACGCGCCGGTCGCGATGCGACCCTCCGGCGGCCTCGGTGCTGATCAGCACCAGCTTGGAGGGATGGGCCGGATGACGCGTGGCATAGGCCAGCGCCACCATGCCGCCGAACGACGCGCCCAGCACGATCGGGTTGGCGATGCCGAGCACATCGCAGAACGCGCGCACGTCGTCGCCCCACTGCGCCAGGTTCCAACTCTCGCGCGGACCATCCTCGCTCCGGCCATTGCCGCGATGGTCCAGATAGATGATCTGCGCGACATCGGCCAGGCCGGAATAGGCGGGCTTGTAGATCGAGTGGTCGGAGCCGGGGCCGCCATGAAGCATCAGCAATGTCGGCTTTTCCCGCATGAAGGAGCCGTCCGGGACCAGCTTTCCGCCCTCGACGTCGAAGAACAGCCGCACCCCGTTGACGAGCACATTCATGGCCAATCTCCTGGTGAGCAAGTCTGCTGTGACTTGACGATCGATCCGCTGGATCAAGCGCTTGCTTGCTTCGGAACGGAGACTAAACCATAAGGCGCGAGACGCGCGCCGGATTCGGGGCACCAGTCACATTTTCGGCGTACTCGAATCCTCAATGTGTTCCGCTTTCGATGCCACGCTCGATTTCGTCGTCAGGCCAGGATGTCATCCAGATTTCATCAGATTACCCGTGCCGCGGCGCTGTCCGCGATGCTGGCGCTGTCGTCGCAGGCCTTGTCTTCACGAGCGATGGCGCAGTCCGACGATGCCGACCCGGAAATGCGGATTCAGCAGCTCGAGAACCAGCTGCGGCAGCTCACCGGCCAGAACGAGGAACTGCAATACCGCAACCGGCAGCTCGAAGAGCGGTTAAGGCAGCTCCAGGGCGGCGCGCAGGCCGCCCCCGGTCAGGTCCCTGGCGTCGTCCAGCCCAGCGTCGCCGCAGCTCCTCCGGTTCAGCCGAACCCGGCTTACCGGCAGCCTGGTTACGACCAACAGCAGATCGCTGCTCCCGCGCCGATCATGCAAGAACCGCAAGGAGTGCCGCCGGCGCAGGGCCGGCGCCGCGGTGATGCCTTCGATCCCAACCAGAACCCGAGTGCCCCGGGCGCGCCGCGTGCGCTCGGCGGCGGTCAGCTGCCGATGCCGGCGGAGACACAAGTCGGCGCTCCGGGCGGGCGAGGCGCGGGGGAGCCGCTCGATCTCGCGAACACCGGCGCTGCTGGCAATCCGGCCGGTGCATTGCCGCCACCGCCGCCACGCGGCGCCGTCGGCGGCGCGACGCTCGCCACCTTGCCGCCCTCGGCAACTCCGAAGGACGAGTTCGATCTCGGCATCGGCTACATGCAGCGCAAGGACTATGTGCTCGCCGAACAGACCATGCGCGATTTCGCGCAGAAATATCCGAGCGATCCTTTGATCGCCGACTCGCAATACTGGCTCGGCGAGAGCTTCTTCCAGCGCCAGCAATATCGCGACGCCGCCGAAGCCTTCCTCGGCGTCACCACCAAATTCGATAAATCCGCAAAAGCCCCGGACGCACTGCTGCGGCTCGGACAATCGCTGGCGGCGCTGAAAGAGAAAGAGGCCTCCTGTGCCGCGCTCGGCGAGGTGACGCGGAAATATCCGCGCGCTTCGAGCGGCGTCAAAGCAGCCGTGGACCGCGAGCAAAAGCGGATCAAGTGCTAGCGCGTTCCATCAAGTGCTAGCGTGTGATCCATGGCGATCGATGGAGCCTTTCAGAGTGCCTCGGGCCATCGACGAGCCCCGTGGAAGATGCGCAGGATCTGGCCGTGTTGCCAACCAGACGGTACGGAACGATAAAGGGCGTCTTCGGGATCACGAGTTCGCGCGTCCCGGAACTCGACCAGGTCGCCCGATCTCGGGTTGTTCGGAAGTAGCGTTTCAACGTTGCGGACGATATGAAGCGCGACGCGTTGCGCGGCTGCCGGGTCATCCTGCTCGATGTAGGCACGGAGCGCGATGAGGTCATTGATTGCCTCGGGCGACCAAACCGGGGTCATCAATGTTTGGGAACCGGCTGCTCTCTATCGCTGCCCCAGGATGTGATCCAATCCTTGACCTGCTGGTGCGGAACTCTTTCGCCGCGATCGAGAGAGGCGATCGCTTGCTTGATGCCGGCAACCTGCCACTCATTGACGTCGAGGTACTCCTTGATCGCCTCGCCCGCGAGGAACGAACGGCTGCGGCCCGTGTTCTTGGCCAATCTTTCGAGCCGCTTCTTGGCGGTCGCGTCGACCCGCACGGTGAAGGTTGTTGAGCGCATGATCTCGATTCGATGTGCTTGCTTGTGTACAATATAGCGCATAGTCCGACCTGAGTAAGCGGGCGTTGAAAGAGTGCCTCAGCCGGTATGAAAATCCCTGTTATCGGTCTATCACTTGGCATGGATATGGCGGCGCCGTTTTTTGGGCAATGCCACCCGCTCCTAATAAGATCGATGATGCCCGACGACGACAATTCCCCGATCTCGGCGAGCGACGCAAAACGCCTGTTCGCGGACTGGAAGGGCGCGCCCGCAATCGTACTCGCCGTGTCCGGCGGTCCGGATTCGATCGCGCTGATGTGGCTTGCGGCACGCTGGCGTCGTGCTCTGGCGCGCGGTCCGCGTCTCTTCGCGGTCACCGTCGATCATGGTCTGCGCACCGAGGCGGCGCGCGAGGCGCGTGAGGTTAAGCGTCTGGCGCGCGCGCTTGATCTGCCCCACCGCACGATGCGCTGGAGTGGAGCAAAACCGAAAACCGGATTGCCGGCTGCGGCGCGCGACGCACGATATCGGCTGCTGGCTCAGGCAGCGCAAGAGAGCGGCGCGACGCATATCCTGACCGCGCATACCCGTGACGATCAGGCCGAGACGCTGTTGATGCGGATGCTGCGCGGCAGCGGCATCGCTGGCCTCGCGGCGATGGCGCGCGAAGTGGAGCGGGATGGCGTCTTGCTGGCGCGCCCGTTTCTGAATGTTTCAAAATCCCAGCTGATCGCGACGCTGAAGAAAGCAAAAATCGGCTTCGCCGACGATCCGACCAACCGCGACGTGAATTTCACCCGTCCACGCCTGCGCGCGCTGATGCCCCTTCTTGCCGCCGAGGGCGGTGATACGCACAACCTGGCGCGGCTGGCGTCGCGGCTGGCCCGCGCCAACGCCGCGGTGGAAATTTTGGTCGATGGCGCCGAGCGCTATCTTGCGCTCAGGGGTAGCGAGGCGCCGCGTTCGGGATTCGGCGCCAAGACCTTTGATGCCAAGGCCTTCGATGCCAACGCAAGAGTCTTTGCCGCTATGCCGGAGGAAATCCGCTTGCGGCTCTTGCTGCGCGCGATTGATCGGTTCGGTCATGAAGGGCCGGCTGAGCTTGGCAAGGTCGAAGCGTTGCTATCGGCAGTGGACCGGGCAATGACGGATAAAAAAGCTGCCGGGCACGAGGCCCGGCTGAAGCAGACGCTTGCCGGTGCCCTGGTCAGCCTGATCGACGGACGGATCCGCGTCGAGCCGGCGCCGCCCCGCCGCCGGGCGAAATAGCGCCTATTCCGGCGGCAAGTTCGGATTCCACTTAGCTGCAAAATGCGCCGGAGCTGGATCGAATGACCCGCAGGGTCGCCATAATCCATTTTGGAGTCTTAACCACCCAAGAAAACACCCATTTCAGCGCCATTATTTGAGCGGGAATCACGCTAGGATGGGTTAAATAGTCCCATGTGGTTCCCTTGGCATCGACCCGGGTCGCACCTAGATTGTATGCAGTCAACCTGAGGGATTCCCTCGTGCCTGCCCGAGGACACTACCCAAGGAAATAGGGCTGCGATCCGCGCGGCCACGAAGGAAGATCGATGAACGCCAATCTGCGCAACTTCGCCCTCTGGGTCATTATCGTCTTGCTGTTGTTGGCACTGTTCACGCTCTTCCAGAACCCGGGTCAGCGCGCCTCCTCGCAGGACATTTCGTTCTCGCAGCTTTTGACCGAGGTCGATCAAAATCACGTTCGCGACGTCGTCATTCAGGGACCGGAGATTCACGGCACCTTCACCAACGGCTCGAGCTTCCAGACCTATGCGCCGAACGACCCGACGCTGGTGTCGCGGCTCTATAACGGCAAGGTCTCGATCACCGCGAAACCGCCTGGCGACAACGTGCCGTGGTTCGTGTCGCTGCTGGTGTCATGGTTGCCGTTCATCGCGCTGATCGGGGTGTGGATTTTCCTGTCGCGGCAGATGCAGGGCGGCGCCGGCAAGGCGATGGGTTTTGGCAAGTCGCGCGCCAAGATGCTGACCGAAGCGCATGGCCGCGTGACGTTCGAGGACGTCGCCGGCGTCGATGAGGCCAAGCAGGATCTTCAGGAGATCGTCGAGTTCCTGCGCGACCCTGGAAAGTATCAGCGGCTCGGCGGCCGCATTCCGCGCGGCGTTCTATTGGTCGGCCCTCCCGGCACCGGCAAGACGTTGATCGCGCGCGCCGTCGCCGGCGAAGCCAACGTTCCCTTCTTCACCATTTCGGGCTCGGACTTCGTCGAGATGTTCGTCGGCGTCGGCGCCTCTCGTGTGCGCGACATGTTCGAGCAGGCCAAGAAGAACGCGCCCTGTATCATCTTCATCGACGAAATCGATGCGGTCGGCCGTCATCGCGGCGCGGGCCTCGGCGGCGGCAATGACGAGCGCGAGCAGACCTTGAACCAGTTGCTGGTCGAGATGGACGGCTTTGAGGCCAATGAAGGCGTGATCCTGATCGCGGCCACCAACCGGCCCGACGTGCTCGATCCCGCGCTATTGCGCCCCGGCCGTTTCGACCGCCAGGTCGTGGTTCCGAATCCGGATGTCGTCGGCCGCGAACAGATTTTGAAGGTTCACGTCCGCAAGGTGCCGTTGGCGCCGGATATCAACTTGAAGACCATCGCCCGCGGCACGCCTGGGTTTTCCGGCGCCGACCTGATGAACCTCGTCAACGAGGCGGCGCTCACCGCGGCGCGGCGCAACAAGCGCATGGTGACGCAGGCCGAGTTCGAGGAAGCAAAAGACAAGGTCATGATGGGCGCCGAGCGCAAGTCGCTGGTCATGACCGAAGAAGAGAAGATGCTGACCGCCTATCACGAGGGCGGCCACGCCATCGTCGGGCTGAACGTGATTGCCACCGATCCGATCCACAAGGCGACCATCATTCCGCGCGGCCGTGCACTCGGCATGGTGATGCAATTGCCCGAGCGCGACAAATTGTCGATGTCGCTCGAGCAGATGACCTCGCGGCTTGCCATCATGATGGGCGGCCGCGTCGCCGAAGAACTCGTGTTCGGCCGCGAAAAGGTCACCTCAGGTGCGTCGTCCGACATCGAGCAGGCGACCCGCCTCGCCCGAATGATGGTGACGCGCTGGGGTCTTTCCGAAGCGCTCGGCACGGTGTCCTATGGCGAAAACCAGGACGAGGTTTTTCTGGGCATGTCGGTGTCGCGCACCCAGAACGCTTCCGAGGCCACGGTTCAGAAGATCGACACCGAGATCCGGCGTTTTGTGGAAGATGGCTACAACCACGCCACCAAGATCCTGACCGAGAAGCGCGCCGATCTCGAGGTGCTGGCAAAAGGCCTGCTTGAGTATGAGACCCTGACCGGTGACGAGATTCAGGATTTGCTCAAGGGCAAGAAACCGAACCGCGAGTCGGTATTGGAGCCGACTGCGCCGCGCACCTCGGCGGTGCCGCCGGCCGGCAAGCCGCGCCCGCGCCCCGATCCGGATCCAGGCCTGGAGCCGCAGCCGCAGGCGTAACGCGCGCCCTATCAATGGCGGGTTATTCGGGCAAATCCGTTGTGCAAAAGCTCGGCATCCAGCCGGGCTTTCGCATTTTTAGCGTTGGCGCGCCGGCCGCCTACAGCGACATCGTCGGCAAACTGCCCGCCGGCGTCACCATCGTGAGCCGCCTGAAAGCGCCGCTCGATTTGGTGCATCTGTTTGCGACGCAAGCCGCCGGGCTCGCCGGCAAGCTGCGCGACTACCGCGACGCCATCATGCCCGACGGCATGGTATGGGTGTCATGGCCGAAGAAGGCGAGCGGGGTTGCGACCGATCTGAGTGACGTCGTGGTGCGCGACACCGCGCTGCCGCTCGGCCTCGTCGACATCAAAGTCTGTGCTATCGACGACACCTGGTCCGGTCTGAAATTCGTGATCCCAAAAACCCGGCGGATCAAACGCTCGAAGTGAGCTTCGCGCCCGTCTTGCCGCTAAATCCTCTCACCGCTCCCAAATCCTTAAGAAATCTTAAGGGCTGTTTGCCCTATTGGTGTGGAGGCGTGCGTGTTGGTTTCGCGCGCCAGAGGATGCCGCATGGCCACCGCAACAGAGCGTTTTCAAGCGAAGTGGAAACCGGTTCGCGTCGAGAAAACGCGTCAAATCAAGAATCTAGAGCCTCGTTTCGATTCAATCGAAACGGAAAAGGCTCTAGACGCCCCGACGATGGTTCCGGAGCAAGCAGCGATTCCCACCTCGCTCTTCAACCTGTGCTTTGTTCTGTTCGTCATCCAGGCGACGTTCTTCCCGACGGCCTATTTCGCCCATTGGTGGATTTTTGACGACAAGGGCCTCGGCATCCCGACCGATTTCGTCAATGTCTGGTCCGCCGGGCGCCTGGTGCTCGATGGCCATGCCGCGCAGGCCTACGACTGGGATATCCAGAAGCAGGTCCAGGTCGCCGTGCTCGGGCAGAGCTATCCCGGCAATTTTGCCTGGCACTATCCGCCCCCGTTTTTGTTGTTCGCAAGCCTGCTGGCGCATTTTCCGTATGCGGCAGCCTTTGTCGGCTGGACCGCGGCCAGTCTCGTGCCCTATCTCGCGGTTATGCGCGCGATTGTCGGCCGGCCGTTCGGCCTGCTCTTGGCGGTGGCGTTTCCGGTGGTGCTGACCAATGCCCTGGTCGGGCAGAACGGCTTCCTCACCGCGGCGCTGATCGGGGGCGCGCTCTATGCAATGCCGACCCGGCCGATACTGTCGGGCATTTGTATCGGGCTGTTGAGCTACAAGCCGCAATACGGCCTGTTGTTTCCGCTGGTGCTGATCGCAACCGCGCAATGGAGAGTGTTCATCACCGCCGCGATCGTCGCGGTCGCGATGGCATTCGCCTCCTGGCTCGCCTTCGGCACCGAGAGCTGGCAGGCCTTCTTTCACTGGATACCGATGTTCTCGCAGGCCTTCCTGATCGAGGGCAGGGCCCCCTGGTGGAAGTTGCAGAGCCTGTTCGCGCTGGTGCGTTATTTCGGCGGCACCGAACAGTTGGCATGGACCTTCCAGTGGATACTGAGCGCCTCGGTCGCGATGGGACTGGCAATCATGTGGCGCAGCCGAATCGCTTATCCGCTGAAGGCGGCGGCGCTCGCGGCCGGTACATTGCTGACCACGCCCTATCTGTTCATGTACGACCTGATGGTGCTGGCGGTGCCGGTCGCCTTTCTGGTGCGCATGGGGCTTGCGACCGGCTTTCGCCGCTACGAACTCGCAGCGCTCATTTGCGCGTTCGCACTGATCGCGAGCTTTACGTTCCTTGGACTTCCGGTCGGGCTCGGCGCCACCCTGATCGTCGCCAGCCTGATCCTGCGCCGCGCCGGTCCCTGGTGGCGCCGCGGGCAGGCCCCGTCTCTCATGGCCGCTGCGCGCGCTCAAGCATTATTGCCTAGCTGAATCGCCATATTGCATCTTGCCATCTGCCCTGAATAGTTGTTCAGTTCTTCAAGCGATTTTGTACCAAATCGCCCAAAACAACAACGAACGCGCGTGCTTCCCGGCTGTCCCTTATGTGGTGGCGAGGCGCGCGCCAGGGACGAGAAACGCGCCATGGTCTATCGGCGAACCCACCAGGTTGTCAGGCGCCTTGCGGCGCGGCGCAGCGCCATTTTGGCGGCGGCACGGGATGCCGCTGCCGATGGCGGCATGGCCGCGGTGCAGATCGCGCCGGTCGCGATCCGCGCCAATGTCGCCGCCGGCACCGTCTATCGTTATTTCCCCTCCAAGGCCGATCTGATTTCCGAACTGATCGCCGAGGTCTCGCGCGATGAATTGGCCGCGATCCGCCGCGCCGCGGAGGCGGCTCCCGGGCCGTCTTCGGCGCTGGCTGCCGCAGTCACGACGGTTGCGGTCCACGTGTTGTCGCAGCGCAAGCTCGCCTGGGGCATCTTGGCCGAACCGGTCGATGTCGAGGTCACCGCTTCGCGGCTCGCGAGCCGGCGCGAGATATCGGCAGAGCTCGCCTCACGTATAGACGCCGCGGTCCGCGCTGGACATCTGCCCGCGCAGGACACTGCATTGGCCGCGACTGCGCTGCTGGGCGCGCTGCATGAATCCCTGGTCGGGCCATTGGCGCCGGACAATCTCGACGACCCGGCAAGAATGCGCGATGCCGTGCAAACCGTGACGCTCTTGGCGCTGCGCGCCGTTGGCGTCATGGATGCCCGTGCCCGCGGCCTGGTGGTGCAGGCGGTACTGCCGGCAAAGACGCTGGTCGGCGCGTAGCTCCAGTCGATCTCACAGATTCCGCCGTATTGGTCGCGTAGGGTGCCCACCTTGTTCAACCCAATCCCGTGGAGCATCCCATGACGACGACATATGGATCGGCCAAATGGCAGGGCGGCATCAAGGACGGCAAGGGCGCGATCTCGACCAAGAGCGGCGCGCTGAAAGATTATCCCTATGGTTTCGCGAGCCGCTTCGAGGGCAAGCCGGGCTCTAACCCCGAAGAATTGATCGGCGCCGCGCACGCCGCCTGCTTCACCATGGCGTTGTCGCTGATCCTTGGCGAGGCCAAGCTCACCGCCGAGCATATGGAGACGAAGGCCGACGTCACACTCGAGAAGCAGGGCGACGGTTTTGCCATCACTTCGGTGCATCTTGCGCTGAACGCTAAGATCCCCGGCGCTGACAACGCCAAATTCCAGGAACTGGCGGGCATGGCAAAGGCTGGATGTCCGGTGTCGAAATTGCTCAACACCAAAATCACGCTGGACGCGACGCTGCAGAGCTAACCAACGTCGTCATTCCGGGCCTGTCGCCTCAGGTCGGCAATTTGCCGACCGAAGGCGCATCCCGGAATGACAGCGAAAAAGCCTCACATCTCCGCATCGCCGTCGGGGCCGACGGAAGCGATGCGCAGCATGTTGGTGGTGCCGGGCGCGCGGAGCGGCACGCCGGCGACGATGATGACGCGCTGGCCGGCCCGCGCAAAACCGTCACGAAAGGCAATGCTGCCGGCACGGCTGACCATGTCGTCCAGATCTTTTGCGTCTTCCGCGACCACGCAGTGCACGCCCCAGACTGCGGACAATTTGCGCCCGGTCGAGAGGTTTGGCGTGATCGCGACCACCGGCGGTTTGGGCCGTTCGCGCGCCACCCGCAGCGCAGTCGATCCGGAACTGGTCCAGCAGATGATTGCGGACAGGTCCAGCGTCTCGGCAATCTGCCGCGCGGCGTCGGCGATGGCGTCGCCGACGGTCGGCTCCGGTTCGGCGCGCTGCGCGTTGAGCACGCCGCGATAGGTTGGGTCACGCTCCACTTCCTCGCCGATGCGGTTCATGGTCGAGACCGCTTCGACCGGAAACTTGCCGGCCGCGGATTCCGCCGACAGCATGATGGCGTCGGCGCCTTCATACACGGCGGTTGCGACGTCGGAGACCTCGGCGCGGGTCGGCACCGGCGACTGGATCATCGATTCCAGCATTTGGGTGGCGACCACCACGGGCTTGCCGGCGCGCCGTGCCAGCCGCGTCATCTGCTTCTGCAGGCTCGGCACCCGTTCCAGTGGCAGTTCGACGCCGAGATCGCCGCGCGCCACCATCAAGGCGTCGGACGCCTCCAGGATTTCAGGGAGCCGATCGATCGCCTGCGGCTTTTCAATCTTGGACATCACCGCAGCGCGGCCACGGATCATCTTCTTGGCCTCGACGACATCCTCGGCGCGCTGCACGAAGGAGAGCGCGACCCAGTCGATGCCGGTCACCAGCGCTGCTTCGAGGTCGGCGCGGTCCTTCGGCGTCATGGCGGACACCGGCAGATCGGTGTCGGGCAGGCTGACGCCCTTGCGGTCCGACATTTTTCCGCCGATCACGACGCGGGTGACGGCGCGATCGGGCGACGCCTCCTCGACGATCAAGCGCACCTTGCCGTCGTCGAGCAACAGCGCATGCCCCGGCTTCAGCGCGGCGAGAATTTCCGGATGCGGAAGCTGGACGCGGGTCTTGTCGCCCGGCGTCTTGTCGGAATCGAGCACAAAACTGTCGCCATTGTGGAGTTGGACGGCGCCTTCGGTGAAGGCACCCAGCCGGAGTTTCGGGCCTTGAAGATCGACCAGGATGCCGATCGGCCGGCCATAGCTAGACTCGACATTGCGGATGGTCTTGACCAGCTCGCGCATCTTGTCGTGCGAGGTATGGCTCATATTGATGCGGAATACGTCGGCGCCGGCCTCGAACAGGCGGCGGATCATCGCGCTGTCGGAAGAAGCAGGTCCAAGCGTTGCAAGGATCTTGATGCGGCGAAGGCGTCTCATGGCTTAGCTCCGGGCGCTGCGGCTGGCGGTTGACCAGACGCGCCCGGAGCCGTCCCGCCCGGCGAGTTGGGCAGGCCGGGCGCCGCGCCCGGCGAATTGGAGAGGCCCGGCAAGTTTCCGGGCCCGCCCGGACCGACCGGTCCCGGGATACCGGGCACCCGCTGCTGCGCAGGCTGTTCGTTGGATTCGGTCAATTGTACCGTCCAGGCGCGCTGCTCGCCGGTATCGACCTCGAAGAAGCCGGTGCGGTCGAAACCGCGCGCCAGGCAATTCTCGGTGCCTTTGATGGTGAATTCCTTGTCGCGCGAGCACATGAAGGCCTGTCCCGACCACTCACCGCCGCGGTCGTAATCGAGTGCATAGATGTAATAATAGCGGGCGACCAGCGTGCCGCGCAGCAGCGTCTCGCAGCTCCGCGAGGACACGTTCCACCAGCCCTCGGTGGTCCAGCCCTCGGCGTCCTTATAGCCGAGAGCGATGCCGACGCGGCTTGCAGTGTTGTTGCAGAGGCGAAAATCGGCGGCCGCCGAACTGCTCCCCAGGCACAGCCAGGCAAACGCCAGCGCCGGTAACAAACCGGCGGTGAGCGAATAGCGGAAACGGTTGCGGCGATGGGAATCTTTGGGGATCATTCAGCGAAGCTATATCAATTGGTTGACGATTTCGCGTGAGCGGGCCGCGACTGTCAACGGGCAAACGGGCATTTTAAGGCATCAGCCGGCCAAATCCCGCCTGTTCGCGCGCTATTTGCGCTGCGATATGGCAAATTCTGTGACAGTGCCCATTTACCAATCGATAATCCCTTTGGAAATCCCTTGGGCAGTTCCTGGGGGAATGACGAGAGCCCCGCCATGGCCATTGACGACAAAACCAGAACAGAACTTGAAGCGGCCGCTTTCCGGCGCCTGGTTGCGCATCTGCGCGCCCGCGCCGACGTTCAGAACATCGATCTGATGAATCTGGCCGGCTTCTGCCGCAACTGCCTGTCCAACTGGCTCAAAGAGGAAGCCGACGCCAAAGGCGCTGCCATGACCAAGGACGAGAGCCGCGAGGCCGTCTACGGCATGCCCTACGAGACCTGGAAACAGACTTTTCAGGGCACCGGCAGTCCCGAGCAATTAGCGGCAATGAAAAAGGCCCATAGCGGGCACTGATTTTTCGCTCAGTAGGGTCGGCAAAGGCGCTTTTTGCGCCGTGCCCACCACCTATCCCGATCATATCTTGAGTGGTGGGCACGCTTCGCTTTGCCCATTGCGAGGAGCAAAGCGACGAAGCAATCCATTCTTGGGCTTTATGGATTGCTTCGCGGAGCCTGTCATCGGGCGCGCATTCGCGCGACCCGTTGGCTCGCAATGATTAGGCCCGCTTTCTCCTGTGGGCGGCGCTGTGGATGAGCGCGATGTTGCCTTGACGCAAGCGGCTGTACTCTTGAGGGTCATTTCGGGATGCGGTGCGTGGAAAGCGTGCGACGCTTCTCTTCACACCTCAACCGTCAGTTCCACTCAGGAGTAAGCGATGGCCACCACTGCTGCCGCCGTCAAGGAAGAGCCCGCGACCCGATTCGCCAAGGACCAGCTCAAGGCCATCATTGAGCGCATCGAACGATTGGAAGAAGAAAAGAAGACGATCTCCGACGATATCCGCGACGTCTATGCCGAGGCGAAGGGCAACGGCTTTGATGTCAAGGCGCTGCGCACCATCGTGAGGTTGCGCAAGCAGGACGCCAACGAGCGCGCCGAGCAGGAAACCATCCTGGAAACCTATATGCAGGCGCTCGGGATGTTGTAAGCCGGGCGCTCTTTCCGGCCCGCGCAAGCTTGGGCAAAGCCTTCCCATCTGCTAGATTGCCCGGTGAAGGGGCCTAACAGATGGACGTGCCTGGACCAGAGCGCAGGCTCGCAGCGGTCCTCGCCGCCGACATGGTCGGCTATAGTCGACTGATGGAGGTCGACGAGACCGGGACACTTGCGCGTCTGACGACCCACCGGATCGAGCTCATCGACCCGGCTATTGCGAAGAACCGCGGCCGCATCATCAAGACCACCGGTGACGGCATGCTGGTCGAGTTCCACAGCGTCGCCGACGCGGTAGTGTGCGCGGCCGAGGTTCAGCGGCGGATGGCGCGACGCAACACTGACGTTGCGCCGGGCCGCTGGATCCAGTTCCGGATCGGGATCAATCTGGGCGACGTCATCGTCCAGGACAACGACATCTTTGGCGACGGCGTCAACGTCGCGGCACGCCTCGAAATGCTCGCCGAGCCGGGCGGCATCTGCGTCTCGGGCGCGGTGCGCGATCAGGTCGGCGACCGGCTGGACGACATCGTATTCGAGGATCTCGGCGACCAGATCGTCAAGAACATCGCCCGTCCGATCCGCGTCTTTCGGATTCGGCTGGAGCCAGACCCGGAAACCGCGCCGGGGGGCGCGAAGAATCCTGCGGCGGCGACAACGGTCTCCAAAAAACCGTCCATCGCCGTGCTGCCGCTCGTCAACATGAGCGGCGATCCGGAGCAGGAGTTCTTCGCCGATGGCCTCACCGAGGACATCATCACCGAGCTGTCGCGCTTCCGCGACCTGCTCGTGATCTCGCGCAACTCGACCTTCGTGCACAAGGGAAAGGCGGTGAAGGTGCAGGAAGTCGCGCGCGAATTCGGCGTCGAATACGTCCTCGAGGGGAGCGTGCGGAAGGCGGGTGGTCGCATCCGTGTCACCGTGCAGCTGATCGACGCGGAAACCGATCGTCACATCTGGGCCGAACGCTATGACCGCGAATTGCAGGATATCTTCGCCATCCAGGACGAGATGACCCGCGCCATCGTCGCGACGCTCCCCGGCCGCGTCGAGGCTGCCACGCACGATCGTGCGAAGCGCAAGCCAACCGACAATATGGCGGCTTATGAGTGCGTGCTGGCCGCCAAGGTGCTGCACCACCGCTCGATCCGGGAGGACAATCTCGAAGCCCAGCGCCTGCTCGATCGTGCGCTTGCGCTCGATCCGAACTATGCCCATGCGCACTCTTGGAAGGGCTGCGTACTCGGCCAATCCTGGGTCTATGATTGGTGCGCCGATCGCGACGCCACTTTCCAACAGATAGCTGCCGAGCTGGAGATCGCGCTGGCGCTTGACGACAATGACAGCGATGTGCACCGGATCCTCGCCGCGCTGAACCTGAACCGCGATGACCATGACAAGGCCGCCTACCATCAGGAACGGGCGCTCGCGCTCAACCCTAACTACGACCTTGTCGTGGTGCAGCAGGGCGAGCTTCTAACCTGGCTGGGGCGGCCGGAGGAGGGCATCGACTGGATCAAGAAGGCGATGCGCCTCAACTGCTATTGCGCCGAGAAGTACGCCGAAGCCGCCGAGGCCTTCTCTCGGATCACGCGGCCCGACCATACCCATCATGCCTTCCTCGCTGCCACCTTCGCGCAAATGGGCAACGCGGTCGCTGCCGCCGCGCATGCGGCTGAGAGCCTGAAGCGTGAGCCGAAATTCTCAGTGGCCGCCTACCTCGCCACCCAGCACTACAAGCGCGAAATCGACCGCCGGCGCCACGAGGCTGGCCTCCTCAAGGCGGGCTTGCCGGCCTGACCAAGGCGGAGCGAATGTCTGAAAAGGTTGTAATCCCCTACCGCAGCGCCGCGGTGCGCGTCACAAAGGACTGCGTGGCGAGCGTTGCGGTCGCCGAGCCCGCGAAGTGGTCGCAGGCCATTCCCAGCATCGGATCATCGGAGAAGCCCATCGCAATCGCCGCATCCGGCTTGACGAAATACGACCGCATCACCGTCATGTCGACATCGCCCAGCACGGTGGCATTCATCGACGTGCTGGCGCTCGGCGCCAGGATCATCATGCGCATCCAGGTATCGCTTGCTCCCGAGGCGGCAAGCCGGGTCGAGGTCGCGACCAAATTGCCCTGCAAGTTCCCTTGGCCCTGTGCGCCCTTGGCGACGACGAGGTCGATCTTGGTGGAGGCCATCGCATTGCGCAGCGCCGATGCAGGACGGATGCTGCGGGGGAGCGGCGCGCTGGCGGCGACAATATTGGCGCGGTCAACCGGTGAGTTGGCCGCCGGCGCGTAGGCCAGCGCCTGGAGCGGGCTGGAGACGCTTGCGGTCGGTTGCGGATCGGCGGAGGCGAGCGCCCGGCGGGCATTGAGAGCCGCGACCTGCGCGGGGGTTGCCTGTTTGGGCGGTGCGCCGGTGTCGCCCCAGAAACCGCGGGCATTGATGACGTCAGCCGGCGTATCCGCCTTCGCTTCGGCCTTGCCGGTCGATACGGCCTGCTTGTCGGTTGATGCTGCCTGTTTCGGTTTGGGAGGCTGGACGACCTGCACGTCGGCCGAGGCCAGCTGCAGGGTCGCGGCGGCGGGTTTTGCGCGCGGCACCGGCACCGGATCGGCGGATTTGGCGGGAGCAGCCGAGGCCATCACGCTGGCAGGCGCTGGCTTATCGCCGGCGACAGGTGCGCTTGCACCTTCATCTTCATCTTCACTCGATTTGCTCCTGAACAACGCGGCGAACAGGTTCGGCATGCTCCTGGTCGAGGCGCCGTCGCCATCGCCGCGCTTTTCGATGTCGGCGCGGGCAAGCTCGTATCCCTTCAGCGGATTGCCGTCGGAGGGAACGTGCACGGTGCGTCCATCCGGGAAGACGCGTGCTAGCTGGTCGTGGGTCA
>WNFM01308676.1_pt1 | contig 20371 bp, 19 predicted proteins | sample 5400271 | NCBI WGS metagenome assembly WNFM01 (sample SAMN13153352, study PRJNA577476) | soil metagenome | isolation source: 60 cm saprolite on Douglas fir-dominated hillslope | place: USA:California | collected 2013-09-17
GGCGGCGCGACCGTCGGATTTCTTCCGGGCGGCGCGTTGGGGGGCGTCGAAAATGCCTTCCTCAGCTACACCGGCCTCAAGCCGTTCGGCGGCAAGCTCGCGATCGAAGGGGGCGTGATGGACCTGCCCTACACGCTGGACGAGGCGATGAGCTCGAATAACATCCCGTTCATGGAGCGCGCCGCTTCCCTTAATACCGCCGTTAACATTGCAGCTGGCGACTTCCGTTCCACCGCCGGCGCGCGCTGGTACACCGACACGTTCTGGGCCGGAGCCTATGTGACAGGGCCCGCTACCGGGGCTATTCACTCCGCCTCCAGCATAAATCCTCCCGGCACTACCGAACAATATGGCGCCGTCGCCCGCGCTGCGGGTCAAATCGTCAGCGGCAAGGACTACTCGCTGCACATCGGCGGCGATGCCCAATGGCTGATCCAGCCACCGCACAATCTGATCGCGAATACGCAAACGCTGACCCTGAACGACCGTCCGGAATTGCGCATCGACCCGACCACCATTGTCTCGACGGGCGCGATCGCAGACGTATCCGGCGCCCAGGTCTACAGCGCCGAAGCCGCGGCAACGTACGGGCCCCTGTTCCTTCAGGGCGAGTATTTTTGGTTCAATGTCGATCGCAACGCCTTCGCCCCGCTGCCGAGCCTGAAATTCCAGGGCGGCTATGCCGAGGCGGCCTACGTCCTGACCGGCGAAACCCGCCGCTATAATGCGCCCAGTGCCTCATACGGCGGCGTGTCGCCGGCCAATCCGTTCTCATTGAGCGGTGGCGGCTGGGGCGCATGGGAAATTGCGGGCCGCTACAGCACCATGGATCTCAACGATCGGCTGGCCCTTGCAAACGGCGTCGCTGGCGGGCGACAGACAATCTATACGCTGGCGCTGAACTGGTACATCAATGACAACATCCGGTTCATGTTCGACTATCTCCATGGCAACATTACCAAGCAGATAAGCCCGACCAATTTCGGCGATGCCGGCGCAAAGTTCGATGCGGTTGCGATGCGCACCCAGATCGCGTTCTAGGCAGAAATCGAGGTCAGTCGGTTCAACTCGATCAAGCTTGAGCGTCCCTCCTATTCCATTTCGTGGTAGAAGGCGCAGGAAGGGGCTGCGGCTTTTTCCTAATGGAGCGCTGAATGGACAGACTCGCGGCATTGGAGATCTTCGTGCGCGTCGTCGATACCGGCTCGTTTTCGGCGGTGGCTCGGCGCCAACGTATCGGACAGCCGGCGGTGTCGAAGGCCATCGTCCAGCTTGAGGAGTGGCTCGGAGTTAGCCTGCTGATGCGTTCGACGCGCAGTGTGGTCCCGACCGAGGCTGGCCGGATTTTTTATGAGCATGCGAAGCGGACGATCGAGGAGGCCGACGAGGCCGTGGTGGCGGCGCGAGGGAGCGCGTCCGGCCTGTCAGGCAAGCTTCGGGTGTCAACATCGGTTTTCTTTGGACAGCTCCATGTCATTCCTCAATTGTCGGCGTTTCTAGCCGAACACCCTGACCTCGATGTTGAGCTTGTTCTCGACGACCGGGTCGTGGACCTCGTCAATGAGGGGATCGACGTTGCGCTGCGAATTGGGACGATGCCGGATTCGAACATGACCGCGCGCCGGATCGCCGAGGGCCGCCGCGTCGTCGTGGCCACTCCTGCGTATCTTCAGCGCCATGGAACCCCAACATCCCCCGGCGAACTGATCAATCATCAGACCGTCACTTACACGGGGGGCAGCGGGGGCGACTCCTGGACGTTTCGAAAGGGCACTGCGGAGGTGTCGGTGGTTCTCCAAGGCCGGTTGAAAGTGACCGCGGCAGAAGGCCTGCGGCAGGCGGTGAATTGCGACATGGGTTTGGGGGTGTGTTCGGAGTGGGCTTTCTCGCCCGAGCTGCGATCCGGAAAACTCGTGGCGATTCTGCAGGACTGGGCCTTGCCGCCGACCAACCTGTCCGCAGTCTACCCGACGGGCCACCTCGCCAGCACCAAGGCGCGCGCATTCGCATCGTTCGTCGAGGAGTTCATGACGCGACCTCACCCGGTTTCGCCACAGCGCGAGCGCACCGTTACCGAAAGCGTTGAAGAAGGAACTGCAGGTCACACCCAGCGAGTTCTGTCGGGCCGCCAACGGGTCGCGCAGAGTTCGTAGCCCCCTACTCCACGCCCGCCTCCTGCGGCGTGAACTCATACACCGAGCTGCAAAACTCGCAGGTGACGACGACCTTGCCGTCCTTCACCATATCGGCGCGGTCGCCTGGCGCAAAGCTTGCGAGCATCGCGGCGACCGCGTCGCGCGAGCACGAGCATTGCGCGCGCAGAGGGAGCGGCGGGAAGACGCGGACGCCGCGTTCGTGAAACAGGCGATAGAGCAGCCGCTCGCCCGACAAATCCGGATCGATCAGTTCGATATCCTGAACGGTAGAGATCAGCGACTGGCCTTCGACCCAGGCGTCGTCTTCCTCGATCGTGTGGGTGACGCTGCCTTCCGGCGCATCGCCTGGATGCAGATCGGCCTGTCGCGCGCGCTCCGGCGCCTTCGGCAGGAATTGCAGCAAAATGCCGCCGGCGCGCCAGCGGTGCTTTGGGCCGCCGCCTTCGCCGCCGCGCCATTCCTCACCGACCGCAAGCCGCACCCTTGTCGGAATCTGCTCCGAGCGCAAAAAATATTCGTGCGCGGCGTCTTCCAGCGAGCCGCCATCGAGCGCCACCATTCCCTGATAGCGGCTCATGTCCGGCCCCTGGTCGATGGTCATGGCAAGATGACCCTTTCCCAGCAGCGCGCCGGAATCGAGGCCCTCCTTGAGCCGGGCGGCATCGAAGCGGGCATAGGCGCGCAGGCGATCGGGCGCCTGAAAATCCACGATCAAAAACGACACCGGACCGTCGGTCTGGGTCTGCAGGATAAACCGGCCGTCGAATTTCAGCGACGAGCCGAGCAACGTCGTCAGCACGATGGCTTCGCCGAGCAGCTTGCCGACCGCGGGCGGATAATCATGCTTGGTCAAGACATCGTCGAGCGCGGGGCCGAGCCGGGTCAGGCGGCCGCGCAGATCGAGCGCTGCGACCTCGAATGGCAGCACCGCATCGTCGACCGGAACCGCCGACGGCGCGCGGATCGGGGTTCTGTCGGAGATTTTCATGTCGGGGGATTGTGCAGTCATGGCGCTTTATCTGGGGTCGGCGGAGGTGAATCGAAAGGGGTTAATGTCGTCCCTGCGAACGCAGGGACCCATAACCATCGATCGCAGTTGTTACATTTAGCTGTGGCCCCAGCTTCTTCTATTACACAAGCCGGTGGCTATGGGTCCCCGCGTTCGCGGGGACGACGGTAGAGTTTCTTACGCCACCGCGTCAAAGCACCACGCCAAGATGCCCTTTTGCGCGTGCAGGCGGTTTTCGGCTTCGTCGAACACCACCGATTGCGGGCCGTCGATCACCTCGTCGGTGACTTCGTCGCCGCGATGGGCGGGCAGGCAATGCATGAACAGTGCGTCGGATTTTGCCAGTGACATCAGCTTGGCGTTGACCTGATAGGGCTTTAGCAAATTATGGCGATGCTCGCCGTCCTTGTCGCCCATCGAAAACCAGGTGTCGGTGACGACGCAATCGGCGCCGCGCACGGCTTCCTCCGGATCGTTGCCGAGCACGATCGAGGCTTGAGTGGCCTTGATCCAGTCCTTCATCGCCTTGTTCGGCGCAAGCTGCGGCGGGGTCGCGACATTCAGTTTGAACTTGAACCGCTCCGCGGCATGCGCCCATGACGCCAGCACATTGTTGTCATCGCCGGTCCACGCCACGATGCGGCCCTCGATCGGCCCGCGATGTTCCTCGAACGTCATCAGGTCGGCCATCACCTGGCAGGGATGCGATCGCCGCGTCAGCCCATTGATAACCGGCACGGTGGCGTGCGCGGCGAGCTCGAGAAGCGCATCATGATTGAGAATGCGGATCATGATGGCATCGACGTAACGCGACAATACCCGCGCGGTGTCGGCGATGGTCTCGCCGCGGCCGAGCTGCATTTCCGCGCCGGTCAGCATGATCGCTTCACCGCCGAGCTGGCGCATGCCGACGTCGAACGACACCCGCGTGCGGGTCGAGGGCTTTTCGAAGATCATCGCCAGCGTCTTGCCTTCGAGCGGCTTTTCGGATTTCTCGTGCGCTTTCAGCTTCGCCTTCATGGCGACGCTTAACGCGAGCATGTTGCGCAATTCCTTGGTCGGAACCTCGCTGAGATCGAGAAAATGGCGCAGCGCATTGCTCATTGCCCCGCCGCCTTTTTCAACGGGCCGCCGGCAAGTTTGGCGCAGGCGCGCTCCAGGCGGGTGACCGATTCCTCGATCTCCGCCTCGGTGACGATCAAGGGCGGCAGGAACCGCACCACATTCTCGCCGGCGCCGACCGTGAGCAGGTTTTGTTCGCGCAGCACCGTCACCAGATCGGTGGACGGAACTACTGCCTTCAGCCCGATCAAGAGGCCCTCGCCGCGCACTTCACTGAGCACGCCCGGGTGCCGATCGACCACGGAAGCGAGTTTTTGTTTGAGCAGCAGCGACATCTTCTGCACATGATCGAAGAAGCCGGGCTTCAACATGACGTCCAGCACCGCGTTGGCGGCCGCGACCGCCAGCGGATTGCCGCCGAACGTCGAACCGTGCGAGCCCGGCGTCATGCCGGAAGCCGCGTCCGCGGTCGCCAGACACGCGCCGATCGGAAAGCCGCCGCCGAGCGCCTTTGCCAGCGACATCACGTCCGGCGTCACGCCGATGCGCTGATGGGCAAACAGATCGCCGGTGCGGCCCATGCCGGTCTGCACTTCGTCGAACACCAACAGCAGGCCGTGGTCGTCGCAGAGCTGGCGCAACGCCCGGAAGAAGGCATGCGGTGCCGCGCGCACGCCGCCTTCGCCCTGCAGCGGCTCGATCAGGATGCCGGCGGTGTGCGGACCGATCGCCTTTTTCACCGCCTCGAGATCGCCAAGCGTCACCTGATCAAAACCGTCCATCGGCGGCCCAAAGCCCTCGAGATATTTCGGCGAGCCGGTCGCGGCCAGCGTCGCAAGTGTCCGGCCGTGAAACGCGCTGTCGAAGGTGATGATGCGATAGCGCTCGGGATGGCCCTTGGCGGCGTGATGCTTGCGCGTGACCTTGATCGCGCATTCCATCGCTTCGGCGCCGGAATTGGCGAAGAAAACAAAGTCAGCAAAGCTCTGCTCGCACAGCCGTGCAGCGAGCCGCTCGCCGTCCGGGCTCTTGAACAGGTTCGACATGTGCCAGAGCTTTGTCGCCTGCTCCTGCAACGCCGCGACCAGATGCGGATGGCAATGACCGAGCGCATTGACCGCGACGCCAGAGGTGAAATCGAGATAGCGCTCGCCGTTGGTTGCGGTCAGCCAACAACCTTCGCCGCGCTCGAATCCGAGATCGGCCCTGGCGAATACGGGAAGCAGATGCGACGTCGCGCTGTCGGTCATGGCTGTCACTTGAGGGTTAGGCCCGGCCGCGACGCGCATTGGCGCGAGCATCGACGGCCGGCCCCGGAAAACAAAACGTGCCGCCTTTTCAGGGCGGCACGTGGCAGGCATTCTATGCTGGCGGCGACAACTGTCAACCGGTTGCCCCCGTATTCATACGGTGCCGTGGAAATGGCCAATTGCAGTGCTTAACTAACGGAACATGTGGACGCAGCCCACGCGGACTCTTGCGCCGGAGTCACGCCATATTGTAGCCTTTGAGCTGTCGGGTACGACATCTCGTGCGGCGGTTCGATCCTTAAGAGATCTCAGTGTGCAGCGTACACGTTCGGGCGCGTTTTCCGCGCCCGGCGAGGGCTAAGGGATTCTGCCGGCAGGGATTTTTGACGGATTGGCATCACCGCCCTGCCCATTAATCGGCCGGCGCGACGCGAAGGAAAGAGTGCAATGACGGTATTGACCTGGTCTGACGATCGCGTCGAGCAGTTGAAAAAACTCTGGGAGTCCGGGCTTTCGGCCAGCCAGATCGCCGCGGAACTTGGAAATGTGACGCGCAATGCCGTGATCGGCAAAGTGCACCGGCTCGGCCTCTCCGGCCGCGCCAAGAGCCCGGCCTCGGCAGCGCCGCGTCCGCGCAAAGCGCGGCCCGCCCAGCATATGATGCGGGTCGCCCGTCCGGTCTCGCGCGGCAACACAGCGCTTGCCCATGCGTTCGAAGTCGAGCTGGAGCCCGATCCGGTCGCCTACGACAATGTGGTGCCGATGAGCCAGCGATTGTCGCTGTTGGAATTGAACGAGGCCACCTGCCACTGGCCGATCGGCGATCCCTCGAGCGCGGAATTCTTCTTCTGCGGCGGCAAGGCGCTGCAAAGCCTGCCCTATTGCGCGCATCACTCGCGGATCGCCTATCAGCCGGCCGGCGACCGCCGCCGCCAGCAGCCGAAGCCGGCGCGGTAAGAGCGCGCTCACAGCCACATATCCGCTGTCGTCCCGGCCTTGAGCCGGGACCCATAACCACGAATGTTCGTGGTTAGATTTGGCTGGGGCTCCAGCTCTTCAAGAAATTAAGATCGGTGGTTATGGGTCCCCGCCTGCGCGGGGACGACCGCTGATATTTATTCGGCCGCCTTCGCCGGGACGACGACGGAGAATTTCATTTACTCCGCCGCCTTGCTGGCGAACCGATCGTCGAGTGCATAGCCGGCGCCGCGGACGGTGCGGATCGGGTCCTGCTCGCGGCCGGGGTTGAGCAGTTTGCGCAAACGGCCGATATGCACGTCGACGGTGCGCTCGTCGATATAGATATCGCGGCCCCAGACGCTATCAAGCAATTGTTCGCGGCTGAACACCCGGCCCGGATGCTCGAGAAAGAATTCCAGCAGCCGATACTCGGTCGGGCCGAGATCGATCGGCCGGCCGGAGCGGGCGACGCGGCGCTTCTCGCGATCGAGCTCGATGTCGCCGTAACTCAACACGGTGGCAAGCCGTTCGGGGCTGGCGCGGCGGAGCAGGCCCTTGACCCGCGCCAACAGCTCCGGCACCGAGAACGGCTTGACGATGTAATCGTCGGCGCCGGTGGCTAGCCCCCTGACCCGCTCGCTTTCCTCGCCGCGTGCCGTTAGCATGATGATCGGCAGCGACCGCGTCTCCGGCCGTGCCCGCAAGCGGCGGCACAATTCGATGCCGGACAGCCCCGGCAGCATCCAGTCGAGCACGATAAGGTCGGGAACGCGTTCCTTCAGCCGCGTGTCGGCGTCGTCGCCGCGCCCGACCGTCTCCACGTCATAGCCTTCGGCGTCGAGATTGTAACGCAACAGCGTGGTCAGAGCTTCCTCGTCTTCCACCACCAGAATGCGCGCGCTCATATCCGTGACCTTCTTTCTTCTTTCTGGTTCTGTCAATTTCCGGGTACCGTCGTGGCAAAGGTCGTCATGTCGCCCTTCGGGCGCTTGTCGAGGATCTGCTGGCCCTCGATCATGTAGAAAACGGTTTCCGCGATATTGGTGGCGTGGTCGCCGATCCGCTCGATGTTCTTGGCGCAGAACATCAGATGGATGCAGAACGAGATGTTGCGCGGATCTTCCATCATGTAGGTCAAAAGCTCGCGGAACAGCGAGGTGCAGATCGCGTCGACCTCCTCGTCGCCCTTCCAGACCGACATCGCCGCCGGCAGATCGTGCGCCGCGTAGGCGTCGAGCACGGACTTGACCTGCGACTGCACCAGGTCAGTCATGTGCTCGAGGCCGCGGATCAGTTTGAGCGGCTGGAAATCGCTCTCCAGGGCCGCGACCCGCTTGCCCATGTTCTTGGCGAGGTCGCCGATCCGCTCGAGGTCGGTCGCGACCCGCATCGCGCCGACGATTTCGCGCAGGTCCACCGCCATCGGCTGGCGCCGCGCGATGGTCAAGACCGCGCGCTCCTCGATCACCCGCTGCAGGTTGTCGATCTCGGCGTCGGCGGCGACCACCCGCTGGCCGAGCCCGACGTCGCGGCGGATCAGCGCATCGACGGCTTCGACGATCATACGCTCGGCAAGGCCGCCCATCTCCGCGACCAGCCGGGTCAGTTCTTGCAGGTCGCTGTCGAACGCCTTGGCTGTGTGTTCAGTAGCCATTTTTGTCTCCTCAGCCGAACCGGCCGGTGATGTAGTCCTGGGTGCGCCGATCGCTGGGCGAGGTGAAGATCCTGTTGGTCTCGTCGAACTCGATCAGGTCGCCGAGATACATGAACGCTGTTTTGTCGGAGACGCGCGCGGCCTGCTGCATGTTGTGGGTGACGATCGCGATGGTGTAGTCCTCCGCCAGCTCCTGGATCAGTTCCTCGACCTTGGCGGTCGAGATCGGATCGAGCGCCGAACAGGGCTCGTCGAACAGGATCACCTCGGGCCGCACCGCGACCGTGCGGGCGATGCACAGCCGCTGTTGCTGGCCGCCGGACAGGCTTAAGCCGGAGGCGTTGAGCTTGTCCTTGACCTCGTTCCACAGCGCGCCGCCGCGCAGCGCCTTTTCGACGCGGCCATCCATCTCGGATTTTGATATTTTCTCGTAGAGGCGGATGCCGAAGGCGATGTTCTCATAGATCGTCATCGGAAACGGCGTCGGCTTCTGGAACACCATGCCGACCCGGGCGCGCAACAGATTGAGATCGAGCTTGGAGTCCAGGATGTTGGTCTGGTCCAGCATCAATTGGCCGGTGGCGCGCTGGCCCGGATAGAGGTCGTACATCCGGTTGAAGATCCGCAGCAAGGTCGACTTGCCGCAGCCGGATGGCCCGATGAACGCGGTGACGCGATTGGCGCCGAGCGTCAGGTTGATGTTCTTCAGCGCATGGTGCTCGCCGTAATAGAAGTTCAGGCCGCGCGCGGTCACCTTGGCGGGCGCCTCGGGCAACGCCACGGTCGGAACCGATCCACCCGCGGCACTCACGGATACAGAAACTTCGGTCATTTTGGTGTCCTCTCGGCGCCAAGAATACGCGCGCCAATATTCAAGGCGAGTACGGTCAGGGTGATAAGCAGCGCCCCGCTCCAGGCCAGCTGCTTCCAGTACGCGTAGGGGCTTTGCACGAAGTTATTGATGGTCACCGGCAGGTTGGCCATCGTCTTGGTCAGGTTGAGGCTGAAGAACTGATTGGAGAGCGCGGTGAACAACAACGGCGCGGTTTCGCCGGCCACGCGCGCGGTCGCCAGCAGCACGCCGGTGATCAGGCCGGAGCGCGCCGCGCGGTAGGCGATCCGCTTGATCACGAGCGAGCGCGGCAGGCCGAGCGCGGACGCCGCCTCGCGCAGCGGATTGGGCACCAACAGCAGCATGTCCTCGGTGGTGCGCAACACGACGGGGATCACGATCACGGCGAGCGCCAGCGAGCCGGCGAGGGCCGAGAAGCCACCCATCGGCACCACCACGGCGCCATAGATGAACAGGCCAATGATGATCGAGGGCGCGCTCAACAGAATGTCGTTGATGAAGCGGATCACCGAGGTGAGGCGATCGTTGCGGCCGTATTCGGCGAGATACGTACCGGCGAACAGGCCGAGCGGCGCGCCGATGCCGACCCCGATCACGGTCATGATGACGGAGCCGACGATGGCGTTCAAAAGCCCGCCCTCGGCCGATCCCGGTGGCGGGGTGTTCTCGGTGAAGACCTGCAAAGTGAGCCCGGCAAGCCCATTATAGAACAGCGTAAACAGGATCAATGCCAGCCAGGTCACGCCGAACAGCGCGGCGGCGAAGCAAAGTCCGCGGATGACGAGATCGGTGCGGCGGCGGCGGGTGTAAATCGGGTTCATGATTTAGCTTCCGGCCTTCTTTTCCAGACGCATCAGCATCATCCGCGCCGCGGCCAGCACGAAGAAGGTCAGCACGAACAGCAAAAGCCCGAGCAGGATCAGGCCCGACTGGTGCAGGCCATCGCTTTCGGCAAATTCGGATGCGATCGCTGCCGAAATCGTGGTGCCCGGCGCGAAGATCGAAGACGAGATGCGGAACGAATTGCCGATGATGAAGGTCACCGCCATGGTCTCGCCGAGCGCGCGGCCGAGTGCCAGCATGATGCCGCCGATGACGCCGACGCGGGTGTAGGGGATCACCACGTTACGCACCACTTCCCAGGTGGTGCAGCCGACGCCATAGGCGGCCTCTTTGAGCACCGGCGGCACGGTCTTGAACACGTCGACCGAGATCGCGGTGATGAACGGCAGCACCATGATCGCGAGAATCAGCGCCGCGTTGAACAGGCTGAGGTAGGACGGCGGGCCTGCGAAAATCGAGCCCAGGATCGGGATGCCGTCGAATAGTTTGATCATGAACGGCTGGAACGTGTAGGCCAGGAACGGGCCGAGCACGAAGAAGCCCCACATGCCGTAGATGATCGAGGGAATGCCGGCGAGCAGTTCGATCGCTATGCCGATCGGACGGCGCAGCCATTGCGGGCAGAGCTCGGTCAGGAAGATCGCGATGCCGAGCCCGACCGGGATCGCGATCAGCATCGCGATGAAGGAGGTCACCAGGGTGCCGTACATCGGACCGAGCGCGCCGAGCACCGGAGGATCGGCCGACGGCGCCCAGCGCTGTGTCCACAGAAAGGCTAAGCCATATTGCTTCACCGCCGGCCAGGCGCCGACCATCAGGGAGACAATGATGCCGCCGAGGATCAGCAGCACCGAAATCGCGCAGGCGCGGGTGATCCAGTAAAATGTAACGTCGCCGGCTTTGAACGCGTTCAGCGCCTTGGCGCGATCATAGGGTCCGGCAGCTTCCATTACATCGCTCTGAACGGCCATGTCTGCCACGCCAATCCCCTTATGGAGTTTTACTTGATTTATTTAGTCTGTGTCGCGCCCCGGATCAGGCGACGCGCGCCAGCACTGCGCTCGCCGATCCGGGGGCCTTGTTTAACTGCGAGCGAGTCCCGCGCGCGGTATAGCATCAGGAGCGCTGGACCGCGCCCGGAGCCGAAAAGTTCTCAGCTCTTGATATCGGCCGACCAGGTCTTTTCGATCAGCCTGACCACCGAGTCCGGCATCGGAATGTAGTCGAGTTCCTCCGCCATCTTGCCGCCGTTCTTAAAAGCCCATTTGAAGAATTTAATGCCTTCGGCGGACGCAGCCTTATCGGCCGGTTCCTTGTGCATTAGGATGAAGGTCGACGCCGTGATCGGCCAGGATTTCTCGCCGGGCTCATCGGTGAGGATCACGTAATAGCCGGGAGCCTTCGCCCAGTCCGCGTTCGAAGCGGCCGCCTGGAACGCCTCAACAGTCGGTTGCACGGTCTTGCCGGCCTTGTTGATCATGGCCGTATAGGTCAGCTTGTTCTGCTTGGCGTAGGCGTACTCGACGTAGCCGATCGAGTTCTTGGTCTGGCCGATGTTGCCGGAGACGCCCTCGTTGCCCTTGGCGCCAACGCCGGTCGGCCATTCAACGGCCGTGCCGGAGCCGACCTTGGACTTCCAGTCCGGGCTGACCTTGGAGAGATAGTCGGTGAAGTTGAACGTCGTACCCGATCCGTCAGAGCGGCGCACCACGGTGATGGCCTCAGCCGGCAGTTTTACGTTCGGATTGAGCTTCTTGATCGCCGGATCGTCCCATTTGGTGATCTTGCCGAGATAGATGTTGGCAAGCGTATCGCCGTCGAACACCATCTCGCCGGGCTTCACGCCCTCGAGATTGACCACGGCAACGATCGCGCCCATCACCATCGGCCACTGCACCAGGCCGTCCTTCTCGAGCTGGTCGACCTTGAGCGGCATATCGGTCGCGCCGAACGTCACGGTCTTGGCTTCGATCTGCTTGATGCCGCCGCCCGAGCCGATCGACTGATAGTTCAGACCGTTGCCGGTCTCCTTCTTGTAGGCATCGGCCCACTTCGAATAGATCGGGAACGGGAACGTCGCGCCCGCTCCGGTGATGTCGGCAGCGAACACCGACGTCGATGCGGCGACTAGGCCGGCAGCGACGATCGTTTTCATGAAATTCATTGCTGGTCTCCATCTGATGAGCGAAGCGCTATGGCGCGCCCGAACGCGCTCACGCCGGTCCGTTTAAGAGCGGTCAATGCTGCTTTTACGAAGGTTTGATGACGGCTGGATGACAATACTAAACGATTGAAATCGCTTGGCTTTAGCTCGCTTGCGGGGTTTTTGCCTGGGGAAAAGCGGCGGTAAAAGTGGCGCCGTTTTTGGGCACGCTTTCGATCAAAAGCCGGCCGCGATGGCGGTTAAGAATATGTTTAACCAGCGATAATCCGAGCCCGGTTCCACCCTGCGCGCGGCTGTCGCCGACATCGACCCGATAGAACCGCTCGGTCAGCCGCGGCAGATGTTCCGGCGCGATCCCGGGGCCGAAATCGCGCACCAAGACGCGGATTTCGGGGGCGCCTTCGCCCGACGGCGCCGAGTTCAGCGAAACGATGACCTTGCCGCCGGAGGCGCCGTATTTCAGCGCGTTCTCGATCAGGTTTTCGAACAGCCGCAACAGCTCCTCGCGGTCGCCCGCGATCAGCGCCGGTCCATCGGGCAGATCGATGTCGACCACGACCTGGCGTTCGCGCGCCAGCGGCTCCAGCCCGTCGGCGACCTGGCGGATGATCGGGACCAGATCGACCAGCGTGTCGGGGCGGACATGGGCCGACAATTCGACCCGCGACAGCGACAACAAATCGTCGATCAGCCGCGCCATCCGCGTCGCCTGGGTGTGCATGATGCCGAGAAAGCGCTCACGGGCCCGCGCATCGTCCTTGGCCGGCCCCTGCAGCGTGTCGATAAAGCCCGACAGCGCGGCCAGCGGCGTGCGCAGTTCGTGGCTGGCATTGGCGACGAAGTCGGCACGCATTTCCTCGACCCGGCGCAGCGGCGTCTGATCGTGGAACGTCATCAGCATACATTTGTCGGTGCCGCCGAATACGGTCGGCACCGGCACGGGCGTGACGATCAACTCCATCCAGCGATCGACCGGCACGTGATCCAGATAAGTGGCGCGGCGGCTTTCGGTGGTGGCAATGGCCTCGCGCAGCGCGGTGATGATCTCGGGCGAGCGCAGCGCGAACTGGGCGAGCTCGTTCTTGCGCAGCGCCGGCGCGAGCTGGGCTGCGGCCGCATTGAGGTGGATGACGCGGCCGGCGCGGTCGAGCAGCACCGCCGGATCTGGCATGCCAGCGACCACCGCGCTGACCGCTGCGGTCTCGACCGGGTTGACGCCGCGGACATCCTCGCGCGAGGCGACCGTGTTGTGCAACCGCCACGGCACCAAGGCTGCGGCGGCGATGCAGACGAATACCGCACCTGCGACCACCGGCGACAATTCGCCGAATGTGACCAGGACGGCGAGCGCGAGACCCGCGGCGAGCAGGATGATCGCCGAATGCCGCAACCGGTCCGGCCACGGCGAAAAGAAGTAAGGAGAAGGAGTATCGTCTATTGCCATCGGGCCGGCTCTTTCCCGTTTAAGCCATGTTTAAGGCCATTTCGTCAGGTGCCGGTGTCCCCACGCTCTCTCACATAGGCGGCTTCGCGTGCTGGCTGGGCATCGAGCCCGGCCCTCGCCTGACGCAGGCGCTTGGTTCGGGCACCCAGTATAACCTCCCGAAACGTCAGCAAGATTACAGATATGACGAATGGCGCAAGATAATAGAGGACGCGAAACAGCAGCATCCCGGCCAAAAGCTCTTCCCGGTCCATCTGCCACAGCCCGACCAGCATGGCGGCGTCGAACACCCCGAGCCCCCCGGGGGAATGGCTGGCGAAGCCTAACAGCGTCGCCGAGACGAAGATGACGGCAACCACCACGAAGCCGAGATTGGGCTCATCCGGCACCAGCACGTACATGGCGAGCGCACAAAAGCTCAAGTCGACGATCCCGATCGCGATTTGCAACAGCGTCAGCGGGCCGCCGGGCAATATCACGGTCCACGGCCCGCGGCCGACCGCGCGCGGCTGCATCCAGACCCAGACCACATAGGCCACCAGCGCGACGATGATGGCAAAGGCGGTGATGCGGTTGAGCCAGGGCGGCAGCTGGTCGATCGCGGCGGCCGCTTCCGGGTGATAGGCAATCCCGAGTCCGAGCACCGCGGCATTGCCGAGCCAGAAGGTCAGGCCGGCAAGGAAACAGATCTTGGCGACATCGATCGCGTTCAATCCCCAGGCGGAATAGATACGGTAGCGCACCGCGCCGCCGGTAAAGACGCTGGCGCCGACATTATGTCCGATCGAATAGCTGGTGAAGGCGGCCAGCGCGTTGACGCGGTAGGGAATGTCGCCGCGGCCGATCGCGCGAACCGCGAACCAATCATAAAATGTCAGCGTGAAATAACCGGCGGCAACGAACAACGCAGCCAGCACGATCTGATGCGTCTCGGTGCCTTTGATGGCCTCGATCACCTCATCGACATTGATGTGCCGGAGCATGTGGTAAAGCACATAGCACGCGATGCCGATGACCGTGACGCTGACCAGCACACCAAGCCTATGCAGGAGTTGCCTCTGGCGCAGTAACGAGATCGCCCTGCGTATTGCTTCCAGCATCTAGACCTCGAATTACGATCCCACGACGTCGACGCCTAAGCGGCCCTTGCCGCCGCCAGCGCCACGCTTGCTCCCCGGCACGATGTGGTAGCGTGTTTCGGGCCGGAGTGGAATTCGCTTGGTGTGAATAACACGCGCTCCTTCAATATATTAGGCGGAATTCGCGCCACCCGAATGCACAGTTTGGCTGCATTCGCCGCGGGCCCGCAAAGTCCACCGCCTTCAACCCTGCCCATGAGGTGGTGAAGTTTTCGTGATCTGCGCCGGCCGAACTTTCCGGCAACGCACAAAAAATCGAGACCGCACCCTTTCGAAAGCGCGCTTCCACGCCTTCGACGTACCGCCCGTCCTCCGCTTCGCGCACGCGCCGCTGCAACGGCAAAAACCTCAGGCCGCTGGGGTGGAGCGTGAAAGCGCCCAGTCGCGCAGCCACGAGCCCACCGTGCAGCCGAACAGATAGGGCGCAAACATGACGAGGCCGAGGTCGAGCCAATAGCCGGGGCGGCCAGGGATGGCGCGGGCCAGCGCCGCCGCGACAAGTGCCGCCGCCAATACCGCAAGCCACCGCGAGATCCGCTTCGACACGCCCTGACCGCGATGCACCACCGCGATCCAGCCCATGGCGAGGCCCAATAGCAGCGACGCTAACAGCCAGCCCCAATGAAACGTCACGAGATAGGCCATGCGGTTACCTCACCAGAAAATCGATGCGGCGGTTCTGCGCCTTGCCCTCGTCGGTATCGTTTGACGCGACCGGCTGGGCAGAGCCGTAGCCGGTCGCGGTGAACCGGCCCGCAGGCAGACCCGCTTTGACCAGATAATCCATCACCGCCTGGGCGCGCTTTTCGGACAGCGCCTGGTTGAAGGCATCCTCGCCGTCGGCGTCGGTGTGGCCCGCGATCTCGATATCGGCGGTCGGACAACGCAATGCGGTTTCGGTCAGGCGGTCGAGCAGGCCTGCGGAATCCGGATCGATGCTGGCGCGCCCGGATTCGAAGCGGATTTTTCCCTTCGCCAGCAATTCCGAAAACAGCTGCTGGCAGACAGTGGCATCGACAGGTGCGACCGCCGGCTTGACGGAAATGTCCGCCTTGAGCTGGAACCCTTGCGGAAATTCCTTGGGCAAACCGCTGCGTATCTGGGCCGCGGCCGCGTCAAAAAACGCGTCGCCCGACAGTTTCACCTCCCGATCGGACACCACCAGCGTGCCCGTCGATAATCGCGACAATGCGCCCAGCGCCGGCACCACGGCGGCTGCGAATCCAGAAGGCGCGCCGACGCTGGCCTTGAGATTGTCGACCACCTTTTCAGAGAAGAATTTTCGCGCCGCCGCCGCCGCGATCGCGGCGTGGACGTTGTTGTCGGGCACGTAGCCGGTCAGCGTCAGCGTCACCGCGACCGGATCCTTGTAAGCCTGAAAGATATAAGGCGGTGCCTTGATCTCGTTGGTGGCAACCGAAAAGCCCTCGGGGAGATTTTTCAAGGCCGCCGCGATCGCTTCGCGACCGCCGAGGTCGCGCGCCATGCCGGCAAGGCTGACCTTGTCGTCCGAGATCGTGACCTTGCCGTCCTTCAGCTTCGCGATCTGATCGAGCAGCAGCAAAGCAGCATTGTCGAAACGCGGCGGCGCGCCGCGCGACAGATTCATCTGGTCGACGACTTCGACGCCGCCGAGATCGGCGCGCGCCGCCTCCAAGAGCCTGCCCTTGCTGGCCGGCAGCGGCGCACTGCCGCCCAACGTAACCCTGACGACGTCCCGTTCCGCCGTCCAGACGAACGGCTTGGCTTCGGGGACCAGGCGGGTTTCGTCATTGACCAGCCGCACGCCGGGCACGGCGTCCACCGAGGTGACCGCGCTACGGCGGCCATCTTCGGAGAATGCGTCCGCGGCAAAGGTGACGTCGCGGCCATTTACCGCAATCCTGGTTTTATCGAGCACGGTATCCTTGAGCGCCGCGCCCGCGCGGGCGGCCAGATCGGATTCCAGGGGCATGGTGTTCGACCAGGCTGCGATAGCCCAAAAGACGACCAGTGGAACGACGCCCGGCCACCATTTGCTGCTCCACCTGAAAAGTCCGTGCATTCGACGTCCTGCGGCTCTGGAACCAGAGAGAAAACAAACCCTTGCGAGGCTGTCAAACCCGAAATAACACAAGCATAGTCCGCGACCCGGACAGCCTGCCCGACTAACTGTTTCTTCAACGGTTTCCCGCTAGTTTCGCGCTTCGCTTCCAACCGGTCAGCTAACTCTTGATGAAGCAGTTTCGCAACAACGTCATCCGCGCCGGACTGGGAGCGCTATACATTACCGGCGCGCATTACCTGCTGCGGCCGATCTTCTCGGGCGTCGGCGCTATTTTCATGCTGCACCATGTCCGCCCGCGCCGCGACGGCGAATTCCAGCCCAATCGTCACCTCGAGGTCGCGCCGGAATTTTTGCGCGCGATGCTGGCGCATCTGCGCTCGCGCGGCATCGACATCATCACCATCGACGAAGTTCATCAGCGGCTGATCGAGCGCAACTTCTCGCGACGCTTTGCCTGCTTCACCCTCGACGACGGCTATCGCGACAACAGGGATTTCGCGCTGCCCCTGATGCGGGAGTTCGAGGCGCCCTTTACCGTGTTTGTCGCCAGCGATTTTGCGCAAGGCACCGGCAGGCTGTGGTGGATCGCGCTGGAGATGGTGATCGCGAAGAGTTCCTCGATCGAGCTCGCGATCGGCGGCACCATGACGCGGCTCGACACCTCGACGCCGGCCTTAAAGCAGGCCGCATTCGACCGCTTGCACGACCACCTGCGTTCGCTACCGGGCGAACAAGATATCCATCGCGAAATCGCCGCGCTGTGCGCGCGCCACGGCGTCGACGAAGCCGCGGTTTGCCGCGAGCTCTGCATGTCCTTCGACGAATTGAAGCCGTTCGCGCAAGACAAGCTGATCACGATCGGCGCGCATTCCATCACCCATTGCAATCTCGCCCGGCAACCGAAGGAGATCGCGAGAAGCGAGATGGTGACCAGCCGCGCGCGCATTGAAGATGCGCTGCAGCGCCCCGTCGTGCATCTGGCCTATCCCTATGGCGACAAGATCGCGGCCGGCGCCCGCGAGTTCGCGCTGGCGCAGGCGGCCGGATTCAAGACCGCGGTGACGACGCGGCCGGGCATGATCTTTCCCGAAAGCGCCTCGCATCTGACCGCACTGCCGCGGGTCTCGCTCAACGGCAACTATCAGGACACGCGGATTTTCCCGGTGCTGACCTCCGGTGCCGCCACCGCGATGTGGAACGGGTTTCGGCGGGTCGACGCGGCGTAACTGTCGTCCCTTCACTCTCTTCTCCCGCGCTTGCGGGGGAGGGTAGAGGTGGGGGCTCTCTCCGCAATGGGACTCGCGGAGAGAGCCCCCACCCGCCTCGCTTTGCTCGGCACCCTCCCCCGCAAGCGGGAGAGGGAAGGGCCGCTTCCTTGACTCCCACCACGCTCACGCTCAAAACCATCAGCAAAACCAACGGAGCAAACGCATGTTCAAGGATCTGTTCTCGCTACAAAACCGCGTCGCGGTGGTGACCGGGGGATCGCGCGGCATCGGAAAGATGATCGCGGCGGGATTTCTCAATCAGGGTGCGGCAAGAGTTTACATCACCGCGCGCAAGGCAGGTCCCTGCGAGGCGACGGCGAAAGAGCTGACGGCTCAATATGCCGGCGAATGCATCGCGCTGCCGATCGATATTTCCACCATGGCCGGCATCGAGATGCTGGCTTCTGAAATCAAGAAGCGCGAGCCAAAGCTCGACATCCTCGTCAACAATGCGGGCGCGGCGTGGGGCGCGGAGTTCGACGAGTTTCCGGAAAGCGGCTGGGACAAGGTGATGAACCTCAACGTCAAGACGCCGTTTTTCCTCACCAAGGCCTTGGCCGCGCCGCTGCGTGCGGCCGCGAGCGCGCAAAAGCCCGCCAAGGTCATCAACATCGCTTCGATCGACGGCATCTTCGTCAATCCGATGGAGACCTATTCCTACGCCGCCAGCAAATCGGGGTTGATTCACCTGACGCGCAGAATGGCGGCAAAACTAATCAAGGAGCATATCAACGTGACGGCGATCGCGCCGGGCGCGTTCAAGTCCGACATGAACCGCGCCGCGCGCGATCACGAAGACGAGGTGGCACAGCGCGTGCCTGCCCGGCGCGTCGGAACCGATGAGGACATGGCCGGCGTTGCGATCTATCTCGCCTCACGCGCCGGCGACTATGTGGTCGGCGCCACCATCGCGGTGGATGGCGGCGTCGTCTACGCCAATCCTGGACTTGAGATTGCGGGATAGGGGCCGAGACTGCCGCGGTCGTCGGTATCCACAGCGGTCTTATCTAAGCAAATGCCGGTTATCTAAGCAAATGCCGGGATCAAGAGCGACGGCTCGGATTCGTAGGATTCGTCATGGTCGGGACCAGCCCTGGGCATGACGGCTCTACGGCGTTCAAAGGCTCGACGCGAATTCGTCGACGATCTTGTCGAAGGCTTCAGCCTCCTCCCACTGCGCGGCGTGGCCGGCGCCTTCGATCACCTGGACCTGGCCGCGCCACAGGGTCGGCGCGGGCAGCCGCTGCAGATAGCCGAGATCGACGATTTGCTCTTCGCCGCCCTGCACGATCGCGAGCGGGATTTTGAGATTACGCACGATCTCGACCTCGTCCGCGAAGCGGCCGGCTTGCACGCTCGCTCCGAGATACCCCCGTGCGTTGCCGTCGGTGTTACGAAAATCCGCGGCAATAAAGGACGGAATCGGCGCATAGCCCGGTGCGAACGCCGACTTGAGCCACTCCTCGACCTCCGCATCGCTTGGTGCCGGGGTGAAGGCGGTGGCCGACAATCCCTTGAAGCCGGAAAATCCGTCGGGCATCTTGCTGAGAGGCGGCGTGCCAAAAATCATCAGTCCTGCCGCCATCGGCAACGACGTGGCCGCATTGAGCACGGCATGCCCACCAAGGCTCCAACCCACGACCGCCGCACCCTTCAGGCCGAGTTCGCGGGCGACGGCGGCGACGCAGGCCGAATAGCCTGGACCTGAATAGTCCTGCTCCGGATTGGGGGCAGGCATGGAAGCACCATGGCCCGGCAGATCGATCGCGATCAGCCGATATTTGGCGCCGAGCGGCCCCTGCAGCTGCTTCTGCCAGATACGGGATGAAGACGAATTGCCGTGGATGAGCAAGATCTGGCGGCCGGTGCCCGGACTCTCGAAGCCCGCGATTATCTGCTCGCCGAATTGAAGCCGTAGCGGGCGCAAAGCGGGGCCCGGAAAAACATCTTCGCTCATGACCGCACCGATGAACTCGTCCAAGTGTTTCGATTCAAAACAAAAATATGATGCCCTGGCGTCACGTCTCGATCTTCACGTACTCGAAATCGCCGGGCTTGTTGTCGATGCCGACCTTGGGCGGGGAGATCCAGCCGGCGAACTGGCCAACCTCAGTGACTGGCGTCATCAGGGAAGCAATGAAATCGCCGTCGTCCACCGACGGCAGCCATTCGCCATGTCGCGCCTTCCAGGTGGCGTCGTCGATCAGGACGCCGTCAGGAGTTGCGTGGATATCCCTGAACTCGCCGATCTGGCGATGGAACGCGACGTTCGGCAGCGTCAGCTTGAAGTCGTAGCCGGCGGTCGAGATCACCTTGTTCCAGCGCAGCATGCCCTTGACGCAATCCTGCGTGTAGTCATCGCGCAGCCGCATGTTGAGCGCGGTCAGCGCCGGCTCGTCGACGCGCTTGATCTCGCCACCCACGAGCTTGAGCACGGGATAGGTGTCCTTCTCGAGGCGGTGATCGTCCTTGATCTGGGTCTCGTGGTAGCGGCCCTTGATGCCCGAGTTGAAGGCGTTCGC
>WNFM01041217.1_pt2 | contig 20362 bp, 10 predicted proteins | sample 5400271 | NCBI WGS metagenome assembly WNFM01 (sample SAMN13153352, study PRJNA577476) | soil metagenome | isolation source: 60 cm saprolite on Douglas fir-dominated hillslope | place: USA:California | collected 2013-09-17
GGCCGTCTCGTATGACCAGCATGCCAAATTATCTGAAGAAAAAGCCGAGCAGTTTGATCAGCAATTTCACCGGCCCTTCCCACTGATCAAGGTGGAGGCACAGAAAGACCGGCTGGCGGCTCAGCAAGTACGCCAGGGGCGCCGCGTGCGCCGTGAAATGGCTCCCACTAGAATGCTGCGTGTGAACTAAGTTAGAGCGGTAATATTTCACAAAAAAATTGTGAAATATTACCTGTTCAATGTCCTTAGTGTCTGTTATGCTTACCAGAATCTATCCTCTTTTACGTATATGTATCGAAAACATTTTATATCTATCTCATAGGGGTGTTATTCATGCGGCATTGTTTAAATCCCAAAAATCCGCATAAAAATATGGGGATACCTGCACCTGTAGTTGCACCTGCCAGGGATACCACTTCATCCTCAAGTGAGAACCCAGTTGACCGTTCCTCTCCCCAGCCAGCACGTGTGGAAGAGCAACTCACCTGCCAGTTTTGTAAATATTTATTAGAGGACGTCATCTTAGACGATTGCCGGGTGACCAGGTGGATTGGTTCAGGCACATTTGGCGACGTCTACGAGGCCCAGCAATTACCACCAATGAACCGCAGAGTCGCCATCAAGGTTATGGCCGTCGAACATGTGGCTGATGGGCATGCGGCTGAACTCTTTGCGCGTGAAGTCCAGGCTATCGCGGCCCTTGACCATCCAAATATTTTGCCTGTCCTGCGTGTTGGTACTCTGGCAGAAGGCCGCCCCTACCTGGTAATGAAGTATGCCGCCCATGGCTCACTGCAAAAATTTTGTACTGCTCTCCTGCCGCCTTATTCGGTATTACCAACGATCATTCGTGGGAGTCAGGATCACCCAGGCGACAAGGCGTTTTCCGCCAACCAGGAGCCTGGCAAAGAAGCCGGGCAAGCCGGAGAGCTTGAGGAACCTGAGCCACCCGCTGACCTGCCTGAAGTGCCTGCGCCGGAAGCTGCGCCTCCCTTTATTTCCGGCCAGGACACTGTTTTAAGCGATGAGACCAGGGTAATCAAGCTAGTGCCCGCACCCGAGCATAGGCAGGAACAGGCCGAGAAAGCTGAGGACGGCTTACCCGCACCCGTGCAAACGCAAGTGCTGACGCCTCAACAAGTCTTACCATATTTAGAGGGTGCTGCTGCCGCTTTGCAGTATGCCCATGATCACGGCATCATTCACCTGGATGTCAAACCTGCCAACCTGTTGTTGGATGGTTCGGATCGTCTCTTGTTGGCCGACTTTGGAGTCTCAGCTTTGCTCGAAGGCTATACCCATGCTTCGCTCCATGGCTACGTAGGCACGCCCCTCTACACAGCGCCAGAGCAATGGCTGGAACAACCTCGCGCTGCCAGTGATCAATACGCCCTGGCCATCACCTGCTATCAGTTACTCATTGGTGCTCCCCCTTTTAATGGCAACCTCTATTCGATCATGCACGGCCATATTGAGATGCCTCCGCCCCCGCTGCGCCAGTTCCAGCCGCTTATTCCGGCTGAGATCGAGGCGGTTATTTTGCGCGCCCTGGCCAAAGATCCCACCCAGCGCTATAAAGATATGCAGACCTTTGCCCTGGCATATCGCAAGGCTCTGGAAGCTTCTGCCAGTTCACAAACCGATGCTCATGAGCAGCAGTACACTACTCAGGCCCTGAAACATGATGAAGAGGATGCCGGTACCGTCCTGTTAGATCAGAGGACTGCCGGGCCAGAAAATGTACTGGACGAAGCTAAGCAGAAGCAGATCCAGACAGGCAGCGTGCTGACGCTAAGCCAGGTAGCCACAGCGATAAACGTTGATCAGACCGCTCCTGAGACAACTGAGCGCAGGAGCAAAGAGGACCTGGCAGGAGAAAAGCTCCGACCACGCCAGAAACACTCCCTACGTACCGCTCTGTTGGTCTTGCTGGTCGTTTTACTGCTGGGAGGCGGCACTTTAGGCGGCCTCTATGTTGCCAACCCCTGTGTCATGGGTGTCTGCCCTGTGCTGAGCTTAAGCGCCAATAACATCCATTTAACCAATGACGAACAACAGGCCGTGACCATTCGCAACAATGGCAACGCTGATCTAAACTGGACGGTGGCACCTGCTGGCAGCTATAACTGGCTCACGCTTTCTGCTCAAGGAGGGCGCCTCCATCCTGGTCAGACAGCTTCTTTTACGATTAAGGGCGACGTGTCGAATATGCAGAACGGTTCACTCGCTTCCGGTTACATTAAGGTAATGGGCCAGGGCGTACAGACCCAGGAGATCTATGTCACCATGCAGGTAAAGAAAGGTCTGGGACTTGTTGACATCAGCTTGAAGGACACCAGGTTCTCGCTAGTTCAGGGTGTGCTGCAGCCTGCTTCACAGAAGATCACGATTACCAACAACAGTGGACAGACGATTTCCTGGCTGGCAAGTACAAGTGAGAATAGCTGGCTGCAAGTCTCGCCGGACCAGGACAACGCCTTGAAAAGTGGGCACAAGGACGTGCTGACGGTTACGGTGAATACACAAAACATTGGGTCCAGTCCCAATACGTATATCGCGACACTGACTTTGACAGGCAGTTTAATTCCCCAGGTGCCCCAGCCATCACAGGAGTCGCCACTGGTGCTGAAGTCGCTTACGTTGACCTTAAATGTATCCCCGTCAAGCGTACCCGCTACGGCAACACCGCAGCCTACGCAGGTACCACCTACCTCGACGCCTACATTTACCTTTCGCAATTTTGACGCGAGCGCTGCCTCGGCTAGCAATGCGCCCACGACGAAGCGTGCGGGACATAGCATGGTCTGGGATACGCGTGATGACCTGCTGCTGGTTTTTGGCGGCATTGACAACAAAGACCACGTCTTAAATGATCTTTGGGCCTATAATCCAAACTCAGGGGCCTGGAATCAATTGAGTCAAGCGACTTCCACGCCTGCGCCAGGAAGTTGTGGGACTCTACCTGCCCCTCGCTTGAACGCCGCCATGGTCTGGGATAGTACCAACCAGCAGGTCTTGCTCTATGGAGGTACGGACAACCATGATAATTATTTTGGCGACCTGTGGTCATTCAACCCCGATACACAAGTATGGACATCGCTGCAGTGCAGTGGTAATCCCGGCGCTCGTTCCTCCAACGCTGTGTGGGATGGACAGCATATGCTGCTTCTTGGCGGCGTTAATGCCAGCGGACTCTTGAAGGATTTCTGGTCCTATACGCCTGGTGGTAGCGGTGGCTGGCAAAAATTGCGGGATGCGCCTATGGGACCGCGCCTCTATCAAACGATGGTGTGGGACACCAATGATAGTCGCCTGTACGTTTTTGGAGGCCTGGATGCCAATGGCTTGCAACAGGACGACTTCTGGATATATACGCCGAGCGGCGGTTGGTCAATGATAACACCGGCCAGTACGGGTATTGGCACAGGCAGGCCTGGCCCACGCCAGGGGGCGATAGGCGCATGGGATAGTAAAGATAACTTGCTCATCTTAACGGGAGGCTGGGAAGCTGGCCTGACAATACCCTACTATGGCGTGTGGGTGTATGATCCCGTACAGAATGCTTGGGGCTTGATTACACCGCTCAATGGCAGTGGCGCGCATATTATTCCAGGACGTGTGGATGGGGCAATGGTCTGGGATGCTACCCAGCAGCGAGCCTATATCTATGCTGGCAGTAGCAGTAATAACACTCACACCAATCTCAACGACTGCTGGATGCTGTATTAAGGAGATCATCGTGCCGGTAGAGGAGCATCAAGAGTTAATCCGTCGCCTTTTCGATGAGGGATTTAACCGGGGCAACCTGAGCGTGGTAGACGCTGTTTTTCATTCTCACTTCATCGATCACTCTACCCCCGATCAACCTCCGGGCATCCAGGGCGTTAAGGACTATATCGCCATGGTACGGACTGGCTTTCCTGACCTGGCTGTCACCATCGAAGATCTGTTTGCAGCGGGGGATAAAGTAGTTGTGCGCACAACCTGGCGTGGAGTTCACCTGGGTCCGTATGAAGACATCGCGCCAACCGGCAAAGATGTGAGCCGAACCATGATCCAGATATTTCGCGTCAAGGCAGGCAAACTCAGCGAGGAATGGTCGGAAGGCGAGAGCCTGCGCCAGCACATCATGACCTGACAGGCGTTATTCTTCTACAACTTGTTCCTCGACCGGCACTTCTTCCTCGCTACCGTCATTGAGAGCGCCTTCGGGAGCATCTTCGCTCTCTTCAGAAGCATCCAACTTCTTGCCATTCGTCGTTGCGACAGCCACAACTATATCACCGTTGCCCAGGTTCATCATACGCCGCCCCTGGGTCGCCCGCCCGCCTCTAATAATGTTATTCACATCCATACGGATAACCACGCCAGCCGCCGAGATAATCATCAAATCGTTATCTTGCGCGTCGATTACACGGGCAGCGGCGACTGGACCGGTTTTATCGTTTACTTTCAAGGTGATTACACCGCTACCGCCACGGCTCTGCGTGGGATAATCATCAATAGGCGTACATTTGCCATAGCCGTGCTCAGTGACAGATAATAACTCGCTATCCTGCATGACAAGATTGAGTGAGACGACCTTATCACCTGCTGCCAGGCGAATACCGCGCACGCCGCCGCTGGTACGCGAGGCAGAACGCAGTTCTGACACGGGGAAGCGAATAGCCTTGCCCTGCGATGTAATCATCAGCATATCGTCATCAGCGTGTACCAGTTTGGCGCCAATTAACTCATCATCCTCTTCCAAATCCATAGCGATCAATCCGGAGCGCCGCACGACCTCAAATTCGTCCATGGCCGTCTTCTTGATTTCGCCCTTTTTCGTAGCGACAATCATGAAGTCGCGACTCACCCCTTTGGGCACCTGGACAATCGCGGTTACCCGTTCGCGCTGTTCAATGGAGATCAGGTTAATGAGGTGTTCGCCTTTGGCGGTGCGACTGACATCGGGCAGTTCGTAAGTCTTAAGCTGGAAGACGCGTCCCCGGTCGGTAAAGAAGAGCAGCCCATCATGGCTGTGAGCCACTAACAACTGGTGTACGGTGTCGTCTTCACGCGTTGCCATGCCGGTGATGCCCCGGCCACCGCGACGCTGTGCGCGATAGGTATTGGTGGGGAGCCGCTTGATATAGCCTTTCTCAGTCAGGGTTACTACGACTTCTTCGTTGGGGATGAGGTCTTCATCTTTAAATTCGCCTGCCTCGGCCTCTCCTAGATCTGTGCGGCGCGCATCGCCATATTTCTCTTTCAATTCATCCAGGTCTATTTTAATTAGTTTGCGAAGCTCGCCGATATCTGCCAGGAGCATATGATAGTAATCAATGTTCTTGAGCACATCACGCAATTCTTCTTCGATGCGCTGGCGTTCCATGGCGGCCAGGCGGGCCAGGCGCATATCCAGAATAGCCTTGGCCTGTAATTCCGAGAGGTTGAAGCGTTTTTGCAGGTTCACATTGATCTCAGCCTCGGTCACCTGTGCCTGGCGAATTGTTGCGATAACCGCATCCAGGTTATCGTGCGCGATTTTCAGACCTTCAAGAATGTGCTTACGCGCCTCCGCTTTGGCAAGCTCGTAGCGTGTACGTCGTGTCAATACAATTTCACGATGCGTGACGTAGTGTTGTAAAAAGGCCTTGAGCGTCAGTGTGCGCGGCTGCTGATCAACCAGGGCCAGCATATTCGCGTTAAATGCGCTTTGCATGGCCGTATATTTGAACAGTGAATTGAGCACGCTGTCGGGATTGGCATCGCGTTTCAACTCAATCATAATGCGCATGCCCTTGCGATCAGACTCGTCGCGTATCTCAGAGATACCCTCTATTTTCTTGTCACGCGCTAATTCAGCGATCTTTTTGACCAGGTCGGCTTTGTTAATCTGGTAGGGCAACTCCGTGACGATGATATTGACGCGGCCACGCTCGGCCTCTTCAAAATGCGTCCGTGCCCGTACAACGATGCGTCCACGCCCGTTGGCATACATATTGCGAATACCCTCGCGTCCCTGGATAATGCCGCCGGTGGGGAAATCTGGGCCGCGGACGATGCGGGAAAGTTCTTCTGTGGTTGCCTCGGGATTATCGATCAGGTAAACGATACCATTACAGACTTCCACCAGGTTATGCGGCGGAATATTGGTGGCCATACCCACGGCAATACCTGTTGAACCATTGAGCAGCAGGTTAGGCAAACGCGCGGGCATAACCGTTGGCTCTTCAGCCTGGTTATCGTAGTTTGGTTTGAAATCAACCGTATTTTTATCGATATCGCGCAGGAGCTCGTCAGCAATAGCAGCCATCTTTGCTTCGGTATAGCGCATAGCGGCAGGTGGATCGTCGTCTTGCGAACCAAAATTTCCCTGGCCCATGACAAGGGGATAGCGCATGGACCACCATTGTGCCATACGTACCAGCGAATCATATACAGCCACGTCACCATGAGGGTGATAATTTTTTAAAACCTCGCCTACTGTACCCGCACACTTACGAAATTGCTTGGTTGACTGCAATCCCATCTGATCCATTGCGTATAAAATACGACGATGCACCGGCTTGAGTCCATCGCGCACATCGGGGAGTGCCCGGCTAACAATTACGCTCATTGAGTAGTCAAGGTACGCCCCTGTCATCTGTTCAACAATACTGACCGGCTTAATATTGCCTAGTTCCATCATGAGTCCTCATCAAAAAAGTTAGACATAGCCAGAAGGCGATATCGTTTGAAGTGTATATAAAGTCCAGTGGAGGGTCTTAGAATTTGTTTTCATCCTACCTTCATTATTATACCATATTTGGCCTTCAGCCACAACCAAAATTTATTCTAGATGCCCTCCAGAACTTGTTTTATAAGCTCATGTCTATATTTATCATGTGTATATTTATTAAGAAGTACTAATGCTACTCTTTTCACTCCCCCCCTTTCTGTGTGTAGCTGGGCAGGCAATGAGAAGTCAAGAGAAGAGAAGACCTGAATAAATATACTGCACGGTTGATTTGTCGTTTTTCATGCAAGTATATACTGGAAATAGGTAACCATTCACGTCTCCTCGCCACCTGCGGTGGATCTCCTTTCCGTGAGTGTGATGAGCTATGCAGCCGCAGGCTGCATAGCTCATCACACTCACGGAAATATGCGAAGCGCCGCAGGCGCTGAGGAGTCAAGCAAAAAGGGACCTGAATAGTTCAGAAAAACAGTCAGTAACAGTGGTCCAACCACTGAAATAAAACTCTCCAAAAAGCTGAGATGCAATTGATAACGATTGTATGAATAACAGCAAAAGTAAATGGTAAGATAATGGGGAGAAAACAGAGCTATTTTTGCAACTCTACATATCTTAGGCCGTAACTTAAGATTAAGATGATATAACATAACATATCTCTTGACTACGTGTTATTGCCCTCTAGGATTTAGAGGGTACCTGTGGTATCATTGATGCAGGAGAGGGAATTCAGGAGACTTTGCTGCGGTATCTTTCAGTTTGTGCTCGTAGTTTTGTAGGAGCGGAACGTATGTTGGCTCCTGTCATGTTGCAATTGACGCATTAGAGGGGAAAAGTATGGTTTGGCAACTCACGGCCCCGCAGTGCTTTTTTCTTGCCATCATTGCTTTTGGCGTGTTCGGCTTTCAACGCGGCTGGAGACGGGAGATCATTTCTTTAGCTTTTATACTCACGGGTATACTATTTCTCGTTTTTGGGAGCCTTGGTGTGGCGCAATTTGTTTTTGTCAACCTTCCACGTGCTGCCCAGGCTCTTTTGTCCGGTAGCTCTACAAGCCAACCAGCTCCTACTATCACTGCGAGTGACCCGCGCGTGGCTTTTTCTACAGCCCTGGTGTTTATTGTATTTATTGTCCTGGGCTACCTGGTAAGTAACAGAGTATCTCCTAAGCCCAGCGGTACAGCCGAACGTGTATGGGGTGTAATACCTGCTGTGATCTCAGGCTATGCTATCCTGACCTTCGTTACGGCTGCCTTTGGTAAAACTTCGCTTTTTACTGTCAATGTCAATACACCAAATCAGAATTTAATCAGTAGCTATCTCCTGGTTATCTTTATTGTTGTTATCGTGGCGATTATCGTTGCCCTTATAGCCGCAAGTTCGAAGAAGAAAGAGCCACCAAAACCTGCTGGCAAGTAATTGGTTCGTTGTTGTTCCTAATGAAAATGCAAGCTGAGGTGAGATGATGAGCAGCAAGGTACAGGAGAAAAAAACGGTTGCAGCCAATGCTCCCGAAGAGGATCGTTTCCGTTCGGGGCGTTCGCGTTTTGGCTTACAACAACTACGTATCGGGCGTGACAAGAGATGGCATTTTGCAGGACAGCAGCCAGACGAAACTGTCAGAATGGTTGTACGTCGGCATAAGTTCTTCCTACTGATGCCTGCTTTGCCACTGTTGGGGTCCATTATTTTACTTGGCCTTATATTGTTTGGCGCTACCAGTCTGCCCAACCCCCTGATTCCCTGGACCTTTTTTGAGATTTTTGCTATAGCCCTGATTTTTGTGACAGCCGTATGGTTCGTATATAAAGACTTTATAAAGTGGTACCTGGAGACGTATATTATCACCAATAAGCGTATTATTAACTCACGTGGTCTATTAGAACCCACACGCCAGGAGACTCCCCTTGAAAGTGTCAAGCAGGTGGGCGTCGATCTGGATAATTTCCTGGGCTTCTGGCTGCGTTATGGAACCGTGCACGTCTATCTTACGGGCGGCGACCTGATTATGCAGGAAGTGCCGAATCCAAGGACGGTTAAGGATGCGATCGATGGTATCTTCCAGGGCATTCAGGCCGCTAAACCTAAAGAAGAGAAGCCGCCTACTCCCCCTATTCCCGAGGTAGCTGCTGTTATTGAAACTCTCTCAAAGGCGAAAGAGCCACCAAAACTAGAAAACGCTGATGAGGGCTTACCAATCCGCAATCCAGAAGGACGCATTGGTCCCCGGCGCACCTTTGGTGGGATCCTGAATATTCAGGCCGAAGTGCACTATACCTCGGGCGAGTATACTGTCAGGTATGTGCAGCGCTCGCGCTATGTCCTCTTAAGGCAGCTCATCATACCTATACTGGCCCTGTTAATTGCCTTGCCTCTGACGGTGTATATCCCCCTGGCAGGTACGCTGACCAACCAGATTATCAGCATATGGTGGTTTGGGATGACCATTCTCGTCCTGGCCCTGCTTGGTGCCATTTTTTTCATTTACACCAACTACGTAGATGATGTGTATATCTTTACTAACAAGCGTATCATCGATATTGAGCGTCGCTACCTTTTGTTTTACGAGATGCGCAGGGATGTTGATTACAAAAATATCAAAGACATCAGGGTGAAAGTGCCTAACCTGGTGCAGCGTCTGCTCGATATTGGCGATGTGTATATTGAGGTCGCAGGCACTCCGAGCCTTGTCCTACCCACGGTTGATCATCCCTTTTATATCCAGGATAAGATCTTTGAGATTCAGAAAAATAAGGAGAAGAGCGCAGAAGTCAAAAAGATCAACGACGAGAAGAAGGAACTACATATGTGGTTCGGTAAAGTGGTCACAACCCTGGTACAGACAACCCAGTTGAAAGGAGCTCCTCCTTTGCTGGGCAAGAGTTTGCTTGAAGCCATGGAGGTAGCAGGGGAATTAGGCTTTCACGTCATTGTATATGATGAAGACTCTTCCAATCCCGAAGTGCCTCCTGGGAGAGTTGTGCATCAGAGTCCTCCCCCTGGTACTGCGATCAATCCGGACGGTGAAATCCAGGTCGTCTTAAGCGCGTAGATTCAGGTAAAATGTGAATAAACTCGACTGAGGACATTCGCAACCCTCTAGGGCACCCGCAAGGGGTGCCCCTACTATACACGAAGGTGCTTCTCAAGCCGCGCCGTATATAGTAGGGGTAGCCCTTGCGGCTACCCTGGTTACGGGGCGCTGCTTCTCTTCCTTTGTTTTACTTGTTGTTTACACGGGTTAGCAGGGCTACGCATTCAATATGGTATGTTTGTGGGAACATATCAATAGGTTGGGCAGCTACTAATCGGTAGCGTCCGCCCGAACAGAGCGTCGCGATGTCACGGGCCAGCGTACTGGGGTCACATGAGACATAGCAGATATTGCGTGGTGCAAGCACCTGCAATGCTTGCAGCGCTTTGGGATGACACCCGGCTCGGGGAGGATCAACCAGGGCTACATCGATGCGTTCGCGCCGGTAGTGGAGCTGGCTGAGGATGCGCTCCAGTGTGCCCTCTAAGGTCGTGATATTGTTCTGGTTGTTTAAGGTCGCGTTGGCGCGGGCATCCATGACTGCACTAGGTTGTGACTCAATCGCTATTACGCGCGAAGAGCGGGCAGCCAGGAACGCCGAGAAGAGTCCCACACCGCTATAGCCATCTAAAGCGATTTCGCCGCGTTGTGGGTCTAACATCTGTATGGCCTTCTCGATCAATGTTGCCGTCTGGACAAGGTTGACCTGGAAGAACGAGTCGGCAGAGACGCGGAAACGGCGTCCCAAAATTGTATCGGTCAAAAATTCCTGTCCTGCGACCACGCGTCCGTAGCGGCCCCCGATGCGCTCGACGATCACACCAACAATACCTGGGGCAATCGTAATCAACTCTTGAGCTAGCTGTTGGGGCGCCTCGATCATCGATCCGGGGCGCGCATGCAGGCTTAGCAAGGTAGGAACCGCTTTCACAGCCCCTGCGGAAGTGTTGTTGACTGCGCCGATGGCGCCACGGATAGTGAAGCCTTGAATCATCTCACTGAGCGAATCGCCAAAATAATTGATAAGCTTGCCACGCACGCGCTGGTAAACCATATCCAGGGCAGGGTGCAGCAAAGCGCACTCTTCTAAATCCTGTACTTCGTGGCTTTCAGTGAGCTTAAAGCCTATTTCACCTTCTGGACCAACGGAAAATAAAGCAATATTGCGATACTGCCAGGGCGAAATACCGCTGGGCATGCCAATAGTGGGATGGACTACAGCATCAGGTTGTTTGCCTATTCGTACGAGGAGTTGACGCACAATGTGTGCCTTCCATGTCAGCTGCGCAGGGTAAGCAATGTGTTGCCATTGGCAACCACAGTCTGTCAGTAATGGATAGCTTGGTTCGACTCGTTCTGGTGCTGGGCGCAAGATTTCTAGCAGTGCGGCGCGCGCATGTCCCCGGCGTTCTTCGACAATGTCCACTCGTACTCGTTCTCCTGGTATACCACCAGGAACAAAAAGTACTCGCCCTTCATATCGACCTACGGCATCCCCCCCGTAGGCAAGGTCTGTAAGTTCAACGTCAATGCTCATATTTACCTCGGCGGTCACTGGCGAACTGGTAGTCGTGCGTGCCCGTCCCATCTTTCTACCAACGTATTTTTGTACCCATAAGCGATACTAGCAGAGAAAGGCAAAAGGATAAAACCTCTTGCCTTTATAGTATCTTGTGTATACAAGATACTATACCATGAATAAATATGCAAACAGGCGATTTTATAGAGTAAGGGGTTGTTTGGGTTGACTGTACAGCCGCGTTCCGAAACGGCTTAGGAAAACGGCTCCAAGCCCCAACAAACCTACACTAATACTTATGAGCCACCCAATATAAGGGAGAGACCCTGCCAGTACCAACACCGTCAGTCCTACCACTATTTGCATGAGGCGTGTGTTGCGATGGGGCGCCACTCTGCGCAGAATATGATCGCCAACGAGCCAGCCAACAGCCACCGTTCCTAAAGCCCACGCCGCTATCAGTCCTAATCCTACTATAATTGCTAACGGAATAGACAAAACCAGTGCAATCAATACAATCAACACCGCGGGGGCAAGTAGGATACTCAACAGGCCAATAAGCAGGCTGCGCCGTGTCTTACTCACCACTGTAGTGCGTACCAGCATAACATGTTCAGGTAGTAGAAAAGTAAGCAATATACCCAGAGCCACCCATATTAAAAGCGACCAGAATGGAAATATAAACCCACCGTTATCCGTATATAACCAGCCTACCTGTTTTGTGTGATCAATCACGCTGCCACTTATCTGTGCATTTGAGCCGCCTACCCATCGACCTCCATAAAGGTCGATATTTCCATATAAAAGGGACCCACTTTGTAAGATAACCCGGCCACCATACATGTGAATATTGCCATCTACCCTGCCTGCAATCACGACATTGCTATCGAAGGCAACGACATCGCCCCGCACCTCACCGTTAATCGCCACCGTCCCACCAAAAGTGGTCAGGTTACCACATTCTATTTCATTGGTATCAACAACAATGGTACCGCCAAAAGATGGTCCATGCTGAGTATAAGTACAGTCACTTTTCGCACCGGTCACACCGGTACTGGCAGCCATGGCTGCCGGAGTAATACCTGCTAGTAGTTGCCCACTTCCACTTACAAAGAGTGCTATGAGAGACAGTGCAAGGGATAGCGCTATTACCAACCATTTTCTACATCGGACATTAAGCATACTGGAACTCCTGTCATGACCATCTACCTGGCCATGACCTTCGTTAATTACGCCTCTTGTGGATGACGCATTAAGCGAAGCCACATCCCCATCATGACCACTATGACAAAAGCCGCGCTCAATAAGAGCCTGTTATCACTGCTAAGGAGTGTCAATCCTGTCTGCATGTATTGAGCAAGCACGATCAGAACCCCTACTCCATCACTTAACAGCGAGAGCGTCTTCTCCAACAGGTCAGGTTGAACAATGGCTAGAGCGAGTAGCAAGAGCGGAATGCTCCCCAGGGTAAAAAAGGTTATTGCGGCGAGAAAAGCCCCTACGCCACGCATACGCGCTATCCGTGATTGCTGCTGCGTGTGAATGTCTTCAAGCTGCCGAGATATCCGCCGCTGCCGTTCTACCGCCAGCATGATTCGCTCCGTTGAGATGCTGGAGTAGGAACGAGGAGCAAGGGATAAGAGCAAGATATTGAGATAGTGTTCACTCTGCTCAAAGGTGCGGCAGGCCGGGCATTGCTTCAGGTGTTCCTGAAGCTTCAACTCATCTGCTTCTACCAGGTCGCCATCACGCTGAGCGGCAAGCCAAAGTCTAGCGTCGCGGCAGCGCATCTATTTGCTCCTCCTCATTGAGTGAATTCTGTTTCATGTAGCGAGCCAGTAGCTCACGAGCACGATGTAACCGGGCTTTAACCAGGGCGGGCGTTAACTTCAACGTCCTGGCAATTTCCTCATAGGAAAAATCATACCAGTATCGTAGCACGATTACAGCACGGTATTTGCTCGGTAAACGTCGCAAATAGACTTGGATCTCGTCTTGCTGTTCACCTTCTAGCGCGGTTTGCTCAGGACCAGTTCCCACATCAACAATCCACTCTAGAAATGGTACATCTTCAAGTGGGAGGGCCAGGAAACGGCGTCGACGCAGTTGATCAATCGCCAGGTGCGAGGCAATTGAAAGCAGCCAGGTGCTAAATTTGTGTGCGGGCTTATATGTAGCAAGCTGGGTGTAAGCTCGTACAAAAGTCTCCTGGGTCACATCTTCTGCTTCTGCCGCATTGCTGAGCATACGGTATGCTAGATTCTGTACAGCATCTTTGTATCGCTCGACGAGCACTGTGAAGGCGTCTTGGTTATCCGCAAGAACTAGCTCGACAAGCGCAGCATCGCTCATCGCCTCCACGATAGCCTCTCGCGCATATACTCTGGATGTACTTCGTGCTCCCACCTCTACGCGGTCACTTATCGACCGTTGAGTACTACTATCCTGTGTACCTACCGATGCCCCAGTACTCCGCCCGCGGCGCGTCTTCCGTCCTGGTTGTGCCAACGCTCCGATGGCTCCCAGTGTACTTGAAGCTTGTAGTGTCGATTCCATTTTTATATCACCGCTCATTTGCTATTATTTCATTTCTTATAAGGCATTCAGAAAAGGATGTCCCTATCACTATTTACGAGCGGCCACATAAAAAAGTTGTAATCTTTTCAAAGTTGTAATCTTTTCAAAAGTGTAACATGACTGCATCTAACTAGCAAGGGGTAAGTACTAAAGTGGACATGACACAGCGCAAAGTCCTGGAAAGAGTGTTCTAAAAAGAAGAAGAGGGGAAGATTCAGCAAAATAGATATATGCAAGATTCAGCAAAATAGATATATGCAAGATTAGTTACAGTATTCATGAATTTCTGCTCAGAATCTATAAACCCTTAACAAGCACGAGCACTTATGGCATTATCTTGTGTAGAAGCATTTCAATTAAGAGATGTAACGACCCATATTTGTTGATGGTGAAGATGTACCGCATATGGGGGATATGACGGTCTTTCACCTTCCCGCGCTGTATTCCCTGCTTTATCTGCTTTGGCCTCTCTGTGCCTCATGTTCCCTTGCTCAGATTTGGAGCAAAGAAAGGTTCAGGAACGCCGAAGCTCATCTCATGCTGTCCCTGGGACCGAGGTTGTGCTTTTCCCGTGTGAAAGCCTGTGCACGTGTCCCCTGTATCACTCTGTAAAAAAATAGCACGGTCTGTTGCCAGGAACCATGGCCCCTTTGTGCTTATTTTGGCCTGGGGAGAAGGCAGACCGTGGAAAAAAGGACATAGCACTCTGTATACGATTAGTCCCGTGGTCAGAGTGCCATGAGCGGATGTTTCCGCATACCCAAGTATACCATACATGGAAATGCATGCGGAACAACGCCCTCATGATCACCAGAAGAGGTATGTGGATGTCACCAACTCACCGTGATCTACCAACAACTCCTGCTCGTACTCATGCATCTTCTCCACGACACAAGCACATCATACGCCTGACCCTGAACACCTTTTTCCTCAGCCTGCTACTCTTCACCAGTATCTTGAGCGGCTAGGGCTTTTCCCTGCCATATGCTGCTGCCGCAGGGCGTCCGCACGCGGCTCCAGCCAACATGACCTTCAAACAATTTTTGCAGCAGGCTGCGTCTGATCGTGCGCACCGCACTCCCTTCGTGCGACCGCAGCAGGTGCGGTCGCTGCCGCTCGCCAAAGGCGAGCACGGCACGAACCCTGCGCAGTTGCCCCCCAGCGGCGAGCCGGCCACTATGCAGCCCATCACCCAGGTGCTCGATGCGTCGTTTCTCAGCGGGGGAGCCGGGACCAAGCCGCTTGACCTGGTGGGCAGCGACCAGCGCATTGAAGTGCTGCTTCAACCTGCCGCCTTTGATTTTTCTCATGCCACCACCGCCAAAGGGGCCTTTACGGCGACCACCCCGGTCACCCTGAAACTGACCCAAATCCAGGGGCGGTATGTCGGGGAATCCATCCTGCTGGGAACCTATGCCTTGCAGCTTTCTGATGCGGCGGGCAACCTCATTCAGGGCGTCACGCTGCGGATGCCGCTGACGGTGGTCTATCACTACCAGCCCCAGGACCTGCTGGCGCTGCATCTCGATCCTGCCAAACTGGTTGTGACCTGGCCCGCCCTCACGGACGCGGCCCGCCGTGCCCATCAGCCCGTCAGCGCCTTCACCAGCGGCCTGCACAATGACGCCCGGGCGCATACCTTGACGGGACAGAGCCTGGTGATCGATACCGTGCATCCCTTTGACATCGGTGGCAATGCCTCGGTGCAGACGCCGCCGACTCCACTTTTTGCCTCGACGCAGGGCAATTCGGGCGCGCTCACCTATAGCTATCCCATCGAGACGCCCCCTGGCCCGGCTGGCTTTGGCCCCAAGCTCACGCTCGCCTATTCGAGCGACACGACCAATGAGCGGGACAGTATCGTTGCGCCGGCCAACAATGTGGGTGACGGCTGGGCGCTCACCATGAGTTCGATTTCGGCCTCCGCCTACCCCGCGGGCAGCGCCAGTACGGTGCCGATCTGGTACTTTCTCAATAATGTGGCCAATGTCAGTGACCGCCTGGTGCAAGATGCCACCGTCAATGGGGAGATCACCTATCAGTCCGAGCACCTCTCCCATCTGCGCATTCATCAGTTGGGGGGCACGGGCATCAATGGCTGTTTCCATGTCTGGGATACCTCCGGCAATTACTACGAATACGGCTGCACCGCTGATTCGTTACAGTATTACAAAGATGCCTTAGGCTCAGGCACCCACTCCTACCGCTATGATCTCAACAAAATGGTGGCAGCCAACGAAGGGCCGGGTTCGGCGTCGATCAGCAGAACCATCACCGTCACCTATCTGCAAGATGCCCCCACCATTGGCGGCTATACCAGTGTGCGCGATGCCGCCATCAAGCAGATTGTCTACAGTCAGGGCAGCACGACGGTTGGCACCGTCGATTTCTTCTACTACGCGCCGTATGTGCCGAATGGGCAGGGGACATTTGCCAAGGCTTATAGCGACTTTGGCAGCAACTATAACTGTGCCAGTCCGCCACCCAATGGCAACACCACCAGCATCCGGTGTGATGATCCCATCAATTCTACCGGTGGCTTGGCCGCGCCTACGGTGATGAGCACCCTGACGCTGCACCAGGTGACGAGCTATGTGGGCGACGATAGCACGCTCAATAACGCGGCCTATCAGTACACCTTCACCTATCACGATACGCCGTTTTCGTCGTGTTATAATCTCCTGCTGGCGCAGACGATGTTTTGCGCGGGCTACCATACCCTCTCGCAGATCACGCCAACGGTCGAGCAGAGTGGGACGGCCAATGCCCTCAAGCCGGTGATCTTTGGCTATGCCAATCTCTATAATACCTACTCTGACCAGACGCAGACCGTCTCGGACGGCTCCAAGTATGCCATTCTCACCAATTTACCGTTCCTGGTGGACTACCTGGATACCAATACGGGCGTGGGAGGGCATATCACCTATAACAAGGCCTATAACAACACCCATGGCACGCCCGATCATGTGGATGGGAGCGGCAACGTGGATGACCGCCATGACCCCTTCTACTGTACGACCTATGCCGCCGATCCCACCTATACCTGCAATCAAGGGAACTTTCAACATCCCGATGATCATGCCTGGACGCGGGAAGTGGTCACCCAGATCCAGACCTGGGGCGTCGATAGCAGCGCGTTAACCTCACCTACGACCACCAACTATGCCTACCGTCTGCATCCGACCTCTACCGGATGTCCCGCGGATGCGCGAGGGAATACCGACTGCCTGAGCGACAACTGGTTACCGATTAATGCCGGGAACAATAATAAGGATGGCGACTGGATAGATTTCTATCACGGCGAGTACCGGGGCTTCGAATATGTGTATACGCTCAGCCCGTCCAATGATCTGACGAGCAATCAATACTTCACCACCGATGGCTGGTTTACCAACAGTGGCTTTGAAGGCAACTACAATGCGGGCCAGCTCATCGAGGAAGATGTCTATCGCGGTTCGCAAGCGCTCGACAGTGCCCTGTTGCGCAAAACGTACAATACCTTTACGGGCCGTGATGGCAATGCCAACTCCTGTGATGGCGCCCTGAATCTCACCTATACCGCCTGTATTGCCATGGTCCTGACCAGTACCACGACCCTCTATGAAGGTCTGGGCAGTGGGACGCCCACTCCTCCCTCGGTCGAGCACGACTACACCTATGACGATTATACGACGACAGGAGGATTGAATACGGGAGGCTATCACAACCTCACCGAGGAAGATCTTAAAATCTCGACCTCGTCCAGTCCTTCGACGCCCTATCTCAAGCAGAAATGGACCTACAGCCCCAACAATCAAACGGTGGGCACGCAGGTCTATTACAATGTGAACAAGGTGACCCACAGCGAGGTGGACGACCCGGCAACCGGCCATGTCTGGTCCTGCCAGGATACGGCCTACGATGAGGGGCCCAGTGCGAGCAATCCCAAGCCGGCCCAGGGGCTGCCCACGACTGTCACGACCTACAGTAACTGTGCCAGCCAGAGTACGACTGCCATCAAGAATTTGCAGGGGTATGACGCGCTGGGCAACCTGGTGGCCGCCGTCGATGGCGTGGGGACGGCCAACCCCTCCTTCTACGGCAGCGGCGACAAAACCGGCTACAACGGCTGTACCCTGGCGACCGCGCCGGTGGTCCTGCCGGCCTGGTCGGCCGGGACCTACACGAGCTGTAGCGTCTATGACACCTATGGTGCCCAGCTCACCAGCGCCACCAATGCGCTGGGCCAGCATATAAATACGCAGTATGACTACCACCAGGGGGCGTTGCCGACCCAGGTGAGCGACGTCAATAGCCAGGCGACGACGACCACCTATAGTTATAACAGTGGCAACCGTACCGTGCAGATCAGCCAACCAGGAGAGCCCAATAGCCAGACGTACACCAGCCAGTCGAGTACCCATACGACCTGTCCTGCCACGCTGCTGACGGCGGTGCTCACGCCCTGCTTTGAAATCGACGCGAACACCCAGCAGTACAACACCGTGCAGGCGCGCACCTTCTACGATGGCCTGGGACGGGCGGTGGAGACGCGCACACCGGGACCGGGCAGCAATGATACCATCGCGTTCACCGTCTACAATGATGGCAACCATACCGTCTTCAAGAGCGTGCCTTTCCAGGTCAGCCGGGGCAGCAGTTGGATCGATCCCAACAACGCCATTGATCCGGGGACGGGTCACTCCCCAGCCGGCACGACCACGTTCTCTGATGCCCTCAACCGCGTCTTTGCCATGATCGATCCGGCGAAGGGCTCAGGTGGAGACGGCATCGCGTGTTCCACGACCCCGCCGGTGACGAACACCTATACCAGTTGTATCAATTACAGCCTGGGGAACGTGAGCGCCTATACCAGCGATACGCATGTCTATGGGACTGCCACCAGTGTCGATGCCAACAATCACGTCTCGGTGACCTATAGCGATCCCCTGGGACGCACCGTCTATGCCCTGACCGACAGCGGCGGCGGACCCACCAACGGGACGCTTGTGGCCAACGCCTTGACCAGTACGCAGTATAATCTGCTGGATAAGCCAACGCAGGTCACGGTCACAGACCTGGCACCCAAAGCCAATCAAACGGTGACCAGCGTGACGACGACGGCGCAGTATGATGACCTGGGACGGCTGACGAGCCTGGTGGACCCCGATCGCGGCACGCATACTTATAGTTATGATGCTGATAATCATGTCACTGCCGATGTTTCAGGCACGCACACGATTGGCGTCAACTATGACCTGTTGGGCCGGGTAGGATGCGTACAGGATGGCATTCCCACCATCGACGTCGATGGCAGTTGCACCAGCGGGACGCACCCGTTTGTGCAGAACACCTATGATACCACGGCCAATTCGCAGTGGCTCGGCTCCGATTATCCCATTGGGCGACTCACGCAAAACGTTGCCACCACCACCTACCCAGATACGGGCAACCCGTCGGTCACCACGACGGAGAGCATGCAGTATGATAAACGCGGCCGCGTGGTCACCCAGCAACTGAACCTGGGCCTGCCCAGCAGTTGGAATGTCTCGCCCGCCCTGCCCACCTACCAACTGGCGGTAAGCTACAACGATGCCAACCAACCCGTGACGACGACCACCAGTACACTCAATCCCATCGGCACCGGGTACACCACGACGCAGGTCTACGATGCCACCGGGAATCCTTCGGGGTTGAGTAACAATGGCAATCTCACACCCAACCTGGCCACGCTGTCCTACAATAGCAATGCGTTAGTGAGCGGCATCAACTTCTTGACCAGCGATGGGACCAGCGCGTTAGCCAACGAGCAGTTCACCTACGATGGCAACCTGCGCCCATCCACCACGACGGCCACCTGGCAAAGCGGCAGTGGCTCGACGGGGCAGATCTTTACGCAAACCCGCAGCTATGACGCGGTCAGCAATGTCACCAGCCTGCTGACCACCCACGCCGCGGTGCCGGGGCAGACTGGCTCCGGAGGCAGCGAAACGCAGAACTACTGCTATGACGAGCAGAATCGCCTCATCTGGGCGGGCAACAGCGGCACCCAGCCAGGGGCAGGCAACGGTACCTGTGGCGCTGGGACCCTGGGCAACACGCTCAGTGGGGCCAGTTACACCAACACCTTTGTCTACACCCACCTGGGCCAGTTATGGCAGGGACCGCTCAACGGCAGCAGCACCTCCTACCAGTACTTCTACTGTGAGAGTGGCCCCCACCAGCTCTCCGGTCTCTATAGCGCAGGCACGACCTGCGCGAATAAGAGTGGGGAACTCTACAAGACGACCTATAGTCCCTGGGGTGACGTCACGGGTCGCACCTATCAAGGGACCCTGGCGACCCTGACCAACGACGGCCTGGATCACCTGGTCAAGTGGGGCATCGGTGGCGGCAACAACGAGTTTTATGCCTACGATGCCTCTGGCAACCGCGTCGTGCGCCGCACCAACAACAGTGGCACCACCACCATGACCGTCTATGCCTTCGGTCTGGAGGAACACGTCTACAGCGGGACGGGGACGATCCAGAACAA
>WNFM01012063.1_pt1 | contig 20360 bp, 25 predicted proteins | sample 5400271 | NCBI WGS metagenome assembly WNFM01 (sample SAMN13153352, study PRJNA577476) | soil metagenome | isolation source: 60 cm saprolite on Douglas fir-dominated hillslope | place: USA:California | collected 2013-09-17
GTCGCGCCTGACCTCGCCGATGCCGATGAGCACGCCGGCGAGATGGGCGAGCGGCGCGAGATCGCCCGAGGCGCCGACCGAGCCCTTGCTTGGGATGACCGGATAGATCCCCTGCTCGAGGAGGCGCAGCAGCGCATCGACGACGACCGGCCGCACCCCCGAGCGCGCCTGCGCCAGGCAGTTGATCTTGAGCGCCATGGCGAGGCGCACCGCGTCGTCGCCGAGCGGCGCCCCGGTGCCGGCGCAATGCGAGAGCACGAGATTGTGCTGCAGCGCCTCGAGCTGATCGGCCGGGATCGAGACCTGGGCGAGCTTGCCGAAGCCGGTATTGACGCCATAGACCGTCGCCCCGTCGCGGACGATGCGGGCGACGATGGCGGCGCTGGCGGCGATGGCGCGGCGGTGCGCCACCGGCGCGCGGGCGATGCGGCGGAGGTCGGCGAGGCGGAGGCCGCCGGGTTGCAGGATCATCGCGTCCTGTCTGCTGGGATCGGGCATGGTCGAGTATCGCATAGAAGCGCGCCGAATCGAGCGGCTGATCGACCTTTATGGTTAATTTCCGGGACTCGCCGCAGCGGTTCGATCGGAAGCGTGTTAAATCCCGCTTAACCAGCCCCTCGCTATAGTCCGCTCATCAATTGCCGCTTCCACTACCGCCCGAGGGATCATGTCGATTTCTGCCTATCGTCGCCAAAAGGAAGCCGCCGAAACGCCCCGTGAGCTCGAGTGCCGCGCCTTCTCGACCGTCATCGGCAAATTGATCGAGGGACAGAAAACCGGGGGCAAGGCGCTGATCGAGGCTTGCTACCTGAACACTCAGCTATGGACCGCGCTGACCGTCGACCTCTCGCTCGCCGATAACCCGCTGCCGGCCGACCTCAAGGCGCGGCTGATCTCGCTCGCTATCTGGGTCCAGCGCTATACGCCGCAGGCGATGGGCGGCACCGCCCCGGTGGATCCGCTGATCGCGGTGAACCGCAACATCCTCGACGGGCTGAGCACTAAGCCGTCGGGCGCCGGGACCCCGCTGGCCATGTCGATCGGCCAGCTCGGCGCCGTCTGACCGGCATCAGCCGAAGCGGCCGAGCCGCTGCGCCTCGCTGAGCGCGGCGCCGAGATCGCCGCGATAGACATAGCCGCCGACATGCGAGAAGCGGCTGGCGAGATCGATCCAGATCTCGCCGCCGATATCGCGCCAGCGGCGGCAGAAACTGTAATCCTCCGGCAGCGACGCGCCATCGACGATCATCGTGTCGAAGAAGCCATAGCGCCGATCGGCCTGCGCCCCCGATACCGCGTGGTCGCCGCCGAAGCGCAGCGCCGGATAAGAATCGGCCATCCGCTCCAGCACGCTGCGCTCTATCAGCATGAAGCCGGTGGCGGCATACTCGGCCTTGAGGAAGCCATCGACGGGAAGATTGTCGTCGCGCAGCGAGATCGTCGAGGAATAGAGATAGGAGGCCGCCTCGGCGACGGCATCGCTGGCCGCCGTCGAGGCGCGGAGTCCGGCGACATCGAGCCGCTTCAAGGGATAGACGCCGCAGACGAGCTCCTTGCCGAAGGCGAGATAGCGCAGCAGCGCCGTGGGCTCGAAGCCGAGATCGGCGTCGATGAAGAGCAGATGGGTGAAGCTGCCATCGTGCAGGAACTCGCTCGCCATGGTGTTGCGCGCGCGGGTGATCAGGCTGTCCGAGACGGTGCGGAAATCGAACTCGATTTCGTTCTTGTCGAGCACCCGCGTCAGGCCGAGCATCGAGATGAGAAAATGATCGGTCACCAGCCCGCCATAGCACGGCGTCGCGATCAGGATCTTCGGGCGCTCGGTCATTCGTTATCCCTCGTCGGAGAACATCTTAAGGGTCCGGACGCGACCGCACCACTGCCGCCTGCGCCTCCTTCCACGTCCCGGTGCCGGCGAGGGTCGGCGAGTACTCGCGCAAATCGAGGCGGAGCGGCAGGGCGCCGCGCAGCCAGCGTCCTTGCGTGGGCACCAGGCGCCACAGGCGCTCGGCGCCGGCGAAGGCGGCGAGCTCGGGCCCGTCCCAGACGATCGTCGTCGTCCCGCTGACCTGCAGCACATCGCCGCTGGCGAAATCGACGAAGAGCAGCCCGGCGCGCGGATTGATCATGAGATTGCCGAGCGTGTTGAAGAAGCCGTTGCCGGCATAATCGGGCACGATTAGCGCGCCGTCGGCATCGATGCCGATGAAGCCGGGACGGCCGCCGCGATGCGACACGTCGACGCCGTAGCGCGACGTGTCGACGCCAGAGCGCGACGTGTCGACGCCAGAGCGCGACGTGTCGACGCCGTAGCGCGACGCATCCTCCTCGCCGCGCGCGAACGAGGCGACGAAGCTTGTATCCGACGCGGCGATGAGCGCGCGCGCCGCCGCGTCGAGCGCGGCGAAGCTCTCGACGCGCACGCTTCGCGGCGCCGAAGCCGGCGCTGGCGCATAGTCGCGACGCTGGATGTATTGCGGGCAATTGCCGAAGCTCTGATCGACGGCGACGGTGAAATCGGCCGCGCCGATGGCGACGACTCGCCCATTCATCCGGTTGCGTCGCCGCGTCGGCAGCTCGATGCCGAGGATGCCGAGCTTGGCGCCGAGGGTGAGGGCGTCGTCCAGGGGATCGCCGGGCACCGGCCGTGCCGCGATCACCAGCCTTTGCGGGTCGGGACTATGGGCGAAACCCGGCGCGCCGGCGAGGATCGAGGCCCAGGGAAGATCGTCGGCATCGACCGAGCCGACCACCAGGAAGGGGAGCTGGGCGAAGAATTGGCGATGCTGATCCGGCATGACGGGGCGGATGGCCCGGCCGCCGACACGCGCCAGTCGCTCGGCGCTGCCGACAATCGCCTGGACCGCGCGCTCGCCCTCGTGCCAGGGCGACGGGGATGGGGTGCTGTGATTGGTGGTCATAGGAGTGTCCCTCGCGGGTGATTCGTTCGGTCCACTCCAATCTAGCTATTCTCCAAAGCGGTTTAATCGCTCAAGATCGCCATCATTGATTTCGCTAGCTAGAATAATCTGGGCCGGAGCGCCGCGCGACGATGCGGTGGACGCGCTTGCCCGACGAGGCGCTGACGATCTCCTCGTCGAGCAGGATCGTCCCGGCGGGAAGCTGCCGGCGTACCAGCTCCGGGTCGAATGCGGCATAGAGTCGCCCCTGCGCGTCGCGCTGGTCGGCGCTCTCGGTGACGCGCCAGCTGAGATAGAGGATGCCGCCCGGGTTGAGGAGGGAAAACAGCCGGCGCACCGACGGCGCGATCACCGCAGGGTCGAGATGCATGATGACGGTTTCGCACAGCACATTGTCGAAGCCGTCAGCGGCGATCGCCGCGAGATCCGGCAGGGCGGCGGTCTGGAAGTCGAGCGCGGGATAGCGGGCGCGCGCCTCTTCGAGCAGCCCGGAAGAGGCGTCGTAACCGATCGTCTTGAAGCCCTCGGCGCTCAGCCAGGCGACCTCGCGCCCGCTGCCGCAGCCGATATCGGCGGTGAGGCCGGGAATGAAATACCGCCGGACCAGCGCATGGAGATCGCTCGGCGGCGGCTGCTCGTGCCAATCCCGCGCGAAGCGCGCCGCGTCGCTGTCGTAGGCGGCAAGCGTTGCTTTATCCATCGGCACTCCACTCCTTCTAGCGCGGCGGCTTCAGCCCCCGCCGAGGCGGCGTGGCAGGGTCGTCCGGCGGCGCCTCGCCCCAGCGCTTGACCAGCGCGGTCTCGATGTCGAAGAGGTCGAGGGCGCGGCCGACCGACTGGTCGACGATGTCGGCGACGCTGGACGGCAAGGCGTAGAAGCCGGGCACCGGCGGCAGGATGATGGCGCCGTTCTCGGCCGCCGCGACCATCGCGCGCAGATGGCCGAGATGGAGCGGCGTCTCGCGCACCATGAGGACGAGGCGGCGGCGCTCCTTGAGGACGACGTCGGCGGCGCGGGTCAAGAGGCTGGTCGTCGTCCCCCAGGCGATCTCGGAGAGCGAGCGGATCGAGCACGGCGCGACGATCATGCCGATGGTCTTGAACGAGCCCGACGAGATCGCGGCGCCGAGATCCTGCGCGGCATGGACATGGTCGGCCAAAGCGTGGAGATCGGCGAGTTTGCGGCCGGTCTCGTAGGCGAGCGTCATCTCGGCCGCTTTGCTGACGACGAGATGCGTCTCGATCTCGCTGGCGCGCAGCACCTCGAGCAGGCGCACGCCATAGATGACGCCGGAGGCGCCGCTGATGCCGATGACGAGGCGGCGCGGCGCGGTCATGATAGGCGTGGCAGAATCATCGTGCGTCCTTCGAGACGCGCCCTGCGGGCGCTCCTCAGGATGAGGTAGAGTGGTACTGGCAGCAAGAAACTACCTCATCCTGAGGAGACCGCACAGCGGTCGTCTCGCCATTCGAGACGCCGCCTGCGGCGGCTCCTCACGGTAAGGGGACGCACGATGCAGATCCGATCCTAAGGGTTAGAGGGGTCCAGATGAACGGCGGCGTCGACAGTCTCGATCATATCGGCATCGCGGTGGCGGATCTCGCCGCCGCGGCCGCGACCTATCGGCGTCTCGGCTTTCAGCTGACGCCGCTGCAGCAGCAATCCGGACCCTTGGAGCCGGGCGGGCCGGTCGTCCGCTGGGGCAGCGCCAATCATTGCGTCATGCTCGAGCAGGGCTATCTCGAGCTCATCGGCGTCGTCGATCCCGCCCTCTACGACAACCAGCTCGGCGCGTTTCTCGCCCGCTATCACGGCATCCACATCATGGCGCTCGGCGTCGCCGACGCCGCGGCAGAGGTCGAGCGGCTGCGCCAATCCGGCCTTGCCGTGCCGGGCGTGCGGCCGATGCAGCGGCCGGTGGCGACGCCGGACGGGGTGAGCGAGGTGCGCTTCAAGCGGGTGCCGCTCGCCGAGGCGCCGGAGGGCCGCATCCAGCTCATCGAGCATCTGACGCCGGAGCTGATGTGGCAGGACCATCTCCTCGACCATCCCAACCGGGCCGTCGCGCTGACCGAGACGGTGCTCTGCGTCGCCGATATCGCCGCGACGGCGGAGCGCTTCCGCCGCCTCGCCGGCAGCGCCCCGCTGCGCCATGGCAAAGCGCGCATCTTCGCCTTCGCCGCCGGGCGGCTGGTGCTGTGCGATCCCGCCTCGCTCGGCGATTTCATGACCGACGCCTCCTTGATAAACGGGGCGCCGCCGACCCTGCCCTGGTTCGCCGGTTTCAGCGTCGCGACCGATGACGGCAACGCAGCGGTGCGGCAGATCTTGCTGCGCAACGGCGTTGCCTTCGCCGAGCATGGCGGCGGCGATCTCGTCGTGCCCGCCGCCTCGGCCTTGGGCGCCGCCTGCCGCTTCCAGCCGCACCCCCCTTCCCTGCGCCCCTCTTCCCCGCGCCGGCCCCGCAATGCCAGTATCGCGCCGTCGGCCGAAGGAGGGACATGATGAGCGACGATCCATCGCGCGTGGCGCATGGCGGCAAGCGCCTCTACGGCGCGCGACTCGGCATCCTCATGCTGGAGACGCGCTTCCCGCGCATTCCCGGCGATATGGGCAATGCCGCGACCTGGCCCTTCCCGGTGCTCTACAAGGTGGTCAAGGGCGCCTCGCCGAAGCGCGTCGTCGAGGACAAGGCGACGGGCCTGCGCGACGCCTTCCTGGCGGCGGCGAAGGAGCTCGTCGGTCTCGGCGCCGACGGCATCACCACGACATGCGGCTTCCTCTCGCTCTATCAGCGCGAGCTCGCTGGCCATGTCGGCGTGCCGGTCGCCACTTCGAGCCTGATGCAGGCGCCGTTCGTCGAGCGCCTGCTGCCGCCGGGCAAGCGCGTCGGCATCGTGACGATCAGCGCCGCCAGCCTGACGACGGAGCATCTCGAGGCCGCCGGCGCCGATCCCGCGACGCCGGTCGTCGGCACCGATGACGGGCGCGAGTTCAGCCGCGCCATTCTCGGCGATGCGGCGACGCTCGACGTCGCCGCCGCCGAGCAGGACATACTCGATGCCGGCCAGCGCCTCGTCGAGCAGCATCCCGCGACCGGCGCCGTGCTCCTCGAATGCACCAACATGGCGCCCTATGCGCGGGCGCTGCGCCAGCATCTCGGCCTGCCGGTCTTCGACATCTACAGCTTCGTCACCTGGTTCCATGCCGGCCTCGCGCCGCGCGATTTCGGCCCGCCGGCGAGCGCCGCGCGGCCGTGGCACGAGCTGTGACGACCATCCTCGTCACCGGCGCCGGCAGCGGCATCGGCGCCGCGATCTGCCGGCGCGTCGCCGCGCCGGGCATAAGCCTCCTCGTCCATACCGGCAGCAAGCGCGAGCGCGCCGAGAGGGTGGCGGCGGAGTGCGCCGCCAAGGGCGCGCTCTGCCATGTCGAGACCGGCGATCTCGCCGACCCGGCGACGCCGCGCCGCCTCATCGCCGTCGCCGCGGAACGCTTCGGCGGGCTCGACGTGCTGATCGCCAATGCCGGCTTCGCCGATAAGCGCCTCATCGGCGAGCTCGACGATGCCGGCTTCGAGCGCTCGCTCGCGGTGATCACGTCGGGGTTCTTCCGCCTCGCCGACGCGGCGCGGCCGCTTCTTCTCAAATCGGAGGCCGGGCGGATCGTCGCCGTGAGCTCGTTCGTTGCCCATGTCTTCCGCTTCGGCGGCGGCGGCTTTCCCGCCTCGGCGGCAGCCAAGGCGGGGCTCGAAGCGCTGGCGCGCTCGCTCGCGGTGCAGCTCGCCGCATCAGGCGTCACCGTCAATTGCGTCGTCCCGGGCTATACCCGCAAGGACGAAGGCGCCCATGCCGCGCTCGATCCCGCCGGCTGGCAGCGCGCCATCGACCGCGTGCCGCTCGGCCGGCTGGGCCTGCCCGACGAGATCGCCGCGGCAGTCGCCTTCCTAATCGGCCCCGATGCCGGCTACATCACCGGCCAAGCGATCCATGTCGATGGCGGGCTGACCTTATAAGGCTAGCGGACCGCCCCGAAGATATGATCGTATACAATTTCGGAGGTGAGGCGCCGCGCGCGATGACGGCGCCCCGGGGACCGAGCAATCCAAGCAGGGTGGGGGTAGAGATGAGGTCTGTGCGACTGATTTCCGGCGCCGTGGCGCTGACGCTGGCGGCGTGCTGCGCGGTGGCCTGGGCGGCCGATGACGAGGTCAAGATCGGCCTCGAGATCCCGCTCTCGCCGCCCGGCGATCCGGCCGCCGGCCAGCTCATCCGGCGCGGCGCCGATCTCGCCGTCGAGTACGTCAACGCCCATGGCGGCGTGCTCGGTGGCAGGAAGATCGCCCTCGCCGTGCAGGACGATCAGGGCCGCACCGAGGCCGGCGTCGCCGGCTATCGCCGCCTCGCCACCGAGGAGAAGGTGGTCGGGGTCACCGGCTTCTTCCACTCCTCGGTCGCCATCGCCGTCAACGAGGTGGCGAAGGAGCTCGGCACCGCGACGATCTCGACCCAGGCCTCGGCCAGCGACATCACCGCCAAGCATTACGACGTCGCCTTCCGCACTCATGCCATCGACCCGATCCGCGTCGAGGCCTTTCTCGACTTCATCAAGGCCAAGAAGTTCAAGCGCATCGCCATGGTCGCCGAGACCACCGATTACGGCATCGGCATCTCGGACGAGCTGGAGGAGCAGAACGCGGCGAGCAAATCCGGGCTCACGCTGCAGAAGATCACCTTCGACCACGCCTCGACCGATTTGACGCCGCAGCTGCTGCAGGTCAAGGCGTTCAAGCCCGATCTCGTCATCAACATCGCGGTCGGCCAGCCGGTCGATCTGATGATCGACCAGGCGACGACGCTCGGCATTCTGCCGGCGACGCCGATGCTGGTCTCCTATGACGCGCCGGCGCGGCCGCAATTCTGGCAGCTCCATCCGCAGAACGGCGTCGGCATCTATTTCATCGCCTATTACTCGCCGCGCGAGAAGCTCTCCGATGTCGGGACCTGGGCGGTCAAGGCCTATGAGGAGAAGTTCAAGGAGCCGCCGATCTACGGCTCGCTCAACGGCTTCGGCGACGTGCTGATCCTGGCGCAGGCGGTCGAGCAGGCCAAGAGCACCGATCCCAAGGCGGTGGTCGCCGCGCTCAAGACCGGCACCTTCAAGACCTGGGCGGCGAGCCCGGTCACCTTTCCCGAGGCCAAGGGCGTCTATTGGCACAACTGGGCGCCGCCGATCCTGATCATCCACTACACCCAGGCCAACCAGGATTGGCGCCAGGCCGATGTCGAGCTCGAGCATGTCGGCACGACGCCGAAATAGGCCCCGCAATTCGTGTCGTGCGTCCTTCGAGACGCGTCCTATCGGACGCTCCTCAGGATGAGGAAAATCGAAGATGGCCGTAACGATATTCCTCAGATCTCGCCGGATCGCTGCCGCCCGATGATCTTCACCCCCGAGCTCTTCGTCCAGACGCTGATCGCCGGCGTCATGATCGGCGTCATCTATGCCCTGATGGCGCTCGGCATCACCTTCATCTACTCGATCGTCAAGATGATCAACTGGGCGATGGGCGAGTTCTACATGATCGGCAGCTTCGTCCAGTACGGGCTGGTCGTGTTCTGGCTCGGCCCCGATCTCTGGTTCGTCGCGGTGCCGCTGGCGGCGCTCGCCGTCTTCCTCATCGGCGTCTTCCTCGAGCCGATCCTGATCAAGCCGATGTTCGTCCAGGGCATCGAGCGCAAGGACGATTACGCGACTGTCATCACCATCGCGCTGCTCCTTCTCCTGCGCAACCTCGCCACCGCGCTCGGCGGCCCCTATCAGCGCAATCCCGGCTCCAACCTGCCGACGGTTATGATCGGCCCGCTGCCCGAGAGCGGCGCCCGCCTCGCCGCCTTCCTCTGCACGCTCCTCGCCCTCGCGCTCTTCTATCTCCTGCTCAAGAAGACCTGGCTCGGCCTTGCTCTGCGCGCCGCGGCGCAGAGCCGCATCGGCGTGCAGACGGCGGGGGTCGACATCCTGCGCCTCGACCAGATCGCCTTCGGCATCGGCGTCGGCCTCGCCGCCATCGCCGGCGCGCTGCTCGCCCCTGTCTTCTTCGTCTTCCCGACCGACGGCATCGTCACCACGGTCAAGGGCTTCGAGATCATCGTCATCGGCGGGCTCGGCTCGATCCCCGGCGCGCTGATCGCCGGCATCCTGCTCGGCGTGGTCGAATCGCTCGGCACCGCCTTCATCGCCTCGCCCTATCAGAACGCCTATGGCTTCGTCCTCGTCCTCCTCATCCTGCTGATCCGCCCGACCGGCCTGTTCGGCGAGCGCACGCGGCACGCCTGATGGCGCTCCTCGAGACGGTCGGCCTGACCAAACGCTTCGGCGGGCTCGTCGCCACCAACGATGTCGGCCTCGAAGTCGAGGCGGGCGAGATCCGCGGCCTCATCGGGCCGAACGGCGCCGGCAAGACGACCCTGGTCAATCTCATCACCGGCATCCACCCGCCCGATAGCGGCACGATCCGCCTCGCCGGCGACGACATCGCCGGAATCGCGCCGCACCGCATCGCCCGCAAGGGCTTGCTGCGCAGCTTTCAGGTCTGCCGCCTCTTCGGCAATCTCAGCGTGCGCGACAATCTCCTCCTGCCCTATCTCGCGCGCGGCGGCAGCGACATCGCCGAGGGCACGCGGCGCGCCGATGCCTTCCTCGAGCTCACCCGCCTCGCGCCGCTCGCCGCCATGGCGGCCAAGGGCCTCTCCGGCGGGCAGCGCGCCCTGCTGCAGGTCGTCTGCGGCTTCATGATGCCCGAGCTTACCTGCTACGTGCTCGACGAGCCCTTCGCCGGCATCAACCCGGTGATCAAGGACACCATCATCGACCTCATCCTCCGCGAGAACGAGACGCGCGGCACCACCTTCCTCATCGTCAGCCACGAGATGACCGTGATGCGCCGCCTCTGCAGCAAGATCACCGTGATGATCGACGGCCGCATCGCCGCCGAGGGCACGCTCGACGAGGTCGCATCGCGCCCCGACATCATCGCCGCCTATCTCGGCAAGACGCTGGCATGAGGGTCGGCGCATGAATGATGCCGACATCATGCTCGCGGTCGACGACCTCCATTGCGGCTATCAGCGCGGCATCGACATTCTGCAGGGCCTCTCGCTGAGCGTGCGGACCGGTAGTCTGACCCTGATCATCGGCCCGAACGGCGCCGGCAAGTCGACGCTGCTGCGCGCCATCTTCGGCTTCCTCACGCCGCATACCGGCAGCATCGCCTTTCGCGGCCAGCGCATCGACGGGCAGCAACCCTATCGCATCAAGCTGCACGGCATCGGCTACGTGCCGCAGGAGATCAACACCTTTCCGCAGCTGACCATCGAGGAGAATCTGCGGATGGGCGGCTGGACCCTGCGCCGCGACCGCGCCCTCCTCGCCGAGCGCCTCGCCAAGATCTATGCGATCTTCCCCGTCCTCGCCGAGCGCCGCCGCAAGCGCGCCGGCGAGCTCTCGGGTGGCCAGGGCCGCATGCTGTCAGTGGCGCGCGAGATGATGACCGAGCCGGCGCTCATGCTGGTCGACGAGCCGACCGCGGGCCTCGCCCCCAACCTCGTCGACCAGGTCTACGAGCTCTTGGCGACGGCGCGGCGGACGACCGGCACGACCATCCTGCTGGTCGATCAGAACATCGAGGATTCGATCCGCCACGCCGACACCGTCTACATGGTCAATGTCGGCCGCATCAAGGCCGCGGGGCCGGCGGCGGAATTCGACGCCGCGCGCATCCGTCAGCTCATCCAGGAGTGCCTCCTCGGATGACCGACTTCCTCGCGCTCATCGCATGGCGCCGCGTGCTGCTGGTCACGCTGGTGCTCGTCGTCGCGCTGCTGGCGCTGCCGCGTTTCGTCAACGCCTATGCGCTGCACGTGCTGACGATCAGCCTCTATTACACGATCCTGGCGGCGAGCTGGAACCTGCTCGCCGGCTTCACCGGGCAGTTCTCCCTGGCGCATCAGGCCTTCGCCGCGCTCGGCGCCTACACGTCGGGGCTGCTCATCTATCACTATCACGTGCCGATGTGGGCGAGCATTCCGAGCGGCGTCGTCATGGCGGCGCTGCTCGGCTATCTCCTCGGCCGCATGGTGCTCAAGATGCGCGCGATCTATCTCGCCATCGCCACTTGGGCCTTCGCCGAGACGCTGCACATATTGCTGACCGCCGCCTATAAATTCACCCGCGGCGAGCTCGGCCTGACGGTGCCGCCGCTCTACCGCAACGTCCAGCCCGAGGCCTATTACTATACCTTCCTCGGCCTCGCCGTGGTCAGCATTCTCCTGATGTACGTGATCGTCCATTCACCATTGGGCTATTTCATGCGGGCGATCAAGGATGACGAGCTGCGCGCCGAGAGCCTCGGCGTCGACACCACAGGGATCAAGATCTTCGTCTTCACCATCTCGAGCGGTTTCGCCGGTCTCGCTGGCGCCTTCTACGCCCATTACACGCTGGTGCTCAGCCCCCAAATGGCCGATTTCAGCGAGATGGCCAAGCTCATCATCATGGTCGTGGTCGGCGGTCTCGGCGCCTTCGCCGGCCCGCTGATCGGCGCGCCGCCAATCCAGATCCTTACCACCTATCTCGCCAAATACGGCGAGTGGGACATGGTGATCTACGCCGTGCTCGTCATCGTGCTGATGCGCAGCTACATGGGCGGCCTCGTGCAGATGGCGAAGGCCGGCTGGGGGTATCTCCGCCGTTCGCAAAGCGCCTGAGGCCGCAACACCCAGCGTCATTGCGAGCGGAGCGAAGCAATCCATGCGGCCGCCGGCTGGATTGCTTCGTCGGCGCTGCCTCCTCGCAATGACGGCAAGGTGTCAAAACGCTACTCTGCCCCCGCCCTTCGGAGAACCCCGCCATGCTCGTCGACAGCGCAACCCTCATCCTCTACGTGCCGATCGTCACCGCGATGGCGCTGACGCCGGGCTCCGATACGCTCTTCATCCTGTCGCGCAGCCTCGCCAACGGCGCCGCCGCCGGTTTCGTCACCGGGCTCGGCATCTGCGCCGGGCTCTATATCTTCGCGGCGGCGGCCGGGCTCGGCCTCGCCGGCATCTTCGACTATTCGCCGCTCGCCTACGATATCGTGCGCGGCGCCGGCGTGCTGTATCTCCTCTATCTCGCCTGGCAGGCCTTCAAGGCCTCCGGCGCGGTCGCGCCGTCCGCCGCCGCGCTGGCGCCGCACTCGCTCGCCCGCTTCTTCTGGCAGGGTCTCCTCAACGACCTCGCCAATCCGAAGGCGGCGGTGTTCTTCGTCGCGCTCTTCCCGCAATTCCTCGTGCCGTCGCGCGGCAACATGCTGGGCCAGGCGCTCGTGCTCAACACCATCGGCAATGCGATCGAGATCGTCGTCGTCGCCATCATCGCGTTATCGGCCGGCAATCTCGGCCGCTTCCTGGCGCGCAACCCGCTGGTCGCCCGCATCCAGCATCGCGTCGTCGGCTGCGTCTTCATCGGCCTCGCCGCCCGGCTCGCCTTCAGCGAGCGACGGCCGTAGCACGGCATCGCTCCCCCTCGAGGGGAGCAGCGACGCGCGATCTTTCTCCTCCCGGCGGAAGGTTACGGCTGTAACGCGTTTCGCCCGCCCTGAAACCGGGGCGTAGCGCGGTCGCTCTAGCGTTCGGGGCCTCGACGACCGCATTGGAGGTTCATCATGGATATGACTGCGAAAGCAGCGGGTACCGTCGCGATCGCGGGTCCGAAGGGGCTGGCGGCGCTGCGCGCCATGCGCAACACCCGCCGACGCGGCAACAAGATTCGCCGGCTGCATCATCACGCCGTGCGGACGGACGACATGGAGGCGACGCGGCGCTTCTACGAGGATGTGCTCGGCATGCCGATGGTCTCCGCGCTGAAGGGAAACGTCGATCCCTCCACCGGCCGCCCGACGCCGTTCCTGCATTGCTTCTTCGAGATGGGTGACGGCAGCTGCCTCGCCTTCTTTCAATTCTTGCCGGAGGTCTATGGGCCGGCGACTAAGCTGCCGCGAAACGGCATCGACCATCACATCGCGATGTCGGTCGCCAAGTTCGACGACATCGCGCGGCTGAAGGCGAAGTTCGACGCGCTCTCCTATCCGAATTGCGGCATCAATCACGGCTTCTGCTACTCGCTCTATGTGCGCGATCCGAACGGCATGCTGGTCGAGTTCGTCGGCGACGCGGCGAATGAGCTGGAGCTCAACGAGGCTGCCGTCGCGTCGGCCCATGATGAGCTCGCGCGATGGAACCGACAGGACTACTCGCCCGGCGATGCCGCGCCGGTAACCGTGGACTATCCGCTCCCCACCTCGCCGCCCGAGGACATATTGAAGGTGATTATCGGCCAATCGCCGGGCCCTGCCGCGGGCAGTGCCGATCGCCCGACCGCCCGCATCGCCCCGAGGTGATCGGCCCGCTCTGACCGTCCGACCGTTCCGCCCCGGCCGTTCCGCGTCCTCAGCCGAAGCGCTCGACGCGGAACGGCGCGATGTCGATCGGCGGCGCGGCGCCGTCGACGAGGGCGGCGACGATGCGCCCGGTCATCGCCCCGCCGATGAGGCCGACATGGCCGTGTCCGAAGGCGTGGACGACGTTGCGATGGCGCCGCGACTTGCCGATGACGGGCAGCGAATCCGGCATGCTCGGGCGAAAGCCCATCCATAGCGAGAGGCGCTCGTCGCCGATGTCGCGCGCGAGGGCGGGAAACATGTCCTGCGCCTGGCGGAGCAGCATGCGCGAGCGGCGCCAGTCGGGCGGCGCCTCGAGCCCGGCGAACTCGACGGTGCCGGCGACGCGCAATCCGCCATCCATCGGCGTCGCGAAGAACTTGCCGTCGGCCGAGCTGATCGGGCGGCGCGGCGCCGAGCTCTAGCGCCAGGTGCTTCGACCAGGCGCCGGCGGCGAGGACGATTTGAGCGGCGGGATGAACGCCGCTCTCGCCGCGCACGCCGGTCACCGCGCCGTCGGCGAATTCGAAGCCACGCACCGAATCGCGCCGAATCTCTCCGCCATCCCGCACGAAGGCCTCGGCGAGGCGGCAGACGAGGCGATAGGGATCGCCGACATGGCCGGTCTCGGCGATCATCCGGCCGCGCACGAAATCGCGCGAGAGACCAGGCTCGAGCTGGCGCAGCTCATCGACGGAAAGATCGTCGACGACGACGCCGTTCGCCCGCCGCAGATCCATCGCCCGCGCATCCTTGGCGAAACCAGCCTCGCTCTTATAGACGGTAAGATGGCCGGCGCGATGGACGAGATCCTCGGCGCCCGCCGCCTTGATCAGCGGCGCGTAGCTCTCGAGCGTCGAGCCGAGCAGCGCCCGCAAGGCGCGCGCCTGCGCCGCTACCTTCTCCGGCGTGCCGGCGCGCACGAAGCGCCACAGCCACGGCGCCAGATCAGGCAGATAGCGCCAGCGCAGCACGAGCGGCCCCTCGGGATCGAGCAGCCAGCGCGGCACCTGCGCGAGCACGCCGGGCATCGAGATCGGCACCACCGAGGAGGAGTTCAGGCACCCGGCATTGCCGAACGACGTCCCCTCGCCCGGCGCGCCGCGATCGAGCACGGTGACGCGATGCCCGGCGCGCCGGATGAAGCTGGCACAAGCCATGCCGACGATGCCGGCGCCGATGACGACAATGTCGCGTGGCGTGGTGGAGGTGGTCATCACATCATCCTATCGCCGTCATCGCGAGGAGCGAAGCGACGCGGCGATCCAGGAATCCGGTCGGAGGTGCTGGATGGCTTCGTTTCGCTTGCCATGACGGTAAGGGAGGTTGGCGCACACCGCTCATCAAGGGCCACAACCTTGAACCAAGCGGCATAAAGATATACATTAAATGAGATGTATATCTAAAGAGGCCCGCAATGCAAGTCGCAAAATGGGGCAATAGTCTCGCAATCCGCCTTCCCGCTGCGGTGGTCGAGGCGCTCGCGCTGAAAGAGGGCGACGAGATCGAGATCCATGTCGCCGATACGCGGGAATTCGGCGTGGCGCGCAAGCCCGGCCGCGCGGAGCTGCTGAAGCGCCTTCGCGCTTTCCGCGGGCGCCTGCCGGCCGATTTCAGATTCGACCGGGACGAGGTGAATGCCCGGTAGCTTCGTCGACACGAACGTTCTGATCTACCTCGCCTCGGACGATGCGGCGAAAGCGGACCGGGCGGAAAAGATCGTCGGCGATGGCGGTGCGATCAGCGTTCAGGTGCTCAACGAGCTCACCCATGTCGCGCGCCGCAAGATGCGCCTGTCATGGGCGGAAACCCATGCGTTTCTGTCGACGATTCGCGGCCTGCTCGAAGTCCACCCCATCACCGTCGAAACTCACGAGACCGGGCTTGCGCTGGCCGAGCGCTACAATCTCTCCACCTACGACGCGATGATCGCGGCCTCCGCTCTCCTCGCCGATAGCACCACGCTGTGGTCGGAGGACATGCAGGACGGGATGACGATCGAGAAGAGATTACTGATTGCCAACCCGTTTCGTGCAACGGGTTGACCGTCGGTAAGCAGGAACTCTTGCTCTGCCCCCCTGTGGCGGGAATTCCTCTCCAACCACCGTCATCGCGAGGAGCGCAGCGACGCGGCGATCCAGTATCCGCCCGAAGAGACTGGATGGCTTCGCTTCGCTCGCCATGACGGAGCGGGCGCCCTCGCCGCGGCAACATCGCGGGCGCTCAGTCCACGGGGACGCTCGTCGTCACTCCCACAGCAGCTTCACCCCATAGTCACCGAAAGCGGCGTCGCCGGTGACCAGCGTCATCGCCTCCGCCCGGGCCTGCGCGATCAGCATCCGGTCGAAGGGATCGTCGTGATGGGGCGGCAGGTCGCCGGCCGCTTGCGCGTGGTCTCCTGTTATCGGGAGCACGTCGAAGCGATGCTTCTGCGCCTCCTCGGCGACATTCGTGAAGTCGGTGCGCAGCCTTCCCTTCGCCACCTTGATGCGAATCTCCCAGATCGTCGCCGCGCTGATGCAGGCGATGCTCCGCGGTCGCGCGATGGCGGCGCGCGCCCGCCGCGGCAGGCGCGGATTGTCCTCGGTCCAATAGAGGAAGGCGTGCGTGTCGAGCAGCAGCTTCACGATTGACGTGTCACCGCCGGCGTATCACGGCCGCTCGCCGCGGAAGGCGGCGCCGGGCTCGCCGTCGAGCGGCGCGTCGAAATCCTCGGCCATCCAGATCTTGGCCTTGCCCGGCCGGCGCGGCGCGTCCTCGGCCCGGCACGGGACGAGCCGCACCAGCGGCTTGCCGGCGCGGGCGATGACGATCTCCTCGCCGCCGAGCGCCTCGTCGACGAGACGGGAGAGATTGGTCTTTGCCTCATAGAGATTGATTTGACGCATGCGTCACTCCGACTAGACCAACTTAGTCTAATCTATCGCCGGAGTGAACGCAATGGGCACGGCGTCAGCGACGATATATCCATTTAAGACTTGACATATTTCCCTTCTGGGATTTATGTTGCCTAAGATCTAACCCTCTAAAGGCAGTGCTTGTTGTCCGACCTCGCCGCATCCATCTGGAACCTCTCAAGCGGCTTGGATGACCGCTCCGAAAACCATTCCGGTTGGTGGCTTGCCGGGGCGGCAGCATGGAAGGGAAATTCTATTTTTAGGGGAGCGACACCCGCTACGACACTACCGTCCGCCTGTTTTTTCCCTGTAATTAACAGGCGGCGACCCCTATCCCCAGACCTCGCGGGCCACCTCGGCGACGAGGTGGAGCTTGGCGATTTCGTCGTCGAGCGTCACCGCGTTGCCCTCGACGGTGCTGGAGAAGCCGCATTGCGGGCTCAAGGCGAGCTGGTCGAGGGGGACGTATTTCGCCGCCTCGTCGATGCGGCGCTTCAATTCGTCCTTGCCTTCGAGGGCGCCGCTCTTGGTCGTCACCAGCCCGAGCACGACGATCTTGCCCTTCGGCACGAATCGCAGCGGCGCGAAGCCGCCGGCGCGCGGGCTGTCATATTCGAGGAAATAGCCGGTCACGTCGATCTCGTTGAACAGCACCTCGGCGACCGGATCGTAGCCGCCCTCGGCCGTCGCGATCGCGCCGTTGATCAGCCTGGCGTAGGTGCGCGGCAGGGTCTTGGGATCCTCGCCGATGCCGCGCACCTTTTCCTGGAGCGCGGGATCGCAGAGATAGGCGAGATTGACCTCGTCGAGCTGCAGATAGGTGCAGCCGAGGCGGCCGAGCTCGGCGACCTCCTCCGCGTAGACGCGGGCGAGATCGACATAGAACTCCTCGATGTCGGGATAGGCCTCGGCGTCGATCGCGCCGCGCCCGCCGCGGAAATGCACGACGCTGGGCGAGGGGATCGTCACTTTCGCCGTCCCGCGCGTCGTCGCTTTGAGGAACTGGAAATCGTCCGCCATGATCGGCTGCGGCCGTGCCAGCCTGCCATCGACGCGCAGGCCCGGGGCGAGCAGCTCGATCTCGCCCTCCGCCGTGCGGAAGCGCGCCTTCACGCTCGGCGGCACGACGGTGATGTTGGTGAATTGGCGGACGAAATCGAGATGCCACCAGGTGCGGCGGAACTCGCCGTCGGTGACGCCGTGATAGCCGAGATCCTCCTGCAGCTTGACGATCTCGCGGATGCAATCGTCCTCGGCGGCGCGCAAGCCGGCGGCGTCGAGCGTGCCGCGCGATTTGGCCTCGCGCGCCTCGAGCAGGCGCTGCGGGCGCAGCAGGCTGCCGACATGGTCGGCGCGGAAGGGCGGCGTCTTGCGCTGAGACATGGGGGATCTCCCGCTATCGTGGGACGGGGGATGGTGGCCGAACTCGCCCCCTCGCGCAACGCCCGCCGCGGCCGCTCAGATATCGGTTCGCTCGGCGGCGACGGCGCGACGCTCCGCCATGTTGAAGCGCTCGTCGTAGATCGGCCGCCCGCCGGTCGTCGGGCCGGGATACTGGACGATGACCATCAGCCCGCCGGTCGCGGTGTGCAACTCGTCCTCGAAATGCGGGTCGGGGTGGAAGAGCATGGTGCCCGGCCCGTGCAGCTTGCCGGCGATGCGGAACTCGCCCTCCAAAATGTACCAGATCTGCGCGAAATCATGGCGATGCCAGGGGTGATGCGAGCCCGGCGCGAAGCGCAGGAGGCCGGCATTGGGCTCGGTCGGCCGCGCCGCACGCGGGTGAAACAGCATCTTGCCGGTCTCGCCCGGCCAGCGAATGGTCTCCCAATCCATGTCGTCGATATGGCGGATGAGGGCGGGCTCGTCCTCGCGCCTGCCGGCGGTGCTCGTCGTTTCGCTCATCGTCTCTCTCCCGTGCTGGGTCTCTCTCCCGTGCTGGCGCGGCGGCGCGGGCGCGCCGCGGCGCGATTGGCTGCCGGCTTGCGTTCGCTGCCGGTCGGCGTCGTCGTCCACCAGCCGAATTGCCGGGCCGGCGCGCGCGACGGCGAGACCACCATCAGCATGCGCGCCGGCTGGTTGCCGATGTTCCGTCCCATATGCGGCTGCGCCGAATTGAAATGCAGGCAATCGCCGGCATTCATGATGAAGCGATCGGCGGCGACCTGGAACTCGATGCGGCCGGACAACAGGAAAAGAATCTCCTCGCCGGGATGGGCGACGAGCAGGATCGGCTTCTTGGCGCCAACGGGAAACTCCAGCTCGAAGGCGTCGAGATGCTGACCGCCGAGATCGCCGCCGAGCCGTTCATAGCTGTAGCCGGCGGCGGCGAGCATGGCAGCGGCAGCGCGTTCCTGCCGCCGCACCAGCCGGTAATCCGGCGGCTTCGACGCGGCCTCGTCGGCAGCGAAGAAATCCTGCAGCGCGACGCCGAGGACGCCGGCGATGCGGACGAGATTGGCGATCGAGGTCGAGGCCTCGCCGCGCTCGAGGCGCGACAGGAAGGCCGGCGAGAGCGCGGTCGGCGCGCTCAGCGTCGCCAGCACCATGCCCTTGCGCCGCCGCGCCTCGCGTATCCGCTCGCCGATCCGCCGCGCGATGCGATCCGCCTCGTCCATGACGCCTCCCCGTTTCGTCGCCGATGCTGCCGCCGATTTGCATATCATGCAATAAAAATTTGCATGACATGTCCTTCCCCCGGATCGAGGCCGCTCCTACAATCGGCCGCGTCGCGCGATACGCATTGGGAGCAGCTGGTGGCCGGTCTCTATTTCGAGGAATTCGCCGTCGGACAGGTGATCGAGCACGCGATCCGCCGCACCGTCACCGAGGCGGACAACACGCTGTTCTCGGTGATGACGATGAACCCGCAGCCGCTCCATCTCGACGCGGAATTCGCCGCCGCGTCCGAGTTCGGCCAGCGCCTCGTCAACAGCCTCTTCACCCTCGGGCTGATGATCGGCCTCAGCGTCGGCGACACGACGATCGGCACGACGATCGCCAATCTCGGCATGACCGACGTGCGCTTTCCGAAACCGGTCTTCCACGGCGACACGCTGCATGCGGTGACGCGTGTCCTCGCCGTGCGCGACAGCAAGTCGCGCGCCGATGCCGGGCTCGTCGAGTTCGAGCACAGCGCGATCAACCAGCGCGGCGAGATGGTGGCGATCTGCAAGCGGACGGCGCTGATGAAGCGCGGCAGACCCCAATCATGAGATCTCTCCTCTTCGTTCCCGGCGACAGCGAGAAGAAGCTCGCCAAGAGCCTCGGCTCAGGGGCCGACGTGCTGATCCTCGATCTCGAGGATTCCGTGGTCGCCGAGCGCAAGGCGGCGGCGCGGCGGATTACCCGCGATTTCCTCGCCGCCAGGCCGGGCGGACCGAAGCTCTTCGTGCGCGTCAACCCGCTCGCCTCCGGCATGATCCTCGACGATCTCGCGGCGATCACCGGCGGGCGGCCGGACGGCATCGTCCTGCCCAAGGCGGCCGGCGGCGACGACATGCGCCGGCTCGATCACTACCTCGCAGCGCTCGAGGCGCGCGAGGGGGTGGCGCCGGGGACGATCGCCATTCTGCCGATCGCCTCGGAGACGGCGGCGGCGATGTTCACCTTCCAGAGCTATGCCGGATCGAGCGCCCGGCTCTGCGGCATCATGTGGGGCTGCGAGGATCTCGCCGCCGATGTCGGCGCGGCCGAGAACCGCACGCCGGAGGGCGACTATCTGGAGCCCTTCCGCCTCGCCCGCTCTCTCTGCCTCTTCGCCGCCGCCGCCGCCGTAGTCGCCGCGATCGACACCGTCTTCACCGATTTTCGCGACGATGACGGGCTGACGCGCGAGGCGCGCGCGGCCGAGCGCAGCGGCTTCACCGCCAAGGCGGCGATTCACCCGGCGCAGATCGCCGCGATCAACCGCGCCTTCACGCCGGACGAGGAGGCCGTCGCCTGGGCGCGCAAGGTGGTCGCCGCCTTCGCCGCCGCTCCCGATTCCGGCGTCATCGGCCTCGACGGCAAGATGCTCGACCGCCCGCATCTGCGCGCCGCCGAGCGCGTGCTGGCGCGCGCCG
>WNFM01316554.1_pt1 | contig 20359 bp, 12 predicted proteins | sample 5400271 | NCBI WGS metagenome assembly WNFM01 (sample SAMN13153352, study PRJNA577476) | soil metagenome | isolation source: 60 cm saprolite on Douglas fir-dominated hillslope | place: USA:California | collected 2013-09-17
AGCAATTCACGGAGGTCCCCGTTCCCCAGGCGGAGGTTGGGCATGATCACCTGCTTGTACCTCTCGAACAATTCAGTGGCGAGCGGGTCTTTCTCTGCCAGCATTTTGTCCGGCGTGGCGATGAAGCGTGCAAGCCATGCGCGGTCGCGGAGGTTGGTTACGCCCAAGAGATCCGGACCAATCTTGTCACCGTGGCCAATCGTGTGGCAGGCAGCGCAATGCGTCGCGAAGATGTAGCGGCCTTTGTCGCTTAAGTCGAGCGCGGGCGCGTCGGCGTAGCTCTTGGCGGGCTCTGACCGAGCAGTTGTCCAACTGTTAAGCCAGGTGCCAATCATGGTGGCGAGGAACCGCGGATTGTCAGTGGCGGACTGACGCATCCACTGGCCCGCGGGCTCATTGCCCAACAGGACGCTTGGAGTGTGGCCATCGCGATCGTTCGGATCCGGCTCAGAGTACAGACCCAGCTTTTTGCTGATACGGTCGATATCCTCTTTCTTTCCGGTAAGGAAAGTCCAGCCGGGACCGATGCGATACTTTTCCGCGTATTCCTTGAGCACCTTCGGCGTATCGCGATTGGGATCAATGGTGATGGAGTAGAAGAAGATGTCCTTGCCTACGCGATCGCCCAACATTTTCTGCACCTGCGCCAGACGCGCTGTTTCCAGAGGGCATGAGTCCACGCAGTGTGTATAAATCAAATCGATGACCACGATCTTGCCCTTGATTACATCGTCATAAAAGTGGACGGTGGTTCCGTCTTGCGTGGTCAAGGGAAGGTTGGGGAAATAGTTCGCTCCCCAGGGAGACTCCGCTGCTGCCGGGGCCGAGCCCACGATGATAAAGATAATAGCCGCCAGAAAAATGGCCGAGAGTGCCGCCGTGCGCGCCCAAGGATTCCGTCTCATGATGTCGCTCCTGCCTGATTTCGAACAAAGGTTCCAATCAAAGGTCCCGATCAAAGACTTCATCAGGTCCCGCAGGCCGCCCGGTTAAGGACGGCCCGCGGAGCCTGGCTGTATTGCTTACTCAAGACGCCTTAGAAGGCGGTCGGGAGTATTTCGTCCGGCGCTTGGAACGTCACGCCTTGCGGTGTGGGGATCGGAGTGGGAAGCGGCCTCAGGAATGGGGCGCCTCCGTTGTCGATTTCCCAACGCAACAGCATGGCGTTGTCCTCGTGCACGGTGTTGTGGCAGTGCTCCATGAACATTCCACCCCAGTCACGGAACTGCATGGTGATTGTGACGCTTCCGCCGGGACGCAAACGGTAGACGTCTTTGCGGCCTTTCTCCCAGGCCGGCACGTTAGCAGCGCTTCCATCCCGAGCCAGGACCTGGCCTTCTTCAAAGTGAATGTGGATTGGATGGTCCCATCCACCGCCACCATTGACCAGAGTCCAGGTTTCGCGGGTGCCAAAGCTCGGCGCCGCAGAGATGCGTCCAAAGTCCGCATCGAGCACCGGTCCCTCATCCGTACCAATACCCCACGGCCCCACGAACGAGGTGACGGGATCATTCTGGTTCTGATTGGCGCCGCTGCCAAACAGGAAAGTCCGCTGCCGAGCCACCGGAACGTTGGTCAGGTCCGGGTTCGGGATCATAGTGGCAGGCACCTGGCTCACATCGGGCTTGGCCGGATTCCGGACGATCACTGGCCGGAGAGTGCCTGGGCAATCGTAAGATCCTGGCTTGGTCTCTTGCCGTCCTGGTGCTCAGCTACGTTCACCAACCAGACTCTGTCCCCAATGGCGTAGCGGGAGAAATCAATGACCCAGTCGTAGCGCTCGGCGATGCCCTGTTCATCAGATACAAATTGCGACACCGGATGTGGTAACAGGTTGCCGTCGTTTGCGATCTGGATCATCGGCGTGTTGTCGGAGAGGCCGTATTTGAAGAAGCGTGAGACGCTGGCGTTCAGGATGCGGAAGCGATACTTGCGGCGCTCCACTTCAAAGAACGGCTTGTAGGTGAGGTTCACGGTCATCAGATCGCCCAGGAATCCGTCGAACTGGAAGATGTCCATGAAGAGCTGCCCATCAGGGTTAAACGCCTTTTCCGCGAACATCAGGTTCACGTCGTAGTCCAGGTTGGCAAAATCGTTCGTCGTGCCGCTGGGCAGACGAAGATTCACGCCGTCATTGATTCCCTCATTGCCACGATCAAGCGAGCTGTAGATGTTGAACATCGCAGCGTTGCCTTTGTACACGTTCTGTGAAGTGAAGCTGAACATGTGGTCGTGGAACCAGTGGGTGCTCATGGTTTCGCGCCAGTCGCCTGGGACGTTAGTAATGCCGCCGCTACCATTGGGGCTTCCGGCCCGGGGATCGGTGGCGCCTGTATTGATGGTGTCACGCCCCGCCAGCACGATGGGCCAGTGATAGTCATAGAACTCATTGGGGAAGAAGAACGCGCCGGTGAAGCCGTCATTCTCCGCTCCATGATGTCCATTGTGCTCGTGGGTAGAAATAGTGTGCCGTCCGAAGCCATTGTTCTGGGTGACGTCAACCGGCAGCCGGTTGTGGTGACGGAAGAGGATCGGCTCGCCGTACTTTCCGATGACCAGCTTCGGCGGAATGGTCCCGTTAAAAGTCCACACTGAGTTGGCGTTTTGCGTGGGGAAACCCGGATGGAACTTCAAGGGAATCGGTGTAGCCGGGTTGATGCCGGAATTCAGGTTCGACGGAACCTGAGGGTTGTAAACGGTGTTGGTGGTGGCCTGAGCCTGTGAAGCTTCCACCGCGATTTGTGGCGGCAACTGGGTAAACTTCTGGTGCGCCCAGATGGGGCCCGGCGGACGTCCTTCTATGGGACCAAAGCCGCCGCCCAACTTAGGATCAACCGGTTGCTGCGTCTGGTTGGCCTGCGCCGTCGGGGCAGGAGTGAGAAACGTGAATGGGTTTGGATGCCGCTGCAAGACATCGAAGCGGGGCATGGGTGTGCTAAAGGGCTGCACGCCAAACGTAGGGCTGGGCTGCATGCCGGTTGGTATGCCGCCACCGGCATCCGCGAAGGGGTTGACCCGAGCGACCTGGCCGCGGGCGCTAGGGACGAACGGGTTCAGACCGCCGATTGGCGCCAAAGCTCCACCGGCAGTAATGAGACCCCATTTAACCAGGTCCCGCCGCGACACTTTTCCGTGGGAGTAAGCTTTGAGAATTTCAGCCCGGTTATTGCGCGCGTTCTGGGCATCCCTCAGCCGCGTTTTTGATGAGTTCTCTGACAAAAAGAAACCATCATTTCGATTGTTTTTTTCGCTCATTTTTGCTGCGCTCCTTAAGACTTATCGGAAGTCCGTCCGGGGCCTCGATGAGTGGGCACGGTACGGAGTTAAGGAGGCTGGCCCGGAAGAGCGTAGGGGGCCGCAAAGTACCAAACGTGGCCCGATACTCAGCCTGAAAGGGACATCAGCATAGACTTGGAGCACCCAAGCACAAACTAAAAAATGTGTAAAGATTTGCAAACTCTAATAATTCAACGAAGGGTTAATTACGGCAGGTCGTGTATAGGCGGAGACTAAGATATTGGGTTTAGATACTTTATTGCCGCTGAACCCCTGCAGCGACTCATATTCCCGATTTGGCACTATGCGAAGAGGGCATTTGCTATTTGCACTAACCATGATGCAATTTCCTCAACGCGACCGTCGCCATTGGTAGCGCTGCATGATGAATAAAAACATCACAAAAGGTACAAAATGCTTTATCTGAAATCTCGAGCGAAGCGAGAGATCGCTATCGCTGCGATAGCTTTCAGGCCCTTAAAGAGCATTGCTGGCTATAGGGATCCCTCACCTGCAAAACCGCAGGTTCGGGATTAAAAACAAAAGTCCTTCGTGTCCTTTGTTGTTGGTGTTATTACCTGTAGGTGATCCGCATCTTGTCGACGTAAATGCTGTACGCCGTGGCCGTGCTGTTGCTGTCAAGCTGGACCGCGTTGGTGAACTGGCTGTTGGCGGCGCCGGAGAAAAATGCGTTGTGCGTGATGTTAACCGGATAGCGTATCCCGTCAACTGTGAGCGCATCATGCAGCACTGTGTGCGCTGCGGTGTCATTGTGATACTCGGCGAGGATGTGGTGCCACGTGCCGGGCGTGAAACGGGTGAGAGCGACGCCGGTCGAATCCCAGCGGCTGAGCCCGTAATCGAAGATGCGCCACTGGTTGCCGGGATAAAGTGCTTGCCAGCTGTAGTTGTAGACCCATCCATTCAGGACCTGCTGGCATTCAAATTCAATCGCCTGCGGCAAATTTTCCGATCCCTGCGGAATGTACAGATCAAATTCATAGGTAAGCGCGGTGATCTGCGTGTTGATCGGAGTGTGTTTCTGGTAAAAGTACCCATTCGTGAACGGAACTGTGGCCGCAATCGAGAATTGTGTGGAAGATCCGTCTTCACTGGGGGTAGCGATGCCCAGCGTATTAGAAAACGCGGCCGTAGGTCCGGTACCTCCGTTGTTTCCGCAATTGCCGCACGTCAGCCAGGGCGATTCTTCCACGCGGTCAATCACAGTCGCACTGGGCGTGGTGCCTGGCGTGGGCGTTGGCGCCGGCGAGGGCACCGGCGTTGGTGCCGGCGCGGAAGTGGCTGTTGTCGAAGTAGTTTTGCCGCCACAGGACACGAACGCAAACATCAAGGCGAGAATCAGGACAGTAGAGTGAGCAATTCGCCAGGGCCGCAAGGGCGCCTCCTCGGGGGAGTTGGGTTTGATTGAAGTGGGCGCGCTCACTCTACTAAGCATCGGGCCATTTTGGATTACGACAAACCCCTCAGATTAAGGGATTAAGGTTAACGATTACTGAAGTCGCATTCCCGGCAAAGAAACAGTTCATACGACCACGCTGCGGAGCCGGTGTTCAGTCCAGAACGGAATCTTTAAAACCAACGTAACTTGTTTACTCTCAGGCGGTTTGCAAGAATTCCCAAGGGCAGTTTTTGTCTATTTTTGGGTGTTGGTGTGTCAGAAAGATATCCAAATTCGTGTTGCGCGAGCTATGGCGACGCATGGCGCACTAAGTAGACAGGTACCACAGGTGAACGTTCGATACTGCTAATTGCCGCCTTGCTGCATAATGACCTAAACAGTTCGCAACAAAACTGCCTGCAGAGAGAGCGAGCGACCAGCGATTGACTTCCGGCGATCTGGGCTTGGCGAAAACGGAGCCGTTATTTCGCGTTTCCGGCCTCAGCGTCGAATATGACGCTGCCGGGGGCGAGATAGTCCGTGCGCTTCGCTCCGTGGATTTCGAAATTGCTCCCGCCCACACCGTCGGCGTGCTGGGCGAATCGGGATCGGGAAAGAGTTCGCTGGCACTGGCCCTGATGCGGCTCCTGCCGCGCAATGCGCGGGTCGTTTCCGGCACCGTGGAGTATCGCGGCCGCAACCTGGCTGAATTTTCCGGGCAACAACTCAGAAAAATGCGCGGCGCTGAAGTAGCGTTGATCTCGCAGGAGCCCGCGCTGGCGCTGCACCCCGTGCTGCCACTCGGCGGGCAGATGTTGGATGTGTTGAAGGCCCACACTCAGCTCGATCGCGCGCAGCTCTCAGCCAGAAGCAAAGAGATCTTGCGCGACGTGGGATTTGAAGATCCGGAGCGGATCATGCGCGCCTATCCCCACCAGTTGAGCGGCGGACAGCGGCAGCGCGTGGCCATTGCGCAGGCCCTGGTCTGCAGCCCGCAGTTGCTGATCGCCGATGAGCCTCTCAGCTCGCTGGACGCGGCCACCCAGGCGGAAATCGTGGAGTTGTTGCAGCGCCTCAAACGCGAACTGGACTTGGCCATGGTGTTCGTCACACACAATGCGGGAGTGCTTTCGTCGCTGGCGGACCGCATCGTCATCATGCGCGAAGGTGAAGTGCTGGCGCGCGGCAGTATGGATGAGCTTCAGCGCAGTAGCGATCCATACATCCAGGGCTTGCTCTTTCCGGAAAGAAGCGTTCTTGCCGTGCCCAGAAAAAATATTACAACTGACAGCCCGCGGCCGCTGCTGCAAGTGCGCAACGTGAGCAAGAGGTTCGTCCAGCAGCGCATGTTGTCGCGCAAAAAATTTGTGGTGCAGTCGCTGGAGGAGATCGACCTTAACCTGCGACAAGGCGCGACATTGGCAGTGCTGGGACGCTCCGGGTCAGGGAAGTCTACGCTGGCGCGATGCATTGCCGGATTTGAAACGCCGGATTCGGGCGAAATCCTGCTCGACGGCCAGAAGCAATGGCCGCGGCAAAAAGTACAGATGATTTTTCAGGACGCCGCCACGTCGTTGAATCCGCGCTTCACCGCCCGGCAGATCATCGCCGAGCCGCTGGAAATCGCGCGCTGGAAAACGGACCTGGAACGCACCGCGCGTGCGCTTGACCTCTTGGATGAAGTTGGTCTTGACCCTGCTTGGGCAGGGCGGCTAGTTGGCGAGTTCAGCGGCGGGCAGCGGCAACGGCTGGCCCTGGCGCGGGCGCTGGCTGTGCAACCCAGGCTGCTCGTTATGGATGAAGCCCTTTCCGGCCTGGATCTGCCTTTGCAAGCGCAGATGGTGCGCCTGCTGATGGAGTTACAGGCGAGGCACGGGCTGACCTATCTCTACATTTCGCACGACCTCAATTTCATCTCGCTGTTCGCGCAGGAAGTTATAGTGATGGAGGCGGGAAGAATCGTGGAGCGGCTCGCGCCGTCGCGGCTGGGCCAGGCCAGCCATCCGGCAACGCGCGCTCTGGTGGACGCCAGTGAGCGCCTGCACGCGCCGGGCGCGGAGGTGACAGCATGATCCGCTACCTCGCGCGCCGAATCGGGCACGGAATCCTGATGCTGTTTGGCGTTTCCATTCTGCTCTTTCTCCTGCTGCAGGCCGCGCCGGGAGAGTTTCTGAGCGAGCTCAAGCTCAACTCGCAGATTTCGGCCGAGACCGTTGCCGGCCTGCGCGCGCAATATGGTCTGGACCAGCCGTTGCCCGTGCGCTATTGGAAGTGGGTCAAGTCTTCCGCCAAAGGCGAGTTCGGATACTCATTCGCCTACAACACTCCGGCGGCAACACTGCTGTTGCCGAGGGCGCGCAACACACTGCTGCTGACAGTGCCTGCCGTGCTGATCTCCTGGCTGATCGCGGTGCCGCTGGGTGTTCTGGTGGCCGGCCGCAAGGGAAGCTGGGCCGACAGGCTGTTCTCCGGTGGCACATCCGCGCTGCTGGCGTTGCCCGATGTGCTGATTGCTCTGCTGGCCTTGCTGGTCGCGCTCAAGACAGGCATGTTTCCTGTCGGCGGCATGACTTCAGTCGGTGCGGAAAATCAAAGCATGTGGGAGTGGCTGCGCGACCTGGGCTGGCACATGGTGTTGCCGGTGGCAGCGCTGGTCATCGGTTCGTTGACGATAATTCTGCGCCACGTGCGTGCCAGCGTAAGCGAGGTGCTTGACTCTTCTTACATGCGCGCTGCAGAAGGCCACGGTTTGCCGCGCTTCAAGCTTCTATTTCGATACGCGTTACACGCCGCGGCCAACCCGCTGATCTCGCTGTTCGGTCTTTCTGTTGCGTTGCTGCTGAGCATTTCGCTCTTGATCGAAGTGGTCATGAGCTGGCCCGGCATCGGTCCGTTGCTTCTGGAAGCGATCCTGGCGCGCGATCTTTTTGTCGTGATCGGCGCGGTTATGTTGTCCACCGTATTTCTGATTGCCGGCAATCTTCTGGCGGACATCCTGCTCTACGCCTTCGATCCGCGGATCAGGATGCAATCATGAACCAGCGCTTCAAATTCACGTGGGCCGTCTGGTTTCTACTGGCCATTCATGCGCTGGTGGTGCTCGCCGGATTCATTGCGCCCTATAGCTTTGAAACCCAGGAACGTCTGCATCCGTACGCGCCGCCCACGCGCGTGCATTTCGTCGACTGCCAGGGAAAATTTCATCTGCGTCCGTTTGTTTATGCCAGCAAAAACGCCGAGAGCAGTCTAACGGAGTACGCGGACGATTGCTCGCAGCCCGCACGCATTCAATTCTTTCCTCAGGGAGACGGATACACCCTCCTGGGGCTATTTCATTCCAACCGGCATCTGCTTGGCGTGGAAGCGCCCGCAGGCTTGTTTCTACTGGGAACGGACGGATTTGGACGGGACCAGTTTTCCCGCCTGCTTTATGGCGGGCAGGTTTCATTGTTTGCCGGATTCGTGGCTGCTGTCTTCTCCGTCGTCGCCGGATTGCTCCTCGGGGCGATCGCCGGAATGTATGGCGGCCGGGTTGACGACGTCGCGATGCGCGTAGCCGAAATCTTTATCACCGTTCCCTGGTTCTATTTGCTCATCGCCGTCCGCGCCTTTCTGCCATTGCAGATCAGCCCGGTGACGGCCTTCCTGTTGGTGGTGGCGGTGATCGGCATGGTGGGCTGGGGACGTCCAGCGAGGCTGGTGCGGGGCGTGATCCTCAGCGCGCGCGAGCGCAACTTTGTTCTGGCGGCGCGCGGCTTTGGCGCTTCCAACGCTTACCTTCTGCGGCGGCATCTCATGCCCTTGACTTTTCGCGTGCTGCTCACACAGATGACTGTGCTGATACCCCAATTCATCCTGGCCGAGGTGATTCTTTCTTTCCTCGGGCTGGGCATTGGCGAACCGTTCCCGAGTTGGGGGAATATGCTGGCGCACGCGCAGCAATACCACGTGCTGGTTTCGTATTGGTGGATGCTCCTGCCCGGATTGGCCCCAATTCCGGTGTTCCTGGCGTACCACTCATTGGCGGAGACGCTACAGGAGCGGATAAAATCATCCATCTAATCCCTCAAAGAAAGCTGGTTCTTTTGCGCTTGGTATGCTCCATCCTGTGGTGTGCCGTGGCGGTGCTGCCGTCGCTTGCCGGCGCGCAGGCGGCTGCACCGGAAGATCTCCTTCGCACCACGTCTGAGCCCGGAGTCCATGGCGGAAAGCTCGTGATTGCCCAGCGCTCGGAACCGCGGACCTTCAATCCGGTCATGGCCATCGATCAGAATTCTTTAGGCGTGAACGCGCGCATGACAGCGGACCTGGTCCACATCAATCGCGCCACGCAAAAGACCGAGCCGGCGCTGGCCAAATCATGGACGATCTCAAAGGACGGGACACAGATCACGGTCAAGCTGCGGCACGGACTGCGCTTTTCTGACGGCGCGCCTTTTGATGCCGACGACGTGCTCTTTTCCTTCAGAGTCTATCTCGATGAGAACGTGCATTCTCCGCAACGCGATCTGCTGACAATTGGCGGGAAGCCGATGACACTCAAGAAACTCGATGCACACACGGTGCTCTTCATCTTCCCGGCAGCGTATTCCCCGGCGGAGCGCGTTTTTGACAATATCGCTATCCTGCCGCGCCATTTGCTGGAAAAGGAATATCTGGAAGGCAAGATCGGCCAGGCGTGGACGCTCAGTACGCCGCCGGAGAAGATTGCCGGGCTGGGAGCGTTTCGTCTAAAGCAGATGGCCCCCGGCGACCGCATCGTGCTCGAACGCAACCCTTATTACTGGAAGGTGGACGCGAAAGGGCAACGGCTGCCATATCTCGATGAGCTGACGTTTGTGGTTGTGCCCACACAAGATGCCCAGGTGATCCGTTTCCAGGCGGGCGAGTCGCAGATCATCAGCGGGCTCAGCGCCGACAATTTCACTGCGCTGGAGCCGGAACAGAAGGCGCGTCACTTCAAACTGTATGACGCGGGCCCGGGCCTGGAATACAACTATCTGATGTTCAACCTGAATGACGATACCGAAGGCCGCTTCCCTGAGGTCGCGCGCAAGCAGAAGTGGTTCCGTGACGTGCGTTTCCGTCAGGCCGTGTCGGCGGCTATCGATCGCACGGGAATCGTCAGGCTGGTTTATCACAATCGCGGAGCGGCCCTGGCTACACATGTGAGTCCGGGCAACAAGCAATGGTTCAACTCGACCATTCCGGTCCCGGCCCGCTCGCTCCCGAAAGCGCGGGAACTCTTAAAAGCGGCGGGATTTTCCTGGAAATCTGATGGCGCGCTGGTGGATTCCAGCGGCCAGGCCGTGGAGTTCACCATCCTGGTGAGTTCCAGCAACACGCAGCGCGGACAGATTGCTACGCTGGTGCAGGACGACCTGAAGCAGATCGGGATCGCTGCCCACGTGGTCCCCATGGAATCCAGATCAGCCAATGACCGGGTGCTGAACTCGCACGACTACGAGGCCATCGTGATGGGACTGGTCAGCGGCGATGCTGACCCCACACCGGACATGAACGTCCTGACATCGAACGCGCAGACCCACTTGTGGCATCTGGGTGAAAAGGCGCCGGCCACCTCGTGGGAAGCCGAGCTTGACCAGCTCATGCAAAAACAGCTGATCACGCTCAATTATTCCCAGCGCAAAAAGATCTACGATCGGGTGCAGGAAGTCCTGGCCCAGCAACTCCCCATGGTGTACCTGGTAAGCCCCAATATTCTGGTCGGAGCACAGGAAGACCTTGGTAATTTCCGTCCGGCAATCATGGAACAGTATACTTTCTGGAACGCAGATGAACTGTTTTGGCGCACCCCCGCCGGTAGACATTGAATGGACGACAACGCCAAGGAAATATCTTTACCTACAACACGGAATACAGCGGCTGAAGACGAGAAGCTGGTGCAGGAGTGCCTGGCTGGCGACGAGCGTGCATGGACCACGCTGGTCGACAAGTACAAACGGCTGATTTACTCCGTTCCGGTCAAGTACGGCTTTAGCCCGGATGAAGCCGGAGACATTTTCCAGAATGTCTGCATCGACCTTTTCACCAATCTTGCCAAGCTCAGGAAGATTGAGTCGCTGCGCTCCTGGCTGATAACCGTGGCCACGCACAAGTGTTTCCACTGGAAGAAGCACCAGAAGCAGGATGTTGAGTTGGACGCCATGGAGCAGGAGCTGGCGGAGGAAATCGCGGCGGCCCCGCAGGTCTTACAGGAAGTCCAGGAAGAACAGGCCGTCCGCGACGCCATTGAACGGCTCACACCCAGGTGCGCGCAGCTGGTCAGGCTGCTGTTCTATGAGCAGCCGCCAGTCCCTTATAACGAAGTGGCGCAGAAGCTGGGGCTGGCCACCGGCTCCATCGGGTTCATTCGCGGGCGTTGCCTCAACCGGCTGCAGAAGATATTGGCGGAATTGGGATTCTAGATGTCGAATCAGGGAACCTTCGGGCTGGAGCAATGGATCAGTGACCTGGCCGCCATGGCTGAAGAAGGGGAGCGACGCACTTTTCTGGCCACCCAATCTCGCAGCAAAGAGGCCGTCGATGCCCTGTATAACGCCGTAGTGGTTTTTGCGCGCGTGGACCTCAAGAAAGCAGACAGGCTTGCCCAGGCCAGTTCGTGGATCGCTGAACAAATCAACGATCCGTACGCCGCCGCGCAAAGCGCGCGCGCCGTGGGCCACGTTCTGTACCTGACCGGGAAATACAAGAACGCCATCCAGGAATATGAAAAAGCCCTCAGGATTTTTGAACAGATGGGGCGGGAGGTCGACTACGCCCGTACCATCAGCGGCGCGTTGCAGAGCCTGATCTATGACGGCCAGTATGAACGCGCCTTCAAGCTGGGAGAGCAGGCGCGCAAAATTTTCCACGCGCACAAGGACCGGCTTCGGCTCTCGCGGCTGGACAGCAATATCGCCAACATCTATTACCGGCTCGACCGCTTTCAGGAAGCGGTGGAACTTTATGAACAGGCCTACCGCGAGTTCCTGCAGTGCGGAGAAACGCTGGATATAGCCGCTGTCCTCAGGAACCTGGCCGTTTGCTATATCAGCTTGAATGATTTTCCCCGTGCGGAGGAAACATATCGCCTGGCCCGGCAACACTGCCAGGAACACGGGTTCTCACTGCTGGTTGCGGAAGCCGACTACAACGTCGCTTACCTCCATTACCTGCGCGGAGAGTATCTGCGCGCGATCGAACTCTATGACCAGACCCGTACGCTGTGTGAAAAGCTCGGCGACCGTTACCACAAGGCGCTGTGCGACCTCGATGAGTCCGAAATCTATCTGGAGTTGAACCTGACCGAGGGCGGCACGGACCTGGCCCAGGACGCCTTCAAAGCCTTCGGCGAACTGGGCATGACGTACGAGGCGGCAAAAGCGGCCACTTTCTCCGCGATCGCCATCAGCCAGCAGGGACACTATAGGCATTCACTGAAGGTATTCGATCAGGCCCGCGAACTGTTCGTTCACGAGCAAAACGAGCTCTGGCCGGCGCTGATCGATCTTTACAAGGCCCTGGTGCTGTACGAAGCCGGTGAAAACGACCAGGCGGAAGACCTGGCCAGCACCGCGCTTGAATATTTTGCCGGCTCAGCGCTGCCTTCGAAAGCAGCTTTGTGCGAGCTCCTGCTGGCGGCCATCGAACTGCGCGGATCAGATCCAGAAGAAGCACGGCGATATTGCAGCGCCGCGCTCTCCCGGCTCACTCATATCGATTCACCCGCAACTTATCAGGCATATTTCATGCTGGGGCAGTCTGAGGAAGCCAGTGGCAACACCGAGCTGGCACGCCACGCCTACGAGCACGCGTTCAAGAAGTTGGAAGACCTGCGCAGCCACTTGGGCAAGGAAGAATTGAAGATCGCTTTCCTCAAAAACAAGCTGGCGGTTTACGAGGGGCTGGTGATCACTTCACTGGCGGTGAGCTTTGGCGTGCGTGCGCAGAAGGAAGCTTTCGAGTACATCGAACAGGCCAAGTCGCGCAGCCTGGCCGACCTGATTGCGTTCCGGTCATCCTCCATTCCTTCCCGCGAATCCGCCACGCTTTCTCCGGCTATGGGAGAATTCCGCGATCTGCGCCAGAAACTCAACTGGACATACCACCAGATCGAGCTTGAGGAGCTGAATCGGGAAGGGAGCTCGCAAGAGCGAATCCAGGGTCTGCGGCAGTTGAGCCGGAAATATGAAGATGCATTGGTCAAGGCATTTTCCCAGGTACAGAGCGTGGACCGCGAATTTGCCAGCCTGCAAAACGCTAAGGCAGTTCCTGTGGAGGACTTGCAGCGTCTTTTGCCTGAGAACACGTTCCTGGTTGAGTATTACACCGCGCGCAATCGCTTTTACGTGTGCCTGGTTTCACGTAATCAATTCAAAATATTGCCTTTGGGCGATGTGATGCCGGTGCGGGAGAAGCTCCGTCTATTGCAATTGCAGCTCGCCAAGTTCCGTCTGGGCGATGACTACACCCAGCCGCTGGAAAGGCCGCTGCTGGAGGCCACTCAGGCCCACCTGGAAGAGCTCTATTCGCTGTTGATTGCGCCATTCCGCCAGCAGCTCAAGGCCGAGCATCTGGTCATTATTCCCCACGCCTTTTTGCATTACCTGCCATTTCACGCCCTGTCAGACGGGCAACGCTATTTGATTGACGATTTTTCCATCTCCTACGCGCCCAGCAGCAGCATCTTTGCCGTGTGTCAGGAGAAGAGCCAGTCGGGAAGCGACGGAGCTACTCTGGTACTGGCGGTGCCTGATGCGCGCGCCCCCTTTATTGAAGAAGAAGGGCGCTATGTGGCCTCAGCGATGGGAAACGCCCGGCTGTTCGTGGGCGAAGAGGCCACCGAAGAACAGCTCAGGACCTTTGGGCCGAAAAGTCGATTCATTCACATAGCCACGCACGGCTACTTCCGCCAGGATAATCCCATGTTCTCTTCAATTCGCCTGGGTAAGTCCTTGCTAAGCCTGTTTGATCTGTATCAGTTGCAGTTTGACGCAGAACTGGTCACATTGAGCGGGTGCGGCACCGGAATGAATGTGGTGATCGGAGGTGACGAGCTGATCGGATTGGTGCGCGGCTTGCTGTATGCGGGTGCCCAGACGTTGATGGTGAGCCTGTGGGAAGTCCACGATCAGAGCACCGCAGAATTCATGCGCGACTTCTATGAAAACTACAAAATATCTGCTAATAAAGCGAATGCATTACGAAAGGCCGTGATGAATCTTAAGGAAAAGCATCGCCACCCCTACTATTGGGCGGCCTTTGCGCTGGTGGGTAAGTTCTCTTAGCCGTGAAAAATAGTTACGGAGGTATATTTTTGGGCCATAAGGCGACTCTTATGACCAGAAGCAGGCTCATCCGTCGACTGCTAAAGAGGGGAATACGGACCCGGAAGCCGTGTTCCCCTTGATTTGGATTGAGGCCAGAAAAAGTCCAATATGACTCAAGCGCGACATTTCGATATTACCGAGTGGGCTGACTACGTTAGAAACGTGGTTTCTGCCGAGCAGCACGAGCAAATGCTCGCCCATCTGCGGGAAGGCTGCTCCAAGTGCGAGAAAGTACAGAGCGTACTATCTCGATTCTCAATGATTTGCTCGCGGGAAGCCGTATTGGAAATTCCCAGGGCTGCTGAACAGCAGGTCAAGGCCCTGATAGGCCTGGCCAAAACGCCCCGTCCCACCGCATTGCAGCGGTTGTGGGCCAGCCTGGTTTATGACAGTTTGAATGATCCCCAGCCGGTTGGTGTCCGGGGAACTCACCAGATTAACCGCCAGGTGATGTTCCATGCCGGCGACTATTCAGTCGATCTCCGTTTTGAGCACGAAAAAGGATCCGCCAGCATGGTGCTGGTTGGTCAGATCGCCAACCAGAAAGCACCGGAAGAAACGTTGGCCAACGTGCCTGTAATTCTTGTAGCTGGAAATCGTGAAGTCACTCGCTCCATCAGCAATACTTTCGGCGAGTTTCAACTGGAATATGTTCCAGAAAGCGATTTGCGTTTGCTGGTCCCGCTCGAGTCCAGGGGGCAGGAACTGGAAGTGCTGCTGGGGAAAACCCCGCAGCTCTAATTTGAAATCTGGATGAATCACTGGAAGCCGACGATGAGGAACCTTCGATTACTGATCATGTTAGGTTTGCTGCTGGGCCTGCCGCTTATGGCCCAGACCAGCTACATCCTGACTGCCGCTCCAGCTAACGTTCAGGGCGTGATTGATAGCCACGGCCTCACCCTGGTCAAAGAGCTTTTTGACGGCACCAATTGCGTCATGCTGGTGACCTCTCCTTCGGCCGACGTGACCGGCGTTGAAACCGAAGTCGAGTCGGATCTTCTGGTCCTGAGCTTTGAACCGCAGCAGAACTTGTCATTGCCGGAGCTGACAGGCGCAACCCAGGCCACGCTCAACCAGTCAACCACCAGCATTCTGGATTCCCTGCCGGGACGCACGCTGGTTACATTCTTCGGCAGCACCGTTCCGAGCAACTACACCACCCAGACAGCCACCAGCATTATTCGGCTGCCGGATGCGCGCACGGCGACGCGTCTCACTGGCAGCGGCACAGTGGCCATCATCGATACCGGCGCTGATCCCAACCATCCGGCCCTCTCGGCCGTGCTGGTTCCGGGTTATGACTTTACCCGCGACGTTCCGGGATTCTCAGAACTGGCTGATCTTACTCCGGCGATGGCCGCGCAACTTCAGCAATCCACCACTAGCATCCTTGACGCACAGAACACCTTGAGGCTGAATGGCGGGGCGGTAGCAATCCTGAATCAGTCAACCACCTCCATTCTGGATCAGTCCACCACTTCCATTCTGGATAGCACGCTGGCCGAGTTCGGTCACGGCACCATGACAGCCGGCATAGTGCATCTGGTTGCTCCTACCGCGAAGATAATGCCGCTGAAGGCTTTTCGCGCCGACGGATCGTCAAATCTCTCAGACATCATCCGGGCCATCTATTACGCAGCCGACCATGGCGCCAACGTCATCAGCATGAGCTTCAGCATCGGGCAGCCCTCCCCGGGTTTACAGGCCGCGGTGAAGTATGCGCTCAGTAAGAACGTGGCCCTGGTGGCTTCGTCCGGCAATGATGGTCTGAAGACGCTGGTTTATCCGGCCAGCTACGGCGGCGTTCAGGGCATCGGTTCCAGCACCAACAGTGACCTCAGAAGCACTTTCTCCAATTATGGCTCCGGCGTAGTCACCTTTGCTGCTCCAGGAGAAGGCGTAATCACCACCTACCCCGGCGGCAACTACGCCGCAGGATGGGGAACGTCTTTCAGCGCTCCCATGGCGGCTGGCTCGGCCGCGCTCGTGCTTCAGGCCCGCCCCACTGCCAAGCCCGGCGACATCACCAACGCGCTTTCCAAGGCACAGCCAATTGGCAGCGATATGGGCTACGGTCGCATTGACCTCTACCTCTCGCTTACGAATCTGGGCACCAGCGGCAGCACGGCCACCAGCGGCCCACCACCTCCCCGCTAAAATTTATTAGCAAGTCTAATAGTTTTGGGCTTTTTGCTGCTGTTTCCTTACTTTCTGCGCCACCTGCCTTGGGTGTGCATCGCGGCTCGATCTTGGCATTCGGAAGCATTCTTTACCCGTCGTCTTCCGAAAGTTTTTGTCTTTTGAATCATATGTTTACCAATCTTGGCCGAGACTTATTCGTCTAACCCCCACGTTTTTTTATTCGTTTTATATTCGTCATTATCGCGTTGGTTTTAGTGGGAATTTGAAATTTTGCTTTTAGGGGGAAAGCCAAGCCTCGTTATACTTTCCGAGTTCGACGGATTAAACCTGAAGGGAGCCTCTGGTCGTTCGCGGGTGGACGCGTCAGAGGACGAACGAAGATGTCGTATTTCCGGTTGCTCGCACGAATCTTCTGTGCCTTGATTTTGATGGCGGGACTGCCTCTGGCGGCCCAGGACAAGTACGTCCTTGTGACGTCCGCTTCCAAAGTCCAGGATGTTTGTGGCCGCCATGGCCTCACGCAGGTCACACAGCTCTCCGACCGCGGCGTATTCCTGGTTTCCTCGTTCTCTCTCGATCCAACCATTGCCAGTGATTCTGACGTGCAGAGTTTTGAGCAGGACCACGCGCTGGGCGTGCCGGAACTTTCCGGCGCCACAATGGCCAGCCTCACGCAATCAACCACCTCAATACTTGACGGTTTGCCGGGCCGCACCGTCATGAATTATTTCGGTTCTCCTGTTGCCAGCAACTATGTACTCCAGCCGGCCACGTCAATTACTCGCCAGACGGACGCACAAGCCGCCAGCAAATTCACCGGAACGGGAGTAACCGTAGCGATCATCGATACCGGAGTAGATCTTTCACACCCCGCGTTGAGTCCGGTTCTGGTTCCCGGCTACAACTTCATTTCCAACACGGCCAGCCCTTCAGAACTGGCGGACCTTCCTCCCGCCATGGCGGCAGCCCTGACCCAGTCCACCACCAGTATTCTGGACGGTCAGAACCTGGTGCAGTTGAATTCCTTTACCGTCGCCATTCTCAGCCAGTCGACCACCAGCATTCTTGACGGGCCTCCCACGGCCTTTGGCCACGGCACCATGACTGCGGGATTGGTTCACTTGGTCGCTCCCGGCGCCAGGATCATGCCATTGAAGGCGTTCGGCAGCGACGGCAGCTCCGATCTGTTTAACATTCTGCGGGCCATCTATTATGCCGCTGACCATGGCGCCAACGTCATCAGCATGAGCTTTGAGATTTCGCAAAATTCGGCATCGCTGCAGAGCGCGATCCAATACGCGCTGAGCAAGAACGTGGTGATTGTGGCTGCGTCAGGAAATGACGGACAGCAGATGCTGGTTTACCCCGCGGCCTATAACACGGTCATCGGCGTGGGCTCCACCACCAACACAGACGCAAAGAGCAGTTTTACGAATTTCGGCACCAACGCCGTTTTTGTTGCCGCTCCGGGAGAAGGCGTGGTCACAACTTATCCTGGTGGCAACTACGCCGCAGGATGGGGAACGTCTTTTAGCACGCCGCTCATTGCCGGGGAAGCTGCACTGGTGTTGCAAGCCAGGCCCGGTTATCACCCCGGCGACGTGGCTAACGCGATTTCCCGCGCCGCCTCCGTGCCGCAAATGGGCCATGGACGCGCTGATCTCTGCTTCGCCTTGTCGAGCATCGGCGTTGGTTCTTTTTGTAGGTAGTCCAGCCGTAAGACTTTTCTGGCGCTCCTACAACTATTCTGAGTCAACCTAGAGTTGGATGAAACAGCAATTCAGCCCTGCCAAAAGGCAGGGCTGAGGTTTTTGGGAGCGTGGCCACGTCAATTACTGCCCGACGCCATTGGTGCATAGCGGCGGAAGAAGCTGTTGGCCTTCCATTGCGGCCGTCTTTCCTCATCCGCAGCTCTCACCATCAGCGCGCGGATGATTTCCTCATACTTGCCGGCAGCGGCAAGGTCCACCGGCTGGTTCAGATCATCCGACGGGGCGTGGTAGCGCTGCGTGAGCCAGTTTTTGAAGATCTGCTGCTCCGGCGACCCTTTCTCAAAGCCCACCCCCATAGCCAGCGCAGGAACGCCGTGGCGTATGAAGTTGTATTGGTCGCTGCGGATGAACGCGTTTCTCTGCGGTTCAGGATCGGCTTGCACCCGCACTCCCAGTGATTGAGCCACTTCACGCGCGGTATCGCCCAGATCAGATTCCGCCAGGCCATACACGGTGAGCACTTTCAGCGGCACAATGGGCAGAAACATATCGATGTTGATATTGGCTATCATCGATCCCGGCTTTACCGTAGGGTGGGCGGTGAAATAGCGTGAACCCAGCAGCCCTTTTTCCTCTCCGGTCACAAACACGAACAGCAGCGAACGCTTCAGCTTTCTGGAGGACTTCTTGAGTGACGCCGCCATGTCCAGCAATACCGCGCTGCCGGAAGCGTTGTCCATGGCCCCGTTATAGATGCGGTCGCCATTAATGGGTTCGCCGATGCCCAGGTGATCGAGATGGGCTGAGAGCACCACATATTCGCCCTTTAACCTGGGATCGGCTCCGGGAAGCTGCGCAATCAGGTTGGCTGACTCGACGTCCTTCTTGTTAACCCCGGCCCTGGCTTTGATGCTGACAGCCAGCGGAAACCGCGGGAGCTGTTTACGGGCAGTGGCCGCGTCCAGAATTTCCTGCAAGGTGTGGCCTGACCCTTCAAACAGCGTTTCCGCACGCGCAGGGTTAAAGGTAACCGCCAGTTGCTCTCCGGCAGTTTCATTAAATTCCTCGCCCTTCAGCGCCATGCTGGGGTGGGCGCGATTGGCTGAGATGCGCGACCAGGGAATGTCCATGGAGGCCGGATTGGGGATCGTGATAATCCCCACAGCGCCTGCCTTATACATCGCTTTCCAGCGCTCGCCGGCCGATTGATAATGCGACGCCAGCGCGCCAGGAATTTCTTCCGGAGAACCGGAGAAGACCACGGCAACCTTGCCCTGCAGATCGAGTCCGGCAAGATCGTTGTAATTGCTTTCCGGCACGTTGAGTCCATAGCCGGCGAATGCCAGCGACGCCTCCAGGGCAGGGGCCAGATCCACCCGCGTATTAAAGATGGCATCGTCGCCCAGCGTCAGCGGCTCAGTTTGCCCATTGTGTACCAGGGCCAGGCTGGAATCTCTCTCCACAATCTGCCGTGACACGAACTGAACCGGCTGATAGAAGCCCTTGGAGCCTACTGGTTCCAGCCCGGAGCGCTTCAGTTGCTCCACCACGTATTCCTGGGCCTTGCGCAGGCCAAAGCTGCCAGTTTCGCGGCCTTCCATATTGTCGTTGGCCAGGACCTTCACGTAATTCCACCAGCTCTTGCCGTCAAAATGCGGTTCGGCAGAGGATGTTGTACCGCCTTCCGCAGCACCCTCCGGGACATTTCCGAGAAGCGATCCTGACTCTAATTGGTGCTGCGAATAGGCGATGACGGCGAGCATCGCGCCCAATGCCAGAAATGGAAGGGGGCTTTTCATGGTGGCTGGCTGTTCCTCCAAAAAGGGAGTGGATCAAGTGAAAAGAAGCATACCATTATCGCCTTGATCGGCTTACGGGGCATGGCTTCCCAAAGGCTTCTTCCACCCGAACTCTGGGAATGCCGGCACGAGTCTTTCTGTCCCATTTCAGCCCGCGCGATGTCCGGAGCTATCTCGCCGCCACGCGCTGACCCCAAACCATAGTCCATAAAACGTCAGCAGCAGCAGGCCGGAGGCAAAGCCCGCTTCCGTTGCCGAGCCAGTCACTTTGGCGATAACCAGGAACAAATCTCCCGCCATGCCCGGACCAAGAAATACCAGCGCAGCCAGCAGCAAACGGCTGGCGACTACCTGGAAATGCTCTGTATCCTCTCCGGCTTCGGCAAGCCTGTGATAGGCGGCGGGTGCGATTAGCAGCACGATGGAAATGGTGGTTGCCAGCAGGCTGATGAAGTGAATCAACTGCCACCAGCGCGGAATCCGTTCAAAGCCCTGAGCAAACACAATCGCAAATTGAAAGCCCAGAAACGCCTGCGCTCCCGGCAACGCCATGCGGCACTCGAGGAGCACTTTCTTGATCCGGTCGGAGATGTCCGGCCTCTCTTCTCCCTGGCGTTGCTTCTCTTGCTCGACCAAGTTTAGTTGCACTCTTTTCCGTTTTCCCGGTTCCCCGACCATCCAAGACCAGCCGTACCA
>WNFM01289382.1_pt1 | contig 20352 bp, 27 predicted proteins | sample 5400271 | NCBI WGS metagenome assembly WNFM01 (sample SAMN13153352, study PRJNA577476) | soil metagenome | isolation source: 60 cm saprolite on Douglas fir-dominated hillslope | place: USA:California | collected 2013-09-17
GAACGCGGCGGCCTGCTGGCTGAACCCGGGCGGCTCGGCCGCGAGCTGCGCCAGGCTCTCGGCCAGGCCGTGACCCGTGGTGACGTCGCGCCCGCGCAGTGCCCGGGGCAGCTTGGCCTCGTGATTGCCGGCCACCGACAGCCCGGATCCCTCGGCGGTCATGCCCATCACCAGCCGCAGCACCGCGGGCGTGGCCGGCCCCCCGTCCACCAGGTCGCCGACGAACACCGCCTTCCTGCCCTGGGGGTGCCGGGCGGAGCCGCCGCCGGCGTCCACCGTGTAGCCCAGGTCGTCCAGGAGCGCGGCCAGCTCCCCGAAGCATCCGTGGACGTCGCCGATGATGTCGAACGGTCCGTGATCCGTCCTCCGGTCGTTCCACAACGGCTCCCGCTCGACCACAGCGGCGTCGACCTCGGCCTCGCCGTCCAGCACGTAGACCCGGTGGAATCCCTCCCGGCGCAGGCCTCGCAGGCCACGGCGCAGCTGGCCCTGCTGCTGACGCAGGACATGACTTCCGAACGCGCGGTCCGCCCGGGCCGCGTTACGCGCAGCGCAGGTCGCCTCCGGAACATCAAGGACGATCGCCACGGCGAGCACGTGATGCCGCCGGGCCAGCTCGACGAGCGGCTGGCGCGCGCTCGGCTGGACGTTCGTGGCATCGGCCACCGTGAGCCGGCCGGCGGCCAGCCGCTTGCCCGCGATGAAGTGCAGCAGGTCGAAGGCGTCGCCGGTGGCCGACTGGTCGTTCTCGGCATCGCTGACCAGCCCGCGGCAGAAGTCCGACGAGATCACCTCAGTGGCCAGGAAGTGCCGCGCGGCGAACGTCGACTTGCCCGAGCCGGAGACGCCGACCAGGACCACCAGCGAGAGATCCGGGATCTTGATGACGGTCACCGCCGGAACGCCGCCATCTGGGTGGGGCAGCCGAGACCGTCGCCCTCGGGCCCGATGCCGGAGAGCTCGACCTGGTAGCCGTGGCGGGCCGCGACCCCCTCCGCCCACGCGGCGAGCTGCGCGCGCGTCCACTCGAAGCGGTGATCGGCATGCCGGAGGCTCCCGGCGGGCAGTCCGTCGAACAGCGCGTTGTACTCCGCGTTCGGCGTGGTCACGATGACCGTGCGGGGCCGGGCATAGCCGAACAACGCGCGCTCGAACGCGCCGAGCCGCGGCGGGTCCAGGTGCTCGATGACCTCCACCACCGCAGCCGCGTCGAATCCCCGCAGCCGGCTGTCCCGGTAGGTCAGCGAGCCGTGCAGCAGCTCCACCCGATCCCGCTGCCGGGGCGCCATGCTGTCGAGGTGCAGCCGGCGCGCGGCCGTCTCCAGGGCGCGGTGCGAGACGTCCAGGCCGACGATGCGCTCCAGCCCGCGCTCCTTCAGCAGTTCGGTGAGCAGCTTGCCGGAGCCGCAGCCGAGGTCGAGCACGCTGCGGGCGCCGCTGCCGGTGATCACGCCGAGCACGGCCGCCAGCCGCCGCTCGTGCAGGCTGACCTTGTGCTCCACCGACTCCTCGCCCGCGTCGCTCTCCTGGTCGCGGCGGTCAGGATCACCCGCCTCGTCCTCGAACAGCCGGGCCAGCGCGCCGGAGGTCAGGCGCTGGTCGTGGCGCAGGTAACGCCGGGCGATCAGGTCGCGGTCCGGATGGGCCGCGAGCCACTCGCCGCCCCGCCGCAGCAGCTTGGCCACCTCGTCGGCCCCGACCCAGTAGTGCTTGTCGTCATCCAGGACGGGCAGCAGCACGAAGAGGTGACGCAGCAGGTCGCGCAGCCGGACCTGGGCAGAGATCCGCAACGACAGGTACTGGCTGTCACCCCAGTCGGGGAACTGCGGGTCCAGGGGCAGCGCCCGCGCCCACGTCGCGTAGCCCAGCGGCTCGAACAGCCGGCGGGCCAGGTCCTCCCCGCCGCGGCACGCCGCCACCGGCAACGATGCCTCGAGCGGAATGGCCCGGTCGGCCGCCTCCTGGCGCTCCTTGCTGCGGCCGGTCATCGCGGTGCCGAACAGCCGTCCCAGGGCCACGGAGAGGAACGACGACGACGCGTAGGGCCGGTCGTTCACGTAGTGGGCCAGGGCGAACCGGCCGCCCAGGTTCCGCTCCCGCACCAGGCCGACCGGGTCGACGTCCACCAGGACGGCAGCCGAGCAGCGCTCGTCACTCGCCTCCGGGTAGAACACGTGAGCGGTGCCGAAGCCGAGCTCGATGAGGTGGTGGCGGCCTGGGTTCTTGTGCAGCAGGAAGCCGAGGTCGGTCGCAGGGCGGTGGGTAGTCGAGATCGTCAGGAGCACGCGGGCTTCACTCCGGTTTCACTTCTCGGCCCTATTCTGGCCGATCAGGCCGCGGTCAGCGGCCGCCGGCTGGCCCAGGCTAACAGCCGGCCGGCCGGACACTCGAAGCATTTCCCTCTCCGCCGGGCCGCCCTACCCGTACGATGCCGACGAGCCGTGACATTAGCTGGCAAGTCATCCGGATGGGAAGATCTCGGTGATTGTGCGGAGACCGTACTCGGTGCCCGAGCACGTCACCCTGTTCTGCGCGGGCGCGGCCGCAGTGGGATCGGTGTATCCGCTCCTCATGGCGCACACCGGCGGCCGGGGCCTGCCGTGCCCGCTGCGGACGCTCACCGGCGTGCCCTGCCCGTTCTGCGGGCTGACCACGGCGACGGTCGCGCTCACGCACGGCAACTGGGCCGTCGCGGCCACGGCCAATCCCCTCGCCTACCTGGCCGCTGGGCTGGCCATCGGGACCGCGCCGGTGCTGGTCGCGCGAGCAGCGGGCCGGGCCACGGCGCCGCGAGCCTGGTCGCCGGCCGCGTGCCGCCAGGCCCGCTGGTCGGTGGCCGTGCTGGTCGCGCTGAGCTGGGTCTTCCAGCTGCACCGCTTCGGCTTCCTGTGACTCCTCGATATCCGCACCCGCTGGGATGATCGTCCCCATCAGAAAGGTTGTTCGATGACCTACGGAAACAACCCCCCCGGGGGTTACGGAGACCCGCCGCCCGAAGAACCTCTCGGGGGCTACGGAGACCCGCCCGGGGATTACGGGAACCCGCCCGGGGATTACGGGAACCCGCCCGGGGATTACGGGAACCCGCCCGGCGAGGGCTACGGAAACCCGCCCGGAGGCTACGGGAACCCGCCCAGGGATTACGGGAACCCGCCCGGCGAGGGCTACGGAAACCCGCCCAGGGACTATGGGAACCCGCCCGGAGGCTACGGAGACCCGCCCAGGGATTACGGGAACCCGCCCGGCGAGGGCTACGGGAACCCGCCCGGAGGCTACGGGAACCCGTCCGGAGGATACGGGAACGCGCCCCGGGGTTATGCAAACCCTCCCGGGCCCAGTGGCTACGGAGTTCCTGCCCCCGGCGGCTACGGGAACGCTCCTGCCCCCGGCGGGTACGGAGCCCCGGGCCCCAGGGGTTACGGAGGCCCTCCCGGACCCGGGTACGGCTCTCCCGACGACTACGCGAACTGGCTGCAGCGCGTCGGCGCCTACCTCATCGACGTGATCCCGGTCGTGATTCTGGATGTGATCGGGCGCGCGACCGGCAGCACCGCGATCTACTTCCTGTTCATCCTCGTCGGCATCGGCGTTACCGCGTATAACCGCTGGTTCCAGGCCGGGAGGACCGGCCAGTCCTGGGGCAAGAGGGCGCTCGGCATCAGCCTGGTCGGCGAGGCGACCGGCCAGCCGATCGGCCCGGGCATGGCGTTCGTCCGGGACATCTGCCACTTCGTCGACAGCATCATCTGCTTCATCGGCTACCTGTTCCCGCTCTGGGACGCCAGGCGGCAGACCCTGGCCGACAAGATCATGAGGACGGTCGTCGTCCCGGCGAACTGACCCGCCCGCGGGGCTCCGAGGTCACGTCCCTCCGGAGCCCCGGCGCCGAGCGCGCGCCCGGGACCCCAGCAGCCGTGGCATGCCCGTCGGTGATCGCCGTGACCGGCCGGCCGGTCACGTCACGCACCAAGGCCGCGGCTGCCTCGGGAGGTCGGCCACCCGCGGGCGGTGCTCCGGGCTACGGAACGACCGTGACCGGCCACTTCCCGGCCCGGACGAGCCGCGTCGCCAGCGACCCGATTATCCGGTGCCCGGCGTGCTCGGATGCACCAACGACTACCGCGTCCGCCTTGGCCTCGGTGGCAGCGCGGTTCAGTTCTGTCCACGGGTCCCCGTACACCGAACGGAACTCCAAATCCAGCCCGAACTGCGTCGCCGCGTCCCGAAACTGTCGCTCCAGGTCGCTGGCGACCTGCGATGCCGCCTCGGCGAGCGCCCCAGCCGCGCCGGGGGCGACGCCGACGCTGGCCGGCAGCTTAGTGACATAGACGGCGAGCAGCCGGGCATGCTGCCTGCGGGCCAGGCCGGCGGCATAGGCGGCGGCCCGCAACGAGGTGCGTGAGCCGTCCACGCCCACGAGGATGAGCGACGGACCGTCGGTGCCCAGCTCGAATTCGGGCCCGGGTGGAGTCACAAGTCCAGTCTGCCAGCCCGCGCCGTCCGGTAGGCCCGGCGAGGCGGAGCAGGCTGATCGCGATATCCCAAGTAAGGATGCCATGACCTTGGAGCCGTTCCCGACATATCCGTTATTGGCGTCTTCTTCCTCACCCCGGCCAGCACGCACACCACCGCGACCGCCAGCAGGAACACCAGCGCCCGAACCGGCGCCCCCGCCTCTTGCGCGGATCCCGGACTGCGCGAGCACCTCCGGCAGGGGCGGGCACTTCATCATCGGTGCTGGTCACAGTGGCTGCGCCAGCATGCGAAACTGGCGTGGATGCCCTCTTGTTCCGGGCAGATCAGGCTTCGACACCCTTAATCATCGCGGACCAGAGGTCATCACCGCGCAACAGGGCGAGACCGCGTACTTGCCAGCCAGTTACGCGGGCGTCAACACGGACACCGGCCACATCCGGCACCACCGCACCCGAAAACACCAACTCGCCGATCCCGTGGAGGACGGCACCAGGGAGCAGGCAGAGCGCACCACCGATGCCGTTCATCTGACGGCACCCGACCTATGCTGGACGCCCGCCTCGTGCGACGCTAATTACGGCCCGGCCAATAAATCGGTTCGCCGCTCGCTGCAAATCGGCTAGAATATCATGCATGAAAATAGTCCCGCTTCGCTGGCCAAGCGGAATGGATTGCGGAAGAGCTATAGGGAAGCGATAGACTCCGACTCGTTTCCTCATGAGATCGAGAGGATATGCCGTGACTGTAAGCAGCTGAAGATGTGCAAGTGGTCAAGCGGCTTTACGCAGACAGGGAAGCCCGAGTACATGACGCGCTGTAACGATTGCCATAACAAGTACCTCAATGCTCTACGCAAGGCCAAACGCGTCCTGGTCACCAGTCAGGCGCTGGACCGGAAATATCTGGCCAAGAAGCGGTGTGTCGACTACCTTGGAGGACGGTGCGTGCGCTGCGGCTACGATCGCTGCATCAAGGCAATGACCTTTCACCACCGCGACCCAGCTACCAAAGAGTTTACGATCAGCCAGATGCTGGACCGGGCATGGCAAGTTCTTGCGGCCGAACTGGATAAGTGTGACTTACTGTGCTTCAACTGTCACATGGAAGAGCATTGCGGTCAGGATCAAGCCGCCCGCACGGCGCTGGGGGCACCGAAGAAGCATGGGTGTATGCCGCACTCGGAGAGCGAAGACCGCGATGGAAAGATTGAGCCAGAAGCTGCTTAGCTGGGCAAGCATCTGTGACGACGCCACCAGGGAACAGGCTCTGCGCACTTCCACAATGCCCTTTATTTACCCACACATGGCACTAATGAGTGATTGTCACCTCGGGAAGGGAGCGACAGTCGGCTCGGTCATCCCGACCCTGGGCGCCATCATCCCCGCCGCGGTTGGGGTTGATATCGGCTGCTTCCACGGCGACACCCGCGTGCCGCTGCTCAACGGAAGGCAGCGATCACTGAGGGATCTTGCGGAAGGGGTCGGCCCGTACTGGGTCTACTCGATGGACGAAGCCGGGCAGATCGTGCCGGGACTCGCCACTGCGTTGCGGACTCGTACCGGCGTCGAGGTTGTGAGGATGACCGTTTCCGGTGGTGATGAGATCATCTGCACGCCCGACCACCAGTTCATGATGAACGACGGAAGCTACCGGGCAGCGCGCGATCTGCGTTTCAACGAAAGCCTGATGCCTCTATACCGCAGGTGGCAGACCCGCGATGGGTATGAGTCCGTGAGCACGGGGAAAGGGGGCTCCCGGCAGACCCACATTCTGGTCTATGAGGCGATCAATGGGCCGGTGCCTGCCGGCTCACTGGTTCACCACAAGAACCACATCCACTTTGACAACGAGCCTGAGAACCTGGAGGCGCTGGAAGTCGGCGAGCACTCCCGTTATCACCGCACAATAGGGAATTCCTTCGCGAACGGCTCTCCGGAGTTCCAGGCCAAGCGCTTGGCAGGCATTCGCCGGGGCAACGAGGATCCGGCTCGCCAGGCCCAGATGGCTGAGGTCGGCACCGCGAACATCAGCCAGTACATGGCCGAGCGCCCGGAGCACTTCCGGGAGGCAGTCGCCGGCAACGGGCGGCGCGGTGCGCCTTATCTGACGCAGTTCAACACATCGCCTCGCGCCTGCAGCGAATGCGGCGACGTGATGCCGAACCCGGCTGCCCTGCGGTGGCACAAGCAGCGTGAGCACGGCCACAACCACAAGGTGATCGCCGTCGAGGTCATGACCGAACGGGCCGATGTGTACTGCCTGCAGGTGGATAAGTACCACAACTTCGCACTTGCGGCAGGGGTGTTCGTTCACAACTGCGGCATGATCGCGGTGCGCACCCAGTTCACCGCCGGGGACGCGGAGAGCCGCGGCGACCTGGCGGCGCTGCGGCGAGCCATCGAGCGCGCGGTCCCGCTGTCGGCCGGACATTACAACACGTCCGTCTACGGCACGCAGACCGCCGGGCGGATCGAGGCCCTGGAGCAGCGCGATGGCGCGGACAGCGCCGAGAAGATCGCGCCGAACTGGCGCCTGCAGTTGGGCACCCTCGGCTCGGGCAACCACTTCATCGAGGTCAGCCTGGACGAGCTGGACCGGCTCTGGCTGTTCCTGCATTCCGGATCCCGGGGCGTCGGCAACAAGCTCGCACAGCGGCACATAAAGATTGCGCAGGCCCTGGCCAAGAGGTGGTGGATTGTCCTGCCCGACCCTGAGCTGGCCTACCTGGTCGAGGGGACCGATGAGTTCTGGGCCTACATCCGGGACCTGCGGTGGGCCCAGCACTTCGCCCTGCTGAACCGCGAGGAGATGATGCACCGGGTCGTTGACTGCGTGCAGAACTGGATCGGCCAGAGCGTCGAGGCGAGCGAGACGGTGAACACCCACCACAACTACACGTCCAGGGAAACGCACTTCGGTAAAGAAGTATGGCTTTCGCGTAAGGGCGCGATCGACGCCTCTGCGGGTGTTCCCGGGCTCATTCCCGGCTCGATGGGCACCCGCTCCTACGTCGTGACCGGCAAGGGCAACCGGTTGGCCCTGAACTCCTCACCGCATGGCGCTGGCCGTCTCTACAGCCGGTCCGCCGCCCGGAAGACGTTCAAACGCAGTCAGCTCGACTCGGCCATGCGCGGCATCGAGTGGCGCCGCACCGACGCGTTCCTGGACGAGATACCAGGCGCGTACAAGGACGTGGACGTCGTCATGCGGGACGCCGCGGACCTGGTCGAGATCCGCCACACCCTGCGCCAGATCGTCAACGTCAAGGGCGACTGACGACCCGCGACTCTACGGCGCCGGGCGTAGACAGCGTCGATGAGGCGCCGGATGCGGGATTCCAAGATGTCGTCCTCGCCGAGCCCGTGACTGACCAAGACAGGAGGCAGGACAGCCGATGAGGACGATGTCCGCCACGATCCAGATCGACGCCGCGCCCATGCGCGTGTGGGCGATCCTCACAGACCTGAGCCGGTCCCCGGAGTGGAATCCGCTCTTCCGCTCGGCGGCGGGCGAGGTCACCCTTACTCGGCCCGGGTCGGCCGGGGTCGGCCCGTTATGGGAGGGAATGGCGCCCCGCAAATCTCGCACCCCCGCCGATATGGCAGAGTAAACGCATGGTTCAGCGAAAAGACGTCAGGCGGGTCATCCCCGTTCTGGTGGCGCATGCCGCGATCACCGCTCTGACCTGGCGAGACCTTCGGCGGCGCCCTGAAGATCAGGTACGGGGCAGCAAGCGGCTCTGGCGAGTCGCGAGCGCGATGAACACCGTCGGCAGCGTCGCCTACCTGGCCGTCGGGCGGAAGCGGTCGCACGCCGACTGAACCCCCAGTGGGCGGCCCTGAGTTCCGGCGCGGCCTGTACCGGGGAACCGCGCGCTACTATGACCGGTTCCGGGTGCCCTATCCGCAGACCATGATCGATGATCTCGCGGAACGGGCCGGAGTGAGCGGCGAGGGCAGACTCCTCGACCTCGCCTGCGGCACCGGCCCGATCAGCTTCGCCCTGCACCGCCGCTTCGACGAGGTCTGGGCGGTCGACCAGGAGCCGGACATGGTGGGCGTCGCCCGGCAGAAGGCCGAGGCGGCGGGAATCGGCAACATCCGCTTCCTGGCCTCGGCCGCTGAGGACCTGTCCGCGCCGGAGCAGTCGCTCGACCTGGTCGCCATCGGGAACGCGTTTCACCGGCTCCGCCGGGAGGCCGTCGCTGCCCGCGTCTTCCGGTGGCTGCGGCCCGGCCGGTTCCTGGCCCTGGTGTGGGGCGGATCACCGTGGGAGGGCCGGGCACTGTGGCAGCAGGCCATGTCGGTGACCATGCAGCGGTGGATGACCCGGGTGCGCGCCGACGATCGGATCCCGGCGGGGTATGACCAGGCTCGGCAGGACCGGCCGGACGCGGCCGTCCTGCGCGAGTCGGGATTCCAGCTCGCCGGTGCCTACCAGTTCCCCACCGCCCACGAATGGCCGCTGGAAGCGCTCATCGGCTTCGTGTATTCCACGTCGGTCCTTTCCCATGCGGCGCTGGGCGGCCACGCCTCGGGCTTCGAAGACGACCTACGGCACGAACTCTTAGCCCTCGAGCCCAGCGGCCGCTTTCGGCAGACAATCGGATTCGCCTACGAACTGGCCCGCCGTCCGGCATGACAATGACCCGTAACGGCCGACGGGCCCTCTGGCTCGCGTCATTCTCCTGTCGTCCCGTCGATGGACTGAACTCGCGGATGAGCTGAGCGAGTCTCGCTGGCTGGTCCAGGGGGATGAGGGTGTAGCTGTCGTCTACCTCGACCAGCCGTCCTTGCGGGAGGAGCCCGGCGAGGCGCCGGCCGTGCTCGGGGGGCATCACGCGGTCTCCGCTCGCCCAGACCACGAGGGCGGGGCGGCTGAAGCCCGGCAGGCGTTCCGACGCCTTGACCAGGACGCGGGCGTCGGCCGCTGCCGCTCGCAGTGCCCGCACGGCGTCGCGGCGGATCTCAGGCTGCGTCAGGACCGGCTTTATCCACCGGGCGGTGGCCGCGTCTCCGCGCCGGGTCAGCCACCCGAACGCGATCGGGAGCCGCCGGACCATCCGGATCCGCATCTGCTGCATGAACAGCCCGAAGATGGCGGGCGGGAGCTTGCCGGTGAGCACGAGCGTCTTGAGTACGACCCGGCCCACGCGGGAGGCGCCGTCGCACATGAGCAGCTGGACGAGCGCCCCGCCGGTGTCATTGCCGACGAGGGTGACGTCCTGCAGATCGAGGCGGTCCAGGAACTCTGCCACCAGCCGGGCTATCCCGGGCAGCGACAGGTCGGCTCCGGCGTGCATCGCGTGGCGGTGCGCCCCCAGCGGCAGCGTCGGTGCCACGCACCGGTAATCGGCGGACAGGTCGGCGACCGGCCCGTCCCACAGCGAGGCGTCCATCATCAGCCCGTGCAACAGCACCACCGCGGGCCCGTCGCCGGTGTCCTGGTATTCGACTGTGCCCGCGGACAGCTCGATCTCTGGCATGCCCATTTCCCTCCGACTGGACCAGATTGACCCTCGGGACAAGTGAACCACGCGGTTCGCAAACTGTCCATCCGAGCCGTCGGCGCCAGACAGGGGCTGCCGGCGAGGGCGGCTACCCGCCGGCGGCCTCTTCCCGCTCCAGTGCACGGGTCAAGGCCTCGAACCCCGCGGCGACTCTCGCGGTATCCCCGCTGGTCAGCCAGTCCACCCTGAAGCCCTGCAGCACCGCGAGGATCATCTCGGCGACCTCGAGCTTGCGCCGGTCGGACCAGCCCGCCGGACAGACGGACAGCAGCGGGGGCAGATACTGCTGCGACGCGTCCCGGCCGAGCGCGGCATAGCGTTCGGGGTCGTAGATCGCCAGGCCGATGGCCTGCTCGAGCACCCGCAGGCCCGACTCCTCTCCCATGAGGACGGCCCCCACCGCGCGCACCCGGGCCGCCAGCGGCCGGCCCGCCGGTCCCCGGGTGGCGGCGGCCAGCGCGTTGCCGATGCGCCTTTCGCGCAACTGGAGGATGGCCTGCCGCAGCAGGTCGTCGGCCCCGTCGAAGTGGTAGAGCAGCACCTTGTGCGTGGTGCCGGCCGCCCGCGCAGCACGCCGCAGCGAGAAGTCCACCAGGCCGTTGACCGCGAGGTCGTCCGCGACCCGGCCGAGGAGTTCCTGACGGCGAGCCTCGCCTCGCTTCGACCCCGCCGATCGCCGGTAGCCCGCCGGCCGTTGTGAGCCCTGGTTCGCTGAGGCGCCCACATCGACAGCACCCATACGTCAAACGTCCTCACACAGCGGCTGCACGGGCCGACCCTACCCGGACCAGGACGCCAGCAGCGCCCAGGCAGGATGCTGCCAGCAGGTTGGCAATACCTGCTTCTGTCGTTCCCGAACTACTGGGAGCGCTCCTGGCCTGGGTCGCTACCAGTCATAGCGGCTTCTCGGGCTGCGCGTTCCACCTGGTCACGGTGAGACTGCCACCAGGCCTGATCGCCTGACGGCATGTTGGTGCGCTCGCTCGCCAGCCCCACTTGCCCGTCGATGAGTTCTCGGATGATGTCTGCATGACCGGCGTGCCGGTTGGTATCGACGGCGACGCGGACCAGGAGGTGGTGCAGCGTCACCTCGTTCCGGTCGGGCGGCCACCACGGCACCTGGCCGACAGCGTCCAGCGCGAGCGCGTCGATCGTGGCATCCGAATGCACCCATGCCCGGCGGTACCGGCCCGTGATGAAGTCGCGTGATTCTGCTGCGCTGGCCCACATGTCGGAGTTCGGGTCGGCTTCGTCCCAGGGCAGCCGGTCTTCGGAAGGCCGGCCGAACGCGTCACCGAAGTACCCCAGCTCGACGCCTGTCAGGTGCTTGACCAGCCCGAGCAGGTTGGTGCCGGTCGGCACCAGCGGACGGCGGATGTCGTACTCGGAGAGCCCGTCGAGCTTCCACAGCACCGCCTCGCGACCTTCCTGCAGGTAGCGGCACACGTCGGCTTTCAGATCAGATCCGGCCATGCGTTATCTCTCCCGTGCGCGGATAGCAGCTAGCGCGGAGCGTTCCCGTCCGCTTCGCGCAGGCTTCAGGACGTGCCGCCGAAGTCGACATCCTTGGCCTCGACCGTCCCGGCCGTCCGCCCCGGCGCCGTCTGGTAGGTCCAGTACAGGTTCGTGTGCGCGATGACCTGCTCTGGCGGCGGTGCCCCCCACGCCGTCTGGTCCTCCGTCGTGTGGGCGTCGCTGACCAGGGTCGCGTCGTACCCCCTGGCGAACGCACCATGGAGCGTCGAGCGGATGCACGCATCGGTCTGGGCGCCGACCACGACGAGTCGCCCGACTCCGAGGCCCGACAGCACATTCTCGAGCGTGGTGTCTTCGAAGGAGTCGCCGTAGTTCTTCTCGACGAGCGGCTCGACGTCGCCCGGAGTCAGCTCGGGGACGATCCGCCAGTCGTCGCTCCCTCTGGCCAGCTGTTCGTCGGAGTGCTGGACCCAGACAACGGGGACCCGTTCCCGCCGCGCCTTCTCGACGAGACTGCTGACGTTCGCGACGACCGCGTCGCGCTCGTGAGCCCCCTCGACGACGCCGTTCTGCACGTCGACGACGAGGAGTGCGGTGCCTGGCCGGTTCTCGAGTGTGGTCATGGTCCTAGTGTGCCCCGATGGAGGAGGCGATCGCGCTGCTGTCCGGACAGCTCGCCCTCGGTCCGCCGAAGTCCCGTGCGGGAATCCGGACGGTCGACATTCCAGGCCTGCTCGTCTCCCCCGTGTCGGCTTCGCAGGATCGGGCAAAGACCATGACCACGCCGGCCGCCGACCCGGCGGCCTCCCCTGTGCTGCTGCCCGGCTTCGAGTACCGGCGCATAGACGTCGAGGGCGGCGAAGCCGATCGCATGCCGCCCGTAGGGCGGCCTAGACGCGGCGTCTGGGAGCAGGACAATCGCGAGCGAGAGCTGCCACAATTAGTTGCGATGAGCGACGAGACAGCAGCCGTGATAATCCCGGGGGACGACCCTAGAGCCATCGAGTTGGTGCTCGCCGTCCGCGGCGGCGCAATCGACACGATCCGACGCCTTCTGTCCGAGCATCCCGGACTCGCGAAAGCCAGACTTGGCTCTAAGGACGACGGCACGCGGACGCCATTGCATCTTGTCACCGACTGGCCCGGCTACTTCCCCCGCGGCCCAGAGATCGTCCGGCTCTTGATCGATGCCGGCGCTGATCCCAACGCTCTTACCACCGGTCGAGGTGCTGATCCCCACGCTGTTACCACCGGTCGAGGTTCAGAGACGCCGCTTCACTGGGCCGCGAGCAGCGACGATGCCGATGTTGCGCGGGCACTGATTGACGGCGGCGCGGATCTGGAGACACCCGACGGATCTATCGGGACGCCTCTGGATAACGCGATCGGCTACGGCTGCTGGCACGTCGCGCGCATGCTTGTGGCCCGCGGTGCCGGAGTCGGCAAGCTCTGGCACGCTGCCGCCCTGGGCATGCTCGAACGCCTGGAGGATCTCCTCCCGCAGCCGGGGACCGGCCAGGAACAGCTTTCCCAGGCGTTCTGGCATGCCTGTGCCGCCGGGCAGCGCCGCGCGGCGGAGCGCTTGCTGCACGCGGGTGCCGATCTCAATTGGATTCCGGACTACGCGGACGGGACAGCGCTGGACACCGCGGCCGGACTTGGGACACGTCGAGAGAACGTGATCGAATGGTTGCGGTCCAAAGGTGCCCAATCGGCCCGTCCCACGGGGTGAGCTTCGCAAGAAGCTATATCAGGCCATGCGCGCCGACCTTGGCGAGCCGGTCTAACTGTGCGAGCGGTCGGCTCTAACTCGTCCGGTCGTTCATGCCTCGGCTGGTAGTAGACCGATCAGCACCCTCGCGCAATCCGCCTCCGGGTGGTGAAGATCCTCTCAGCCGACCCTTGCTCGATGATCCGGCTCGCGCGCATGACCGCGCCCAAGTGCGAGACCTGGCGCTTCTGGATGAGTGCCAGCATCGTTTCCTGCCACATGATCAGAACCGGCGAACGTTCATGGACACCCCACTAGCCATGCCTTAGGAGCGTTCCCTGACGTACACGCCCCGGCCGGTCTCGGTCTCGACTAGCCCTTCCTCCCTGAGCTTCGCGACGGCACGCTTAACAGTGCCGTCGCTGATCTCATACCGCTGCATCAGGGTGCGCTGGCTCGGCAGCAGCTTCCCCGGCGCGATCTCCCCCGACTCGATCATGGCGCGCAGGATGTCCGCAAGCTGCTGCCAGACAGGCCGGCCGGCATCATGATCGATCGTCACCAGGCCAACGTAGATAGGTCCTCCCGAGCTATCTCAGCCCGTCCTGGGCCAACCTGGGTCTACCCAGGTATCATGCGGGCTAGGCCAGAGCCCCCGACACAGGATGCTTGTAACGGCTGCGGGCACCGGGGCGCTTGTCCTACGAGGAGTCCCGCATGGGGAAGATCGCCAGCGTGGAAGTCGTCTACGAGATCGACGGGGAGAACGGGGTGGAGGCCAAGTCCATCAGCCTGACCGCCATGCGCAAGCATGCAAAGCCGGAGCGCGTCGAGGATCTTATTGAGGATCTTGAACTCATCTCCCAAGACGTACAGGCCGCTCGTGATGCGGCCGAACCGGGCCGCCTGAGGGTGATCAGGTGAACGACGACGGGATGACCAGTGAGTCGGTCGAAGCTGAGTTCCCTGGCTGGGAGGCTTGGCAGGGCATCGACCGGATCTGGCATGCCCGCATCAGGGGCGCCACGCCTCCGGTGATGGTTCACGGGGAGGACTTGTTAGACCTCAGAGACGAGATCAAGCGCTGGTTGTCGAAGTCGGAGGCTTACCGGCACTCAGTAGACCACCGAGGCTGAACGCGGGCCTTGGCCGCCGACACCGCGGCGAGCGCCGACGTCGGCTCGCCGCCCGCACGCCCGGCAAGATGCCCGCGTCACGTCCCCCAGCATCGCGGCACGGGATCTGCGGTCACGTCTGCTATCGGCTCATATGCCGTTGACCTGCTGGGACGCTGCTCAGCGATGCGCTATGACTGGCGGCGTTGAGCGCTGCTGTAAGGCCAAAATGAGGCCAGTGGGGCCGGGGTAATCACCAGTAGGCTGGCCGTGAGTTGCCTGTCAAGCGAGCCTTGACAACGCCAGGGTCGCTGGCACAGATCGCGACTTCGGCGTTATCGTGGAACTGCGCGGCGCCGTTTCTGGTACCCCTTTTCGCTGTAGTGATAATGCTCGTCTTTAGCTCGCTTGCGGCCGAGCGACCTTGGGCACAGCTCGTGGTAGCAGTTGTTGTCGTGAACCCCGGTGCAGCCGGGGTGCGGGCACATCATGCCGCGTTGGCCTCGACGTTGCCGAGGAAGGCGTCAAGCTGCTTCCTGGTAATGATCCGGCGACGGCCGACCTTGATGTAGCCGAGCCGACCGGCATTCATCTCGTCGTAGATGAGCGACCGGCTGAGGCCGGTCTCCTCAGCGATCTCATCGACTGAGTAAGCGAGTTTCTCGGACAACACTAAAGCCTCCTGGGCACACCTTGATCGTCCCCAGAAGGCCCCTTTTCGTGTCGACTGAACTCTGTTCAGAGAGTTACCCGAGTGCTCCGGTTGGGGCGGCTTACACTATCGACTTTGCCAGCCAATCTATCAGGCGACGTGACGGGATGTTGCCCCACGCAAGCTCACGCCGGGCCACGTCAGGCGAAGATGCGGGCCATGATCTCGGCGCCGGTCGTGATGACCGCGCGTAGCTCCTTGCGGTAGACCACTTCGGTCGTCCTGGTGCTGGAGTGGCCGGCGAGGCGGGCTATCTCCTCGATCGAAACGCCGCCCTCGGACATGAGCGACACAAATGTGTGGCGCAGTTCCCGCGGCGACCAGCCAGGGCCAAGGCCCGCTGCTCTGCATAGCTTACGGAACTCACGCCGCACGTTGTGTGCGTCCAGCTCCGTGCCTACCGTCGTGGTGGAGACCAGGCCGGTCTCCTGCCACAGCTTGTCGGCCTTAACCCTGTCGGCATCCTGAATCTCCTTGCGCTTGCGGAGAGCGTCAACGCCCGGCGGCGGCAGTGCCAGCGTCCTGCGGGACTTCTCAGTCTTGGTATCGCCGTGTTGCCGTACGGAACGCCATACCGCAACTGACGGCGGAACGGGCGGCTCGGCGTCCGGCTGGCCCTCAAGGTCGACTTGATCCCACCGCAGAGCCCTGGCTTCCTCGGGCCGGATGCCGGTGAGCAGGCTCAGCATGATGTAGGCGTGCAAGCTGGACGTGTCGGCTGCCGCCATCAGTGCCTTCGCCTGGTCCAGCGTCATCGCCTTCGACAGCCGTCCGGCCTGCCCTTCGGGCAGCTCGGCCAGCGCTGCAACGTTGCGACGAACGTGGTCGTTGGCCTCGGCTCGCCTGATCGCCCGGACCAGGCAGTTGCGAGCGATCTGCACGGTCCTAGTCGACCGTGTTGCGGCCATCTGGACCAGGGCGCCGCGGACATCATTGGCGGTCAGGTCTCGTAGCGGCCGGTCCCCGATGGTGGCAAGCAGCGGCTTGAGTACGTCCCTGGCGTCGTTAACCGTCTTAACTGAGCGACCGTCCAGGCCGTTAGCGAGCCAATCATCCGCGCAGCTCTGGACCGTGTATGCGGCCGATGAGCGGGCGCCTACGTCCAGCTCCTCGTGCAGATCCTTGAGCTTGTCCTTGACGTCCTGCTTGGTGCGGCCAGACACTTTCCGCCTGATACGTCGGCCGCCAGGCCCAGCGCCAAGCGACACGGCACCCCGCCAGCGGCCGGGACAGCCGCGGTGGAAGCGATCATCCCGGCAGTCGCCAGCGTGGTCAAAGTAGATCGCGTCCTCGTTGTGACCTCTGCGCGTCATGGGGGCCAACGCTAGCACGTTGGCTCCCAGTTTGGCTCCCGTCATCGGCCACATGTGCTACGGTTGACCCGTTGCTGCTGGTCAAGTGAGTGGAGCTAAGGGGACTTGAACCCCTGACCCCCTGCTTGCAAAGCAGGTGCTCTTCCAGCTGAGCTATAGCCCCAGCGTCGCCTGCGCGGCGCTCTCAGGTTACCTGTGGTCGCGCGGGCATGTGGCGGCCGATGTCCTCTCGCCGATCCTGCGATCGCCGGATCGGCTGCCGGGCTCTGCAGGTTGTGGCTGGCAACTTGCACGGATAACCGTGCAACAACTTGTCTGGTTGTCCAGTGAATGTGCCGCCTCCTTGATAACGTAACTATCCGGGACCAGCAGAACTCACGGTGTGACCAAGAGATGGTCCACGTATCACCGGGACGCGACAGTCACGGTGGGCTAGCGCGGGAGCACCCGTCTCGCTCTCCACCTAGCCGACCTGAGTCGGGACGGGGAGTGACTTTGGCAATGGGCATGCAGTGGCAGATGGGGAGTACACCCCTCGATTTCAACGATTTCGGCCTGCGGGCCGCGTACCGGCCACGACACGCCGCATCGAAACGGCATCAGCCATCGCGTGCCGGCGGCCCGCCGCGCGCCAGCGTTGCTGAGGAGGCCGGAGTGGACGCGGCTAGAACGCAGGACTACGCGCATCATCAAGCAGCCGCCGGCGGCCAGAGCTACGGCTTCTCGCCGGTGCCGATCAGGCAGATGCTGCTGGACCGGGCCGCGACCCTGGTTCGGCTGCATCCTCGGCGGCACGACACCAGCGAGTCGGTGTCCCAGCAGGGGTGGGCCTAGCTATCGGTCGTTTCCCGCACGACGGGATTCGATGGGCATCCGTGAGGTCGGGCGGGTGCCAGCGGCGGGGGGACATGCAGCAACTCTGGCAGGTGCGCGATGGTGGGAATCAGATGGGTCGCGCCCGCCCGCCGCAGCCGGTCACTGCTGTGCGCCCCGGTCAGCACGCCGGCGACGAGGCCGGCGCCGGCCCGCCGCCCGCACAGGATGCCGCTATCGGCGTCGTCGGCGACGGCAGTCTCGGCCACGTCCGCCACGCCAAGCCGGAGCATCGCCGACAGGACCAGGTCAGGCCACGGGCTCCCCCGGGGCACGTCCTCGGGGGACAGAGCCAGGTCGACGCGATCCCACCAGCCGAGGGTGTCGAGCACCATGGTCAGGACCCGGCGGGAAAAGCTGGTGATCAGGCAGATGCGGATGCCCGCACCGGCGAGCTTCTCCATGACTTCCTCTGCGCCTGACACCGGCGTGACGCCCATCCGGCCGATCGCATCGCAGAAGGAGCGATCGAGCACGACATGCGCCGCCTGGGCCCGGGCCTGGCTGTCGGGAAACATGGCCCGCAGGACGTCGACGGCGTACTGCCCCCTCGCCTGGTACACCTGGGCCATGCACCTGGCGTAGGCGGCGGTACCGGTCACGACCCCCTGCGTGGCGATGGCCTCGGCGTACGCGCGGTCCACCATGCCGCCGTCGTCGACCAACGTGCCGATGAGGCCGCAGCAGACCAGCGAGACTGGCATCGCGCCGCTCGCCTGGTCACCTTCGCGCGCCGGCACGGCCGGTCCGGCGGGAGAATCTAGTCGTCGTCCGTCGTGGCCTCGGTCCACAGGTCAAGCTCGGCGCGATCGGCCTGGACCTTCCTCCAGACGGCGAAAACGCCGGCTCCGACGAGGACGAGCAGGAGCAGCTTCTTCACGGGCGCGCACCCTCCACCTTGGCTGCCGGGGAACCGGCCGAATCTGACTGACCAGATCCATGAGATCCCTGAAGCCTAGCAAGCCGCGCGGTCAGCGCGGCCGTTCCACTCGCGCCTCATCCCACACCGGCTCCGGGGCCTCATACACGTCGCCATCGGCCCCGAACACCAGAAACCGGTCGAACGAGCGCGCGAACCAGCGGTCGTGGGTGGCGGCCAGCACCGTGCCCGAGTACGACTCCAGGCCGTCCTGCAGAGCCTCGGCGCTGGCCAGGTCGAGGTTGTCGGTCGGCTCGTCGAGCAGGAGCAGCGTCAGGAGCAGCGTCGATCCGGCCAGCTCGAGCAGCAGGATCTGGAGCCTCGCCTGCTGTCCTCCCGACAGGGTCCCGAACGGCTGCAGCGCGCTGGACTGCAGCTCATACCGGGCAAGCGCCGCCATCGCCTCGTTCGGCAGCATCGCGTGGGACGTCATGAGGATCTCGCGCGGGTTCTTCCCCTCCAGGTCGGGCCGGGAGTGGGTCTGAGCGAATATGCCGGGCACCACGCGAGCCCCGAGCCGCGCGACGCCGCGATGCCGCACCGGCTCCCCGGCGAGCAGGCGGAGGAAGTGCGACTTGCCAGATCCGTTGGAGCCGAGCACAGCGACCCGCTCGCCGTACCAGGCCTCAAGGTCAAACGGGTGCATCAGCCCGGTGAGCTCGAGGTTTTCGCAGATCACCGCCCGCTTGCCGGTGCGCCCGCCGCGCAGGCGCATCCGCACGTTCTGCTCCCGCGGCGCGAGCTCGGGCGGGCCAGCCTCCTCGAACTTGCGCAGCCGGGTCACCGCGGCCTGCAGCCGCGAGGCCATGTCCGAGTTGTAGGACGCCTTCTGCCGGTACATCCGCACCAGCTGCCGAGCCGATCGCTGCGTTCCCGCCGGGCCTGTGCGTAGCTCGCGAACCCCCCGCCGTGCACCCAGACCTTCCGGTCCTCCACGGTGATGATCCGCTCGGCGGCGTTCGCGAGCAGCTCCCGGTCGTGGCTGACCAGCAGCACGGTCTTCGCGGTGGCGGCGAGCTGCTGCTCGAGCCAGAGCTTGCCGGGGACGTCCAGGTAGTTGTCCGGCTCGTCGAGCAGCAGGACCTCGGTCTTGTCCCGGAGCAGCGACTCGAGGACGAGCCGCTTCTGCTCGCCGCCGGACAGGGTGCCCACCTCCCGCCAGCGGCAGCGGTCGTATCCGGCGCCCAGCGCGGCGGTGCAGCAGGAATCCCAGTGCACCTCGGCCTGGTAGCCGCCCGCATCGCCCCACTCCGCGAGCGCCGCGGCGTAGCGGATCTGGGTCGGCTCGTCGTCGCGCTCCATCATCGCCAACTCGGCGGCATCGAGCCGGGAGGCGGCCTCCCGCACCCGGGGCCCCGCTATCGACAGCAGCAGGTCGCGCACGGTCACAGTGCCAGCCCGGGGGGACACTCTGCTCCCCCCCGGGGATGCCCCCGGACCCCATGGCCCGGACCCCCCGAGGCTGTCCCGGATTCCGCCCACGAACTGCCGCATGACGCCGATGCCGCCGCTGGAGGAGACGGACCCCGACTGCGGAGCCAGGTCGCCGGCGATCAGCCGCATGAGCGTCGTCTTTCCCGCGCCGTTGGGGCCGACCAGCGCGGCGACCGTGCCCTCACCCACCCGGAAGGACGCGTCGTCGAGCAGCACGCGGCCGTCCGGGAGGGCGTGGCTGACGTGCGCAACCTCGACATGGCCCACCTGGCCCCCTTTCCGCGTTGCGCATCCGCGGCCGACAATAGCGGGATGGACCCCCAGCCCTTCAACACAAATTCGCGGCTACGCGCGTCCGACGCGGACCGGGACCGGGCCGCGGCGGTCCTCAACGAGGCCCTCGCGGAAGGCAGGCTGACCGCGCAGGAGCACTCGGACCGGCTCGACTCCATCTACGCGGCCAAGACTCACGCCGATCTGGTACCGCTGCTCGAGGATCTCCCCGCGCAGCCTGATTCCGCGGCGCCGGTACCCGCCTCTGGCAGGGCCGAGCGCGAACGCGGCAGCCGGATCATCGCGGTGTTCGGCGGCGCGTCGAGGAAGGGCGCCTGGCGTGTTCCGCCCAGCAGCACGGTGGTAACCGTCTTCGGCGGCGCCGACATCGACCTGCGCGACGCCATCCTGCCGGGACGGGAAATCACCATCCGGGCGGTGTCGGTGTTTGGCGGGATGTCCATTACCGTTCCGCCCGAAATGCGCGTGATCGACTCCGGTGTGGCGGTGCTCGGCGGGCGCGACGTCTCCGGTGACACCG
>WNFM01353661.1_pt1 | contig 20348 bp, 19 predicted proteins | sample 5400271 | NCBI WGS metagenome assembly WNFM01 (sample SAMN13153352, study PRJNA577476) | soil metagenome | isolation source: 60 cm saprolite on Douglas fir-dominated hillslope | place: USA:California | collected 2013-09-17
CATGACGGCGGTCGCCGGGCGCCGGATGGCCGAGACCGTGGCCCGCCGCGGCGGCGTGGCCGTGCTCCCGCAGGACATCCCGGTGGACGTCGTCGCCGACGTGGTGTCCTGGGTGAAGAGCCGCGACCTGGTGCACGACACGCCGCTGACGCTCGGCCCGGGGGCCACCACCGGGCACGCGGTCAGCCTGCTGCCCAAGCGGGCGCACGGCGCCGTGGTCGTGGTCGAGGACGGCCGGCCGGTCGGCGTGGTCACCGAGGCCGACTGCCACGGCGTCGACCGGTTCACCCAGCTGCGCCAGGTCATGTCCACGGAACTGCTCACGCTACCCGCCGGGACTGACCCGGAGCAGGCGTTCGGGCTTCTGCACGAGGGCAGGCACCGGCTCGCTCCCGTGGTCGACGGAAGCGGTCGCTGCGTGGGGATCCTGACCCGCACGGGCGCGCTGCGCGCGACCCTGTACCAGCCCGCCGTGGACGGCCGCGGGCGGCTGCGGATCGGGACGGCCCTCGGCATCAACGGTGACGTGGCCGGCAAGGCCAAGCTGCTGCTGGACGCGGGCGCGGACCTGCTGGTGGTCGACACCGCCCACGGCCACCAGGACAAGATGATCCATGCGCTGCGCGCGCTGCGGGAGCTGTCGCCCTCGGTACCGGTGGTGGCGGGCAACGTCGTGACCGCGCCGGGCGTCGCCGACCTCGTCGAGGCGGGCGCTGACATCGTCAAGGTAGGCGTCGGCCCTGGCGCCATGTGCACCACCCGGATGATGACCGGGGTCGGCCGCCCGCAGTTCAGCGCGATCCTGGACTGCGCCGCCGAGGCGCGCCGGCTCGGTGCCCGAGTATGGGCCGACGGCGGCGTGCGGTATCCCCGGGACGTCGCGCTCGCGCTCGCGGCCGGGGCGTCCAACGTCATGATCGGATCCTGGTTCGCCGGCACCTGCGAGTCGCCGGGCGATGTGTTCCGTGACGCGGACGGCCGGCTGTACAAGGAGAGCTTCGGCATGGCCTCGGCCCGGGCGGTGCGGCTGCGCACGTCCGCGGACTCGCCGTTCGAGCGGGCGCGCAAGGAGCTGTTCGAGGAGGGGATCTCCAGCTCGCGGATGTACCTGGACCCGCAGCGGCCCGGCGTCGAGGACCTGATCGACTCGATCGCCGCCGGGCTGCGCAGCGCCTGCACCTACGCGGGCGCCAGCGACCTGGAGGAGCTGCACCAGCGGGCGGTCATCGGGGTGCAGGGCGCGGCAGGCTACACCGAGGGCATGCCCCTGCCGTCCGGCTGGTGATCCTATCGGCGGGCCGCCGCCGGTTGCCGGTATCAGTCCCGGTCAGCGCCTACGGTGGGGGCCATGACAGGGACGACAGGAACTCTCGGGCGCGTCCCGGCGCCGGCTGGCTCAGGACCGAGCGTGCTCGTGGTGGAGGACGACCCTGGCATCGCCACGCAGCTGGTCCGCGGGCTGAGCCGGGGCGGCTACCGGGTCGATCACGTGCTGACCGGGGGCGAGGCACTGGCCTGGGGCGAGCCTGACGTCGTGCTGCTCGACCTGGAGCTGCCCGACTCCGACGGCGCGGGTGTCTGCAGGCGGCTGCGGGAGAAGTCACGCGCGGCGATCATCGTGGTGACCGCCCACGGCGAGGAGACCGACCGGGTGGCCGCGCTGGATGCCGGCGCGGACGACTACCTCGTCAAGCCGTTCGGCCTGGCCGAGCTGGAGGCCCGGATACGCGCCGTGCTGCGCCGCGTCCGGCCGGAGAGCGGGGTGACCAGGCATGGGCCGCTGACCGTGGACATGCGGACCCGCAAGGTGAGCGTGTCCGGGCGGGAGGTGGCGCTCACGCCCAAGGAGTTCGACATCATCGAGTGCCTGGCCGCCGACCCGGGCCGCGTGGTGAGCCGGCGGGAGATCATGGAGAGCGCCTGGGACGCACACTGGTACGGGCCGAGCAAGGTGCTCGACGTGCACGTCGCGGCGCTGCGGAAGAAGCTCGGCGTGCCCGGCCTGATCGAGACCGTATACGGCCGCGGGTTGCGGCTCGGCGAGGCCTAATGGCGCGCCGGATTGCCGCCACGGTCGTGACGCTGATCGCGCTGCTGCTGGGAGTCCTGGCCGTGCCGCTGGGATTGATCACGGCCGCGCACGACGGCCGCGCCTTCAGCAGCGACGCCGTTTCCTCCGCGACCTCGCTGGCCAGCGTCGCCGAGGAGAAGATCGCCGACCACACCGGCGGCCCGGCTCTCGGCATCGACATCAGCCAGCTGCGGCAGGGCGGTGACCGGGTCGCGGTGTACGACAAGGCCGGCCAGTGGTTCTCCGGAACCCCGGCCCGTCCGGCTGTCCCGGCCAGCGCGGTCGGCCGGGCGCTGGCGAAACTGACCCCGGCCACTTACCCAGCCGATGACCGGCTGCTCGTGGTCGCGCCGGTGGTGCTGGACGAGACCGGCTCGACCGTCGGCGTGGTCGCGCTCTCGCGTCCGACCGCGCCGCTCGATCACCGGATAACCGTCCTCTGGCTCTCGCTGGGGGCAGTGTCGATCGCGGGCCTGCTGGCCGCGGCCTTGATCGCGACAGCGCTGGCGCGCTGGGTGAGCCGCCCGCTCAGCCTGCTGGAGGCGGCCGCGCAGCGCCTCGGCGATGGTGCGCTGGAAACGCGCTCCCCGCTCGGCGCGGGTCCCAGCGAGGTGCGCAGGCTCGCGGCCAACTTCAACACCATGGCCGGGCGCCTCGAGGCCCTGGTCGACGGTCACCAGGCCATGATGGCTGACGTGTCTCATCAGCTGCGGACGCCGCTGGCGGCACTGCGGCTGCGCCTCGACGTGCTGGCGCAAGACTGCGACGAGCTCGTCGCGGTCGAGCTGGCGGGCGCGCAGGAGGAGATCGCCCGGCTGTCCCGAATGGTCGACGGGCTGCTGGCGGTGGCGCGCGCGGAAAAGGTGGTGGCCGAGCCCGTGCCGATCCCCGTGGACGCCGTGATCAGGGACCGGACCGCCGCATGGCGGCCGGCGGCAGAGGAACGGGAAGTCGCCCTCTCCGCGGTCAACCTGAACCCCATCCGGGCCCGGCTCGGCGAGGGTCACCTGGAGCAGATCCTGGACAACCTCCTGGCCAACGCCCTCGACGCGGTACCGGCCGGCGGGAATGTCAGGGTCAGCGCCACGGCCTCGGGAACGGGCACGCAGATCGTGGTCGCAGACGACGGCCCGGGCATGAGCCCGCAGCAGCAGCGGGCCGCATTCCACCGGTTCACCAGCACCACTGCGGGCGGTACTGGGCTCGGCCTGGCGATCGTGCACCGGCTGGTGACGTCCAACGGCGGCTCCGCGGTGCTGTCGGACACCCCGGGCGGAGGCCTGACGGTGACGCTTGACCTGCCCGCATCACCCCGTGAGCGCAGCTTGCGTCGGCCGGTCGCCATCTCATCGTGACCGTCTCACCGCTCGCGGAGCCTGCCCTGTCCCGGCATCTTTACCATTTCTGAACGGTTCCTGAACCGATTCCGCGAGCGTCACCGGGCAGGCTTTAGAACGCGCCAGCAGCGGGTGACCAGCACGGGACAAGTCAGCATCGGGAGGAGCGATATGCCACTGCCAGCCGACCACGCGGCCCGTCGCCGTGACCAGAGGCTCGCACAGGCCCGCAGGCTGACGCTATGGGTGGCGGGAGGCGCTGCTGCCGCGTCGCTTGGCCTCGGTACCGCGTTCGCGCACGCCCTGCCCCGTCACCGGGCGCCCACCGCGGCCGCGCAGCCGGCCGGGACCCAGCCGGCCGGCACCCAGCCAGCCGGCAGCCAGCCGACCAGCAGCCAGCCGACCAGCAGCCAGCCGACCAGCAGCCAGCCGACCAGCGCCCCGGCTTCCCCCCTGGCGCCGCCATCACGGCCGCCCGCGACCACATCAGCGCCGCCGCAGACCACCTCCGGAGGATCATGACCGCCGGGCCGAGCCCGCTATGGTATGCCACGCGAGCCACCGGCGTGATGGCCCTCGTGCTGCTGACAGCTACGGTCGTGCTCGGAGTCGCGGGCACCGCCCGGCTCGCGACGCCGCACTGGCCGAGGATGATCACCGCGCAGCTGCACCGCAACCTGTCGCTGCTGGCGGTGGCCTTCGTGGCCGCGCACGTCGTGACCACGGTCCTCGATCCCTACGCGCCGATCGGCTGGATCTCCGCCATCGTGCCGTTCGCCTCGCCGTACCGGACGCTCTGGCTGGGCCTGGGCACGGTCGCCTTCGACATGCTGCTCGCGGTCGTGGTCACGAGCCTGCTGCGGGCCCGCCTGGGCTACCGCGCCTGGCGGGCGGTGCACTGGCTCGGCTACGCCTGCTGGCCGGTCGCGCTGTGGCACGGGCTCGGCACCGGCACGGACACCAAGCTGTCGTGGCTGCTCGCGCTCGACACGGCCCGCGTGGCGGCCGTCACCGGCGCGGTCGGCTGGCGGCTGTCCCTGGCCCGGGGACGACCGAGCCCGCTGACCTGGCTGCTGGCCTGCGCCGCAGTCCCGGCGGCCACGGCCGTGTTCGCGACCGTCGGGCCGCTGCAGCCTGGGTGGGCGGGCCGAGCGGGTACCCCGGCCGCGCAGCTGGCGGGCCGGGCGGTCCCCGCCGCCGCAGCGGCGCCCGCCGCCCCGGCCGACGGCAGCTTCAAAGGGAGGGCGGCCCGCACCCGGGACGGGGCTTCCGGTGACGTCACCATCACCGTCACCGCGCAGACGAGCGCTCCCGCGCCGCAGAGCCTGGTCATCACGCTGCGGGGAGCGCCGGACGGGGCCGGAATCACGCTGTCCGACGGCACCGTGAGCGTGGGTCCGGTCGGGACGGCACCAGGGTACTCCGGCCCGGTTGTCCAGCTCGACGGGCATCGCCTGGTGGCAGACCTGCGCGGGCTCAGCGGGTCTGAGACCCGGGCCAGCATCACGCTCTTCGTCCGGGGAGCCGTGGCCACCGGAAAGCTGACCATCGGACACGGAGGCGGCGAATGACCACTCCCGCGCGGCTCACCGCGGGGTGGCGGCAGAGCGGGCGTTCGGCCACTCTGGACGAGCACCAGGACTGTTACGGACCATTCCCGCGCCGAGCCCGGCCGGGTGCCCTGGCCCAGGCCGTCGCGGAAGCCGGCCTTACCGGCCGCGGCGGGGCGGGCTTCCCGACCGGGACCAAGCTGCGTGCTGTCGCCGGGCGCCGCGGCCCCGCCGTCGTGGTAGCCAACGGCATGGAGGGCGAGCCGGCCAGCGAGAAAGATCAGGCCCTGCTGTCCCGCGCGCCCCATCTGGTGCTCGACGGTGCCGCGCTGGCGGCCCAAGACGTCGGCGCCGACGTTGTCCACGTGTGCCTGCCGCGAACCAGGCCCCGGCTGGTCGACCTGGTGCGGGAGGCAGTCGCCGACCGGGATCGGTCCGGAGCCGGCGGCGTGCCGATAGAGGTACACGAGCTGCCGCACCACTACGTCTCCAGCGAGGAGACCTCGCTGATCCGGTGGCTGAACGGAGGGGAAGCCCGGCCGCTCGGCGGTCGGGAGCGGCCGTTCGAGCACGGCGTGCGGCGGCGGCCGACGCTCGTCGACAACGTCGAGACCCTGGCCCACATCGCGCTCATCGCCCGGTTTGGCCCCGCCTGGTTCCGGCGGGCCGGGCTGCCCGACGCCCCGGGCACGATGCTGGCCACAGTTTCCGGTGCCGTCGGCCACCCCGGTGTCTACGAGATCGAGGTCGGCACGCCGATCGCCGACGTGCTGGCCTGGAGCCGCATCCGGGACGGAGTGGACGCGGTGCTGGTCGGCGGCTATTTCGGCACCTGGCACGAGCTGCGGGCCGTCGCCGGACTGCCCATGTCGAAAGAGCAGCTGGGGCGAGTCGGGGCGTCTCCTGGCGCTGGCGTGCTCGTCGCCCTCCCCGAGGCCGTGTGCGGCCTGAGCGAGACGGCGCGGGTGCTTCGCTACCTGGCTGACCAGAGCGCCGGGCAGTGTGGCCCGTGCGCCTTCGGCCTGCCCGCGATCGCCGAGGACTTCGCGCAGCTAGCCCTCGGCAGGCCGAGCGGGGCGGTGCTGGACCGGCTGGATCGCAGGTTCGGCGTACTTCCCGGGCGCGGCGCCTGCCGCCATCCCGATGGCGCGGTCCGGCTGGCCGCCTCGGCGCTGGCCGCGTTCGCGCCCGACGTTCAGGCCCATGCGCGCCACCGGCCGTGTGCCGCGGCGCGGCGCGGCGCGGCCGCGGGAGGAGTGCTGCCGATTCCGCGCCCACGGGCGGAAGGAGAGTGGAATTGATCAGCAGGCTGCACCTTGACCCGGCGGCGTGCACCGGGCACGGGCTCTGCGCGGAACTGCTGCCCGAGCTCGTCGAGCTCGACGAGTGGGGGTTCCCCATCCTCCGGGCCGACGCCGTCGGCCCGGACCTGCTCCCGCACGCCAGGCGCGCGGTCACTGCCTGCCCGACGCTGGCCCTGCGCCTGCTCAAGACCCGCGCGACCCGGAAGCCGAGCCACCGTTGACCCTGACGACGAACGCCCGCCACCGCCGTCGCGCCGATACCACCGGCGGCGCGGCCGGGAACGAGCGGCTCACCGCGATGACCGGGGCCGTGCTGCTGGTCCTGTTCGCTGCGGAGGGCGTGACGATCCTGCGCGTCCACCAGCTCCTGACGGTGCACTTCTTCGTCGGAATGCTGCTGATCGGCCCGGTGGCGCTGAAGGCCGCCTCGACGGGATACCGGTTTGTCCGCTACTACTCCGGTACCTGGCCGTACGTGCGGAAGGGCCCACCCGCCTCGCTGATGCGTCTGCTCGGGCCGCTGCTGATAGCTACCTCGCTCGCCGTGCTGGGCACCGGCGTCGCGCTCGCCGTCGTCGGCCCGGGCGACCGCCAGTGGCTCTTCCTGCACAAGGCCTCGTTTGTACTCTGGTTCGGTGTGATGACGATTCACGTCCTGGTCTACGCCCCGCGGCTGCCCCGGCTGCTGCTCAGCGGCCAGGCGACCGGACGCACGATCGCCGTGCTGGGCGGCCGGGGCACCCGCTGGCTGCTGCTGGCGGCCTCGCTGGCCTGCGGCCTGGTCCTCGCGGCGGCGACCCTGCATCTCACGACCCGGTGGGGAGCAACCGGGTAACGGCCCGGCGACAAGATGCCGTCGGCGTGGATCGGACTGGTGCTCGCGTTCATGTCGGCGCTCGTCACCAACACGGCCTACTCGTTCGAACACGACGCCGCGGCGGCGCTGCCGCCGCTCTCGCCGCGACGCCCGTTCCGGTCGGCGGAATTCCTGTTCCGCGACCGGCGCTGGCTCAAAGCGTTCGCGACCGAAAGCGCAGGCTGGCTCCTGTATGTGGCCGCTCTGCGGCTCGCGCCGCTCGCGCTCGTGCAGTCGGTGACAGCGTCCGGGGTCGCCGTCCTCGCCTTCGTGACAGCGCGCGGGCATCCGTCCCGGCTTGCGCGGCACGAGCGGTTCGCCGTAGTTCTCGCGCTGGCAGGGCTGCTGCTGCTTTCCCTTTCGCTAGTAGGGACAGAGGCCTCCGACCGACACCCGCCGGTCGCCGGCATCGTCATCTGGCTCGGGGTGTGCGGTGCTGGCGCGGTGCTGCTCATCGTCATACCGACACATTTCGCCCGCGCCGCATCGCTCGGTCTGGCCACTGGCCTGCTGTTCGCCGACGGCGACATGTCCGCGAAGCTCATCGGCTACGGCGGGCTCTGGCTGGTGGCGCTGGTCACGCTCATCGTCGGCTACGGCACGGGCACCAGTGTCCTGCAGTCTGCGTACCAGCGGGGCGACGCCCTGACGGCCGCCGGCACGGCGACGGTGGTGACGAACGCGGTCCCGATCGCGGCCGGGTTCGTGCTCTTCGGCGAGACGCTGCCGCAGGGGATGCGGGCCGTCGCGCAGGTCGCAGCCTTCGCCTGCCTCGTGGCTGGCGCCGTCGCGCTCGGCCGCCAGGATGCGCCGCCCGCCACCGAGCCGGTTCCGGGTGCTGATCCCACCGGCTGAGGAACGCGGACTGGGTCACCTGGCGGCGCAGTATTACGATCAGCACGACCCGCCCCCGCCCCAGTTGAGCCGGAGTCGCCCGTGCGCCCGCATCGCCTCCTGACCGTCAGCTCCGTCGCCGTCGCGATCGTGGCGGCAGCCTTAATCTTCCCCGCGCCGTCAGCCACCGCGGCAGCAGGGGCGCGCCCCGCTACCGTAGTGCGGCTGGCGACGCTCAATGCCGACGCGCCGAGCGGCGTGCAGGCCAGAGGCGCCGACCTGGTGGACGCGGCGACCGGTGCCCGGCTCTGGAGCCGCGGCCTGAACATCGAGCGGCCGATAGCCAGCATCACGAAGGTCATGACCGCGCTCGTGGTAATCCGCGCCGGCGATCTGAACCAGGCGATCAGGATCACGCCGGGCGTCGTCAGCTACGTGCAACAGCACGAGGGAAGCAGCGCGGGCCTGCGCGCCGGGGACATTCTCACCGCACGCCAGCTGCTCGAGGGCCTGCTCCTGCCATCCGGCTGCGACGCCGCCCTGGCCCTGGCTGGTGCCTACGGTCCCGGCTGGCGCGCCTTCGTCAGGAGGATGAACGCCGTGGCCCGCGCCCTGGGCATGCGCAGCACTCACTTCGCCAACTTCGACGGACTGCCCTGGCCCACCGAGTACACCACCTACTCCACGCCCAGGGACCTGATCACCCTGGGCCGGGCGGCCATGAGGCTGGCCACCTTCCGCGCCATCGTCGGCCAGCGCACGCACTACGTCGCGGCGACCTCACAGCACCAGGCCTATTTCTGGAGGAACACGAACCAGCTGCTGGGCTCGTATCCCGGTGCCTTCGGAATCAAGACCGGATCCACCCGCGGGGCTGGGTACAGCCTGCTGTTCGAGGCGCGGCGGCCCGGCCGCACCCTGATCGGCGTCGTGCTGGACAGCAGCGGCACGAACCCCGTGGCCGCCTTCGCGGACGCGGCTCGCATGCTGAACTGGGCCTTCGCCCGGCTCGGGTAGTCCGCCGGGACTGCGTCAATGTTGTCGTCCGGCCGAGGGGACGCTGGGCCGATTTTGAGGTCAACTTCGATTACCATGTTCGTCGTGGACGTGGAGGCGCGCATCTTCGACTTCGACAACCACTACTACGAGTCAGAGGACGCCCTGACTCGGCACCAGGACAAGGCGCTCGGCAACCGCGGCGTGCGGTGGGCGGACATCGGCGGCCGGCGGCGCCTGCTCGTCGGTGGGAAGATCAACTCCTACATCGCCAACCCTACGTTCGACCCCGTCGCCCGTCCTGGCTCGCTGTACGACTGGTATCGGGGCAACCCGCGCCGCCAGAAGATCACCGAGGCGTTCGGCGAGCTGGAACCGATCCGCCCCGAATACCGCGATCGCGCCGCTCGCCTGCGCGTGATGGATAAGCAGGGTGTGGCGGGGTTGCTGCTGTTCCCGACCCTCGGCGTCGGCATCGAGGAAGCGCTTCGCGACGACCCCGACGCGTGCGCCAAGGTCTTCCACGGGTTCAACCAGTGGCTCGACGAGGACTGGGGCTACCAGTACGAGGGACGGATGTTCGCCGCGGCGTACATCCCGTTCCTCGACCCGCAAGCGGCGGTTGCCGAGCTTCGTGACGTGCTCGGCCGGGGCGCCATCGTCGTCAACGTCCGCAACGCGCCCGTTCCCGTGCCGGGCGGGTACCGATCCCCGTTCGATCCTGCGTACGACGGGTTCTGGGAGCTCGCCGAGGAGGCCGGCGTCGTCGTCGCCACGCACGCCGGGGTGGACGGCTACGACGCCATCGTGCAGATGTGGGAGCCCGGCAGGAGCGAGAGCTCGCTGTTCCGCTCGCCCCTGCGCGGTGTGCTCACTAAGGGGCGCGCTGTTGCCGACTTCTACGGCGCCGCGGTCTGCCACCTGCTCTTCGAGCGATTCCCTGGGCTGCGGCTCGCCAGTGTGGAGAACGGTGCGAGCTGGATACCCGACCTGCTGCACCGGCTCGACGACGCCGCCAGCCGCAATCCGGGCTACTTCCGCGACCATCCCCGGGATGTCTTCAGGGAGCACGTGTGGGTGACGCCGTTCTGGGAGGACGACGTCGGCGCGCTGGTCGGCGAGGTGGGGGTCGACCGCCTCCTGCTCGGATCGGACTGGCCCCACGCCGAGGGGACCGTCGCCCCCGCCGACTTCGTCACGGAGTCGCTGGCCCATCTCCCTGACGACGACGTGCGGCGGATCGCCCGCGGCAACGCCCTCGAGTTGCTCGGCATCGACGTCGCCTGATGGACGCCGCACCGGGACTCGACGCATGAGACTGCGCAGGCACGACCCCCTCGAGTTCGACGTCATCGCCGACGGGCTCGGCTTCCCCGAGGGCCCGGTCATCGCCGGCGACGGCGCCGTGCTCGCGGTCGACATCGACCGCGGGACGGTGGTGCGGGCGGCCGGCGGCCGCCTCGACGTTGTGGCCACGCCCGGGGGCGGACCCAACGGCATGGCGATCGGCCCCGACGGCCTGGCCTATATCGCCAACAACGGCGGCTTCCTGTGGACCGAGGTCCATGGCATCCGGATCCCGATCGACCACGCCACCCACACGAACGAGCCCCCGGGATTCAAGGGCGGGTGGATCGAGCAGGTCGACCTCCGTTCGGGAGCTGTTACACCGCTGTACGACCACGCGGGCGGCCGGCGGCTGCGCGGCCCCAACGACCTGGTGTTCGACGAGATTGGCGGCCTCTGGTTCACCGACCACGGGAAGGGCCGCCTCGAGAGCGTCGACCGGGGCGGGCTGTATTACATCCCGCCCGGCCCCCCCGGCCCGCCGGGCGGACCGGTGCGGGAGGTCGCGTTCCCGCTCCTCGGCCCGAACGGCGTGGGGCTCTCCCCAGACGGGCGCCGCGTATACGTCGCCGAGACCTTCACCGGCCGGCTCTGGGCCTGGGACCTCGAGGCCCCCGGCCAGGTGCGCGCTGCGACCGGGTCGATCGCCGTGCGCCACGGCGGTACGTGCGTGGCCGCGACGCCGTTCTCCTTCGACTCGCTCGCCGTCGAGGAAGACGGCCGCATCGCCATCGGGGCGATCGGCGACGGCATCGTCGTCGTCACGCCCGACGGCGAAGAGGTCGACGTCCACCCGATCCCGGGCGACGTCACCACGAACATCGCGTTCGGCGGAAACGACCGGCGGCGGGCCGTCATCACCCTCTCCCGCTCCGGTCGGCTGATCGAGACAACATGGCCGAGACCTGGGCTCGCCCTCCACCAGTGAGCGAGCCGGAGGGGCGCGGCGCCGCCTGGACTGAGGAGCGAGGGACGAGCGACGAGGGAAGGCGGTGCCTTAAGGCACCCCGGAGGCGAGCGGGAGACACCGCATGACTGCCGAGACACGTGAGGCCTTCCGCGCCCGGGTGCGGGCATGGCTCGATGCCAACGCCCCGCGCAAGGGCGATCCCGGCGACTTCTCCGCCGCCCACCTGGTCAGCGCGAGCACGCCCGAGGACTACCGCCGTCGGGAGCACGAGGCACTCGCCGTCACCATGGGGTGGCAGCGACGGCTGTTCGACGCCGGCTTCGCCGGTCGTTCGTGGCCACGCCAGTACGGCGGAGCGGGCGCACCCGCTTGGCAAGACGAGGTCGTTGCCGACGAGCAGTCGCGCTACGGCGTGTCCACGAAGATGATCTCCGTCGCCCTCGAGATGGTGCCGCCGGTGCTCTTCGAGCACGGCACCCACCAGCAGCGGGCGGAGCACCTCCCGAGGATCCTCCGCGGCGACGAGAGCTGGTGTCAGCTGCTGTCCGAGCCAGGGGCCGGATCCGACCTCGCCAGCGTGAGCACCCGGGCGACCGCCGTGACAGGCGGGTGGTCGGTCGCCGGCCAGAAGGTGTGGACGTCGGGCGCCGGCACCGCCGACTTCGCCCTGCTGCTGGCGCGGAGCGAGCCGGCGCCCGGGCGGGCGGGACTGTCCTGCTTCGCCGCCGACATGCGCGCGCCCGGCTTCGAAGTCCGCCCGCTGCGGCAGATGTCGGGCGGCTACCACTTCAACGAGGTCTTCCTCGATGACGTGTTCGTGCCCTCCGGCGCGCTCATCGGGAGGCTCGGCGGCGGCTGGGGGGTGCTGCGGACCATGCTGACCAGCGAGCGCGCCGCGATCGGCGGCGGGACGAGCGGGCGCTCGGCGGTGCAGCTCATCGCCCTGGCCAGGCACCTCGGCCGCACCGACGACCCGGCCGCCCGGCAGCTCCTGTCCTCGGCGTACGTCCGCGAGCACGTGCTCGACCTGCTACAGGCGCGCGTCATCGGCGGCTCCGACGTCCCGGCCGGCGGCTCCCTCACCAAGCTGCTGTACTCCGAGCACGCCCGCCGCACCGCCGACGACGCCATGCGGCTACTCGGTGCCGTCGGCCTGACCAGCGGGCACCCCGACGCGGCCCCGTGGGTGGAGCGCCTGCTGTTCGCGCCCGGCCTGCGGCTGGGCGGCGGTACTGACGAGATCCAGCGCAACACGATCGCCGAGCGCGGCCTCGGTCTCCCCCGCGAGGTGACCCGCGACACCCAGCCAGCCCAGCGAGGCCCCTCCGTTCGGAGAAAAGCATGACCACCGTGGCCGACATCCTGCGCGGGCGCGCTAGCAGCGACGCGACGGCGTTCCTCTTCGGGGACGAGGCCTGGACGTACCGCGAGCTGGCGGCGGAGGCGAGCCGCCGTGCCGCCCTCTTCGACGAGTTGCGGGACGACGGCCGGCCGCCGCACATCGGGGTGCTCCTCGAGAACGTCCCGGACTACCTGTTCTGGCTCGCCGCGGCGGCGCTTGGTGGCGGCGTGATCGTCGGCATCAACGCCACGTACCGGGGCGAGCAGCTCGGCCAGCTCGTCCGGCACACCGACTGCCAGCTGCTCGTGACCGCGAGCGAGCTCGCCCCGCTCCTCGACGGCCTGGACACCGGCGTAAGCGCCAACCGGACGCTGGTAACGGACGCGCCCGAGTACCGCGCTCGTCTCGCCGCCCACCCGGCGACGGTGCCGGACCGCGCGATCGACGAGGATGACCTGCTCCTGCTCATCTTCACGTCCGGCTCGACCGGGCTGCCCAAGGCGGTCCGCTGCACTCAGGGCCGCCTGGCCCGCACCGGGACCCACGTGGCCAGCGTCGCCGAGCTGAGCCAGAGCGACGCGGTGTACGCGCCGCTGCCGTTCTTCCACTCGAGCTCGCTTTTCACCGGGTGGGCATCGGCGATCACCGCGGGCATCCCGATCGCAACCCGGGCCAGGTTCTCGGCGTCGCAGACGATGCCCGACATCCGCCGCTTCGGCGCCACGATGCTCACGTACACCGGAAAGGTCCTCAACTACATCCTGGCCACTCCCGAGCGAGCCGACGACGCCGACAATCCTCTCCGCCTCGCCATCGGCAACGAAGCGTCGGCCCGGGACATCCGCGAGTTCGCCCGGCGCTTCGGCTGCATAGTGCGGGACAGCTACGGCTCGACCGAGGGGATCATCATCATCCGCCGCGATCCCTCGATGCCCGAAGGCGCCCTCGGCTCGGCCAGCCCCTCGGTGAAGGGTCCTCGACCCCGAGACAGGCCAGGAGTGCCCGCCAGTTACCCTCGGCTCCGACCGAGGCCCGACGAGTCTCGAGGAGGCGATTGGCGAGATCGTCGAGACCCAGCCCACAAGCGGATTCGAGGGTTATTACCGCAATGAGGAGGCGACCCGCTCCCGCTTCCGTGATGGCTGCTACTGGTCCGGCGATCTCGCCTACCGCGACAACGACGGCTGGCTGTACTTCGCCGGCCGGTCCAACGAGTGGTTGCGGGTCGACGGTGAGAATTTCGCCGCCGCTCCCGTGGAGGCCATCATCGGGCGTCATCCGGACGTACGTTCGGTCGCTGTCTACGCCGTCCCCGACGATCCCGTAGGTGACCGGGTGATGGTGGCGCTCGAGCTCCGGGCCGGTGCTGCGTTTGACCCGGCAGCGTTCGATGCCTTCCTCGCCGAGCAACCCGATCTCGGGCCGAAGTGGCTGCCGTCGTTCGTCCGGGTGACCGACGAGCTGCCGAAGCTGGCGAGCATGAAGGTCGACAAGCAGCGACTGAGGCGAGAGGCATGGCATCCCCAGCCGGCGTTCTGGCGACCGGGCAGAGGAGAGCAGCTCCGGCCCCTCGACGATGCCGACCGCGCCCGGCTCGCGCCGCTGCTTGGCGGCCGCGCGAGCCCCAGGGGAAGCTACTGAAGCGCAGCCTGCGCGACACGACCGGGCCAGCCATGCCTGCCGTACTGCCGGCGGTGGTGACGGTCGGTCATCTGCTTTCCGGTCCTGCCAGTCGGCCGACGACACCGATGCGCTGGTTCGGGCAGGCAACGGTGTCAGCGCACTGGAAACCGGCCCAGGGCGTACCGTCCGGGCCGATGGCGACGCTGAGATAGAAGAACCGATCCTGGAAGGTGTTGGGGCTGGCGGGGGTGGCCAAGGGCAGCGAAGGCGGGTTCACTGCGGCGCTCCAGAACAGGGGTTTTCCGTCCAAGACGTTGTGGCTCGCGGTGATGAAGCCGTCGAAGTTCGTGCCGTCGGTGGTGCCCAGGTAAGCCAGGGCCACCTGGCCACGGCCGGCCGCGGTCACCGCGACACGGAACCCTGGGCGTCCGCCGGACTTCATTGGCGTTTCGGTCGTCTGCCTCGGGACCGCTATGCGTGACCGGTGAAATTGCTGAGCGGGACCCGGGCGACCCAGGAGTTCAGTTCCCCGGACGGGGGCAGGCTTGAAGGTGAGTCCACCGGGTTACCTGACGTCGGTCGCCAGTCACCCCACGCCCCGAATACGTATTGAGTCGTCACCGCTACCCAGGAAACGTCATCCTCTGCGAACTGATTGGGGTCGGGTGGGGGTGATGGCGCCGAGTTGAGCTGGACCGGATCAGTGAATGTTGTCCCGTTATTGCGGGAGATGGACACGAACACGTTCTGTGTCCCGGGCACCAGACCTGACGCCCGATTGTACGGAGGGTATGCATTCCGCCACAGAACCGCCAGGACCCCGGTGGGGCCATTACGACCTTGCTGAACCGACGTGTAGGCAATCCAGGGGCGGTTGGTGATGTGCGCCACCGGTTCATCGCCGAAAGTTGCCGGCTGTGACCAGGTGAATCCCGAGTCGCCGGTCGTCACCACCCGCCCCTCCTGCGGGACCACTCGGGTTGGGGGAAGTCCTGCCAGTCCGCCCGACACCAGATCCCCGGGCAGCACCAGCACGGCGAATCGGCCCGAGTGGTAAGAGTCGGCGGCTACGAAACACATTGGACCCGGCCGGCAGATTGTCGAAGGGCACATGCCGGCTCCAGTGGGCTCCCGCATCAGTGCTGGTCTCGAACACCGCGCAAGGGCAGGTATGGCCCGGGGCGGCACTGGCGATGTACGCCGCGGCCAGGACACCCTTAGCGGCCGCGATATTGCCTCCACCAGACTCGGGATAGGCACCGCAGGTCACGTCATGGTTGGCGTCAGGCGGGGTCACCTCGTCACAGTCCAGCGCCTCGATGCGCCCCCAAGTAGCCGCGTGGTCATGGGAGACGACGACGTAACGTTCCGGATGCGCCGTGGTCGACACGTACACATCACCGGTTGAGTGGTCAACCACCATCCACGGCCGGTCAAACGGGTTAACACCGATCCCTCCCAGGGAAGGGCTCATTCCCCGTTCGATCATGCCTTGCAGTTCCAGGTCGCTCAAGACACTGCTGTTCGGGCCAAACGTCCTGCCGCCATCGGTGGACCGGGATACCAGGATGGCGCCCTGGGGCACACTCAGGAAGGGGAAAGTGCTCGTGGGCACAGCGTGCGCCGCTACGCCTCCCGCATAGATGGACCCGTCCGGCCCACTCGCTTCGATCGGGTCCCCCGCCCCGCCAGTGGCCAGGGTAAACCCGGTAGCGCCGGGGAAGCCATGAACGATCAAGAACTGGTTCGGCCCTTCCGTAAAGCTCAGCCCGCCGGAGATCCGATCACCCAACGCCTTATCCGGCGTCCAGGTCTGGCCACCGTCAGCGCTCACCTGGAGACCGCCATCTACGGACGCCAACACATTCCCAGGGTTGGTGAAAGTGTTCCCTACCACCGTGTGGCCGACCACCAGGTCCTAGGGATTCAGCGGATCGATGGCAAGCTCGGGCTCCCCGCCTCTGACCGGCTCGTTCATCACGTCGACTTCCAAAGCACTGGACGGCTCGGTCGCGCTCCCATGCCCGGGCGGTGACGCCCCAACGGCGGACCCAGGAGCCATAACGAAGATTGGCGCGGCAAGCCCCACGGAAGCCAGAAGCATCAACCACCGCGCCCGACCACGACGAATACGCATGACCGTCGTCCTCCCTGCGCCACGCTCCGTTACTGACATCGACATCAATCCTCTTCGGCGGCAGTCTAGCCCAAGGCATACGCCCAGAGGTAGTGCCCTTGCCGCTGCCGACTACGGAGATGCGCCCTAGCCAGGGGTCGCTCCGCCACGTGTTGATATCGACGTCAAGAAAAGCCCGATGAGCACTCCGTCTTCTAGGTCTTCTAGCCAGCTTGGTCAACGGCCCGGCGAACTCCGTCACCGTGGGACCCCATTCGTCAGCGATCTTCTGCAGGGCCTGCATGGCCTGCAGGCCCTATCCGCACACCTCTAGCGGCCGCCCCCCGCGATGCAGCTTACATTATCTGACATCAGTATCAACTCTAGCCAGCCGAACGCCGCGATGTCACCGGGGAAGTTAACATTATCTAAGGTCGTTATCAATTCTTGTCGCTCGAGCGTTTGCCCGCCAGCGCGGCTGCCTGAGCTCCCGCGAGCGATAGAATCCTGCACACAGCCCTGGGGCTTATCCGCATCACCAGCACCGCGGTGACCTGCTGAGGAGAACAGAGGCACTTGCCGAAGACTCGAACCAGCGCAGCGAGCGCTCGGACGATCACCCCCCTGCAGTCGCCCCGCACCGACAAGGGGGCCCGGACCCGTGCCCGCCTGGTCAAGGCGGCCAAGGAGATCTTCGAGCGCGACGGTTTTCTCGACGCCCGCATCTTCGACATCACCAAGCGAGCGAAGGTCTCGTACGGAGCCTTCTACCACTACTTCGAGTCCAAGGAGCAGATCTTTCGGGAGGTGGCCGCGGCGCAGGAAGACCGGCTTACCGCTCCTCCCGAGCAGCCGCCCGCGAGTGACGAAGAGCCCTCGATGTACGAGCGGATCCGGCGGGCCAACCGCCGGTACCTCGAGCGCTACCGCAGCGAAGCGAAGATCATGGGCGTCATCGAGCAGGTCTCGCGCTACGACCCGTACGTCAACGCCGCCCGCATGGCCAGCCAGAAGCATTTCGCGGCGCGCTCGGAGCAAGCCATCCGACGGTTGCAGAAAGAGGGCCAGGCGGACCCCCGGCTCAACCCCGCAATCGTGTCTGACGCGCTGGGCGCCATGGTCGGCCGCTTCGCCGAGCTGTGGCTGACACAGGGCTACCGCTCCTACGACTTCGACGAGGCCGTCGAGCAGCTGACCATCATCTGGGCCAAAGCCCTTGAACCAGCGCCGGAGACGCGGTCGGAATTAAGGCGGCGGGACAGGAAGACGACCGGCTACAGCGCTTGACGCGTCCCGGCTGGCGCCCAACGGCGATCCTCTGCAGCCATTCGAGACCTCCGATCTCTCGATGCGCGGTAACGCTCACCGGATCTGATGGTCGCAGACCAAGTAACCGTCGAACGCGGCTCAGCCGAGTACGACTACCGAACGGCACGCTGATGCCACACCCGCCGCGCGCGACTCGTCGATCCGTTCCGACGAAAGGCCGAGCTCGCACGGCGACCGCGGCGCTAAGTTCTCATTCTCAAGAACCTAAGACAAAGGGCGTTTCATGCATGGGTTGAAGGACAAGGTCGTTCTGGTCGCTGGCGCCGCCACCGGGCTAGGCGCGGCCTCGGCGCAGCGGCTGGCACGGGAGGGCGCCAGGGTCGTGGTCGGTGACCTGAACCTGACGGGGGCCGAGCAGACTGCCACAGCCATCGCCAGCGCTGGCGGCCAGGCAGTCGCGGCGCAGTTCGACATCGCAGACGACGCCTCGGTCCACGACCTGGTAGCCCTCACCGTGACCACCTATGGCGGCCTGGATGGCGTGCACATCAACGCCGGCGCCATGCACCTGGTCGGCAAGGACACCAACGTCGTTGACATCGACCTCGACGTCTGGGACGGCACCGTCGCGGTCAACCTGCGCGGCCACATGCTGGTCACCCGGCACACCGTCCCGAAGCTCATTCAGCGTGGCGGCGGCGCGATCGTCTACACCTCCTCCATCGCCTCCTTCACCGGTGAGCCCGAACGCCCCGCGTATGCCGCGACCAAGGCAGGTATCAACGCCCTGGCCCGGCACGTCGCGTCCCGATGGGGCAAAGAAGGCCTGCGCGCCAACGCCATCACCCCCGGCCTCGTCCTCACCCCCCAGATCCAGGAGGGCGCACCGCCGCAGATGCTGCAGGCCATGCTCTCCCGGACCCGCAGCACCCGCCTGGGCCACGCAGACGACATCTCCAGCATGGTCGCCTTCCTGCTGTCCGACGAGGGATCGTGGATCAACGGACAAGTTGTCAACGTCGACGGCGGAACCGTCCTGCGCTGACTTGCCCGCGTGTTAGTTGCCAGGGACGCGCCCGTGACGTTCCCGGAGGACTCGGCGCAGTACCTTGCCTGAAGGCAGGCGCGGGATCTCGTCCACGAACTCCACCCGGCGCGGCCTCTTGTAGGAGGCTAGCCGACCATCCACCAGCGCGATTAGGTCTGCTGCGGCGACCGGCTCGCGCGGGAGGACGGCAGCGACGATCGTCTCCCCGTCCGCCGAGTCGGGCACTCCGAACACCGCGCAGTCGGCGACGGCCGGATGGCCGTGCAGGACGGCCTCCACCTCAGCGGGCGCGACCTGGAACCCCCGGACCTTGATCATTTCCTTGAGTCGGTCGGTGATTCGCAGCCAGCCGTCCGCGTCGACCCAGCCGACGTCACCGGTCCGGTACCAGCCGTCCTCGATGGCCGCCGCAGTCGCCTCCTCGGGCAGGTAGCCGGCCATCAGCGACTCCGAACGCGCCTGGATCTCCCCGCGATCGCCGGGACCGGCCGGCGTGCCGGTCTCCAGCGAGACCACTCGCAGGTCCACACCGGGTACGGCGCGTCCCACGCTGTCCAGGCGCGCCCCGTCGACCGGGCTGCAGGCGATGACAGGCAGCTCGCTGGCCCCGTAGGCGGGCACCCAGCCCACCCCCGTCCGCCGGGTGACCGTCTCGGCCACGCTCGGCGTCACCGGCGTCGCGCCCCACATGATGTAGCGCAGTGACGACAGGTCGTATGACTCGAGGCTGGGATGGGAGGCGATCGCCAGCGCGATCGGCGCAACCGCCATCTCCACGGTGATTCGATCCGACTCAATGTGGTGCAGTAGCTGGTCCAGATCGAACTTGCGGTGCAGACGCAGGCGGACGCCCGTCTCCAGGGCCGTGACGATGTTGAGCAGGCCGAGGATATGCGAGGGTGGTGTAGCGATCTGGATTCGGTCGTCGGCTGTCAGTCTCAGAGCGCCTCGCCAATGCCGGACGGCCGCGTTCAAGGATGCATGGGTGTGCCGGACCGCCTTCGGCAACCCGGTCGTGCCCGAGCTGAACACCAGCACGGCGTCCGCCTGTGGATCGGGCTGCGGGAACGGGCCCTGCCCGGGCGTGATCGGATCGTCCAGGTGCCGCATCGCCATCAGTCCGGCCAGCACCTGGTGGTCGCCCACCGCATCCGCCGGTTTCGTGATGGACAGAGCATGCTCGACGTCGCCATGTTTCCACGCTGGGCTCAGCAGCACCGCCGCCGCGCCCAGCCGCCAGATCGCCAGGACTGCGACTATGAATTCGGGGCGGTTCGACGACATAAGCGCCACCCGTTCCCCGGCCCGCACGCCGCGCTGCGCCAGGTCCGCCGCCAACCCGCCGGCGAGCGCCTCCAGCCTCTCGAGGCTGTACTCCCGCTCCTCAAAGACGAGCGCGGTTCGCTCGCTCACAGTCCACCTCCCAGGACGGCCTGTGGGTCAGCTCGGCCGAGGTACTGCAGAGTGCACCGTCGGCCGCGATCAGCGCCGTGCTCGGGGATGGTCTTACCGTTCATGCTGAAATCAACCTGGTCTTGGCGCCGACCACGATCTGAGCCCTGTCATCTTTGAGGTCCACTGCTCCTATGCCCTGACTCTGAGGTCAACCCGTCAGAAGACGCAGCATCCCAATCGCTTGGGACTGCCTAGAGGCGATCTCGGTGCCGGTGGCGCCAGTCCTCCCCCGTAGTAGTGAGTGTCGAAGTCGAAGATCCACCGGCCCAACTTCACCTGAATATCAGACC
>WNFM01054960.1_pt3 | contig 20334 bp, 21 predicted proteins | sample 5400271 | NCBI WGS metagenome assembly WNFM01 (sample SAMN13153352, study PRJNA577476) | soil metagenome | isolation source: 60 cm saprolite on Douglas fir-dominated hillslope | place: USA:California | collected 2013-09-17
CGCCAGGCGGGCGCCGCCGCGCGCGAGATGCTGATCGCCGCCGCGGCGCAAAGATGGAAGGTTCCCGGGTCCGAATGCGACGCCGAGAACGGCGTGATCACGCATACGCCGTCGCAGAGGAAGCTGCGCTTCGGCCAGGTGGCTCAAGCGGCCTCCAAGCTCGAGCCGCCCAAGGATGTGAAGCTGAAGGATCCCAAGGAGTGGAATCTCATCGGCAAGCCGGCGCGCCGGCTCGACATCCCCGACAAGGTCGAAGGCAAGCCTCTCTTCGGAATCGACGTGCAGCTGCCTGGCATGGCTTACGCCGCGATCGCGCAGTGCCCGGTGTTTCGCGGCAAGCTCGTGACCGTCGCCGACGAAAGGATCAAGGGCCTGCGGGGCCTCATCAAGGTCGTGAAGCTGGAGGACGCGGTCGCCGTGGTCGCCGACAACTGGTGGCGCGCGAACCGAATGCTCAAGCTCCTGGCGATCGAATGGGACGCGGGCCCGAACGGCGGGGCGTCGACGGAGAGCATCCGCGAATTCGTGCGCTTCGGCCTGGAGGATTCCAGTATCCCGGTCGCGCGCAACGACGGCGACGTCGAGGCGGCTTTCTCCTCCGCGGCCAAGGTGGTCGAGTCGGAGTACTACGCGCCTTTTCTCAACCATGCTCCGATGGAACCCATGAACTGCACGGCGCTCGTGAAAGGCGACCGCGTCGACGTGTGGGCGCCGACGCAGAACGCGGAAAGCACGCACGCGGCTGCGGCGGCGGTCGCGGGCGTTCCGCTCGAGAACGTGGACGTGCACCTGACGCACCTCGGCGGGGGCTTCGGGCGGCGCGGCTTCCAGGACTACACCCGCCAGGCGGTGGCGATCGCGAAGGCGATGGAAGGCAGGCCGGTGAAGCTCCTGTGGTCGCGCGAAGAGGACATGCAGCACGACTACTACCGCCCGATGACTCTGATGCGCTTCAAGGCGGCGCTCGACTCCGGTGGCAAGCTCACCGCCTGGCGCGTCCGCGACGCCAGCCATTCCATCATGGCGGGCGTGCGGCCGGAGGAGATCAAAGAAGGCGTGGACCGGCACGCGCTCGGCGGCATCGTCGATATGCCCTATGAGGTGCCGAACCTCAAGATCGAGTTCGCGATGAGGAACAGCCACGTGCCGGTGGGCTTCATGCGCACCGTGTTCCACTCGCAAAACCCCTTCATGCGCGAGTGTTTCGTCGACGAGCTGGCGCACGCCGCAGGCAAGGACCCCTATGAGTTTCGCCGCTCCATGCTGCAGAAAAGGCCCAAGGATCTCGGCGTGCTCGACGCCGCGGCCAGGGCCTCGGGCTGGGGCTCGCCCCTTCCTTCCGGCGTGCACCGCGGCATCGCGGTCCAGGATTCCCACGGCAGCTACGCGGCCGCGGTGTTCGAGGTCTCGGTGAGCGCCGCGGGCGAGCTCGACATCCGGCGCGTGGTGGTCGCGGTGGATCCGGGCAACGTGGTGAATCCGGATTCGGCGGAGGCGCAGGTGCAAAGCTGCGTCGCCTACGGGCTCACCTCGGTGCTCTGGGGCGAAATCACGTTGAAAGAGGGCCGCGTCGAGCAGTCCAACTTCCACGACTACCGCATCATGCGCATGGCCGAGATGCCGAAGAGGATCGAGACGGTGCTCGTCCCGAGCGGCGGCTTCTGGGGCGGGATGGGCGAGACGCCGCTCGCGCCGCTTGCGCCCGCGTTGTGCAACGCAATTTTCGCCGCGACGGGAAAGCGAATCCGCTCGCTGCCGCTCAAGAACCAGGGACTGCGCCTCGCGTGATGCGGTAAACTAGGCGCAGCCGCTCCGGCGATTTTCAAGAACCCGCCCGCCGGCCAACCCAAAGGAGATTCCATGATCGAACTCACCGTCAACGGCAAGAAGCACAGCGTCGACGTCGAGCCGGAGATGCCCCTCTTGTGGGTGTTGCGCGACGTGCTCGACGTAAAGGGCCCTAAATTCGGCTGCGGCATCGCGCAGTGCGGGGCCTGCACCGTGCACCTGAACGGCGAGCCGGTGCGCTCGTGCTCGGTGCCCGTGTCCGCCGCCGCCGGCCAGAAAGTGCTGACCATCGAAGGGCTGGCGCAGCGCGGCCAGCTCCACCCGGTGCAGAAGGCGTGGATCGATCACGAAGTGCCGCAGTGCGGCTACTGCCAGTCGGGGCAGATCATGGCGGCGGTCGCCCTGCTCGGAAAGAATCGCGACCCCAGCGACAAGGACATCGACGCGGCGATGACCAACATCTGCCGCTGCGGAACCTATGCGCGCATTCGCACGGCAATCCACGCCGCCGCGAAGTCCACGAAATCGGCGAAGGCATAGGGGGCGACGATGAAAACGAGATTCGCGCGCAAGTTCGAACCCGCGCGCAGGAAATTCCTGAAGCAATCCGCCGCCATCGGCGGCGGCCTCAGCGTCGGGTTCAGTTTCCCCGCCGCGCTCGCGCAGAAGGCCGATGGAGCGACCGAGATCAACGCCTGGGTCGTGATCCGCCCGGACGACGCGATCATCATCCGCTATGCCCGCTCCGAGATGGGGCAGGGCAGCATGACCTCCGCTCCGATGCTGGTCGCCGAGGAGCTGGAATGCGACTGGACGAGGGTGAAGATCGAATACGCCTCGGCGAACGCGAACGTGAGACGCAAGCGCGCCTGGGGCGACATGGCCGCAGTGGGCAGTCGCACCATACGCAACTCGCAAGAGTATCTGCGTAAGGCCGGAGCGACCGCGCGCGAGATGCTGATCGCCGCCGCCGCGCAGCAATGGGGCGTGCCGGCGTCCGAATGCTCGGCATCCGCGAGCTTCATCACGCACGGTCCGAGCAAGCGCAGGCTGAGCTTCGGAAAGGTGGCGGACGCCGCCTCCAAGCTCGAGCCGCCGAAGGACGTGAAGCTGAAAGACCCCAAGGACTGGAAGCTGATCGGCAAGTCCGTCAAGCGCATCGACATCCCCGACACCGTGATGGGCAAACAACGCTTCGGCATCGACGTGCAGCTGCCCGGCATGCTCTACGCGGCGATCGCGCAGTGCCCGGTGTTCGGCGGCAAGGTGAAGTCGATGGACGCGGCCAAGGTCGAGGGCCGGCGCGGGATAGTCAAGGTGCTGCCGATGGAGAGCTTCGTCGCGGTCGTCGCCGACAATTGGTGGCGCGCAAAAGAGGCGCTGCGGGATATCCACATCGAATGGGACGTGGGCGCGAACGGCAATGTCTCGAGCGCGAGCTTGATGGAGTTCTACCGCGGTGGGATCGACGCCCAGACCGACTTCGCGACCTCGCGCAAGGACGGCGATTTCGACCAGGCCTTCGGTTCCGCCGCAAAGAAGATCGAAGCCGAGTACTACACTCCCTATCTCGCGCACTCCTGCCTGGAGCCCATGGGGTGCACGGCCCTTCTCAAGGACGGCAAACTGGACGTATGGACCTCCACGCAGAACGCCGAAGCTTCGCTCGCCAATGCGGCGGCGGTGGCGGGCGTGCCGCTGGAGAACGTCGAAGTGCACCGCGTGCAACTGGGCGGCGGCTTCGGCCGGCGCGGCGGAGCGCAGGATTTCGTGCGCCAGGGCGTGGCGATCGCGAAAGCGATGGAAGGCACGCCGGTGAAAATGCTGTGGACGCGCGAGGAGGACACGCAGCACGACTTCTACCGGCCGGCGAGCCTCATCCGCATCAAGGCCGGATTGGACGACTCGGGCAATCCGGTCGCGTGGTACTCGCGCGTCGCGGCGACGTCGATTTTCGAGACGCTCGCCCGCGTTCCGCTCAAACGGCCGTTTGCGCCGGCAGACGGCGTCGATCCGCAGGCGGTGGCTTCGCTGCACGACCTGCCGCACGCGATTCCGAACGTGAGAATCGAGTACGCGCAGCGCACCGCCCACGTGCCGGTCGGGTTCTGGCGCACCGTCGGCCATTCGCAGAACCCCTTCGTGCGCGAGTCCTTCATGGACGAGCTGGCGAACGCCGCGGGCAAGGATCCGTTCGAGTACCGCCGCGCGCTGCTCCAGAAATCGCCCAAGGATCTCGGCATTCTCGAAGCCACTGCGAAAGCCGCGGGCTGGGGCCAGCCTCTTCCCGCGGGCGTGTTCCGCGGCATCGCACAGACCGAAGCCTACGGCAGCTATACCTCCGCGGTGGCCGAGATCTCGGTCGACAAGAACGGCGAAGTGAACATCCGGCGCCTGGTGCTCGGCATCGACCCGGGTTACGCCGTGAACCCGGACAACATCCAGGCGCAGATGCAGGGCAGCTCGGTGTTCATGCTGACCGCGATGTTCTGGGGCGAAATCACCATCAAGGAGGGACGCGTGGAGCAGTCGAACTTCCACGATTACCGGATGATGCGCCTGCGCGAAATGCCCAAGGTCGAGGTGGTGCTCGCGCCCTCGGGCGGGTTCTGGGGCGGCGTGGGCGAGCCCGGCCAGGCGTCGATCGCGCCGGCGGTGTGCAACGCGATCTTCGCCGCCACCGGCAAGCGCGTGCGCTCGCTGCCCTTGAAGAACCACGGGCTGACATTGGCTTGACGCGCAAACACGCCGCCGCCCCTGCCATTGCGATACTGCTCGCGTATTCGCAGGTATGCGCGCAGGGTGAGTCGGTGCGCTTCGAGGCGGTCGGAGACGCGATTCCCCGGCCGCTCGCCGCTGAACCCGGGGACGCGGCGCGCGGTCGAAGTATCGTCGTGAATCGGGATGCGGGAGCCTGTACTCTGTGCCATGCGGTGCCCGGCGAGAAGAACTCCGGGAACATCGCGCCCGCGCTCGCGGGCGTCGGCGCGCGGCTCTCGCCTGCGCAGTTGCGCCTGCGCGTCGCCGATTCAACCCGCGTGAATCCGGAATCGCCCATGCCCGCCTACTACAGGACGGAAGGTCTCAACCAGGTCGCAGCCGCTTTCCGCGGCAAGCCCCTGCTCTCGGCGCAGCAGGTCGAGGACGTCGTCGCCTGGCTCGCGACGCTGAAAGGAACGCAATGAAGCGCCGCGATTTCCTCGCCGGTGCAGCCGGCGCCCTCGCGCTTCCCGGCGCGGCGTTCGCGCAGGCCGATCCTCCGGATCCGCTCGTGCGGGCGGTCACCAACGGCGCCCCGTTGAGAAAAGGCAAGGTCACGCTCGTCCTGCCGCAGCTCGCCGACAACGGCAATTCCGTTCCCATACGGATCACGGTGGACAGTCCGATGACCCCGGCCGATCACGTGAAGAGCATCCACCTGTACTCGGAGAGGAACCCGGTGCCCAACATGGCGAATTTCTATCTGGGCCCGCGCGCCGGCAAGGCCGAGATCAACTCGCGCGTGCGGCTCGCGGGCAGCCAGCGCGTGACCGCTGTCGCGAAGCTCTCCGACGGCTCGTTCTGGTACGACGCGGCGCCCATCGTGGTCACGCTCTCGGCCTGCCTGGACGAGAGCTGAGCCGGAAGGAAGCGCAAACCGTGGCCGCAAGAATCCAGATTCCCCGCGAGGCGAAGCGCGGCGAGGTGATCGAAATCCGCATCCTCATCCAGCACCCGATGGAGACCGGATATCGCCACGACGACGTCGGACATCTCATCAAGCGCAACGTCATCAACCTCCTGTCGTGCCGCTACAACGGAGTGGAAGTATTCCGCGCCGACCTGTCCTCGGGCATCTCCGCCAATCCCTACGTGCAGTTCTACACCGTCGCCGAGGCGAGCGGCGATCTCGCGTTCACCTGGATCGACGACGAAGGCCAGCAGGGCTCGGAACGCCAGTCCATCGTCGTCAAGGGATGAGGCGCGCCCGCGCGCGGCTCGCTCTCGCTGCTGCGGTGCTCGCCGCCGGTGTCGTGTTCGCGCAGGAGCGCGCGATTCCGCCGGGCGAGCTCAGGTCCGGCTCCGCGTTTCTCGGCTCCGACCTGCGCGCCTTGCAGAACGATGCCTTCGCCAATCCCGGCATGCTGTGGGTCGAGCGTGGAGAGAAACTGTGGAGCGAGCCGGCGGGCAAGGGCCGGCAGTCGTGCGCGAGCTGCCATCAGGATGCGAGCATGCGCGGCGTGGCCGCGAGCTATCCGAAAATCGACAAGGCGGGCGGGAAGCTCGTCAACCTCGAGGACCGCATCAATCTTTGCCGTACCGGGCGCATGGGGGCGGAGCCCTTGCGTTACGAGTCCGAGGAGCTGCTCGGGCTCACCGCCTACATCGCGCGCCAGTCGCTCGGCCTGCCGATCGCGACTCGCATCGACGGCGCGGCGCGCGTGCATTTCGAAGCCGGACGCGCCTCCTACCACCTACGGCGCGGACAGATGAACCTGTCGTGCGCGCACTGTCACGACGCGCAATGGGGCAAGCGGCTGCTCTCCGAGACCATCAGCCAGGGCCATCCCAACGCCTATCCGGCCTACCGCATGGAGTGGCAGACGATCGGTTCGCTCCAGCGCCGGATTCGCGCCTGCCTCTCGGGGATTCGTGCCGAGATGCTGCCCTACGGCTCGCAGGAATATCTCGATCTCGAGCTGTACCTCGCGTGGCGCGCTCAAGGATTGCCGATCGAGACGCCGGGCGTGCGGCGCTGAGCTAGAATTCAGGCGTCTTACCAAAGAGGGAAACGGAAATGTCCGAAGCCCACGTCCACGTCGATCCCTCCAACAAGAAAGTCGCCCTGTTCATCGCCGTGCTCGCGCTGGTGCTCGCGTTCGCCGAGACCCTCGGCAAGGGCTCGCAAACGAGCGCGCTCGCCAGCCACATCGAGGCCTCGAACCTGTGGGCCTTCTTCCAGGCGAAGACCATCCGCCAGACGACCGTCCGCACCGCCGCCGAGGAGATGGAGGCGCAATTCGGGCCGAAAGCGCCCGATGCCGTGAAGAAGCAGGTCGAGAGCTGGAAGAAGACCGCCGAGCGCTACCAGTCCGAGCCGGAAACCAACGAAGGCCGCAAGGAGCTCATGGCGCGCGCGAAAGAGATGGAGAAAAAGCGCGACCGCGCGATGGCGGGCTACCACAACTACGAGATCGCCTCTGCCGCGGTGCAGATCGCGATCGTGCTCGCCTCGGCCCAGATCATCACCGGCGTCGCGGCGCTGCTCTGGATCGCGTACGCGCTGGGCGCGCTGGGCGTCGCGTTCAGCCTGATCGGCTTCTTCTGGCCGACCGCGGTGCACCTTTTCTAGCAACAACCCTCGGCCATCCACGTGGGCTTAGCACGCAAACCGCCGCGCCCCCGACCGCCCGTCGCGCTCGAGGAGTCCGCCGGCGATCTGGCACCGGAGGTGAGCGTCGCCGTTCTGCGCGAGCTCCAGGCGCTGCAGGGAACCGGCGACGAGATCCTCGACGCGCTCGTACCGCGCGTCCGGCTGCTGCAGCTCGAAACGGGCCGGCGCCTGCTCCAGCGGGGTGAGCCGAATCTGCGCGTCTACCTCGTCCTCTCGGGCCTGCTGCGCGTGGAACTGGACGGCGAGGGCCCGCCTCTCGCGTACATAAAGCGGGGCGAGACCGTCGGCGAGCTGTCGCTTCTCGCGGGCAGTGCCGCAACTGCAACGGTCGCCGCGGAAGAGCCCACGCGGCTCCTCGTGCTGGACGAAGAAACCTTCTGGTGGCTTGCGGAGTCCTCGCACGAGTTCTCCGTCGGCTTGCTCGTCCGCTTGGCCAAACGATTGCGCTCGAACAACGACGCTGTGCAGGAGAGCCTCGTTCTGCGCCGGCAATTCGAGCAGGCGGCCCTGAGCGACGCCCTCACCGGCTTCCGCAACCGGCGCTGGCTCGACCAGACGCTGCCTCGAATCATCCAGCGCCACCTCCACGCCTCCGAGCCGCTGTGCATCGCCATGATGGACATCGACCATTTCAAGCAGGTCAACGACGCCTACGGGCATGCCGCCGGGGATGCCGTGCTGTTGCAGGTCGGGCGTCTCGTTCGCGCCAACTTGAGGCCCGCCGACTCCGCCGCCCGCATCGGCGGCGAGGAGTTCGTGCTGATCCTGCCTCAAACCTTGCTGCCGGGCGCCATCAGCGCCGTCGAACGGCTGCGCGAGGCGATCGCCGGCGCGACGTTCGCCTACGACAGACGCCCGCTGCCCCAGGTGACCGTTTCGCTCGGGCTGGTCGCGCTGGAACGGTCAGCGGATTCCCAGAAGTTGCTTGCCCAGGCCGATGTCGCGCTCTACGCGGCCAAGCAAGCCGGCCGCAATCGGACCGAGTGGTCGCGGCGGCACGCACGCCCGGAGAAGGCTAGGCAAACGCCTCCGCAACGAGGCGATAAGAAGCGCGCCGGCTCTCGTAGTCGCCGGTGATGGTGATGATCATCAGCTCGTCGGCCGCGAACTTTTCCTTCAGCTCCAGCAGCTTTTCCCGCACCTCTCCCGGATCGCCGTGCACCAGGCGCGCGCGCTGCTGCTCGATGTAGGCGCGCTCCTGCAGGGAGTAGCGGTACGCCCTCGCTTCCTCGAGCGTCGGCACGGGCGCGTCGATGCCCTTCGCCATGTGCAAGCGCCGAAGGTCGACACTTGCGGCGAGGCGCTCGGCCTCGGAACGGGTCTTCGCGCAGATCACGAACACGCATACGAGCGACCGGGGCTGCGGCTCGCGCTCCGAAGGCCGGTACTGATCGCGGTAGGCGCGCGCTACGGCTTCGCCCCCGAACGCGCTGATGAAATGCGCGAACGCGAAGCGCAGGCCGAGCTGAGCGGCGAGCGCACCGCCGTAATCCGAGGAGCCGAGCAGCCATATTTCCGGGGACGTGTCGCCCGAGGGCTGGGCCTTGACCCTGACGTACGGATGACCCGCAGGCAGCGATCGCTCGAGAAAACCGATCAAATCCTGCACCTGCTGCGGCATGTGCTCCGCGCCTTGATATTCGCCGTCCATCAGCGCGAGCGCCGTGCGCGGGTCCCCGCCCGGCGCGCGGCCGATGCCGAGATCGATGCGCCCGGGAAACAGGGCCTCGAGCATGCGGAACTGCTCGGCGATCTTCAGCGGGCTGTAGTAGGGCAGGAGCACGCCCCCCGTGCCGACGCGGATGCGCGAGGTGGCGCAGGCGACGCGCGAGACGAGAATTTCGGGACTGGGATCGGCGAGCGCCGCGATGGCGTGGTGTTCTGCGAGCCAGTACCGGCCGTAGCCCAGTTCTTCGGCGAGCCGGGCGAGCGAAACGGTTTCGGCGATCGCTCTAGCGGGACTGTGTCCGCTGATGACAGGGGATTGATCGAGCACCCCTAGAGGCACCCTCATCCCTTTAGTCGTTCGGCGACAACCACATGAGCGCGCCTGCCAGAAGACTGAGGAAGATCGTGACCCAGAAGATGCCGGCGATGCGCTGCCTGTCGGTCGGGGTGACGCCTTCCTTTTTCTTTTTCGCGAAGCGATACTCGATCACCATGAGCGCAATGCCGACAGCGAAGACGATTCCCATCCACTTGTAGATCGGGTTCACGGTCGGGCTCCACGGAGGCGAAGAGCCAAGTTTACCGGACTTCCGGACCCGGGTACCATGCGCCCCTGTAAGGAAGGAACCCTTCCCGCCGACCGAAGCTGAATGGAATCGAAATATCTTCTTGCCGCGATCGCGGTCGCCCTTGCCTTCTCCGCGCGCGCCGCCGAACCGGCGTGCTCGACCTACACCGGGCCGCACACGACCGCGCTGGTCGAGTTGTATACCTCGGAGGGCTGCGACAGCTGCCCCGCGGCCGACCACTGGCTGTCCTCGCTCTTCGGCCAAGGCTTCAGGCCCGATCAGGTGGTGCCGCTCGCGCTCCACGTCGATTACTGGGACTACATCGGCTGGAAGGACCCGTTTGCCAAGGGCGAATTTTCCGTCCGGCAGCGCAAGCTCGCGCAGATGAAGCGCCCGGTGATCGTCTACACTCCGCAGGTGCTGCTGCAGGGCAGGGACTTCCGCCGCTGGTCGGGCGGCGAATTCGCCGAGCAGGTGACGCGCATCAATTCCCGCCTGGCGCGCGCGAGAATCGCGCTCACGATCCGCGCGGTGGCACCCGACGCCATCCACACCGAGCTCTCCGCGATGCTCATCGATCCGGCCGAGCGGAAGAGCGCCGCGCTTTATCTGGCCGCCTACGAGAACAAGCTCGCGAGCAATGTGGCTGCCGGCGAGAACCGCGGCAAGCGGCTCGAACACGATTTCGTGGTGCGCGAGTGGATCGGTCCGATCGGCTTCGGCGAGGGCCTGAAGCTCGAGGAGAGACGCTCGCTGCCGCTCCTTCCCGGCGCCGATCCGAAGAACCTAGGCGTGGCCGCTTTCGTGCAGAACCGCTCTACCAGCGACGTGCTGCAGGCGTTGATGCTGCCGGCCTGCAAGGGCTGAACGTCTTCCAGACAAGCGTCGGCACCGGCCACCGAGGTACACTACCGGCGCTGGCGGCACGTTTTCTGCCGGGTGTGAGAACCTCACGCGACAAATCCAGGGGCGAATCATGTACGACATTCAGCCGCTTTTCGGACCCTCCAACGCGGACGCCACCGCCCTCGGGCTCAGTTCGGTCGGCGAAGTCGCGGGATATTCATACAACCTCCGTTTCGACGATCCGGGGGGGCCGTTCGGAGCAGTCTGGACTCGCGGAGCATTGTCCTCGTCACTCCCGCCGAACCAGGCCAGCGAGCTGTCCGGTATCAATGTCGCCGGCGACTGCGCCGGATATCGCTACGTAAATGACGTCCAGCACGCCATCATGGTGAAAGGCGGCGCCGTCGTCGATCTCGCGGCTCTAGTTGGTGCCGGTTCGGTTGCAGCGGATATCAATGATTCGGGCCGGGTGTGCGGAATGGGGCAAAACCCGCAGACATTCATCCTCGATTCCGCTACGAACCAGCTTGTCGGCTCGATAACGCCGCTGCCCGGGAGCGCGAGAACCTATGCCGGCGCGATCAACAATGCCGGCGAGATTCTGGGAAAGTGCGACGATCGCGGAATTGTTTCCGACGGTGCGTTGACCAAGGATCTGGGTCCGGTGAATTTCGTTGCGGATATCAACGATTCCGGCGTCGCCTGTGGAACGATCCAGAAACGCGATCCCGATCTGCCCGCCCCCGCGATATGCGATACCAAGCAGGCGGCTCCGGCATTCGTGGAGATACGGACTCCGAGCGGGTCTGTTGGCGGAGGGGCGTTTGGCATCAACAACAAAGGCTACGTGGTGGGCTTCTGTGCGTCGAGCGAAGATCCCGATGCAGTGACGAACGCTTTCCTGTATGACGGCAACAGCAGTGTGGACTTGAATCAGCTGATTTCGGATCCGGGGTGGCACTTGAAATTCGCCACGGCCATCAATGACAGGGGCCAGATTGCGGGCTGGGGTACCCTCAATGGCGAACATACGGCGTACCTGCTCACGCCACAAGGTCCGCATCGAATTTTGACCCTGCCCGAGCTGGTTGCGACGCTACTCGGCGGTGTGGCGGTAGACGGCGGCGGCTGGGTCATAGTCGGTCGTCACGGAGGTCCCGTCGGACCCTGGGGGCCGTGGAACACCCTTCCGGAACCCAAGCGAGACGTACTTGTCGCTCTCGCCATGGATGAAATTGCCCGGTTCATAGTCGATCGACGCGCGAGAGAAGCGATCAGGAGCGCGCTGATCAAGGTTACGGAAAAACGCGTAGGCAGTCTCGGTGAAGTCGATGCGGAGATCCGATCCGCGCTCCGCAAACCCAGGGTGCAGGAACCTCGGCGCGAGTCCTTGCGCAGCGTGATGTCCCGATTGGCGCTGAAGGGGTTGCGGCCGCGATAGACGAGAGGATGCGGTGCAGAGGCCTAGGGTTCCAGCCAGTGAGGTAGCATAGGCGTCACAACAAGGTCTCCCCGTCCCATGGACATTCCGCTCACCTGGCTGATCGCCGGCCTCATTCTCGTCATCGCCGAACTCGCCACCGGCACGTTCTACCTGCTCGTGCTCGGCGTCGCCGCGTTCGCGGGCGCGGGCGTGGCGTACGCGGGCGGAGCGCTCGTGTGGCAGTCGCTCGCCTCCGCGGCCGTCGCGGTCGCCGGCGTCGTCTGGGTGCATCAATACAGGAAACGGACCGTCGTCAGCCCCATGGAGGGGCTGGACGTCGGCCAGCCGGCGACCTTCGAATCCTGGATCAACAAAGGTGCGGGCCACGCGCGGGTGAAGTACCGCGACACGCTCTGGGACGCGCAGGTTGCGGGCGACGCCTCCGGCGAGCCCGGCGAAGTACTCTACGTCACCTCGGTCGATGGCAACACCATCAAAGTTTCCAAGACGCGCCCCGCCTGATCTCTCGCGGGCGGCGGAAGAAATCTCACGCTCCATCGGAGGCAGCATGCTCTTCAAAATCATCGCGGTCGTCATCGCCACGGTCCTCATCTACGGGTACGAGCCGATCCATGCGTTCTGGGTCCCTTTCGCCATCGTCGCGCTGGCGGTCGTGTTCGTGATCGAGGGCGTGCGCGTGGTGCCACAGCAAAGCGCCTGGGTCGTCGAGCGGCTGGGCAGGTTCAAAGAGGTGCTCCAGCCGGGCTTGAACATCATCATTCCGTTCTTCGACCGCGTCGCGTACAGGCATTCGCTGAAAGAGGTGCCGGCCGACGTCCCCGAGCAGGTCTGTATCACCAAGGACAACACCCAGCTCGCGGTGGACGGCCTCATCTACTATCAGGTGACCGATCCGCGCCTCGCCTCCTACGGGACTTCCGACTACGTCACCGCGATCGTGCAGCTCGCTCAGACGACGCTGCGCAGCGAGGTCGGCAAGATGGAACTCGACCAGTCGCTGCAGAGCCGCGACGTGATCAACCGCCAGATCGTCAACGTGCTCGACGAGGCCGGCCGCTCCTGGGGCGTGAAGGTGCTGCGCTACGAGGTGAAGAACCTCACCCCGCCCGAGACGATCCTGCGCGCGATGCAGGCGCAGATCACCGCGGAGCGCGAAAAGCGCGCGCTGATCGCCAAGTCCGAGGGCGAGAAGCAGCAGGAGATCAATCTCGCCGAGGGCGAGAAGCAGGCGGCGATCCTCACCTCGGAAGGGCAGAAGCAGTCGGCGATCAACAAGGCGCAGGGCGAGGCGACGGCGCTGCGCGTCGTGGCCGATGCGACCGCGGCGGCGGTGAACGTCGTCGCCGAGGCGATCGGCAAGGAAGGCGGGCTGCAGGCCGCGAACCTGAAAGTGGCCGAGCTCTACATCGGCGCGCTCGGCAACCTCGCCAAGACCAACAACACCATGATCGTGCCGACCAACCTCTCGGACGTGGCGAGCGTGGTGGCTTCCGCCATGACGGTTCTCGACCGGACGCGCGCCGGCGCGAAGCCCGCGTAAGGCCGCACCCGACGCCAAATTTTTTGGGGGAGAAAGCCAATGACAAGCAATCTATCGTGGGTGGTTCCGGGTGTCGCGCTGATCATCGCGGGTTCGGTCGCCGCGCAGCAGCCGCCTGAAGTACGCCGCGTCGTCACCAAGCTCGATTCCTCCGGCAAGGCGGTCGCGATGTTCGACGGCCAGGTCCAGTTGACGAGCTTCCGCTCCCCGAACCCGGCGAGCGAAATGTGGGTCACCGAGAGCAGTCCACCCGATTTTTCCTGGGCCGCCGATCGCGCCAAGACCAAGGTGGGGCTCGTTCCGCCCAAGGGCGGCACGATATTCCGCATCGTCGATTTCGTTCCGACGACGCAGAAGATCGAGAGCATGGACATCAACACGATGATGAAGGTGGTCGGCGACCACGCGCCCGCCAAGGGCCTGCCGCCTCGCCATCCGATGATGCACCGCACGCGCAGCGTCGATTACGCGATCATCATGTCCGGCGAGATCGACATGCTGCTCGACGAGGGCGAGGTGCATCTCAAGGCGGGCGACGTCGTGGTGCAGCAGGCGACCAACCACGCCTGGGTGAACCGCAGCGGCAAGCCCTGCCGCGTCGCATTCATACTGATGGATTCGCAGGAGCCGTAAAGCGCGCCCGCTGCCTGCCCGGCATGAAATTGATCGGCATCGTCGGAGGCATCGGTCCGGAATCCACGATCGATTACTACCGGCTTTTCATCTCGACCTATCGGGAGCGCAGGCCGGACGGAGGTTATCCTCCCGTCGTCATCAACAGCATCGACCTGGCGAGAGCCCTGAAACTCGTCGGCTCGAACGATCTGGCGGGTCTGGCCGCGTACATGCTCGAGGAAATCCGCCGGCTCGCGCGGGCCGGTGCGACGCATGGGCTGCTTTCCTCCAACACGCCGCACATCGTGTTCGACGAGATCCGGCGCGGCTCGCCCATCCCGCTCATCAGCATCGTCGAGACCGCGTGCCGGGCGGCGGTGGAGCGCAAGCTGAAGAGCGTAGGGCTTTTCGGCACGCGCTTCACGATGCAGGGCGGCTTCTATCAGAGGGTCTTCGCGCGCGAAGGGATAGCCGTCGCTATCCCAGAGTCCGGCGACCAGGAGTTTATCCACGACACTTATCTGAACGAGCTGGTCAACGGGGTCGTCCTGGCGGCGACGCGCGAGCGCTACGTTGCCATCGCCCGGAAGATGAAGGAGCAGCAAGGCATCGAAGCGCTGATCCTCGGCGGCACGGAGCTGCCTTTGTTGTTGCGCGACGCAATCGACATCGGCATGACGCTGCTCGACACGGCCCGTCTGCACGTGGAGGCGGCCGTGAACGAGCTCCTGTCGGACGAGGCAGTACGATGAGCGACGGCGTCGCGGTCCCGGCCTGGCTGCTCGTCCTGATGGCGGCGCTCGCCGTCTGGGCGCTCTACGAGCACGTGGTGGCGCCCGCGCTGCGCTTCCTCGTGACGCATCCCGCGAACCGGGTGATCGACGAGCTGGGCGAGCGCCTGCGCATCGGTATCCGGCCCTTCCAGCGCACCAAGCGCCAGGCGCTCATCCACAGCCTGCTCGCCGACGGCAGGGTGCAGGCCGCCGCCGAGAAGTATGCGCGGGACAAGGACGTCACCCTGCCCGCCGCGCTGCGCAGGGTCGAGCGCTACGCGCGCGAGATCGTCCCGGCGTTCAACGCCTACCTCTACTTCCGCATCGGCTACTGGATCGGGCGCTGGATCGCGCGGTCGCTGTACCGCGTGCGGATCGGCTATCTCGACTCCGAGGGCATCGCGAAGATCGGGTCCGACGCGACCGTGGTGTTCGTGATGAACCACCGCTCCAACATGGACTACATCCTCGCGGCGTATCTCGCCGCGGATCAGGCGGCACTCTCCTACGCCGTGGGAGAGTGGGCGCGCATCTGGCCGCTTTCCGCTTTGATCCGCGCCATGGGCGCCTACTTCGTGCGCCGCGACTCCAAGGACGAGCTCTACCGGCGCGTGCTCGAGCGCTACATCGCGATGGCGACCGAGGCGGGCGTTCCGCAGGCGGTTTTCCCCGAGGGAGGTCTCACGCGCGACGGCCGCATGCGCGAGCCCCGGCTCGGGGTGATCGACTACATGATGCGCGGCTTCCGGACCGAGGGCGAGCGCGATCTCGTGTTCGTGCCGCTCGGGATCAACTACGACCGCGTGCTCGAGGACAGGAGCCTGCTGCTCGCGGCCGACCCGGACGCGCGGCGCGTCGGCCGCGTGACGGCGCTGTGGAATGCGCTCGCCTTTGCCGCGCGCAACCTGAGATTGATGCTGAAGAGCGAGTGGTACCGCTTCGGCTATGCCTGTGTGAATTTCGGCTCGCCGGTCTCGATGCGCGCCTACTGCAGCTCGCGCGGCCTGGATTTCCAGCGCCTCTCGGGCGAAGAGCGCAGGCGCGGGACGGGGGCGCTGGGCGAGCACCTCATGCGCTCGGTCGGCCAGGTCGTACCGGTGGTGCCGGTGCCGCTGATGGCGACCGTGTTCGTGGAGAATCCCGAGCGCCGGCTCACGGTGCTCGAGCTGAAGGCGGAGGTCGAGCGGCTCATCGAGCGGCTTGAGCGCTCCGCGGCGCGCGTCTACGTGCCGCGGCGCGATCTGGACTACGCGCTCGACGTGGGGCTGCGGATGCTGCTCATGCGGCACCTCGTCGACGAGAGCGAAGGGATCTACTTCGCGCGGGAGAATGAGCTGCCGCTTTTGCGCTACTACGCGAACTCCATCGCGCACCTGCTGGAATGATCCCTGCCTTGCGCATTGATATGTTCGGTCCAGGCGGCTAGGATTGACTACCCGCACACCTCCAGGGAGAGCGCCATGGCCGCTGCGAAGAGAAAACCGAAAGCCAAAGTCAAACGCAAGAAGTCAGCCGCCCCAAAGCCGGCGGTCCGCAAGAAGTCGAAACCGATCAAGAAGAAGGCCGCGGCGAAGAAGCCGGCGGCGCGCAGCGCGGCGCCGAAGAAACAACCCGCGGCGCGGCCGGCGCCCAAGCCGGCGGCCGTCGCTCCGGCTCGCCCGGTTCCGCTCCCCGGCGAGGAGTTCATCGGCGTCGTGACCCACTACTACGGCCATCTATCCGTCGCGGCGATACGGATCGAGGCCGGAACCCTGCGCGTCGGCGACACGATCCGCGTCCTCGGCCACACGAGCGACTTCCGCCAGCGCGTCGACTCCATGCAGATCGAGCGCCAGCCCGTCACCGAAGCCGGCAAGAGACAGGAGATCGGCATCAAGGTGAGCCAGCACGCGCGGGAGAACGATGAGGTGTACAAGGTGACCTAGGTCCGGATCGCGAGGAGGAGGTTTCTTCAGTCGGACCAGCGCACTTCCGCTAAGATATTCGCCGCTGAACGGATTCGGCCACGTATGCACGACGCACTGCGCCCTGTGATTGTCATGGTATCGCTGCTTCTGTCCCAGGCCATTTGGGCGCAGGAGACTCGTGAAACGCCTTGCGCGCCCGTCGATGTAACCTCATTCCGGGACCGGGTCCAGCTTCAATGTGCAGACGAAGTGCGCGACGGCGGCGAGACCGTGCGCCTATTTGTCGTGCCGGCGGCGGATGCGGAGTTTGCCGGCCGTTTTTTCAATACGGTGAGCGCGGCGCTGATCGGCGGAAGAGTGCTGGTTGTGCAATACCAGGGAAGGTCCTTGTTGTCTGGAGAGCGCTCGTCCAGCTGCGGAAAGGCATGCCGCCTGGTCGTCGCGATCAGTATTCACTAGGGAAAAGGAACACATGGACAAGGCACCCCAGGTCAAGCTCAACTCGACCGCGCATTACTTTCTCGAAGGCCTGAACGACATCGGCGTCGAGTACCTGTTCTCCAATTTCGGAACGGACCACGCGCCCCTGATCGAGGAGATGGCGCGCTGGAAGAAAGACGGGCGGCGTTATCCGCAGGTGCTCAACTGCCCGCACGAGAACACCGCTATGCACATGGCGGCGGGGTTTGCGATGGCAACGGGCCGCGGGCAGGCGGTGCTGGTGCACGTGGACGCGGGCACGGCCAATTCCGCGATGGCGATGCACAACGCGCGCCGCGGGCGGCTGCCGCTCGTGCTCATGGCGGGCAAGGCGCCTTATACCGTGCGCGGAGAATTGCCGGGCTCCCGCGACAACTACGTGCACTTTATCCAGGAGCCGTTCGACCAGTCGGGGATCGTGCGCCCCTACGCCAAGTGGGAATGGACGCTGCCCTCGGGCGTGATGACGAAGGAGACGCTCAGGCGCGCGCACACGGTCGCGCACAGCGATCCGATGGGCCCCGTGTATCTCATGCTGCCGCGCGAGACGCTGACGCAGACCTGGGACGAGGCGGCGATGCGGCCGTTCCCCGGGGAACGCTACGGCGCGGTGTCCGCCGGCGCGGCCGATGCCGCTGCTGTCGCGCAGATCGCGGACAAGCTGCTGTCGGCGAAACATCCGGTGATGGTCACTTCCTACGCCGGCCGCAACCTCGAGGCGCCGGCTCTGATCGAGGAGATCGCGCGCACGGCGGGAATCCGCGTGTTCGAGGCGGGCCCGCTCTATCTCAACATCTCGCGAGCGTCGCCGTGCTTTGCCGGAATGATGCCCGCCATCGCCGAGGCCGACGTGGGGCTGCTCGTCGACGTGGACGTGCCCTGGATCCCGAAGCACACCAAGGAAAACCCGCACACCTGGTGGGCGCACATCGACGTGGACGTGGTGAAGGAATGTTTCCCGATCTGGGGCTTCGCTTCGAACGCGCGCCTCCAGGGCGACAGCGTCCTGATCCTCAAGCAGCTGCTCGAAGCGCTGAAGGCCAAGGCGACGCCCGCGTTCCGCGAGGCGGCCGCGAAGAGGATGGAAGCGATGAAGCGCGAGAGCGGAGAGCGGCGCGCGAATCTCGCCAAGCAGGCCGCGGACAAGGGCGAGCGGGGCGCGATCAACCCGCATTACCTCTGCTCGGAAATCTCCAAGGCGATCGGCGACGACGCGATCGTCGTCAACGAAGGCATACGCAACGGCCCGGTCGTCAACAACCAGATCATGCGCACCCGGCCCGGCTCCTCGATCGGTTTCGCGGGCGGGGGCCTGGGCAGCTCGTCCGGAACGGCGCTCGGGATCAAGCTCGCGAAGCCGGAAACGACCGTGGTGCAGATGGTTGGCGACGGCGGCTTCTATTTCGGCAACCCGTCCTCGGTGTACGCCGTCTCCAAGCAGTACAAGCTGCCGATTTTCACGGTGCTCTTCGACAACTCGGGCTGGTCTGCGGTGAAGGAGGCGACGCTGCGCGTCTATCCCGAAGGCGACGCCAAAGCGACCAACGAATTCAACGCGCTCCTTGCGCCGGACATCGAGTTCGCGAAGATCTGCGAAGCGGCCGGCGGCTACGGCGAGCGAGTGGACGATCCCGAAGCGGTGCCCGCTGCGATCCAGCGCTGCCTGAAGGAAGTGCGCGGCGGCCGCTCGGCGCTCGCGCACGTGCGCATACCCGTCCTGTAACTCCCGCTTTAGCGTTCGAGCGCCGGGTCAACGCGGGCGCGGCTCGCAGCGTTGTTCACTGTGCCATGCCGCGCCTTGCATGCCCCGAGGAAGCTCACGGCACGCTGCACGTGGTGCAGCGGGGACGCGAACGCTGCGCCTGCTTTTCCTCTGCAAGAGACCGCGCCGCCTATCTCGCGGCGCTGCGCGATTGCGCGGCACTGCGCGATTGCGCGGTCCACGCCTACGCGCTGATGGGCAATCATGTGCATCTGCTCTTCACGGCGGTGCGCGCCGCGGGCGCCGCGCGCCTGATGCTGGCGGTCGCCGCGCACTATGCGCGCCACCTCGCGACGGCCTACGGTCACGAGGATTCCGTGTGGGAGGAAGCCTACGACGCCTCGCCCGTGCACGCGCGAGTGCATCTGCTCGCGTGCATGCGTTACATCGAGGAGAACCCGGTGCGCGCGGGACTCGTCGCGCATCCCGGCGCGTACCCCTGGTCGAGCTACCGCGCCAACGCGCTCGGTGAGGACGACGCTCTGATCACGCCGCACCCGCACTACTATTCTCTGGGGCGCTCGCTCGATGAGCGCCGCGCGGCTTATGCGGCGTTGTTCGTGCAATGGAAGGCTTCGCGCCGATTCAATCCAGCTTCGGGCTCGCTTGCTTCACGATCGAGACGTATCGGTCGTTCTGGCGTTTGAGGAACTCGGCGTACTCCTCAGGCATGTTGCCCGCCGGGTCCAAACCAAAAGATATCGGATGTCAACTCGCGCACCGCAGTCCCGTCGGTGGGCTGCCGAAGGACCGCCGCTTGATTAACCCGCCACATACCAGATTTGACGATAGCTCGCTTGATCAACCTGCCGTACACAAGATTGGCAACAGCGCATGTTTGCCAGGACAGAGATTTCAATCGGTGACGATGTGGCGACGGCAAGAGTAAGAATAACCCTGGGGACAGGTTATGGTGTACGTGGTTCCAGTACCGATGCCCCCATCGGATACAAAGTAACTGTTGTAATAATCAAGGCTACACATATTGGGTACGCAAGCTTGACTTGGATTTATGGTTTGATATGTGCCCCCGCAGTTCGTATCACCAATAAAGGTAGTCCCGGAGGCGTCGTTATATCCTGCGGCACATTTCCCGGTCGGGGGTATGAAAATGCTGACCACAACACTGTTTGTGCCGTAGCGGTAATCGCTGCAGCTCCCGCTGTAGCATGCGCGGACCCGGTAGTAATAAGTGCCATTGGCCTTGCCCGTGATACCGTCCGATTGGCTTAGCCCGGAGTAAGCGAGAGTTGGCGCGGTGAATGCGCTGTCAGTAGCCTCTTGGAGCTCGTAGCGCGTCACGGCGCCAGGGGTCGCGCCCCACGAGATAGTGTAACTGCCGGTTGCACTGGTTGTCGGAACCGTAATACTGCTTGGGATTCCCAGGAGAGCACAGGATCCCGCATTTGCGTTCAGCCAATTTTGCTGGATAAGGTAATCACGAGCTCCCAGTTTCATATTGGCATGGGCACCGTTGGCCACTTGGTACACGGTTCCGAAGGTCCAGACGCACTTGTCGGCGTTCTCTCCGGCGAGCGTGCTGTCAAACCAGGCGTTCAGGTCGGGAT
>WNFM01133699.1_pt1 | contig 20333 bp, 21 predicted proteins | sample 5400271 | NCBI WGS metagenome assembly WNFM01 (sample SAMN13153352, study PRJNA577476) | soil metagenome | isolation source: 60 cm saprolite on Douglas fir-dominated hillslope | place: USA:California | collected 2013-09-17
TTTTTTGTCGCGAAGATGCCGCGCTCCGACCAGGCCTTTTGCCAGCGGATCTCCGCCTCGCGGGCGTTGTAGCGCTCGTTTTTGCTCGAATCGGCGGTCCTTTCCGGCTCTTTTTAAGGCGCGCGGACCAGACACGAAAGAGGCGAAAGGGTCAACCGGCGAACGGCCATTTGCGTGAAAAACCGGAAAGGAACCAGCCGCTTGCTGCCCAGGCTAGCTTACCGAACAGGAGATGCGAGATGGTCCAGGCCCAGCAAATCAGGGAACACATGGAGGTCTGCGGGTCCGATGGCGCACACGTCGGCACGGTCGACTGCACGAGAGACGCCAACAAAATCGTCCTGGCCAAGAGCGATCCGAAGTCGGGTGACGAGCATCATGTCATCCCGCTCGATTGGGTCGACAAGATCGACGACAAAGTGCGCCTGAGGAAGTCCGCCAGAGATGCGATGGCGCAGTGGCAGACGGCGGCTTAACCGCCCAAGCGGTTTGAGCGCCGCGCGTTTCTGACTTAGCCGTTGGCAAGCGCGCGGCGCACCGCGTCCAACAGCGCAGCGGCGTCGTACGGCTTTTCAATCACTGGCGCTCGCGGAAATTGTTTGGCGTGCACGTCATCAACGCGCATGCCGGTCAGAAATACGAACGGCGTGCCGTTTTCAGCGAGCAAGCTCGCGACGCCGAGACTATTGCGGTCCGGCCCGCTGAGCTTCACGTCGAGCACCGCAATATCGAAATTCGGCTCAGCACGCAGCAGTGTGATCGCTTCAGGAACGGCCGCGACACAAGTCACGTGCGCCGCGCCGGCGTTTTCGAGAATTTGCTGGATATCGAGCGCGATCAGGAATTCATCGTCGAGCACGAAGCAGCGTTTGCCGCTAAGCAAGGTATCCGACATGGGCAGGAAAGCTCTCCTGATGGAACTTTCCTTTGTGCGCCGAATTGACCCTCGCAGCATTAAAAAAAGACATAGCGCCACAAAAATTTATGGTTGGACCGATCATGCATGATGTCATTAGGCTCGCACGCGGGCGGCGGTTGTTCTGAACCGCGTATGAATCTCCATGAATATCGGAAACGGAAAGCCGAACGGCCGATATACGCCATGCGAACAATGCCCGCTGCGCAAGCGGCCAGGCCTGCGCGAATTCTCCGCTGAAGAACTTGCGTTTGTAAAAACGTTCAAAACCGATGAGCTCCGCGTCGATGCCGGCGCGAGCTTCCTGCGCGAGGGGATGCGCAGTGAGCATCTCTATACGGTGCTCAGCGGCTGGGCGTTTCGCTACAAGGTGCTGGACGACGGGCGCCGCCAGATTCTCAATTATGCCTTGCCGGCGGATATGGTGGGCTTACAAGGCGCGCTTATGAACGAGATGGAGCATTCCGTCGAAGCGCTGACGCCTTTGGTCTTATGCGTATTTCCGCGCGCAAAATTGTGGGATCTCTACAGCCGCATCCCGACATTGGCGTTCGACATCACGTGGCTTGCAGCGCGCGAAGAGCAGCTGATCGACGAGCACCTCGTCAGCCTTGGGCGCCGCACGGCGCTTGAACGCGTCGCCTACTTGTTTTTGCATTTGTTTACGCGCGCGGAAGAGGCGGGCCTCGTGAAGAATGGCGGCATCCAGTTTCCGTTCACCCAGCAACACCTCGCCGACACGCTCGGGATGTCGCTGGTGCATACCAACAAGACGCTCAAGCGCCTGTTCGTCAGCAAAGCGATTCGCTGGAAGGATCGCATCTTCGAAATGCCCGATCGTGAAGCGCTCGCCGGCATCGCCGGCAGCGATGTGGTCAAGGCTCGCGCCCGGCCCTTCATTTGAAGTGGCGGTGTATCGGGGCCTAGTTTCAGCTGGCTCGCGACAACGGCGTCACAGCCACGGACCCGGTCACCCGGTTGCGGCCCTGCCCTTTGGCCACGTAGAGCGCGGCGTCGGCGGCCTCGGTAAGATCTTGCGGGTTCGCCTGTTCACTCGCCAGCACGGATGCCGCTCCGATGCTGATCGATACGAAACCCCAGGATGCGCCGGCGTGCGCCATCAGCAGGTTCTCGACCCCCTGACGCAATCGTTCGGCGACTTGCAGTGCGGTGTCGATGTCGGCGCCCCGAAGCAGGATGGCGAACTCCTCGCCGCCGTAGCGCGCAGCGAAGTCCGCGTGACGCGCGCATCCGGTAATCCGGTGGAATGATGGCGGCAAATTGGCGCCTATCACCGGAGAGTAGTCGGTGCGGACGCGTGTGGCCGACATCAGGACGCCGGCGACCTTGCGCAGACATTGGTCGCCCTGCACGTGGCCGTAGTGATCGTTGAATTTCTTGAAATGATCGACGTCGATCATCAGCACGGCGATCGGCTGCTCCAACTCTGCAGCATGCTTCCATTCCTCCGAAAGCCGCTCATTGAAAGTGCGGCGGTTGGGGAGTCCGGTGAGAGCATCGATTTGCGCGAGCTCTCGCAGTTGTTCGTTGCTATCGCGCAATTCCTGCTCTCTCACGCTCAGCTTGTCGGCCATATCGTTGAGGGCCACAGCGAGCGGAACGAGCTCCGCCACCAAAGGCAGCTCGGTTACGCGCGTCTTGACCTCGCCGCGGCCGATCTGGCTGGTGGCCTTGGCCAGCGCGCGGAGCGGCCGCACCAGCAGGCGCTCGCCGCCGAACCAGATGCCAAGTATCACCAGCGCGGCTAGTGCGCCGACCTCTGCGAGGCCCGTCCACATCTCGCGGTCGGCGCGGGCCAGTATGGCCTTCTCGTCGAGGCCGACGGCGATGTGGGCTTGTGTGCCGGGCAGTTGAATGAAACCGAAAATGCGGCGAACGCCGTCGAGCGCGGTTTCCGTAACCAGGCCCTGGGGTCGCGCAAGCATTTCGCGGATCAACGGATGATCCTTGAATTTCTGCCCGACCAAGTTTTGGCGGCTCGGGTATTGCGCAAGGATGGTGCCGTTACCGTCTATCATCAGCATGCAGCCCGACGGCGGCACGAAGGTCATCGCAACCTGTTCGAACCAGCTCAGATCGAGCACGCCCAGCACGACCGCGGCCGCGGCGTCATTCGGCCCGCGTTGGGCGAGCGCCAGAGTAATGACGGGTGTCTCCAGCCGGGAAGCCATGAAATAGTCGCTGAAAACGAAATCGCCGCTGTCGACCGCCTTGTAAAAATGCGGGCGGCTGGAAATGTCCAGGCCGAGGGCCTCTGGCGCGCTCGAGCAGACAATTCGCCCCTGCAAGTTGGCGACGGAGAGAACCTTGATCCACGGCAGCGGCTTGGCGATTCGCGCCAGAAAGCGGCCGCAAGATTCATCGGAGGCCGAGAAAGTTTCGCGTGCGCTGGCGACCACCTGAAGAACGGCGCGTGCCGAAATGATCGCTTCGTTCTGGGCGGCGGTACCTTGTCGCGCGGCGTCCAAGGCTTGCTTGTAGGCCGCTTCAATGTGCTCTTTGCGGTCGATTTCCTCGTTATAGATGCGTTCGATCAATAGGGGCACAATGGCAAAGACCGCCAACATCATGAGTCGCGCGCGAATGCTCAATGCGCGCCGCTGCCGGGCAGCTCCCGGGTCTGGCCGCTGTTGCCGCTCATTCGGCATGTTGGTTTCCATCCCCCGCACGCTGGTAGGCTACCGAGTTTAAAATGTCGTTGTGATTGATCGTTAAATGTTTACAGACGAGCCACGGCACGATTGTATTAACCATCATGGCTACGAAATCTTCGCTTACAATGTCGGCTTTTGCCGAAGTTCAGGCTGAAATCGCGCGCGCTTGCCGCGATGCGAGGCGCGATCCGGCCGAGGTGACATTGGTTGCGGTGTCGAAAACTTTCGACGCGGGCGCCATCGCGCCGGTGATTGCTGCCGGCCAGCGGGTCTTCGGCGAAAATCGTGTGCAGGAAGCGAAAGCAAAGTGGCCGCCATTGCTTTCAAAACAATCCGGCATCGAACTGCATCTCATTGGGCCACTGCAGTCGAATAAAGCGAAAGAGGCGGTCGCGCTTTTCGACGCGATCCATTCCGTCGACCGGACAAGCCTGTGCGAAGCACTCGCGAAAGAGATCGAAAAGCAACAGCGTCAGCCGGTTTTATTCGTCGAGATCAATACCGGTGCAGAACCGCAAAAAGCGGGTGTCCTGCCGCAAGATGCCGATGCATTTCTCATAGCATGCGTCGACAAATACGGGCTGACAATTTCCGGGTTAATGTGCATTCCGCCACTCGATGAAGCGCCGGGACCGCATTTTGCCCTGACGGCCACCATCGCCAAACGCAACGGCCTGAAATTATTGTCGATGGGCATGAGTGCGGATTTCGCCACGGCGATTGCACTCGGCGCCACCCATGTCCGCGTGGGCAGTGCAATTTTCGGCGCGAGGGAGACGTGAGTCGCTTAGCGCTGACGTTGCAATGATGATGCAGGCGCCGGCGCTATGCTTAATCAAGGTAGTCGGCTGAAGCCCGATCACCGCTAATGATTACTCAACGACGATTTTCGTGTGCGGCCCAAGCTGCGAGAGCATCCGACGAAGCGCCGTGAGTTCAAGCGCAACGCAGCCGGCTGTTGGTGCAAAGCCTTGCCGCGCCGCATGAATAAAGACGGCACTGCCGCGGCCCGCGATGCGCGGCCGCGTGTTGTGATCGATCTCTATGATGAAATCGTAGAGATTGTCTTTGCGCGCGAGGCGGTCGGCGCTCGCATTCGCCGGCACTTTAACCGGCTGATTGTAATGACGATCAGCGGGGTCTTCGCACCAGCCATCAGTCGGCGTTATTCGTTTCACCGGCAACGAGGTGGCCGGACGCGGATGCTTGTCCGCACGCCACCATAATCGCCTTAGCCGGAAGCTGCCGCGCGGCGTGCCGCCGTCGCCTTCACGCTTGTTGGCTTTGATGCCGCCGCGGCCCAGGGCCACCGGCAGGACGAGAGCGCCCGCGATGAGCCAGCCACGCCGTGAATCTCCCGGCTTCCGGCGCACTGTGATTCGGGATAGAGATCGTTTTTGCATTGCTGGCACTGTCTTGAAACGGACCCTTAAATATCAGTTCCCGCTTGCTCTTTTAGCCCTGAATGTTCTACTTCGCGACTATGGCGAGGGGCGCGCTAGCGTCCTTGATGGGGCCTTTGGACGATGGCGAATAAACGTACGATTCTGATCGTTGATGACGACACGGAGCTGCGTGAGGCTCTGGTCGAGCAATTGGCATTGCACGAGGAATTTGACGCCACTGCAGTCGACAGCGGCACAAAAGGCGTACAGGTGGCCAAGAACGGCCAGATCGACCTGGTGATCATGGATGTCGGTCTGCCGGACGTCGACGGTCGTGAAGCGGTGCGCATCCTGCGCAAAAACGGCTTCAAGGCACCGATTATCATGCTCACCGGCCACGATACCGATTCCGACACTATTCTTGGTCTCGAATCCGGCGCGAACGATTACATTACCAAGCCATTCCGCTTTGCGGTGCTGCTGGCGCGTATCCGTGCCCAGCTTCGGCAACATGAAGCGAGTGAGGACGCCGTATTCGCAATCGGGCCATACACATTCAGGCCGAGTTCGAAGCTGCTGCTGAGCCCGAAAGGCAGCAAGGTTCGCCTCACCGAAAAAGAAACGGCCATCCTTCGTTATCTTTACCGCGCCGGCCAAAAGCCCGTATCGCGCGAGACGTTGCTGCAAGAAGTGTGGGGTTACAATTCAGGCGTCACGACGCATACGCTGGAAACGCACATTTATCGTTTGCGGCAGAAAGTCGAAAAGGACGCTGCTGCGCCGGCGATCCTGGTGACGGAAGCCGGCGGCTATAAGCTGGTGCCGTGATAACATCGCACTGCCTTACGTCCCGCTCATTCCCGCGGAAGCGGCAATCCAGGGGTATCATTGAAGGACGCATTTATCCTGGGTCCCCGCTTGCGTGGGGACGAGCGGAAGAGTGGTTGGTTCCGAGAAAACGAGCGCATCAATAAGACCATGGGACTCGAAGACGACATCGCCTTCTTCGAACAAGTGCCGCCTTTGGCGGCGCTTGGCAAACAGGCGTTACGAATTCTCGCCATCGGTGCTGAAACACGCCATCTGCAAAGTGGAGCGGTCCTTTTCTATGCCGGCGAACTTGCCGACGGCGGCTATGTCGTGCAGGAGGGCTCGCTGCTGCTGGAGCCGGGCACGCTCTCGGAAGGCAAGGAAATCACCGTCGGTCCCGGCACCCTGGTCGGGGAGCTCGCGCTTCTTACAAATACGGTTTGTCAGGCAACTGCGATCGCGAAAGAGCCGACGGTGGTCGTTCGTATCTCGCGCAATCTGTTCCGGAAAGTGCTGGAAGGCTATCCGGCCGCCGCGGAACTATTGCGCGAAAGCATGAACCAGCGCCTGCAGGCCTGGTCGAAGGAACTGACGGGCGTGAAGCGTATGCTTGAGGCCGGCGACAAGCACTAGCCATTTAGAAAATTTCAGAGTTCGATTGTCGCCGTAACCGGAACGTGGTCGGACGGCCGCTCGGCACCGCGATAATCCTTGGCAATTTTGATTGCCGATACGCGGTCCGCGAGCCCATCCGATGTCCAGATGTGATCGAGCCTGCGGCCGCGATCAGCCGCACGCCAATTGTCCATCGCGCGATAGCTCCACCATGTATAGAGCTTCTCGGGTTCCGGCGTGTGCACGCGCATGCTATCGACCCAGCCGCCGGACTCGCGCGCGGCGACAAGTTTCTCGCACTCGACCGGAGTGTGAGAGACGACCTTGATCATTTGCTTATGGCTCCAGACGTCGTGCTCGAGCGGTGCGACATTGAGGTCGCCGACAAGGATCGCGCGTTGCGACTTGTCCGGCCGCAGTCCGGTATGCGCGCGCATTTCGTCGAGGAAAGCGAGTTTGTGCTGGAATTTTGGATTGATGTCGGGGTCCGGCTCGTCGCCGCCGGCGGGCACGTAAAAATTATGCAGCGTGATCTGATCTTTCAGTTTTGCCCGCTCACCCAGGACGATCGAGACATGGCGGCAATCGGTTTTGCCACAGAAACTCTGAATATCGACCTGCTCGAACGGTACGCGCGAGAGCACGGCGACGCCATGATAACCTTTTTGTCCATTGAGCGCCGCGTGCTCGTAGCCGAGCCGTTTGAAACGTTTCAGCGGAAACGCGTCGTCGGGGCATTTCGTCTCCTGCAGGCAGAGCACATCCGGCCGTGCGCTCTTTAAAAACTTGGCGACCAGATCGATGCGCAGGCGAACCGAATTGATGTTCCAGGTGGTGATCTTCAGTGACATGGCTGCAATCTAAGATGCAAAGCGCAGATTTTCCAATGTCATCATCGGGCTTGGCCCGGCCATCCACGTCTTAATTCGCTGAAACGTTACAAAGACGTAGATGCCCGGCACAAGGCCGGCATGACCAGCAGCGAGGCTGGAGAATCAATTGTGATAGCGCGTGTAGTCGATCTTGAAGAGCGACGGATCGGGCCGCTTGCTGGTATCGAGATTGTAGACCGCGACCGTCGTGTCATAGCCCTGCGGATCGGTCACCGTCCATTGCTTGAGCTGCATGTCCTTGGCGCTGAACATGATCATCAGCCGGCTGGTGCCGACGATGCCGTTTTTTTCCTCGACCACCACGGTAACGAAAACGTCGTCGGCATAGACCGCGACCAGATGCGTGTCCTTCGTTAGATCGACGTGATCGGCGAGCAGAAACCGCAGCGGCGTCTGCGACAGGGGATAGACATCTTGAGTCGCAAGCCGGCGGTCGCGAACCACGACCGACGAGCCATCGGCGATCAGCTCTATTGGGCTCGGGTCGTCATACTCGAAGCGGACTTTCCCGGGTTTGGAAATGAAGAAATCGCCCTGCGTTCGGCCGCCGTCCGGGCCGATCTGGATGAAATTTCCGGTCAGCGCCTGCACGCCTGAGAGATACGTATTGACGCGCTCGATGATGGCGCGTTGCTGGGGATTAAGCGCGCCGGCGGGATCTGCCTTGCCAAGCAGGGCGGCGAACGGATTGGTAACCGGACCGGGCATCTGCGGCCCTGAGGTCGCTTGTGCGCGTGCATCCATCGCCTGCGCAGGTACTGCAGGCTTGGATGGGGCGGCGACGGATCCGGTGGCGTTGGGCTGAGCTTGAGTCGTCGGGCGGGGGACCGGCAACGGGACCGTCTGGGCCAACACGGGAATCGAGAAGCAGGCAAACAACGTGGCAAAGGCCAGTTTGTGGCCGATTCGCCAATTGTGCTGTCCCGCCATCACGTTCTCCGCCTCGCGCCCCGAGGTATCTCGATAGGTCCTATATGGGCTGGCTGTGGCGATTTCGCGACCCACCCGGCCTCAAGGCAAATCCGGCTTAGTCGCGATGCCGACGATTCTCAATAGCGTTCGCCGCCGTCCTCGGGAACTAGGATCTCGCGTTTTCCGGCGTGGTTTGGCTGGCCGACGACGCCTTCTTCTTCCATGCGCTCCATGATGGTGGCGGCGCGGTTGTAGCCGATCTGGAGCCGGCGCTGGATGTAAGACGTCGAAGCCTTGCGGTCGCGTTTCACGATCGCAACGGCCTGCTGGTAGAGGTCGCCACCTTCGGCGAGGCCCATGCCGGTCGAATCGAACAGCGGGTTTCCAGCCTCGTCCTCTTCATCTCCTCCGGCCGTGACCTCTTCGAGATACTCGGGTGTGCCCTGCGACTTCATGTGCCGCACGACTTTCTCAACTTCCTCATCCGATACGAAGGGACCATGCACGCGGCTGATACGCCCGCCACCGGCCATGTAGAGCATGTCGCCCTGCCCGAGCAGCTGTTCGGCGCCTTGTTCGCCGAGAATTGTACGGCTGTCGATTTTGGAGGTGACCTGGAAGGAGATGCGGGTCGGGAAATTCGCCTTGATGGTGCCGGTGATAACGTCCACCGACGGTCGTTGCGTCGCCAGAATCACATGAATGCCGGCGGCACGTGCCATCTGCGCCAGGCGCTGGATGGCGCCTTCGATGTCTTTGCCGGCGACCATCATCAGGTCGGCCATCTCGTCGACGATCACAACGAGGAAGGGCAACGATTCGAGTTCGAGATCTTCCTTCTCGTAGATCGCTTGGCCGGACTCTTTATCGTAGCCGGTGTGGACCGTGCGGGTGAGCCTTTCGCCCTTTGCCTTGGCTTCGGCGACGCGCGCATTGTAGCCTTCAATGTTGCGCACGCCGAGCTTCGACATTTTCTTGTAGCGGCCTTCCATCTCGCGCACCGCCCATTTGAGCGCGACCACCGCCTTCTTCGGATCGGTGACGACCGGAGTCAGAAGATGCGGGATGCCGTCGTACACCGACAGTTCGAGCATTTTGGGATCGACCATGATCAACCGGCATTGGTCGGGGCGGAGCCGATAGACCAGCGACAGGATCATCGTATTGATGGCGACCGATTTGCCTGAACCGGTGGTGCCGGCGATCAGCAAGTGCGGCATGCGCGACAGGTCGACGATCACCGACTCGCCACCGATTGTTTTGCCGAGGCAGAGCGGCAGTTTGGCTGCACTCTCGTTATAGTCATGACCGGTGAGCAGCTCGCGCAAATAGACTTTCTCACGCGTCGGGTTGGGCAGTTCGATGCCTATGGCGTTGCGGCCGGACACAACGGCGACGCGCGCCGACACCGCGCTCATAGAGCGAGCAATGTCGTCGGCAAGTCCGATCACGCGCGAGGATTTGATGCCGGGCGCCGGCTCAAGTTCGTACAGGGTCACCACCGGGCCGGGACGAGCATTGATGATTTCGCCGCGGACGCCGAAGTCCTGCAACACGCTTTCCAGGGCGGTCGCATTGGCATCGATGATGTCACGCGACAAGGTTGTCCGCTCGGTCGCGCGCGGCGCGGCAAGGAGATTGAGCGAAGGCAGCGCGTAGCCGTTGGTGGAACGGCGGACGGGCGTTCGGGACGTGGCGCGCTTACGTGGCGCGCGCGCGTCGTCTTCCTCCTCGATGTCGTCCTCGTACTCGTCCAAAGCGCGCCCGTAACCGTCAAAGCGCGGTTCCTGCCGCGGGCCGCGTGCAACGGGCATCGGCAAGCGCGTACGGGGCTCCCTGCGCAACATGCGGCCAAAGCGCGCCTTCCAGCTCAACAGCGCGTGCACGATCATGCCGAGCCAGGCCGAGCCCTGGTCATCGTCGATCTCGTCGCCCTCGATATCGTCTTCTTCCTCGACCCTGCGCGCAGCCGCTTTTTTGCTGCGTTGCCCCGCGCCCGCGGCCAAGCCCAGCGTCACCGCGGTCGCGAAGCCGAAGACGATGCACAAGACAAACCGCGTCAGCCCTGCAAGCGGCGCACCGAATATCATCGCCGGCAGGCGTAACATGGCGTCGCCGGCGACGCCGCCGAGACCGGTCGGCAGCGGCCAGGAGCCGATGCGCGGCAATGTCGATGCACATGCGGCGGCGAGGAATGTCGCGACGATCCACAGCAGGCTGCGCCATTTGTCGCCGACGGGCTTATGCGAAATCAGGCGCCAGCCAAGCAGCACTTCTGGCGCCAGCAGCAGGATGGCAGCGAGACCGAGCAGTTGCATCGCCAGGTCGGAGAAAATCGCGCCAGCAAAACCCAGCAAATTGTGGATCGGCTGCTGCGTGGCGTGGCTGAGCGAGGGGTCCTGCACCGACCAGGTTGCGAGCGCGATGGCGCCGAGCAGCGCGAGCGTGACCAGCGCGAGCCCGGCAAGTTCACTCAGGCGGCGCCTGATGATGTCACGGAAATGCTCCGAGACGAAGGCGATGACGTCGAGGCTGCGATCTGCTGCTCGCATGCGTTACGCGTCCTTTCGTATGCGCATGATCTTGCCCGAAAACCGGTGTCCACTTTTCGGCATCATGCGCGCTACCCGAGCACCGCGACGAGGCGATGCAACGCCTCGGCGGTTGCCGTCTTGTCCTGCACCATGGCGACACGAATGTAGTCCGCCCCGGGATTGCTGCCGTCGGCCTGTTCGCGTGCGAGATAGCGCCCGGGCACCACGCGCACGCCGGCTTCGGCCCACAGCTTCTTGGTCACGATTTCGCTGCCACCTTGTTTTGAAACATCGAGCCAGAGAAAAAACCCGCCGGCTGGCCGCTCGTAGCCGTAGCGATTGCCGATGATCTGGTCGGCAAGATCGAACTTGGCGGAATAAAGCGTGCGGTTTTCCTGCACGTGCACTTCGTCGGCATAGGCGGCGACCGCCACATGCTGTGCCGGCGTCGGCACCTGCGGCGCAGCCACGTTGCGCAATTCGAGATAGGAGCCGAGGAAACGCCGGTCGCCGGCTGCGAACCCAACGCGCAGACCCGGAAGGTTTGAGCGTTTGGACAACGAATGAAAAACGACAACGTTGGCGAAGTCGGACCCGGAGGCTTCGAGCATGCCGGCAGGTGCGTGCTCGCTGTAAATTTCGCAGTAGCATTCATCCGCGAACACAAGAAAACCGAAACGGCGCGCCAGACTCGCAAGCTTCTCGAGATAAGCGCGATCGGCCACGGCGCCTTGCGGGTTCGAGGGCGATGCGATGTAGCAGGCGACGGTGCGTGCAAGCAGCGCGTTGTCGAGCGCATCGAGATCGGGAAGGAATCCACTCTCGCGCGTTGCCGGCAGATAGACCGGCTCGCATTCGGCTGCGAGCGCGCCGGCGGCATAGGCCGCATAGAAGGGATTGGGAATGAGCACCGCCGGCTTGCCGGCGCGTTGTTTAACCCAACGGCGCGCAGCGATCGCCGCAAGGAACAGGCCCTCGCGTGTGCCGTTGAGCACCAGCACTTCACTTTCCGGATCGACCGCGCGCGGGAGCTTGTAGCGGCGGTTCAGCCAGGCTGCGACTGCGCGGCGAAATGGCTCGACGCCCTTGTTGGCTGGATAGCGGCCGAAGTCTGCAAGATGCGCAGCGAGTGTTGGCCCCACGAAAGGCGGGATCGGATGCTGCGGCTCGCCGACCGACAGATTGATGGGAGGTTTTCCCGGTTCGATGCCCGCGATGAGGTCGGTCAGCCTCACGAAGGGCGACCGGGAGTCGACCGCCGGAGCAGGTGAAGGGGCAGGCTCGCGCTTGGCGGTCATCATGGACATGCGTTTACGAGGCGGGAGCGGCCCGCCGTAGAAGGGGTTTCGACACCATAAGGAGGGCGAGGTTAAGACCCCGTTAACCATCGGATTTCGCAGCAGAATTTGCTTGGGTCGATCAAATTTGGCCGGATTTTCGGCCATTTTGACGCCATCCTTGTGTGGCCGGAACTCGGTGTCGTTTTCAAAGAAACCAGGTCAAATGGTACCACGATTTATCGCTCGGCATCTTTCGCGGCCCCAAGGCCTGTTTGGCCGGTTCGTCGGTTTCCTGATGAACCGGCACAACGCCCGGATGAATGCGTTTGCCGTGAAAATGCTGGCGCTGAAGCCGGACGATCGCGTGCTCGAGATCGGATTTGGCGGCGGCGTGACCCTGCCGGCGCTCATCACCGGAGCAGGTTTCGTTGCCGGCGTTGACCGGTCGGCGGACGCGGTGAGTTGGGCAACGTCAAAATACGCCAGCGCAGTTGCCGCAGGCCGCGCGGATTTCCGCGAGGGCAACGTCGAGGCGCTTCCCTTTGAGAGCGCTGCATTCGGGAAAGTCTGCACCGTCAACACTGTCTATTTCTGGAAATCGCTCGAGGCCGGCTTTGCGGAAATCCGCCGTGTGCTGGCGCGCGGCGGGCGCGTCGTGGTCGGCTTCCTGCCGAAAGAGCGAGTGGCGCGCCTGAATATGCCGTCCGATATTTCTACGATGCGCGCGCCCGACGATGTGATTGCCGCACTGAAGAAATGCGGCTTCGGCGGCATTCGTGTTGAACGGCCGCAGCCGGACACGCCCTGGAATGTGATCGTCGCGAGTTGATGAAAATAAGAGAGGCCCCGGTCCTTGCGAACCGGGGCCTCAACGGAAGGGACAGTGCCGGGTTTCCGCCCCTACCGCTAGCTCAGCGCATGATCCCGAAAAGTGGATACCGGTTTTCGGAAAAGATCATGCGCAACGTAAGTCGCTCGTTACTGCACAGTCTCCCCATGCAGCGCGAGATCGAGACCTTCACGTTCCACTTCGTCGGAGACGCGCAGGCCGATGATGGCGTCGATGATCTTGAGCAGGACCAGCGAGACAATGGCGTCGTACACTATCACGACGCAAATGCCTTTGACCTGGTTGATCATCTGCGCCGCGTTGCCTTCGATCAGGCCCGCGGTGCCGCCGTACTCGGCGATTGCGAAGACGCCGGTGAGCAATGCACCGACGATGCCGCCGACGCCATGGACGCCGAAGCAATCGAGTGCGTCGTCAGCACCCAACATCCGCTTCAGGCCAGTGACGCCCCAGTAGCAGAACACGCCAGCAGCAACGCCGATCACCATCGAACCGACAGGTCCGACATAGCCCGAAGCAGGCGTGATGGCGACGAGGCCGGCGACTGCGCCCGAGCAGATGCCGATGACGGTGGGTTTGCCGCGGCAAATCCATTCAACGAGCATCCAGGTGAACGCCGCGACTGCGGTCGCAATCTGGGTCACGGTCATCGCCATGCCCGCCTGCATGCCGGCGGTGACGGCAGAGCCGGCATTGAAGCCGAACCAGCCGACCCACAGCAGCGAGGCGCCGATGAAGGTGAGCACCATGTTGTGGCCAGGGCCAGAGTCCTTACGTTTGCCGAGGCAGATCGCGCACATCAGGCCGGCAACGCCAGCGTTGATATGGACGACGGTGCCGCCCGCGAAGTCGAGGACCTTGAACATGGCATCGCTGTTACCGTTGGACATGAAGCCATCCGCGCCCCAGACCCAATGCGCGATCGGCGAATAGACCAGGATCGCCCAAAGGCCGATGAACCAAAGCATTGCGGAGAACTTCATGCGTTCGGCGAAAGCGCCGGCAATCAGCGCCGGCGTGATGATGGCGAAGGTCATCTGGAAGCACATGTACACGGTCTCAGGGATCGTCACCGCCAAGCCGTTCGGCGTGCCGATACCCGTCGAGATGTCGCTCAAGATGCCTTGCAGGAACACGCGACTAAACCCGCCGAGGAATGGCCCGCCGGTCGTAAAGGACGTGCTGTAGGTGACGATCGCGTAAATGATCGTGACCAGGCAGGTAACGGCGAAGCTGGTCATCACCGTGTCGCCTACGTTCTTCTTGCGCACCATACCGCCGTAGAACAGGCCAAGGCCCGGGATGGTCATCATCAGCACGAGCGCGACTGAGGTGAGCATCCAGGCTGTGTCGCCCGAATTGGGCGTGCACTTCTCGAGAACTGCCTTCTTCGGATCTGGATCGTTCGCGCACGCCGGCGGCGGAGCAGCCGGGGCGGGCGGTGCGGCGGCTGGCGCAGCCGCAGGGGCCGGCGCCTGAGCGTACGAAGCGTCGAACGACGCCACGCTCAGGAAGAGGCCAAGCATAATCCCGAGGGCGAGAGCCACGAGCCCCGCACGGGAGGATTTCTTCAACGTCATGGTTTTACTCCTGTCCGTATTGTTTGCGGTGCGGGTGACTAGAGCGCCGCGGCATCGGTCTCGCCGGTGCGAATGCGCACGGCGTTTTCCAGATTGAAGACGAAGATTTTTCCGTCGCCGATCTGTCCGGTCTTGGCGGCGCCGGTAATGGCTCCGATGACCTTGTCGACTTGCTTGGTGTCCACTGCCACTTCGACTTTGATCTTCGGCAGGAAGCTCACCGCATATTCAGCACCACGGTAGATTTCCGTGTGGCCCTTTTGACGCCCGTAACCTTTGACCTCAGTAACGGTCAGTCCTTGCACGCCGATGGAGGTCAGAGCGTCACGGACCTCGTCGAGCTTGAAAGGTTTGATAATGGCCATGACGATTTTCATGGATTCGATCCCCGCTTGAGCCCGTTTTCTACCTGCACGCAGTGCGGGCGGTTTCACTGAGCCGGGCCTCCGAAGCTTGCTTCGCAGGCAGGGCCGGGGAGATAGAATCAAACGCCGTGCCAGTTGCCCGACGGAGGCCTATGTCTTTGTTTCAATGACAAAAATCGGTATGGCGGCCCGCCGTCCCAAAACCCACTCTGAACCGGCGCTTAAAGACGCGCCACGTCGCCGGGGTCCTGCCTAAAATTTAGGCTGAAAATCGCCATCTGATGAATTCCGCGTCGGCCTTACGGCCGAGGCAGCAAGGTCTCGTTAACTATTGAAGCGCGTCAACGTCGGTTTCGCCGGTGCGGATACGCACGGCTTGCTCGATTGGCGTGACGAAAATCTTTCCGTCACCGATCTGGCCGGTGCGCGCGGCGGTAGCGAGCTGGTCCATCACCTGGTCGAGTTGCTCGCGCGCGACCGCGACCTCAAGGCGCAATTTTGGAAGGAAGTTCACGGCGTATTCGGCGCCGCGATAAATCTCCATGTGACCCTTCTGCCGCCCGTAGCCTTTTACTTCGGCGACGGTCATGCCGTGGATGCCAATGCGTGTGAGGGCATCGCGGACTTCTTCGAGCTTGAACGGCTTAATGATGGCGATGACCAGCTTCATGATTTCCTCCCCGGAGCGCACTTGGTTCGCGCGATTTTTGACCGGCGCACGGCATATGTCGAACGGCGACTTCCCTTTCGGGCGACCATGTTCGGGGCCATGCGCATGAAAACCCGCTTCGGCTTTGGGCTGGCACGGGTTCGTTTGCACAAGCTAGCGAGAGACGGCCTGAAGATTAAGCTGTCATAGAGCCGTACCCACAGGCAGTCGCCGAATTTGCAGGCATACTAGGGCAGTCCCCTTGACTCATCTTGTGGGCGGATTGGAATTGGAAGCGAGGCCGAGTTCGGCGATTGCGCGAGGCAGCACAGGGCGCGCCTGTCCGCGGGTCATCCCGGGCTGCATGCGATGCCCATAAAGTAAGGTCAGCAGGGACCGATCATAAACAGTCAGATAGCCGACCATGCGCTTCTGGTTGAGCGTGGTCCACGGGTTGCGCTGGTCGTGGTTCGACAAGCCGAAGGCGTGAAGCAGCTCGTGATAGGCGCAGTCGAGGAAAACGTCGTCGCCCTTATCGACGATGATAAATGAGATGGAATGTACAATCTCGCCGTCGGCAGTTGATTTGACGCTGGTCATGCATTGCGGATCGGTGCGCGTGACGAAGGTTTTTGCGACCTCGGCACCAAATGCAATCTGCAATGCGGATTTGAAATCTTTTTCGTCGATCAGCCGTATCTCGATGTCCCCGGGCGCGACTCTTCAAGGACGTGCGTCATGGCGCTGCTTCGATCGATGCTGCCCGTGGCAACAATCCGCGCGCTGATGGGGTGCTCGAACCGGCGGATTCCGAGCGGCCGCGCGCCGACCCGCAAATCGGAACCGAATGCGAGCGCAAGAAATCCACGCGACAGTTCTGCGGCTGTAAAACGAGTATATTGTGGCGGAGCGCCTTCAAACGAGCCCGGCGGCGCAAATTCTTTATTCGAGGCGGCGAGTGCAGTAGCCGCTATCGAGACCAGCACAAAACAGGCCGTCAGCAGTCGTTTCATTATGCGCGTCAAGTCTCTCGTCGCTCGCGCACCAGGCCTTCCTGCGCGACCGAGGCGACGAGCGTCCCGTCACGCGTAAATATAAGCCCGCGCGCGAAGCCACGCGAGCCGTGCAAATTGGGCGAATCCTGCGCATAAAGCAGCCAATCATCCGCACGAAATGGCCGATGCAGCCACAGCGCGTGATCGAGGCTGGCAGCCATGAATTCTTTTTCGAACAGCGTGCGGCCGTGGGGCGCCAGCGCGGTGTCGAGCAGCATCATGTCGGATGCGTAAGCAAGCACGCATTGATGAATGGCCGGAAGATCGGGCAGCTTGCCGGTGGTTCGAATCCAGACGTTGAATTGCCCGCCGGGAATTTTCTTGCCGAGGTAGCGCTCGAATTCGACGGGCCGCAATTCGATCGGCCGTTCGCGCTCGTAATAGCGGCGAACGGGATCGGGCATCATCGGCAGCAGCTTCTCGCGCATGTCGGCATCGCTTGGAAGCTTCTCGGGCGGCGGCACATCCGGCATCTTGGCCTGGTGGTCGAGGCCCGGCTCGTCGGTGTGGAACGAGACGAGCATTGAGAAGATCGGGTGACCGTGCTGGCGCGCAGTGACGCGCCGCGTCGTAAAGCTCTTGCCGTCGCGGATACGATCGACGTCGTAGATGATCGGAACCTTGGGGTCGCCGGGCAGCAGGAAGTAAGCGTGCATGGAATGCGGTGGCCGGCCTTCGACCGTGCGGACCGCGGCCACCAGCGCTTGCCCAATCACCTGGCCGCCGAACACCCGCTGCCAGCCGCTCTGCGGCGAGCGGCCGCGGAACAGGTTCACTTCCAGCGGTTCGAGATCGAGAATATCGAGCAGATCCTGGACGGCAGTGGACATGAGGGAGCCCGCAAGAAGGTCAAACGGCGCTCTCAACCTGCTATGCTGCGGCGAGATTTTCAAGGAATCCTCATGAATAAAGGCGGTCCAGCCCATCGGCGAACCGACGTGGTCATCGGAGGGGCCGGTTTTGCCGGTCTGGCGCTGGCAATCGCGCTGCGCCAGGGGCTGGGTGATCCGTTCACGGTCACGGTTATCGATCCGGCATTGGCGCACGCTCAATCCAGGGACCCGCGCGCTTCGGCGATCGCGGCCGCGGCGCGGCGTCTGTTCGAGGCGATCGAGGTTTGGGATGCGGTTGCCGGCGATGCGCAGCCGATCCTCGACATGGTGGTGACCGACTCCAAGCTTGAGGACGCTGTGCGCCCGACGTTTCTGACCTTCGGTGGCGAGGTCGAGCCGGGCGAACCGTTCGCGCACATGGTGGAAAACCGGCATCTGGTCGATGCGCTGGTGACAAAAGCAAAAGCGCTCGACATCGATTTGCGCGCAGGCGCGGTTGCCAGCTTTGAACGCAATGCCGACGATGCCATCGATGTCGCACTCGCCGATGGGGATAAGATTTCTTCCCGCCTGCTGGTGGGCGCCGACGGCGCCAACTCGAAAATTCGCGAGCAGGCCGGTATTCCGACCCACGGGTGGAACTACGATCAATCGGCGATTGTCACCACAGTGGCGCACGAGCGTGAGCACAAGGGCCGCGCCGAAGAGCATTTTCTGCCGGCTGGACCATTCGCGATTTTGCCGCTGACAGGCAAACGCTGTTCAATCGTGTGGACGGAAAGGGCGCGCGAAGCCGAGCGCATCGTTGCGCTTCCGGACGATGAATTCCACGCCGAACTTGAAAAGCGCTTCGGCTTGCAGCTCGGCGACCTGACAGTGGCAGGCCCACGCCGCGCGTTTCCGCTCGGTCTGTTTACCGCGCGCACATTCATTTCGGAACGGCTGGCGCTGATCGGCGACGCTGCCCACATCATCCATCCCATCGCCGGGCAGGGGCTCAACATGGGACTACGGGACGTGGCGGCGCTGGCGGAAGCGATCGCGGACACGGCCCGCCTCGGCCTCGATCCTGGCGGCCCGGATGTGCTCGAACGCTATCAGCGCTGGCGGCGTTTCGACACAATGACCATGGGCGTCGCCACGGATGGATTGAACCGGCTGTTTTCCAATCATTCCGATGTGCTGCGGCTGGCGCGCGACATCGGGCTTGGACTGGTCGAACGCATGCCGCCGCTCAAGCGCATGTTCATTCGCGAGGCTGCCGGGTTCACCGGCGACGTGCCGAAGCTGCTCAAGGGCGAGGCGCTGTAAGGGCCATCGATAAAATCGCTTTTCGCGATATTATTGGCTTGACGGTATTATCGCTATTTGCGATAATCGATCAATGGTGATCGCGTTTACGCCCGTGGTCCTGCGTCAGTGGCTCAAGCTCAACGCGGACATTCGCGAGCGGATTAAAGCCAAGCTTACCATGTTTGCGGCGACGGGGGTCGGCGACGTGAAGCGTCTGAAAGGCCGCGCGGGCTCGAGGCTGAGAGTCGGTGACTGGCGCGTGATTTTTTATACTGAAGGAAACACAATGGTGGTCGCGGCGGTCGGCCACCGGCGCGAAATCTACGACTGAGAGGACAGCATGACTGTGCGTTACCAGAAAACTGCCAGAGGCGAGGTGGCGATCCTTCCGCGCAAGGAATACGAGGCGCTTGCGGCAAAAGCGGCGGAGGCCGACGAGGATGCGGGCACGGCGCGACTTGTTGCGCGTGCTCGCAAGGATGTTGCTGAAGGCGCACCGCTCATTCCCCTGGACGTTGTCGAGCGCATCGCGGCCGGCGAGCACCCTATTCGCGCCGTGCGTGAGTGGCGCGATATGACGCAGATGGAGTTGTCATATCGGACCAATATCGGGCAGGGCTACATCTCCGATCTCGAAAGCGGCCGGCGGAAAGGAACAGTGGCGGCGCTGCATACTCTTGCCGAAGCGTTGCGCGTGCCGCTCGATACTCTGCTTACAGAATGAGTTGTCCGCTTTCGTGGCGATGAATCGCAAAGATTGACGATCCAGCTCAACTCAGTGGAACGCTGCCGACGTGATCCAGGAACGCTTTGCGTTTGGAAATCAGCCCATACCAGCGGTCAAGATGCGGCATCGGCGGGCGGTCCGGCACCAGCTGCCGGCACCAGCTGCACGAAGCGATAGCACATGATGCCGACCGGAATGTCGCCGTACGAGAAGTTCGCGCCGGCGACGTATTGGGTTTTACCCAATCGTGCGTCGAGCATCTTCATCGCATCGGTTGTTTTTTCCTGCGAGGCCTTGATCGCGGCCATGTCGCGCTTTTCCGGCGCCGTCCGGATCAGCCCCCAGAAGGCGTGGAAGATCGCGGGCCCAACGACCGACAACTGCCAATCCATCCACTGACTGGCGAGCGCGCGTTGCTTGGGATCCTTCGGCTCAAGCGCGCCGCTTTTGTCATGCTTGCCGGCGAGATAACGCACGACGGAGTTCGATTCCCACAACAGGAAACCGTCTTCTTCTTCGAGCGTCGGCACCAGGCCATTTGGATTCATGGCGAGATAAGCGGGTTCTTTGTTCTTGCCGAACGCGCCGCCAACGTCGATGCGCTGATGCTCAAGATTGAGCTCGCCCACCGCCCACATTGCCTTTTGCACATTGGACGAGGTCTTGCGGCCCCAGATTTTAATCATTGCGTTCGCTCCCTAGTTACGTTTTCTGTTTTTCGTACTTTGTCGTGGCCACATCTTTGTACGCCGCAGTACCACTAAGACGTGGATGCCAGGCACAAGGCTTGTGCTCGGGCCGGCCGAAGGCCCGGACCCGGGTGCCGGGCATGACGAAAATGATTTTCGCGTTTATTTATTCTAGCCTGCGCGCTTCCTCTGGCAGCATAATCGGTATGCCATCGCGGATCGGATAGGCGAGCTTGGCTTTGCGCGAAATCAGCTCTTGTTTCGTGGCGTCG
>WNFM01299702.1_pt2 | contig 20328 bp, 19 predicted proteins | sample 5400271 | NCBI WGS metagenome assembly WNFM01 (sample SAMN13153352, study PRJNA577476) | soil metagenome | isolation source: 60 cm saprolite on Douglas fir-dominated hillslope | place: USA:California | collected 2013-09-17
CGGCGATGGCGGGGAACTGCGCTCTGATCTGGTCCATGGTTCGCTCCTAGTCGGCCACCGCGGGATGCGCTCCCGCGTGGCGCAGCGATGAAAAGAAATCGACGAGGCTGCGGCGCTGCCCCGTGAGGAGAAGCGCGGCGGGATACACGAGCGCCACGAGCGCGGCGCCCGCCGCGAGCGTGGCGAAAGGCCGCATCTCGAAGCCGCGCAGCGCCACGCCGGCGGTTGCGGCGGCCATCCCGGCGGCGGCGAGGATGCCGCCCAGCGAGGCCCAGTCCTGCAGCTTCGCGATCGGCGTGGCGGTGAGCTCGGCGATGCGCGCGAGGGAGAGTGCCCGCTCGGCGAAGGTGAACGCGGGCGCGCTCCTCGTGGCGGTTCCCCTGAGCTACGTCGGCGCGCTGCAGGCGTTCACCTTCGCCGAGAAGGCGCCCTGGCGCAGCAGCAGCAGGATGCTGTTCAACTCCACCACGAAGACGATGAGCGCCAGCGTGTAGAGGCGCATCACCGGCACCGCGCCCAGGTACGCGCTGGTATAGACGACCGATACCAGCGGCTCGGCGAACACGAAGGCGAAGCCGAGCAGCGGATAGACGAGCAGAGCGACCATCGCATTGGCGCGGCTGTTGAGAGCGAGCATCGCCTTGAAATCGCCGCCCGAGTGCAGCCGGCTCATGCTGGGCAGGAAGACGTGGTTCACCGACTGGCGGAAGAGCTGCACCATGGGCGCGAGCACCAGCGCGATCGAGAAGGAAGCGAACTGCGCGGCCGGAAAGAGCGCCGCCGCTACCCACTGGTCGGCCTGCGTGCGCAGCCCATACAGCACTCCCGACATGCCGAAGGGCGCCGCGTGCCGCACCTGTCCGGCGAACGCATCGCGCCGGAAGAACGGCCCGCCCAGGCCGTGCTCGCGCGCGACATACATGAGCAGCAACCCCAGGCGCACGGCGGCAAACGCCACCAGGGTCCACAACACCGGCCCGAGCTCGCGAGTCGCGATCGCCACCGCCGAAAGCGACAGTGCACGCAGCGCGGCAAGCGACACGATCACCTTTGCCTGCCAGCCCACCCGCTCGTCGACCGTCGGCAGGACGTCGAGCAGGTAGCTCGCGACCCAGAGGAAGGCGAACAGCGGCAGCGCGATGGAATGGCGCCGCACGAGCTCGCCGAGCGAAGCCGGAAGCAGCGGATCCCAGGGGCTCAGGGCAAGGGCGACGAGGAGCGCGCCCGTGAACACCCACAGCAGCGTCTGGTTCACGTAGAGGCGCTTCGCCTCGCGCGTCGATCGCGGCAGGAAGTAATAGAGGCTCTCCGGCATGAACAGCGGCGTGAGCAGCGCCGTGCCCACCGCGAGCCACAGCAGCCGGTATTCGCCGAAGCTTTGCGCGTCGAGCGCGCGCGCAAGCACCACCGGCAGCAGGAACTGCAGCGCGTAATCGATCGCGTTGGCGGTGCCGAGCGACATCGCGCGGCGCTCGAGCGAGTGCGTGGCGGCGGTCATGCCGACCCCGCGAGCGCGGCGATCTCGCGCTCGTACATCGCGATCACCGCGTCCATCGAGTGGCTCTCGCGGAAATGGGCAGCCGAGCGCTGCGAGGCTTGGTGCCAATGGACGTCGTCACGCATCAGGCGATCGATCGCGCGCGCGGCCTGCCCCACGTCGCCGACCAGGTCGTAGGGCGGCTCGCCTGCGCGCCGCGAGCCCGTGTCGAAGAACGCCACCGTCGGAACCCCGCGCGACCAGGACTGCAGGAAGGTATTGGGGAAGCCTTCGTAGTCCGAGGTATTGAGGAATACGCGCGCGCCGTTGAAGTAGCGCTCGACCTCGGCGTAGGGCACGAAGCCCGCGACCTCCACGTTGGGCAGCGCGCGCGCCGCATCGAGCAAGGCCTCGCAGTACGATCGAGCCGCCGGATCGGTACCGCCGACCATCACGAAGCGATGCTGGGGCAGGAGGCGCGCGATCTCGAGCAGCTTTTCCGCCTGCTTCGACGGGCGCATCGTCGCCGCCCAGAGGACGTAGCCCGCGCGGTCGGCGCGCGCATCCTCGCACGGCACATAGCAGCTCGGAATGAGCGATCCCTCACGGCCGAAGTGCCTGCGAAGTGCCTCTGCCTGCGCCGCGTTCTGGACGACCACCCGGTTTACGCGCCGCAGCCCCCACTCGAAAATGCGCCGGTCGCGGGCGAAGCGGATTTCCTGCTGCCCGGGGACGAAGTCCACGTCGCAGGCGCCGGCGTAGATCGACGCGCGGCCGTGGCGGCGGCAAAACGCGGCGACGAACCCGGTCCATACGGCGGCGCTGCGCTGGTAATACACATCCGCGTCGGCCCGGGCAAGCGCGCTCCACAACGAGGTGAATCGCGGATGGAAGAAGCGCACGACCGGGATGCCTCCGTCGGGCTTGTGCATGTTGTGGATGGTGATGCCGTCGACCTCGATGCCGTCGGGCTGGCCGTAGTCGTGGCAGATCATCGACACGCGGTAGCCGCGGCATGCGAGCGCGCGCGCGATCATGCTCTGCTGCACCTCGGCGCCGCCCACGACCTCGATCGCGCGGTCGCGCGCGAGCACCGGCCACGTCGTCGGCGCGACGAAGCACACGTGCGGCCGCGCCCCGGTACGGGGCGCCACCTTGGCGCGCGCACGCGCCTCAGGCCGGGTGGGCGATGGCATCAGCTCGTACATAGCGCCGGTAGACATTCTCGAGGTTGGTTGCCGCCTTCTCTATGGAGGCGTTGGCCCGCAGCCATCGCGACTGCTCGGCGGCGATCGCGTCGCGCTGAGCATCGGCGAGGAGGATCGCGCGAGCGAGCGCATCCGGCGTGCGCGTCGTGACCACTTGGCTCGCGCGCGGCAGGATGTCGCGGATGTCGGAGTAATCCGTGCTCGCGACCGGAACGCCCAGCGCCATGGCCTCGAGGACCACGTTGGGGAATCCCTCGCGGCACGAGGTGACGAAGAGCACGTCGCTCTGCGCGACGATCGCGGGCACGTCGCCGCGCTCGCCGCCGAATTTCACTCGATCGGCGATGCCCAGGCGTTCGTAATGCCGCAGCACCTCGCCCTTGTAGTCGCCGGAGTCGGAGTCCTTGCCGACCCGGTAGCGCGACGCCGCCTTGGCGAGCTGGTCGCCGAGGAAAAGCACGCGCCACTCGGGAGCGCGGCCGACCAGCTCCGCCGCGGCGTCGATGGCGAGGTGATAGTCCTTCGCGGGCTTGATCGAGCCCACCAGGACCGCTAGCTTGCGCGCCCCGTCGCCGAAGAACTCGCGCCGGTAGTCGTTCGCGCTGGTTGCTTGGCGCGCGTACTCGTCGATGCGCATCCCGTTCCACACCACATGCATGCGCCCCGGGTCGTAGCCGTAGAGGCGCTGCGCGAACGCGCTGCCGGAGCGGCTGTTGGCGACCACGCCGTCGACCAGGGCGCGCGTGAGGTGGTGCGCGAAGAGCTGCGTGCGCGACAGCGTGTAGTTGTCGCTGCGCTCGGAGTTGAGCACCGGGATGCCCGTCCCGAGGGCCGCGAGGCGCGCGTAGAAGTCGCCGTCGAAGAGGAAGCCATGCGCGATGTCGGCGTGCCAGTCGAGCATGAAGCGGCGCAGCCGCAGCAGCACGCCCGGATCGAGCTTCCAGCGCTTCTGGTCCACGACCAGCTCGACGCCGGAGCCCGCAAGCTCCTTGGCGCGCGGCACGTCGCGGTTGAGCGTGTAGATCGCGACCCCATGGCCGCGGCGCACGAGCTCGCGGCCGAGCTCGATCACCTGCTTCTGCGCCCCGCCGAAGGTGAGCTCGCTAATGATGAACAGCATGCGCATGGTCGAATTCCCGGTGGTCGAGGCGCCCGCCCATCCAGCGGCGGCGCCACATCTCGAAAGCCATGAGGTGCCATACCTTCTGCGCGTCGAGGCGGTCGTTCGCCGCCGCGCCTTCGCGGAAGTTGGCGAGCGCCGTGCGCACCTCGGCAGGATCGAAGAGGCCGGCCTCGCGCACGCTCGCTGGCGACAGGCATTCGTCGAGAAGCGGTGCCAGGTCCCCGCGCAGCCAGTTGCCGAGCGGAATCGCGAATCCCTGCTTGGGGCGCTCGACCAGCTCGCGCGGCACGTGCCGATAGAGCACCTTGCGCAACAGGTGCTTGGTGCCGAGCGCCCCGCGGCGAAGACTCAGCGGCAGGCGCAGCGCGAACTCGGCGAGGCGATGGTCGAGGAGCGGCTCGCGTCCCTCGAGGCCGACCGCCATCGTCGCGCGATCGACCTTCACGAGGATGTCGTCCGGCAGGTAGTGGCGCAAGTCGCAGCGCGCCATCTGCTCGGCGGCCGAATGCGCGACGACGCGCTCGCGCTGCGCGGGCTCGATGCCGACCAGCCGCGCCGCTTCCCACGGCGTCCAGAACGACATCGCGAGGTCGTACATCATCGGACCGTCGAATGCGGGCAGCAGCGCTTGGAGCTTCTCGATGCGCTCGGTCACGCCGCGGCGCGCGCGGTGGCGCCAGGTGGCGGGCAGCGGCTCGAGCGCCGCGCGCAGCCGGGCGGCCGGCAGCGCCGCGATCGCCGCGCGCGCGAAGTGCGGAATGCGGCGCAGGACGCGCTCGCGCCCGAGCACCACGCCGTAGTGCGAATAGCCGCTGAAGAGCTCGTCGCCGCCGTCGGCGGATAGCGCCACCTTGACGTACTCCCGTGCCATCCGCGAGACGAGGAACGTCGGCACGCCAGACTGGTCGCCGAAAGGCTCATCGAAGAGCTCGCCCCACCGCGAGAGCACGCCGATCATGTCCGCGACGCTCGCGACCTGCTCGGTGTGGTGAGTGCCCAGGTGCGCCGCGATCCGGCGCGCGTGAAGCCTCTCGTCGTAGCGCGGGTCGTCGAAGCCGATGGTGAAGGTGCGCACCTCGCCCCCGCCGTAGCGTTGCAGCAGGGCCGTCACGAGGGAGGAGTCGAGGCCGCCCGACAGGAAGATGCCGACCGGGACATCGGAAACCATGCGGTAGCGGCACGACTCGACCAGCAGCGCCTCGAGGCGGCGCTCGAGCTCTTCCTCGGTGCCCTCGAGCGGCTCGCGATCGCCGGGCGGCGACCAGTATTCGCGCACCGCCGGCTCGCCGACCTCGCCCAGCTCGAGCCAATGGCCGGGCAGGAGCTTGGCGACGCCGCGATAGATCGACCGCGGCGCCGCGATGTAGCCGTATTGGAGGAATTCGCCCACGGAAGCGCAGTCGAGCTCCGCCGTCCACGCCTCGAAAGCGCGCAGCGCCTTCAGCTCCGACCCGAACCAAAACGCGCGCCCGTTCCACGCGTAGTAGAGCGGCTTCACGCCGAGGCGGTCGCGCAGCAGCACCAGGCGCCGCTCGCGCTCGTTCCACACCGCGATCGCGAACATGCCGATGAATTTCGCCGCCGCCGCCACGCCCCACTCCTGCAGGGCCGCCAGCACCACCTCGGAGTCGCCGCTGCTGCGGAAGCGGTGCCCGAGCGCCTCGAGCTCGCGGCGCACGTGCGCGAAGTTGTAGACCTCGCCGTTGAACGCCATCACCATCGAGCCGTCGGCCGAGCGCATCGGCTGGTGGCCGAGCGGCGAGAGGTCGAGGATCGAAAGGCGGGTGTGCCCGAGCGCGACACGGCCGCCGGGTCGGACCCACACGCCGCGATCGTCGGGACCGCGCCGCGCGAGGCTCGCGACCGACGCGTCGAGATCGCGCAGCCATGCGCCCGGATCGTCGCGGCGCACCCAGAATCCGGTGATGCCGCACATGTCAGTTGTCGTCCCGGCGAAGGCCGGGACCCAATGATTGGCCCCCCGCCTTCGCGGGGGTGACAGGCTTGAGGTGGCGCTTCACGCCCCACATCACGCCAAGCGCGAGCCACAGGAAGCTTTGCTCGGGCACCGGCATCAGGCTGCTGCCCGCGATGCCGGCGACGAGGAAGCTCACCACGCCCGCCGCGGCGCCTTCGAAGAACCCCTGCAGCTCCGGGGTGATGCGCCGGTCGTGCGCGAGGCCACGGAAGCTCCACCACGAGTGCACCCAGAACGCGATCAGCAGGAGCGCGCCGATGGCGCCGAGGTCGAGGTAGGCCTGGAGGTAGGCGTTGTGCGGATGCGTGACGAAGAACATCTCCTCGAAGCGCATCGCCCTCGACCACATCACCGCGCCAAGGCCGTTGCCCCACGGCGGCGACTGCAGGACCTCGGGCATGATCGGGATCCAGATGTCGTCGAGGCGTCCCGCGGTGATCTCGTCCAGGCCCTTGTCGACGCCCATCTGGAGCCGCGACCAGATTGCGCCCGGCGCGAAGGCGAGTCCCACGGGAATCAGCACCGTGGCGAGCACGAGGGTCTTCACGCTGCGCCGCGAGAAGAGATAGATGAGGTTGACGATGATGAATCCGAGGAAAGCGCCGCGCGAAAACGTGAGCAGCAGGGCGAGCGTCACCAAGCCCATCGCCGCCAGCAGCACTGCCTTCAACGCCAGGCGGTCGCAGCGGTCCCAGACGAAGAGCAGCAGGGCGTAGGCGACGGCATAAAGGCGGCCGAGGTCGTTGGCGTGCATGCCGAGCTGGGAGAAGAACTGGCGCGAATACGTCCCGGCAAGCTGCGACAGGCTCACCCCCGACGAGACCACGAACGTGATCGCGAGCGCCGCCATCGCGAACACCGAGAGGAACATCGGGGTCACGAACTTCTCCGGCTGCTTGCTGCGCCCGACCGCCGCCCCCACCAGGATCGCGTAGAGGACGAGGTTGAGCGGCTTCATCACCATGTCACGCAGGTAGCTCGCCGGCGTGTCGAAGAAGATCATGTCGGTCGCGTGGAAGAGGTTCGGGATCTCGTGCACGTGCCGCATGCCCATGAGCCCGCCGAAGACGAACGGCACGATGTAGAGCCACAGGAGCGGGCGCGGCACCAGGCCCTCGAGCGCCCCGTGCCCGATCTGGCTCATCAAATAGACGGCGAGCGTAATCGCAAGCAGCAGGTTGAGGGGATTCAGGCCCGTCAGGCCGAACATCGCGTGCGGAAAGAGCACGCTCGACGAGATCGGCATGATGATGATCAGGAGCGTCACGCCGGCGCGAAAGTCGAAGAGGCAATAGAGCCCCGCGATCATCGACACGCAGAGCAACGCGGCGCCCAGCCCCCCCACCGCGACCAGCGCGCCCCAGAACAAGCCGAAGACGACGAGGCCCGCGAGCACCGCAGCCTCGCGCGAGCGTGGCGTGACGAACAGGCGGCCCGTCGCATCGCGCGCGCGATCGGCGAAGTCGTGGGTCATCGCGGCCAGGGCGGCCATCGCTTCAGCTCCCGGCCGCGCCGACGAAGCGCGCCGCGTCCTGGGGCCGCATCGCCGCGAAGAGCTCGCCAGCGAACGCCTGCTGCGCGGCGTACGCACGCCCGGCGTCGTCCGAAATGCTGGAGATCCGCACCAGCATCCCGTCGGGAATGCGCCCCGCGAGCCCCGAGCCGAGCTGCACGCGCAGGCGCTCGAGGCGCCCGAGCACGACGCGATCGCCCATCGTGAACCAGTAAGTGACCGGCTCCGACCGGTCGCCGCGCACGGCGAGCATGCGCGTCACCGGAATCGCCCTGCCTGCCGCCTCGAGCGTGCCGTGGCCGACCGAGTCGATGCTGAATCCCTGCGCGGCGTAGCAGACTTCCTGGCGGTGCGCCTTGAGCGCGTCGCTCTGGTCGCCGCCATGCGCGATGGTGAGCATCATCCGCTCGCCGCTCGAGCTCACGTAAGTGCGACTCGTGACCTGGCGGTAGATGCGGTCGAGCTTCGCCTGCACGTCGGGCGAAGGCGCGACCGGCACGATATCGGGGTCGATGCGCCAGTCGCCGAAGGTCGCCGGCACGATCCATTCGAGATCGATGGCGGCGCCTTCGGCGCGGACCGGCTTCATTGCCGGTGCCGCGGCGGCGGCACCGATCATCGCGATCGCGGCGGCGTACGCCGGCCAGGCGCGCGCGCCGCGCGGCGAGCGAGCCACCGGCGCACCGGAAACACCGCGAGCCGGAGGCGGCGCGCGCTCGCGCAGCATGCGGCGCACAAGCGCGTCGAAGCCGAGGAGCAACGCGAGCCCGCTCACGAAGACCGCGATTCCCGCAGCCTCGTGAACCGCGCCCTGCCCCGCCGCCTCGCCGAAATGCACTGTCACCAGCACGAGGATCAGCACGCGCACGACGTTGGCGGCGATCGCGATCGGCACCACCGAGGCGAGCACCAGCGCCCAGCGCGAGCGCCTCGACGGTCCCGTGAGGTGCAGGTAGACGAGCGCGAGGGCGAAGAGGCTGTAGAGCGAATTCAGGCCCGAGCAGGCGTCGGCCACGAGCATCGGATAGCCGCCCACCTCGAGCACAACGCCGTCACGCACGACCGCGTAGCCCGCGGCCTGCAGGATCATCTGCACCAGCGCCGAGACCAGGGCCTTGAGCGGCGTCGCCACCGACTCGAGCACGAATCCCGGCAAGGGAATCGCGAAGAGCAGGATCAGGAACGCGAACGCGAGGCGCCGCAGCGCGTGCGTTCCACCCATCAGGAGCGCCAACCCGGCGAAAACCGGAACCTGGGACGCCATCTCGAAGAGCGGCAGCGCCTGCGAGCGACCGACGACATAGAGCGCGAGCCCGACCGCGAGCAGCAAGAATGCGACAACGGATGGAGTCGTTGCGCCCACGGCGTAGAGCGGGTCGCGCCCGATCCTCCCGCGTTCGCGCCACGCGAGCCAAAAGGCCGCCGCGAGAATGAGGGGACCGTGCGCGTACTCGTCCTCGCGCCATAGGCCCTGTGCGAGGCCCACGTAGGTCGGTATGTAAAGGAATGCCAAGCCGAGGCCGAGCGCCAGCCAAGCGGCACGGCGATCCGGGGAACGGGGCAGGCTGCGCTCGTCGAGGACCGTCGACATGGCGGTCCGCGCCGTCAGAACGTGTTGATGACGGTGCCGACCACGCGCGCGCCGGTGCCGGCGAGCTCGCGGACGACCTTCGACGTGGCCGACACCTTCGTGCGGTCCTTGCGCGCGATTACCATCGCGTCGCCGGCGCGATACGCCACGCTCTGCGCGTCCGCATAGGCCTCTGCTGGCGGCGTGTCGATGATCACCACGTCGTAGAGGGACTGAAGGTCCTTGAGCAGCGTGGTGAACGCGGGACGCGAGATCAGCTCCTGCGGATTGGGGGGCAGCGGCCCGGCGGGCAGCAGCGACAGCCGGCTCAGGCCCGGGACCGGATAGGTCGATCCGTGGTCCATGCGTCCGGCGAGCAGCGTGGAGAGCCCGCTGCCCGGCGGCACGCCGAAGATCGCGTGCTGGCGGGGCTTGCGCAAGTCGGCGTCGAGCAGCAATGTGCGTGCGCCGAGCTGCGCGAACACCACCGCGAGGTTCGCGGCGACATACGAGCGTCCCTCGGCTGCGCCCGGGCTCGCGATCACCAGCGCGTTGCGCTTCGCCTGCGGGTTGTACCAGCGGATGAGCAACTGCGTGCGCAGCGCCCGCATCTCCTCGGTACGCGGATGGAACGGGGCGAATGCGGCCACCAGCTCGGTGCTCGGGCGCGCACCCCTTTCCTCGGGCTCGTGCACCAGGTGGGGGAAATCGAACTGGCGCGCGAGGGCGAAGCGCACCTCCTCCTCGGTCACCAGGCCCAGGCGCACCGCGGCCTCGCCGAAGCGCACGCCGAGCTGCGCCGCGCTGTCGAGGACGCGCTGCACCTCGGTGGGCGTGAGCTTGCCCTGCTCGGCGAGGATCGCGCCGATGGGGCGGTCGGCGCGCACCAGGGCGTGCGGCGGTTCGAACGAAATGACGTTTTCCTTCGGGCTCATCTCACGAAGCCTCCATCACGCGGGGCTGGGCAGCGCACGGGTTTCTCCGCTCCCGGGCAGCCTCGACGGATGCCACGGCAGCAGGTTTCCGAGCAACGGCGCCTCGACCCCCAGCTCGATATCGGCGCTCGAGCGCACGCGGCGGTCGAGCAGCTCTAGGAAGAACACCGCGGCGAAGCCGAGCAGCATGCCGACGAAGGCGCCGAGCACGAGGTTGAGCGACATCCGCGGGCGCAGCGGCACGCTCGGCTCGATCGCCGGATTGAGGATCGTGACGTTGGTCTGCTTGGCGCGGCTCTCGACCTTGTTCACCAGGAAGCGCTGCAGCGCCGCCTCGTAGGCCTTCTGCGCGGTCTCGGAGTCGCGCACCAGCACCGCGGACTCGCTGCGCGCGTCGCGCATCGCCTCCACCTTCTTGCGCTGGGCCTCGAGGTCGCGCTTGAGGGCCGCCTCGCGCGAGGCGTTCTGCGCGCTTGCGCTCGCGACACTGCCGATCACCTTGTGCATCTCGGAGCCGATGCGCTCGCGCAGCGCCTGCACCTCGGCCGCCTGCTGCTGGTATTGGGGATGGTTCGGGCCGATGCGCGTGGCAAGCTCGGAGAGCTTCGATTCGGCGCGCAGCAGGTCGCCCTTCAAGCCCTGCACCAGCGGATTGGCGACCACCTCGGGGACGCTCTCCGCGGCAGTGCGCCCGCGCGCCTGGCCGAGGCGCGCGCTGGTGTCGTAGCTCGAAGCCGAGGCCTGCAGCGCCTGGTTCGACAGCTCGTTCAAGCGCGTGGTCTCGACGTCCAGGCGCTCGTCAGTGGTGAGGATGCCTCTTTCGCGCTGGAAGGCGCCCAGGCGTGCCTGCGCGTCCTCGAACGCCTTGCGCAGCCCCTGCAACTGCTCGTCGAACCATGCCGCCGCCTCCTTCGTCGGCTCCACGCGCAGCTTGAGCGCCGTGTCGACGTACGCCTTGGCGAACGCGTTGGCCACCTGCGCGGCGAAGACCGGATCGTTGGCGATGTAGCGCAACTGGATCACGCTGCTCTGCGAGCTGTCGACCTTCAGGCCGAGCAGCAGGCCGCCGGCGAGCCAGTCCTCGATGGTGCCGTTGGGCCGCGCCCGCGCGAACGCCGCGCGCGCGCCATCGTTCTCGGCGAGCTTGAGGTCGTCGACCACTTGCCGCGCGACGCGCTGGCTCTGGATGATGTCGATCTGCGTCTGCATGTAGCCCAGCTGCGCGCGCGCCGAGCCCAGCGGCGCATTGAGCACCTGCTCGTCCTTCACATCCACCAGCACCGATGTGTTGGCCTCATAGGTCTTGGGCATCACCAAGGTGACGAGGAACGCGGCCACGACCGTCGCCGCGAAGAGCGCGGCGAACACCAGGTAGCGGCCGCGAAGCGCGAGCAGGAATTGGTGGACGTTCATCGCTGGCCGCCTAGAAGAGGCTTTCGCGGACGTACACGACGTCGTCGGCCTGCACGAGGTCGGTCAGGCGCGCCTCGATGCGCTCGACCGAGCCGCCGTGGCGCCGGTTGATGCGCACGCCGCGCTCGGTGCCGCGCGGGGTGATGCCGCCGCCCATCGCGATCGCCTGCATCACGGTCATGTTGGGCTCGAGGCGGAAGGCGCCGCCCTTCTGCACCTCGCCGTACACGTAGACCATCGGCGACTTGTGCACATAGACGGTGTCGCCCGGCTGCAGCTCGACGTTGGCCGAGAGGTCGCCGTTGCGGAACATCGCCGCGAGGTCGACGTCGGTCTTCACGCTGCGCCCGTCGCGATTGGAAACGATGGTCACCAGGTCGGAGCCGACCGCCGCGACGCCGCCGGCGGTGGCGAGCACGTCGGTGAGCCGCACGTTGGTGGAATCGAGCGGATAGCGCCCCGGCTTGTTGACGTTGCCGAGCACCGAGACCTGGCGGCTGTTCACCTGCGCGAGCGACACCGTCACCTCGGGATTCACGACGAAACGCCCGGAGCGCAGCTTCTCGGCGATGCGCGCGCCCGCCTGCGACGGCGTGAGTCCGGCGACGGGGATCTCGCCCACCATCGGGAAGAGGATGGTGCCGCGCTCCGAGACGCGCGCTTCGGTCGTGAGGTCGGGATTGCGGAAGACGGTGACGCGGACCATGTCGCCCATGCCGAGCGACTCGAGGCGCGATTCGGCCATGGGCTGCGGCGGCGGAGTGTCGTAAGCGGGGGCCGGGGCGCCGGGCGGCTGCGCCACCGCGAGCGAGGCCATGGGCCGCGATTGCGCGCTAGCGCCGAGCGCGAGGAAGCAAAGCGCTCCCGCGGCAACGCGCCGCAGGAGCGCCCCGGTGACTTCGGGGACGATCGCGTTCATGGGATCTCCTGGGAAGCGTTCGCGTGACGGCGGGCAGCAAGGCGCCGTCCGCCGGGAAGGCGGGTGCTCGCGATACATGGGCCGGCCCTAGCGGCGGCCGCTACGCCGCACGATGAAGCCGACGACGCTGAATCCCGCGACCATCAGCGCCCACGTCGACGGCTCGGGCACGGGCGTGATGGGACCCAGGCGCATGGTCGGACGGCGCATGGCGTTCTGGGCCAGCGGGTTGGAGCCCCCGAAGCTGGGGGTGGCCGCCGAGCGTGGCATTCCCTGCAGCGAATCGTAGTAGAAGGAGTTGTTGGGCGCGCGCGCGTTCGGGTTCTCGCCCGCCGCCAACGCGCTGGAGGAGGCGGCGGCGACCGCGAGGAGCGCGAGGATTCGGATGGGGTAGTTCATGAGTGATCTCCTTGGTAGGAGATACGGTACGGGCACCGCGTGACACCCATCGGGAGCGGCCCCCCGGCGGGCATGCTCCAAAGGAACCAGTCGGGCGCTTTCCCGCTAGAAGCCGACGCGTCCCTCGATGTAGACGAGGTTCACGTCATAGCCGCCGAGGAGCAGGGTCGAGGTGCGCACTTCGTGCGTCGCCCCCGCCGAGAGCTGGATCTTCGCGGTCGGCTTGTAGATCAGACTGGCCCCGAACGTGCGCACGTGGTGCGTGAAGGTCGTGTCGGCGAGCGAGAGCGGGTCGCCGCGGTAGCTCCAGATGTTGTACTCGGCGGTTCCCTGCAGGGCGAGCTTGTCGGTGATCTCCCAGCGTGGGCGCACGAAGCCGCCCTTTACCAGCACGAAGCTGGTATTGATGTCTTCGGTCGGCCCGACGTCGCGCTGCACCGCGGAGACGATGGTGAGCTTGCCGGTTGGCGTCCAAGTCCAGGAGGCGTGATAGGTCGGACCCTGGTAGTTGCGCTGGGTGAACTCCCGATAGTCGCGCCTCACCCATTCGACGCGGCCGTCGAAGCGCGAATGCCCCGTCACGACCCAGCGTCCGGTCAGCCCCGCGCTTCGGTGGATATAGGCGTTGTCGAACGTCACGCCGCCGAGCACCGTGTCGTGCGGCGCCCGGCCGTGCTCGACGCGCACGACCGCGCCGACGCTGTCCTCGGTCGGAGACACGTAGCTCAGGCCCAACTCGCCCGAGGCGGCCTCGATGTCCTGGATCGCGCGCGCCGGATTGTCGTGCTCCTGGCGCACGCCGACCGCGCCCATGGACGCACGCCATCGCGGAGTGGCCATCCAGGAACCGGTGAAGGTCGCCTGGCGCGTGGTCACCAGGTCGCGATCCGCGGACTGGATGTTGGAGAAGCTCGCCAGGCTCTTCTGTTCGTTGTAGTTCGCCAGGCCCGTCAGGTTCTGGTCGTACCACCAGTTCCATGACGCACGTGCGGTGTGCCCGTTGTAGTTGAGGTTCTTGTTGTCCTGGTAGCGGGCGCCGAACCCGGTGATCGCCGCCTCGAATCTCTGCTGGCTGACCGGCAGCCCCAGCGTCGCGCCTACGGACGTGGTCGAGATGCGGTCGGAGCGGCTGAAGTTGCCCGTGATCAGGTCCGACAGTCGGTAAACGTTACTGTCGCGGGTCAGGTTCTCGGCGGCCCACAGCTCGAAATTGTCGCTGAAGAGGGCCCACGAGGATGCCGGTGAAAGGAGAAGCGCCGAGAGGGCGGCGATGAGCGTGCGGCGGCGGCCGCGGCCATTACCAGAATCGCCAGTTCCCCGTGGTGACAATCCAGACTCCCAAGACGCCATTGGTCACCGCATGAGAGAGGATCGGGACCCACAAGTTCCGGGTGCGCACGTAAAGCCAGCCGTAGGCGGCGCCCGCCACCAAGCCGGCGAGCCACAGCGAATGTTCCAGGGCGAAGAGGGCGCAGGTCGCGGCGAAGGCGAAGGCGCTCGGGCGTCCCGGGTCGGCGGCGAGGAAGTCGCGCGAGTCGATCCAGCGCATCACGAACGAGCGCCAGAAGAGCTCCTCCATGACCGGCACGATGAGGGCGAGTCCGAAGAGGCGAAGACCCGCGAGGAGCGGATCGATCCGGCCGTCGGGGGTGCCTGGGTCGAAGCCGGGGCCGGCGTCGAAGGCGATGCCGGGGCGATCGAGGTGGATCCAGGCGGCGAAGACCGCGAGCCCGACGACGATCGCGAGCAACCATTGGCGCAACGCCACGTCGCGCGCGCCGCGCAATTCCGTGTACTTCGGCCAGTAGAGCGCCAGGGCGAGGCCGGTGATGACGGCGCGCCACGGCGCGAGCCAGCGCCAGTCGCCGTCGCAGCACGCCTCGAAGAGCGGTTGCGCGCCGAGGAGGGCGACAAACAGCGCGAAGGGAACGACCCGGGGGGCGGCGGCCCTCAGGGATTGACGATGCGAAGGGCGAGCGCCTTGCCGACCGCCTGCGTGCGATTGAGCACGTTCAACTTGCGCAGCGTCTTCTGCACGTGGTTCTTCACGGTCAGCGGGCTGATTTCGAGGATCATGCCGATCTCGATGTTGCTCTTGCCGTGATAGATCCATTGCAGTATCTGCTGTTCGCGAGGGGTGAGCAGGCCCGTCCTCGCCGGCTTTGCCGCGCCGGCGCGCTCGAGCGGCCAGGTGACCTGGCTGCGGACCCACGCGGCGTGCAAGTACGGGACGACGAGATCGGCAAGGTAGGCCTGCCGCGCTCCCGCGGCGCCCGGCCGGCACGCAAAGACGAAGAAGCTGGTCATCTGGCCGCTGGCGTCGTACGTGCCATGCGCGAGGACGTGACCGGCGCCCAGGCGCGAGAACTCGCGCGCGAGCGCGGCGCCCGCGAGCGGGCTGCGCTCGGTCTCGCACAGGATCGCCTGGCAGCGGTTCTCCTCCCACAGCTTGATGAGGTGCGGCACCAGCGAGACGTCCTGCTGGAAGAGCTCGTTCAGGCGCTGGCCCTCGACCGGGGCGGTGGAAAAGCTGTCGACGCGCATCGCCGCCTGCCGGCTCTCCTGCAGCCCGCAGACCAGCACCTCGTGCGGGACCAGGCTTTGCAGCGCGCCCTGCGCCCAGCTGAAGAGCTGCGCGCGGGTATGCACCCGCAGCGACATGTCGATGTTGAGCAGCAGCGCCTCGCGCTCCGACTCGTTGAGCCTTGCCGGAGAGCTCTCCACGGGCACTTCCGCCACCAAGGGTTCGATAGACATGGCAGCGGATGTTACGGAGCGATTGTGAAATGCCGATGAAGTTCTGTGAAATTGCCGTGAAATCGAGCCATTTTCGCGCGCTCAATGCTCAGCTAGTCCTTTGGGACCAGCACGCCTCCAAGAAGGTGTTGCATTGGGGCGTTACGTTGTTGCTTGCCAGACGATTCCCATCCCGAGCCGCGCTTGATCGCTACAGAAGACACCCCACGACTCACTCAGGGTCCGCTCGGCCTCGCGGCGCTGGTGCGGATGCTCGTGGAGCCCGTTGTCGCCATCGGAACCCTCGCAGTCTCGGCGCTCGCCCTCGGCGTGCCCTTCGAGGGGCCGTACGTGATCCTGGCGCTCTTGGTCTTCTCGCTCACGTTTCCGGGACGCGCGCCGCGCGGCACCAGCGTGCGCGCGATCGCCCGCGACGTGCTGGGAGGCTGGATGCTGGTGGTCTTCCTGCTGCTCATGCTCGGCTGGGCGACGCGCACCGTCGGCTCCTTCGATGAGGAGGTGATGGTGGCGTGGGTGGCGGCCACGCCCGTCGCGCTCGTCGCCGCGCACCTCCTCACGCCGGCTCTGATGCCGCGGCTCCTCGCCGCCGAGGGCCTGCAGCGCGTCGCGGTCATCGCCGGCGCCAGCTCGCTCGGCCGGCGGCTCGCCGAGAAGATCGCCGCGACGCCCTACGTCGGGGTCAAGGTCGCCGGCTACTTCGACGATCGCGCCACCGCGCGGCTCGCGGGCATCGAGGGCAAGGACCTCCTCGGATCCGTCGACCAGCTGGCCGAATACGTGAAGCGCAATCGCGTCGACCTGATCTACGTGACGCTGCCGATGGCCTCGCAGCCGCGGATCCTGAAGCTCCTCGACGCGCTCCACGATACGACCGCCTCGGTGTACTTCACGCCCGACATCTTCCTCTTCGACCTGATCCAGGCGCGCATGGACACGATCGGCGGCATTCCGGTGCTCGCCGTGTGCGAGACACCCTTCTGCGGCATGAACGGCGTGGTCAAGCGCGTGAGCGACATCGTGCTCGCCGCCGGCATCCTGTTGCTCATCGCACCGCTGATGCTCGCGATCGCGGCGGGCGTGAAGCTCTCCTCGCCGGGACCGGTGCTCTTCCGCCAGCGCCGCTACGGCCTCGACGGGCGCGAGATCCTGGTCTACAAGTTCCGCTCGATGCGATGCATGGAGGATGGTCAGGTCGTCGAGCAGGCGAAGCGCGACGACCCGCGCGTGACGCCCTTCGGGGCATTCCTGCGCCGCACCTCGCTCGACGAGCTGCCGCAGTTCATCAACGTGCTGCAGGGGCGCATGAGCGTGGTCGGCCCACGCCCGCACGCCGTCGCGCACAACGAGCTCTACCGCAAGCTCATCAAGAGCTACATGATCCGCCACAAGGTCCGCCCAGGCATCACCGGGTGGGCGCAGGTGAACGGCTTCCGCGGCGAGACCGACAGCGTGGACAAGATGAAGGGGCGCATCGAGCACGACCTCGACTACCTGCGCCACTGGTCCCTCGCGCTCGACCTGAAAATCGTCTGGCGGACGATATTCGTCGTCCTCGGCAGGCGCAATGCATACTAGCCTCGTGCTCCCGCGAGTCGATGCCACCCCGGCACTGCGCGCGCTGTGCCTCGCGGGCGCGATCGGCATGGCGGTGCAGGTGCTCTTCCTCATCGAGCCGCCGATCGCCCAGGTGGTCCTCGCGCACGTGTGGGACAAGTGCGTGCATTTCCTCTACTTCGGCACCATGGCGGCATTCCTTTATATGGCGGCCGGCGGGCGCCGCCCGATCGCCGTGTGGCTCCTGATCGTCGCCATCGGGGCCCTGGACGAAACGCAGCAGATCTTCGCCCCGGGACGCTCCGCCGAATTCCTCGACTGGCTCGCCGATACGCTCGGCGCCGCGGCGTTCATCTCGGCCCTTCGACTCGGAGGCATCCCATGTGCGGAATCGTAGGCGCCGTCGCGCGCCGCAACGTCGTGCCCATCCTCATCGAGGGGCTCAAGCGGCTGGAATACCGCGGCTACGACTCCGCCGGCATCGCGGTAGTGAACGGCAGGCTGCAGCGCGTGCGCAGCACCGGGCGCGTGGCGCAGCTGGGGCGTCTCGTGGACGAGCAGGCGCTCAACGGCACCGTCGGCATCGCGCACACGCGCTGGGCCACGCATGGCAAGCCTACCGAGGCCAACGCCCATCCGCACGTAAGCGGCGGCATTTCCGTCGTGCACAACGGCATCATCGAGAACCACGAGGCGATGCGGGAGAAGCTTCGCACGCAGGGCTATGCCTTCACGTCCGAGACCGACTCGGAGGTGATCGCGCACCTCATCCACTCGCACGCGCGCGCCGGTTTCGGATTGCTCGAAGCCGTGCGCCGCAGCGTAGGCGAGCTCCACGGCGCCTATGCGATCGCGGTGATCGCCGAGAAGGACAAGGACCGGATGGTGGTCGCGCGCATGGGGGCGCCGCTGCTGCTCGGCATAGGTGACCACGAGCATTTCGCCGCCTCCGACGGCTCCGCGCTGGTGCAGGTCACACAGAAGATGGTCTACCTCGAGGACGGCGACTGCGCCGAGCTGGTTCTTTCGGGCGTACGCATCATCGAGAAGGCGCACGGCCGGCGCGTGGCGCGGGCGCAGCATTCGAGCGCGCTCAGCGCCGCTGCGGTCGATCTCGGCGCGCACTCGCACTACATGCAGAAGGAGATCCTCGAGCAGCCGCGCGCCATCGCGGAGACGCTCGAGCTCGCGACGCACGCGAGCACGGTCGAGCCGCGCCTCTTCGGCGACGAGGCCGAAGCGACGCTCGCGCAGGCCGAATCGGTGCTCATCGTCGCGTGCGGGACCAGCCACCACGCGGGACTGGTCGCGCGGCACTGGATCGAAGGCATCGCGGGAATCCCCTGCACCGTCGAGATCGCAAGCGAGTATCGCTACCGGCCTTCGGTGCCGAACCCGCGGGCGCTGGTGGTCGCGATCTCGCAATCGGGCGAGACCGCCGACACCCTCGCCGCCCTCGAGCACGCGCGCTCGCTCGGCCAGCCGCAGAGCCTCGCGATCTGCAATGTCGCCGAATCGGCGATCGTGCGCGCGGCGCGGCTGCGCTTCCTCACGCGCGCCGGTCCCGAGATCGGGGTGGCGTCGACCAAGGCCTTCACCACGCAGCTCGCCTCCCTCCTCCTCCTCGCGATGGCGCTCGCCAAGGCGCGCGGCAAGCTGGCGGCGACGCGCGAAGCGGAGCTGCTGCAGTCGCTGCGCGCCCTGCCGGCGGCGATCACGCGCGCGCTGCAGTGCGAAGCGGCCGTGACCGACTGGTCGGCGGACTTTGCGCTGCGCAACCACGCCCTCTTCCTCGGCCGCGGCATCCACTATCCGATCGCGATGGAAGGCGCCCTCAAGTTGAAGGAGATTTCCTACATCCACGCCGAGGCCTATCCCGCGGGGGAACTCAAGCATGGCCCCCTCGCCCTCGTGGACGCGCGCATGCCGGTCGTCGCGATCGCCCCGCGTGGCGCGCTCGCCGCGAAGCTCAAGTCGAACCTGCAGGAAGTCCGCGCGCGTGGCGGCGAGCTCTTCGTGATGGCGGACGAGGACGCCTGCATCGAGCCCGGCCCAGGCCTGCACGTGATCCAGCTGCCGCCCCACCCGGCGATCGTCTCGCCGATCGTGCACGCCGTGCCGCTCCAGCTACTCGCCTATCACGCGGCGCTTTGCCGCGGCACGGACGTGGACAAGCCTCGCAACCTGGCGAAGTCGGTTACCGTGGAATAAGGAGCGGCGCGCCCCCGGCGCTCAGTCGAGCGGGCCGGAGCGAGTGCGGCGCAGGACGACCAGGCCGAGGAAGCCGAGTCCGAAGAGCCACGCGTTCGAAGGCTCCGGGACGGCAATGATCGAGGCGGGGATCTTCTGCAGCACAGTGGCGAGCGTGGTCGTGGTCGCCGCCCGCGGCGCCGTCGCGGGCGTGTCGGCACCGGCTGCGAGCGGCAGGCTCGCGGCGAGGCCCATCAACACGGTGGCGATTGCCTTCATGGCGACTCCTCGAAGCAAAGGATGGAGCCGCGCTGTGAAGGAATCCGGACTACGCCGCGCGCGCGAGATAGTCCGTCAGGGCCGGGGGGGCCACCGATAGCGCGGGTTGGCGCACCGGAGCCTCGACCGGAAGGTCGCGGCGGAAGCAGTAGCCCACGCCCCGCACCGTCTCCAGGAGGTCCTTGTGGCCCGTCGGCTCGAGCGCCTGGCGCAGGCGCCGGATATGGACGTCGACGGTGCGCTCTTCCACATAGACGTTGTTGCCCCAGATTTCGTCGAGCAGCTGGGCGCGGCTGTACACCCGCCCCGGATGCGTCATGAAGAAGCGCAGCATGCGGAATTCCAGCGCCCCCAGGTCGATGTCGCGCCCGCGGCCTACGATGCGGCGCGAGGCCGGGTCGAGCCGCAAGCCCGCGATCTCGACCACCATGTCGGCATGCTGCGGCGCGCAGCGCCGGATCACCGCCTTGATGCGCGCGAGCAGCTCGCGCGGCGAGAACGGCTTGATCAGATAATCATCGGCGCCCGCCTCGAGCCCGGTAATCTTGTCTGATTCCCCGTCGCGTCCGGTGAGCAGGATGATCGGCACCGCACGCGTGCGCGGCTCCGAGCGCAGGCGGCGCGCGAAGGACAGGCCCGGCGTGTCGGGCAGCATCCAGTCGAGCAGCACCAGCTGCGGCAGTGCCGTATTTATCATGGATTCGGCCTGGCGAATGGTGCTCGCGCGCAGTACGCGGTAGCCGGCATTCTGCAGGTTGAGGGAGAGGACTTCCTGGAGCTCGGGATCGTCCTCGACGACGAGAATCGTGTTTTCCATCGTTATGGTCCATGCGGCGCGGTTTCGATTGGACCATCGTAGGTGCACCTGCTTTGTCACGAAGTCGGGCAGAGCATGATTCAACTGTCGGAACAGACTGGGTCTTTGTAGCTGGGCGCCTACAAAAAAACGGGTGTTGATCGACTACCTTGTCGCGCAGGCCGTCATGCGCGTCGCCTTTCGGCGACGCGCACGA
>WNFM01226612.1_pt2 | contig 20296 bp, 21 predicted proteins | sample 5400271 | NCBI WGS metagenome assembly WNFM01 (sample SAMN13153352, study PRJNA577476) | soil metagenome | isolation source: 60 cm saprolite on Douglas fir-dominated hillslope | place: USA:California | collected 2013-09-17
GCAGCTCCAGCTTCCTTGGCTGGTCCTGCGGCAGGAATTCTTGCAGAGTGACCACCGACTCGATGGTGCTGGCGCCGCCCGCCGCGTCCTTCTCGCTCTGCATCGCAGCCGCGACGGTCTGCGCCTGCTCGGGCGAGTCGGTGAGCACGACGGTCGGCGTCTGGTACGACTGCAGCACCGCGTCGACGTGCTTGTCCCAGAAGCCCGCGCCCTTGTGCTGGCCGGAGCGGCTGCCCAGCTTGCGGAAGTCGTACTGGATGGGATCCTGCGCCAGCCGGAAGGCGGCGTAGACGGAACCGCCCGCGAGCACCGCGGTCAGGACCACGGGCAGCACCGGCTTCTTCAGCACCAGCTGCGCGAAGGGTCCCGCCACCCAGCCCACCGCCCGCCGCGGCGAAGGCGCCGGATCGCGAAAGGGCCAGAAGCGTTCCTGAAGGACGATCAGCGGCGGCATGAGCGCGTAGGTCGCCACCCAGCAGATGAGCATTCCGAAGAAGCCCATGAAGGCGAACTGATTGAAGCCGCGGAAGCTGACGAAGCCGAGCGAACCGTAGCTGGCGGCCGCCGCGGCGCTGGCGGCGAAGGTCGCGAGCCAGGTGGTTCGCAGCGCCGTCGGCAGCGCCGTCTCGACGGCCGACCCGCGCCGCCGCTCCTCGAAGTAGCGCGCGAGAAGAATGATGCCCGCATTGATGCCGTTGCCGATGATGATGCTGCCGAGGAACGCAGTGTTGGGGTTGAGGTAGTGGATGACCGCGCGCGAGAGCGCGAAAGTGATGGCCACGCCAGTGAAGAGCGGAAGCGCCAGCAGCGGCAGCGCGCGCAGCGTGCGGTAGTAGAGGAGGAGCGCTGTCCCGACCAGCAGTAGCGTGAGCGCGCTCGAGACCATGAGATCCCGGACCAGCGCGTCCTGCGCTTCGATGACGGTGCGGATCTCGCCGCCGTAGCCGACGCGGATGCTGGGGTGGAAAGTCTCGGGCTTGAGATCGCGGACGGCGCCGTCCACCGAATCGTAGATGCGCTGGTCCTGCTCGAGGCTGACGGCTGCGCCCGGCGGCGAGACCAGCATCACCAGCGTGTGTCCGTCTTCGCCGGCGAGGTAGCCGTCGGTGAACCGGTCGAGGCGTCCATAGGCTGCTTTGATGCGCGCGACCGCCTCGTCGAGGCTGGGCGCGGGCGCCTCCGGATCGTCGTCGAGATCGACCAGCAGCGGGTTTGCCTTGCTGACCTCCGCCTTGAGCACTTCGCGCGCGGCGATCAGATCGTTCACGTCGGCGTAGAGCGCGCCGTGCAGGTCGAAGAATTCCTTTTCTTCGTCCACTCGCCAGCGCACGCCCGATACGAGCGAAGGCGGCAGTGTCTTCAACCGCTGCGCCAATGCGTCGACGAAGCGCTCGCCGGACTTCAGATCGTCGGTGCGAATCACCACCGCGAGGTGCGAGAGGCCGCCGATGCGCTTCTCCAGCTCCTCGAGGCCCACCGCGGCAGGCGCGCCCTGCGGGAGCAGCTCGCGCAGGTCGGTGCGCAGATCGCCATAGAGCCGCGCCGAGGCCGGAACGCAGAGCGCGATGACGACGGTGCCGAGGAGCGCGAGCGAGCCGGGCCGGCGCAGCGCGAGCGCTGCCCATGCATTCCAGAATCCCGCTCTGCGCTGGTCGTCCAAACCTGCTGTCTACCCTGCGCCGTGCCTGCGCGCGACTGCTTCGACGGCCTCGCGCAGCAACGAAAGGCCGGAGAGCGCCGTCGCCCGGTCGATGGTCAAGGCGGGCTGCAGGCGGATGGCGTGCGTGTAGCTCATCGCGAGCAAGCCGCGTCGCAGTCCGTCCTGGAAGATCTCGTCGCAGATCTTCTTCGCCAGCGGCTCTTTGCTGGTCCGGTCAGCGACCAGCTCGACGGCGAGGAAGAGGCCTTCGCCGCGGACGTCGCCCACCCAGCGCAGGCGATCGGGCCAGGTGCGCAGCTCGTCGAGCATCGCTTTGCCGACCGCGCGCACGTTCTCCAGCACGTTCTCGCGCTGCAGCGTCTTCACGGCGGCGAGCGCGGCCGCGGAGGCGAGCGGGTTTCCGCCGTACGACGACGACGATCCGCTCGGATTGGCCCACGGCTTCGCCTTCGCGATCTCGCCCTTGGCGATCACGCCGCTGATGGGAAAGCCGGCGCCGAACGCTTTGCCGATGGTGATGATGTCGGGCGTGACGCCGCTGCGCTCGCACGCGAACCAGCGGCCCGTGCGTCCGAAGCCGGTGATCATCTCGTCGGAGATGAAGACCGCGCCGTGCTCTTTGGCGATCTCCTGCGCGCGCTGCATGAACTCCGGCGGCGGCACGACGTTGCCCGCGGTACCCTGCAGCGGTTCCATGATCACCGCCGCCACTGAGCCCGCCGTCTGGTGCTTGAGCTGCTCGCGCGCCAGATCGGCGCAGGCGATCCCGCAGCTCGGATACTGGAGCTTGAGCGGGCAACGATAGCAGTTGGCGAATGGCAGCACGTGTCCCGGGGGGACCGGGCCATACGTCTTTTGATTCCCCGCGCCGTTGACGGCCAGCGTCCCCATCGTCTTGCCGTGGAAACCGCCCCAGAAGCCGGCCACCTCGTGCTTGCCGGTGTGGTTCTTGGCGAGGCGGAACGCGCTCTCCACAGCTTCGGCGCCGCTCGAGTAGAGCTGCACCTTGTCGACGCCCTTGGGTGCGAGCTTGGCGATTTCGTTGATCAGCTCTGCGCGCGGCGCGCTGGTGAACGAGCCGACCGTCACTTTGTCGAGCTGCTCGTGCAGCGCTTTGGTGTAAGCGGGATGGCAGTGGCCGAGGCTGTTGACGCCGATGCCGCCGATCAGATCGACGTAGCGGTTTCCGTCGACGTCCTCGATGACCGAGCCCTGCGCCCGCTCGACCGCGATGCCGCTCGAGAGCGCGAATCCTTGCAGGCCTGGCGCGAGATGCTGCTGCTCGGAGGCGACCAGCGCCCGCGATTTCGGTCCGGGGATCTCTGTCTGGATGTGGGGTGCGTTGAGAGTCATTTGGCTGTCTTCAGATGCTGCAGATCCTTGAAGGTTGTTTGGGGCTCCGCGGCTGCGCCGCTCCGCTGTACAAGGGGGCGCTGCCCCCTCGTACCACTCCCCCGAAAGGCAATCAGAAAGCCACGCTTGGTGGCTTGTTGGCGTAGGAGAACTCAGAGAGCGCTTGTCCCGTGCGCACGATCTCGGGCTGGAGGGGTCTGGCGATGCGCAGCTCGTAGCGATCCTCGTAAGTGTAGGCCATCGGCGCCGCGACGGTGCTGATCAAGAGGCGCGCGAGCGGGCCCATCTCGTCGAGCACGTCCTGGCGGTAAAGGAGTTTCTTCGCTTCGATCTTCACCGTCACCGTCTCGCCGCCCGCGCCGTGCGCGACCGCGGTGATCTTCTGCGGCACGTCGTACTCGAAGTGCCCGCCCGATTCGTGGCGCGGCTCGCTGAACGCGATCTTCACGTCGGACGAGCGCACTTCAGGAGCCCTCGGGCGGGAAGAGCACGGCCAGCGCGGCGGTGGCGCCGCTCTGATCGTCGAAGGCTTCCATGCGGTACCAGAGCGACGCGCTCTTGTACGCCGGCACCGTCGAGTAGCTGGTGTCCGCGTAGCAGAAGCCCTTCATCTTCTTGCTGCCCGATTGCGCGCTCCAGAGCGTGCCGTCGAAGCGGCTGCGCAGAGCAAAGATGGTCTGGTCGAAGACCGCGTGCCCGCCCGCATCGAAGACGACGCGGCCGCCGCCGGGCCGGACCGCGCGCGTTTCGGGAAAGACGGTCGCGTCGACCACCAGCTTGCGTCCGGCGAAGTGGACGTGGTGGCTCGCGTCCGGCCCCATCGTCAGGCGCGAGGCGCCCATCTCGATGGCGCCTTCGGGCTGCACGCTCCACTCGCCCGACTCGAACGCTTCGCTGTCCTCGGTGGCACGACCGTCGCGGCTGACCACCACCGTGCGCACCGCCGCCTTGCCGTGGCCCTCGAGGCCGGCGTTCGAGACCAGGAACTGCACGCGCGCGAAGGAGCCGTCCTCGGACGAGAAGAGGAACGAGTAGCTCTCGGAGTAGAACGCCTCGGCGCGCAGCTTGGGCAGGAAGCTCGTTTGCGTGAGGTCGGCCGTGTCGGGCAGCGCGTTGGAGAACCCGTGCACCTGCTCCTCGGCGAACGGATCGCCGTAGGCGACGAAGAGGACCGCCATCGCCGCTAGCGCCGAGGCCAGCGCGCCCAGGATCGCCAGCGCGGGCCGCGGCCGGCCGGCGTGCTCGCGGAAGACGAACCAGCGGTGCAGCGGCAGATTCCAGCAGAGGGAAACGAGCACGCCGACGAGCGCTGCCGCGATCAGCGGATTCCAGCGCAGGCCTTCGGTCAGGAGGATGACTCCCACCGTGTTGAGCAGGAGCGACGTCAGTGAAATGGCGGCGTACCGCGGCACCTCGACAAGCATCGAGCTTTCGCGCGTCTTGAAGGTGTAGACCTTGTTGAGCGTGAAGTTGGTGATGGCTCCGAGGAGCGCACCCAGAGCGCGCGAGGTGCCGGTGTAGATCCCGACGACCTCGACGAGCAGCGTGAAGGTGCCGTAGTCGATTGCGGTCGCGACCGCCGAAGCCACCCAGGCGCGCTGGAACCAGCCGGTCAGCTCCTCGCCGGCGGGAGGCGAAGGCGGCGGCGCCACTCCGTCGCGCTCGCGCAATTGGTTGTGAATGAAAGTAAATCGCCGCACCGCGGTGACGTTGGCGAGGAGCGCCACCAGCGCGAGCGAGATCAACATGAGGTGGTAGGACGGGTGCGCGAGGCCGGGCTCGAGCCAGCGCGCGAGCGACGGTGCGAGGACGCCGGCGACGCCGACGTAGACCGCGCGCTCGGCGCGGTTCATCGAGCCCATGCGCGCGTCGATGCCGCTGATCTCGCCTTTGGCCCGCGCATAGGAGACGAGCAGGGCGCCGCCCATCGAGGTGAGAGCGAGCCAGAAGCCGATTGGGTAGCTGCGGTAGTAGGCGGCGATGCCCGCGAAGGTGGCGATCTCGGCGTAGCGATCGACCGCCGCGTCGATGAGCTCTCCCGCGTCGGAGGCGGTTCCTCTCGAGCGGGCCACCATTCCGTCGAGCGCGTCGAGGATGGCACAGGCGATCACCAGCCAGCCGCCCATGGTGAACCGCCCGGTGGCGAAGGCCGCGGCGCCGCCGAGACTGCAGAGGAGCGAGGCGGCCGTCAGCTGGTTGGGCGTCACACCCGCGGCCAGCATCGCCTTCTCCATCGGATCGAAGCACCAGTAGCCGAACTCGAGGAAGAAGCGCCCGAGGAAAACGCTGCCGGGCTCCTTCTTCAATCGGTCGGGCTCGTAGTGCCCCTTGACCAGCACGCGCACGGCGTACGCGGCGAGCAGGAGCGCGACGAAGGCGATCGTCACCAGCAGGGACAGGCTTCACCTCACGTAGATCACGACGTGCCAACCGGCCGGCCGGGCACACAGCCGCCCCGGTTTTTCGGCGTCCAAGTACTCTTTCTGCATTCATTTTGCAACGCTGCGGCATGAAAAGCTCGCAGAGGCTCGGACACTAGCGGGTCACCACAAGCAGGACCATGGGCAGGCCGACCCCGCGGGTGCTGATCGAGTCTTCCGGGCTTTCGCCCTTGAGGGCCAGCGTCGCCTCGGGGCCGCCGTCGAGATTGACCGCCTCGACCGCGCCGAGCGTCTCGGCCAGCCATCGCGCCACCTGGCGCCGAACGGCCGGCCATTGCGAAGCGAAGATCAGGATGCGACCGTCCTTGAGCTGCGCGACCGCCGCGGTCCGCGATGATTCGGCGCAGTAGTGCGGACCCTCGCAGGCGGCCGCGCCCGCGCGCACCAGGGCGGGAAAGCTCTTGAGCGCTTCGGCCCACTGATCGGGACGGAAGTCGGCGGGCTGGATCAGCCGCGGCGACGCGACCGCGCCGGGCTCGCGGCTGACCAGGGCGGTGCCGGACGCGATCCGCGGGGTCGCGCCAAAGAAGAGCGCGTCCTGCCGGTGGCAACCGGCGCCGCGCAGCGCCTTCCCGTCGGCGACCAGATCGCAAGTGGGACGCACCTCGGACCCGGGAGGCCCGTCGAGCGAGTAGAAGGATCCGTTGGCGATGGCCACCGCGGCCGGGAACTTCCTGCGCCAGTCGGCCAGCGTGGGGCGCGCCGGATCGTAGCGCACGAGGAAAGTCGCCTTGGCGGGATCGACCAGCACGACGCGGGCCGCCCAGGCGGGATCTCCGCCAAGCTCCGCGGCGGCCGCCATCTGCACGCCCGGCGCGACGTCCTTCCATGGTTGGGTGATCTGCGGCGCCGCCGACATCGCCGCAAGCAGCAGGAGCAATTCCATCTAACTCCACCACCCAGGTGAATTGACACCTGTCCCCTGGCGCGCACTTGGTCGATCCGGCGCCTGCGGCGCCTCCACCAGGGTGGAGCTCGCTCCCCCCTGGACCCCCCAACTGCGATGGTCAGCGCGGGCGAGCATTGCGGCTACAAGCGCTTGCGACGGCGGCGCTGTGGCCGCCGCTCGGTGGAGGGGAAGATCTCCTGACCCGCGACGGGCGGCTGCTCGAGGACCGCGCCCGCCCGTCGAGCCAGCGCCATGAAGCGCTCCTGGCTGCGGAGCGGCGTCACCGGCGTCGCGAACGAGCCCGGCTGCAGCCGCTCGTAGCGGCCATCGGACATGAGAATGCGCGCCTTGGTGTTGTCGGCGAGCTGCGTGGCGAGCAGCTCGTCGACGATGCGATCGCGCAGGCCGGTATCCTCGATGGGGAAGGCGGTTTCGACGCGCCGGATGAAGTTGCGCGGCATCCAGTCGGCCGAGCTGAGCCACACTTCTTTCTTGCCGCCCGCCTCGAAGAACCAGATGCGCGTGTGCTCGAGGAAGCGGTCGACGATGCTGATCACGCGGATTCGCTCGGACACGCCGGGCACGCCGGGCCGCAGGCAGCAGATGCCGCGGACGATCAAGTCGATCTGCACGCCCGCCTGCGAAGCGCGGTAGAGCGCGCGGATCACCTCGCTGTCCGCGAGCGAGTTCATCTTGGCGATGATCCGGCCCTTGCCGGTCTGCCTCGCGATGTCGGCCTCGCGGTCGATCATCTCGATCACCGCCGCCTTGAGCCCGAGCGGCGCGACCTTGAACTTCCGCCACTGCGTCGGCTTCGAGTAGCCGGTCAGCAGATTGAAGATGCTGGTCGCGTCGGCGCCGAAGTCGTCCTTCGCGGTGAAGAGCGAGAGGTCGCTGTAGGTCTTGGCGGTGGTCCGTAGCGGCGCAGCCCGCCGGCCTCGCGCCGAACCACCAGCGCCACCTTGCAGTGGGTCTTGTAGCCGATCAATCCGTAGACGACGTGCACGCCGCCCTGCTCGAGCGCGCGCGCCCAGAGGATGTTGGCTTCCTCGTCCATGCGCGCTTTCAGCTCGACCAGCGCGGTGACTTGCTTGCCGTTCTCGGCCGCCCGCTGCAGCGCGCGCACGATGGGCGAATCTTTTCCGGTGCGGTAGAGCGTGATCTTGATCGCCAGCACCGCCGGGTCGTCCGCCGCTCCCTCGATGAAGCTGACCACCGGATCGAACGACTCGTACGGGTGGTGGAGCAGCACGTCGCGCTCGCGGATGAGCCGGAAGAGATCGCGCTCGCCGTCGCCGATCGCGGGGGGAATCACCGGCGTGAACGGCTCGTCGTGGAGCTCCTTCGCTTCCAGCCGCTGCAGCAGCGGGAGCAGGTCCGGTATATTCAGTGGACCCTCGATGCGGTAGACGTCGCTCGGGCCCAGCTTGAGCGCGCGCACCAGATAGTCCGAGAGGTGTTGCTCGGCCTGCGCCGCGATCTCCAGGCGCACGGCGCTGCCCCGGTCGCGCCGCCGGACCTCGCGCTCGATGGTGACGAGCAGATCCTCCGCCTCTTCCTCGTCGATGCTGAGGTCCCAGTTGCGCGTCACGCGGAAGGCCCAGCAGCCCTCGATGGGCATGCCCGGGAAGAGCTGCGCCACGTAGCGGCCGATCAGATCCTCCAGCAGCACATAGGTGCGCCGGCCAGAGTCGGGCACTTCCACCAGACGCGGCAGGACGCTGGGCACCGGGACCACGCCGTACCGCAGCCGAGCGCCGGGCGCGTTGGGCGCGAAGCGCACCGCGAGGTTGAGTGACTTGTTGCGCAGGTGCGGGAAGGGATGCCCCGGGTCGAGCGCGATCGGCGTCAGCACCGGAAAGACGTCGCGCGCGAAGTAGTCTGCGACGAAGTGGTCCGCCTCCGGACTGAGTTTCTCGGTCCGCAGCAGCCGGACGCCCGCGCGATCGAGGTTGGGGAGCACGTCGCCGATCAGGGCCCGGTATTCGCGGCCGACGACTTCGTGGCAGCGCTGAGAGACTGAAGCGAGCTGTTCGCCGGGGCTCATCGCGTCGGCGCCGCTCTCTTCCACGTGTCCGGAGAGCTGCTGCTTGAGGCCCGCGGCCAGGAACTTGAGCCGTTCCAGCGCCGGGACCGCGGGGTCGAGACCCTCCTCCAGAACCCGCTCGTTGAAGGCCAGCCAGGACAGCTCGCGGTTGAAGAAGTAGCGCGCGTCGTTGAGGTTCTGGACCGGCGCCTGAGGCAGCGCCGCGACGTTTCCGTCCAGCGGCGGCACTACCGAGAGAGGAGGGACCGCCGGAAGCACCGCCGATCCGCCGGCCGGCGTCGGGATGGGACCGGGGGTAGGGGTGACGACATCCACGGGCGGGACTCTACACGCCCACCCCTGCCTTGACAATCCGACGCGATGCGTTATTAATGCCGCGTAACGCATTGCGACGAAAAAAAGGAGCCCCCGATGACCGTACAGACGAAGATCCAGGAAGCGTTCCAGCAGGCCCAGACCAAGGCGACTGCCCGCGCGAAGGAGTTCGAAGCAGAGGTCCATAAGATCTTGGAGACGTTGGGCGATCGCGCCCAGGCCGAGCTGAAGACGATCCTCTCGCACGCGCAGACTCTGTCGCGCGAGCAGATGGGCGTGCTCGGCGTCGAGCTCGAGAAGCTCGGCAAGAAGCTGCAGGAGCTGGCCGCGGCGCCCGTCGCGAAGCCGCCCGAGGCCGCCCACGCCGCCGACGAAAAGTCGACGCAGCCGGCCCCCGGTTCCGCGCAGTAAGCGACAAAAAAGTCCGTAATGTAGGATATTACCGCCGGGCGGACACTTGCCCGACCGGCGAAGCCGCTGTTACCCTGTAAGGGGTCATAGGTGATCAGCCCGCGTGCTGGATTTCCGTGCCACCGTTCGTGGCCTGCGCGCGAGCCCGACGGGTCTTGAAGTCAGGAGGAACGGACGGAATGATGGGTCGCACCGCCAGGACGCTAGCGATTGCCGGCATCTGCGTGGGCCTTGTGGTCGCTGGGGCCGCCGCGGAGGGGGTGCTGCACCCAAGGGCCCTACCCCGGTTCGACGTTCGCTCCTCGGCCCCGGGCGGAGTCTCGCTGACCCAGGCGCAGATGGATGCGCTGCTGTCGAAAGTGGCCAAGTCGCTGGATCCCCAGCTTCGCGGCAGGCTTGGCGAGGCGGTGCTCGGCGAATCGTCCCGAGGCGGGCTGGATCCGCTCTTCGTCCTGGCGCTGGTCGCGGTCGAGAGCCGGTTCCGGGTCTCCGTGTCGAGCGACCGGGGCGCCTACGGCCTCATGCAGCTGAAACCCAGCACCTTCGCCTGGATCGCCGGGCGCGAGCCCGACCTCGGCGGCGACGGCTCTGCCGTCAGCGAAGATCCGGTGCTCGACGTGCGCCTTGCGGTCCGCTACTTCCGGTGGCTGGAGCATCGCTTCCATAGCCGCAACGACGCTCTGATGGCCTACAACGCCGGGCCCAAGCGCCTCCAGCAGTACAAGAAGTCCGGCGAGATCCCCGACAGCCTGCGCGAGTACCCCCGCCGCGTGATGAGGGAGTACCAGCGGTTCGTGCACATCGTCGGCGGCGAGGGCGACGACGCCAGCATGTTCGCCAGCGCGAATTAGCCTCTGGCCTCTGGCGGGGCGCGCCCGTACACTCCGTCGGCCCAGATGAACGCTTATGTTTTCCGCATCACCCAGCCCGAAACGCGGCGCATCGAGGTCGAGCTCACGTTCGAGGCGCTGGGCGAGCGCAGCCTCGACGTGCGGCTTCCGGTGTGGACGCCCGGAAGCTATCTGGTCCGCGAGCACCAGCGGCACATCGACGGCCTGACCGCGCGCGCTGACGACGGCCGCGAACTCGCGGTGGCGAAGGTCGACAAGCACACCTGGCGCGTCACTTGCGCGGGAGCGCGGAGCGTGAAGGTCGCGTACCGGCTGCACTGCTTCGAGCTGACGGTGCGCACCAACCACGTCGACGCGACGCACGCCTTCCTGAACCCGAGCGCAGCGGCCATCTTCGTGGTGGGGCGCGAGCACGAGCCCTGCTCGGTGCGCCTGCAGATGCCGCAATCGTGGCGGGCGTGGGTCGCGCTGCCGCTCGCGGACGAGAGCGCGGAGGGCGAAGTCTACCGGGCGCAGGACTACGACGAGCTGGCGGACAGCCCGTTCGAGATGGGGACGGAGGGATCGCACAACTCGCATCTCTTCACCGCGCAAGGCGTCCAGCACGAGCTGGTGGTGTGGGGCCGCGGCGACTTCGACGCGCGCAGAGTTATACCGGATATCATAAAAATCATCGACGCCGAGGCGGCCATCTTCGGCGGGCTCCCGTACGCCGATCGCTATCTCTTCATCCTCCATCTCAACGACAAGGGACGCGGCGGCCTCGAGCACCGCCGCTCCTGCGCGCTCTTGGTGCCGCGCTTCTCGTTCGTGCAGAAGTCGGCCTACGAGGATTTTCTGCTCCTGGTCGCGCACGAGTTCTTCCATCTCTGGAACGTGAAACGGCTGCGGCCGGCCGCCTTCACGCCCTACGACTGGACGCGCGAGAACCACACCCGCCTGCTCTGGGCGATGGAGGGGCTCACTTCGACGTACGAGGTGATGGCGCTGCGCCGCGCGGGCCTGGTGACGCCGCAGCGGTTCCTCGAGATCTGGGCCGAGCGCTGCACGCAGCTGTTGCGAACGCCGGGGCGCCTGCGCATGTCGCTTTCGCAGGCGTCGTTCGACGCCTGGATCAAGCACTATCGTCCCGACGAGAGCACGCAGAACACAACCGTCTCGTACTATCTGAAGGGCAGCGTCGTCGGCTTCCTGCTCGATCTAGAGCTGCGCCGGCGCAGCGCCGGCAAGCGATCGCTCGACGATCTGGTGCGCGTGCTCTTCGAGAAGCATGGCGACGCGCCCGGGCTGCCGGAGGACGGCGTCGAGAAGGCCGCCATCGAGCTGCTGGGCGGCGACGCGGCCCTCCACGACTGGTTTCTCCGCTCGGTCCACTCGACGCAGGAGCTGCAAGTCGCCGAAGCGCTCGCGGGCGTGGGGCTCGAGGCCGTGGAGCACGCGGCCAAGAATGCCGACGACAAGGGTGGCGCCGAGGCGGATCGCGGCAAGGCGCCGCCACCGTCGCAGCCGCGCGGCTGGCTGGGCGCAAGCCTGCGCGATCGTTCGGGGGCGCTGGAAGTGACCTCGGTCGCCGAGGGGTCGCCGGCGCAACTGAGCGGCCTCGCGGCGGGAGACGAGCTGGGCGCCTGCGACGGCTTCCGCGCCGATCTGAAGCAGCGCATCTCGCGCGTGCAGCCCGGCCAGACCGCGCGCCTCTCGCTCTTCCGCATGGACGAGCTGCTCGAGGTGGCGCTGCAGCTCGCGCCTGTGCCGCGCGACACCGTCACCTTCGTTCCCCGGCAGGACGCCGCGCCCGGCGTGGTCGCGCTGCGGGAGGAGTGGCTGGGCGCTGCCTGGCCGGCGGCCGACGCTCCCGTTGCGGCCGGCCCGGCGCGCGAGTAAGGAGGAGCGGGCTCTGCCCGCGACGGGCGAAGGCCGCCAGGCCGCAGCATTGGAGACCCTCACGTGCAGGTCACCGAGATCTTCTTCAGCATTCAGGGTGAGTCGACGCTCGCGGGAGAGCCCACGGTCTTCGTGCGCTTCACCGGCTGCGATCTGCGCTGCGGCTACTGCGACACCGAATACGCCTTTTACGGCGGCACGCCGATGACCCGTGAGCAGATTTTACAGGAAGTATCAAAACACCCGGCGCGCTTCGTCTGCCTGACGGGCGGCGAGCCCATTCTCCAGAAGGAGCTGCCGCAGCTGGCGCAGGAGCTGCTCGATCGCGGCTACCAGGTCTCGCTCGAGACGCACGGCCAGCGCCCGCTCGACGCGGTGCCGCGGGGCGTGCGGAAGATCGTCGATCTCAAGACGCCCGGCTCGAAGGAGCCGCACACCGACTTCGCCGAATTTCACAAGCTCCAGCCAGGCGACGAAGTGAAGGTGGTGGTCTGCAGCGAGGACGACTTCCACTGGTCGGTCGGCGTGCTCGACAAGCTCGAGCTGTGGGGCAAGGTGCCGGTGCTCTTCGCGCCCTCGTACGGCGAAGTGCAGCCGCAGGACCTGGCGCGTTGGGTGTTGCAGAGCGGGAAGCCCGCGCGACTGCAGCTCCAGCTTCACAAGCTGATCTGGGGCGCGGAAAAGAGGGGCGTGTAATGCGCAGGGCTTGCTACGTCGTCGACGCCTTCACTTCCCAGGCTCTGGCGGGGAATGCCGCCGGCGTGTTGCTCGACGGGGCCGAGCTGGACGCAAAGTCGATGCAGCGCATCGCCGCCGAGCTGAAGCACAGCGAGACCGCTTTCCCGCTGCCGGCGCGGGAGCCGACAGCTGCCCTTCACCTGCGCTGGTTCACGCCAGCCGCGGAAGTTGCCTTCTGCGGGCACGCGACGCTCGCCACCTTTCACGTGCTGGTCGAGGAGGCGCGGCGCATCCGCGTGCCCGAGCACGGCATCACCCGCACCGCCTTCACCTGCAAGAGCGGGAAGCTCAACGTCGAGCTCTCGCGTCACGAGGGGAGGCTGCGCATCCGCATCGAGACGCCCGCCAGTCGCTTCGAGCCGATGCAGCTCTCCGGCGAAGTGATCACCGCGCTGGGGCTGGTGCCCGAAGTGCTCGATCCGAAGATCGCGCCGCAGAAGAGCGCCATCCTCGAGGGGAACCTCTACGTCGCGCTGCGCGATCGCGAGGCGCTGGCGCGCTGCAAACCGGACGCGGCGGCGCTGGAGGCGCTCGGCAAGCAGCTTGGGGTGGCAGGATACGTAGTATACGTTTTGAACCCGAAGCCCGGCGTCGACGCGGCGGTGCGTTGCTTCTTCCCGGGCTACGGCATCGTCGAAGATCCGGTGACGGGCAGCGCGGCGGGGCAGCTCGGCGCGCTCATCCAGAACGCGCTCCCGGAGATCATGCCGCGCCGCCTGGTCTTCACGCAGGGCGACGAAATGGGGCGGCCGGGCGTCGTGGAAGTGGAAGTGCGGCCGGAAGCGGAGCCCGGAAGAGTGCGCGGCTGGATCGGCGGGCGCGCGGTGACGGTTTTGCGCGGCGAGCTGGACTTGTGAGCCCGCGAAGAAAAGCTCCTCCGCACGAGTCGGCCCTGCGAAGGTCGCTGCCGGCGCTGCGCGACATCCACTCCGAGCGCGACCGCCGCCGCCTTGCGCTCGATCGCGCCGGCGTGAAGGGGCTGCGCTATCCCATCTGCGTCCTCGATCGCGCGCGCGGCCAGCAGCACACGGTCGCCGAGATCGACATGAGCGTCTCGGTGCCGCACAAGCGCAGGGGCGCGCACATGAGTCGCTTCGTCGAGCTGCTCAACCGCCACCGGCGCGAGATCGACATCCGCAATTTTCGCTCCCTCTGCAGCGAGCTGCGCAAGGACCACGACGCCGAAGCTGCGCACGTCGAGGTGCGCTTCCCCTACTTCATCGAGAAGAAGGCGCCGGTCACCGGCGCCGTGGGCCTCGTCGACTACGCCTGCACCTTCGGCGCGAGCGTCACCGGCGCCGAAGGGAGGCCTCGCCCGGGACGGGCAGAGCGCGGAGCGCGGAGCACTGGAGACCTGTGGGTCGCGGTCGAGGTCCCCGTCACCAGCCTCTGCCCCTGCAGCAAAGCGATCAGCGATCAGGGCGCGCACAACCAGCGCAGCCTGGTCTCGGTCCGCGTCTGGTTCGAGAAGTTCTTCTGGATCGAGGACCTGATCGCGCTGGTGGAAGAGTCCGCTTCCAGCGAGCTCTACGCGCTCCTCAAACGCCCGGACGAGAAGTTCGTCACCGAGCGGGCGTACCACCGGCCGCGCTTCGTCGAGGATCTGGTGCGCGAAGTGGGGACCCGGCTGCACCGCGACCGCAACTTCACGCGCTGGGAAGTCGAGGCGGAGAGCTTCGAGTCCATCCACGCGCACAACGCCTACGCCGCTCTGGCGGGCCCGCGGAAACAACCTTGACCCGCCCTCTGTTTGGGGTGACCCTCCCGCCATGCTTCTGAGCTTTTTCCTCGCTTCGATCTTCCTCAACGGCGTCAACATCGACGGCCTGCGCTCGCAGAATTTCGAGAAGTGCAGGAGCGTGAAGATCGACGAGCGCGGAGACGTGCGCCTCGACTGCCCCGGCTACGAAGTGCAGGCTCCGGCTGCGGCGCAGGCCGGCGCTCCAGCGGCCCCGGTCGCTCCGAGCAGCATTCCGGCAGCCGCCAGCGGCCCGATCACCAAGCATTACTGGATGGTCTCCGAGGAGAACGACGGCGCCGGCACGCAGTACGATCTCGACGTCTTCGTGAACTCCAAGTGGGTGCGCAAGATCAAGGCGGGCGAGCCGCAGATCGTCCTCGAGGTCACGAAATATCTGCAGCCGGGGTCCAACAAGGTCCTCTTCGCCGCCACCAAGCACGCCGAGGCGGGCCGCGCCAGCACCTCGACGAACTCGTTTCTCAAGATCACCGTCGGCGAGGGCGAGGCCGGAGGGAACACGGTGATGATCGACAACCCGCTGGTCGAGTGCAAGCGCACCGCTGCCGAGACCGACAACGTGAACGAAGAGTTCACCCTGCAGGCCCGCTGATGCTCCAGGAAGATCCGCTGCGCACGCACGTCCCCGCCGATCCCGAGCGCATCGCCGCGCTCTACGAGTCCACCAACCAGCCGGCGGTGCAGCCGGTGGGCCGCACTTCTCAGTCGGCGCAGGCCGCGGTGGTGGCGCTGCAGACCGGCGCGCTCTACGACGTGCTGGTCGCGCTGACGCTGATGGAGAGCGGCGAGAACATCATCTACGCGGCGCCGCCGGTGCAGGAGAAGGACCTGGCCTCCTCGATCGAAGAGGCACTCAACTTCGCCGAGAGCATGGGGTTCATCCTCGACGCTTCGGGCTGGAGCAACCTCGACGAGGAGCACAAGGCCGAGCTGATCGAGCGCATGCCCGCTTTCCGCCCGTCGGCGCCCAAGCTGGCGACGCCGATCGAGAAGGCCAAGGCGGCGGATCCGGTGGCGGCGGTGGCGCGGCTCTTCGCAGCCTTCTGCTTCCTCCTGCTGGTCCGCTGCGGCGGCTTGTCTGCCGAGCAGCGCGTGCAGGCGGCGGAGATCCACCAGCAGCTCGGCGACAACTTGCTGCACGACGGCGATTCGCGCCAGGCGATGAAGGAGTATCTGGAGTCGATCGATTTCGACGAGACTCCGGAAGCGCACAACGGCTTGGGCCTCATCTACGCCTGGTCGCTCGGCCGGCCGGCCGACGCAGAAAAGGAATTCAAGCGGGCTATCGAGCTGCGGCCCGGCTTCAGCGAAGCGATGACCAACCTGGGCGCGCTCTACATCTCCCGCGCGCGGTTCGCCGAGGCCGTGCCGCTGCTCGAGACGGCCGCGCGCGACGCCCTCTACCGCTCGCGCGTGCTGGCGCAGAGCGACCTCGGGTGGGCGCTCTACAAGAACGGGCAGGCCGAGAAGGGCATCTCCGAGATCCGCGGGGCGCTGGTGGTGGCTCCCAAGTATTGCCTGGGCTGGCGGCAGCTCGGCACCATCTTCTCCGAGCAGAGCAAGCTCGACGACGCGAATGAGGCGTTCGCGCGCTATGCCGTCGAATGCCCGGACGTGCCCGATGCGCATCTTCAGTCGGGGAAAGTGCTGGCGCGGCTCTCCAAGGCCGCCGCTGCCCGCTCCGAATTCGAGCGCTGCGCCGTGGTCAAGGACGACAAGGACAAGCCGGTCGCGGCCGAATGCGCGAAGTTCCTCAAGGACCTCGGCACGCCTTGAGCTTCGGAGCGTATCTGAAGCAGAGCAGGACCCTGCGCGAGCTGTCGCTCGACGACGTGGCCACGGCGACGCGGCTGCCGCCCCGAATCCTCGAGGCGCTGGAGGCCGACGACTTCACCCCGCTCCAGGATCGCGCCTATGCGCTGCTGGTGGCGCGATCGTGCGCGGCGGCCATCGGCCTCGATCCCGAGGAGACCTCGCTTCGCCTCGAGGAGCAGCTGCAGCAGCTGGAGCCGGGGACCGCCGAGCACGCGCCGCTCTGGAAGCGACTCTGGGACGCCCGGCCGCGCGAGCCGCTGGTCTGGGCGATCGTGGCCGTGACTCTGCTCGCCTGCGCTGCGCTGCTGTTCAAGCGGCACTAGGATCGTGCCGTGGATCTTCGCGCGCACCGCATCGAAGCCCTGGTGCTGCGGAGCATTGCCTACGGCGAGGCGGACGCGGTGGTGCAGCTGCTCACCAGGGGCCGCGGGCGGATCGCCGCTTTCGCGCGCGGGGCGAGGACTTCGCGCAAGCGCTTCGGCGGCGCGCTCGAGCCCTTCCAGCGCATCGAGGCGCTGCTCGCGGAACGGGAGGGGCAGGAGCTGTGGGCGCTGCGCGAAGCGAAGGTCATCGAGGGGCACGGGCGGCTGCGCGACGATCTCTTCCGCATCGCGCACGCGGGCTACGCGGCGGAGCTGGCGCACGATCTGTCGCGGGCGGGCGAGCCGGCGGACGGGCTCTTCGCGCTCCTCGAAGAATTTCTCACCCGGCTGGAAGCGGGCGCGGCCACCAGCGCGCGGCTGCGGGCACTGGAGCTGGGAGCGCTCGAGGCGGCCGGGCTCACTCCCGAGCTGTCGGTCTGCGCGCGCTGCGGCGAAGAGGTGGCAAAGGGCAGGGCGGCTTTCGATCCCGACGCCGGCGGAATCGTCTGCTCACGCTGCGCGCGGGGACACACCATCGCGCTCGATCCCGGGCCGCGCGCAGCGCTCTGGCAGCTGCGCCGGGGCGGATTGGCCGCGGCCGATGCGCCCACCAGCGCCGATGGTTCCGGCCGGCCCGCGGATGCGCGCGCGTTCGAGAGCGCGGCGGCGCAGGCCCGGCAGCCGCTGCAGCTCTTTCTCCGCCACCATCTCGGCCGCGAGCTGAAGAGCACGGACTTCATCGCGCAGGTGGGCGCGCCTGGGTGAGCTTCAATAGCGGAAGGTGCTCGCCAGGAAGAAATAGAAGAAGAGCTGCTTCACTTCTCCCGAGCGGAATCCGGTCGGGTCGATGATTCCGGTGGGATCGTTCGGCACCGCGTCGTTTCCCGCCCCGTAGGCGACCGACACGCCCAGCCGCGAGATGGAATGCTGGCCGATCAGCCCCAGCGTCGCCGTGCCGCCGTAGAGCGAGACGTCGGGCTGCCGGCTGGTGTTCGCCACCAGCGTCCCGTCCGGGTTGAGCTGCAGTTGCGGCGCGGAGCTGCGCGAGGTGAAGAGACCCGCGGCCAGCGAGTACTCCGCGTTCAGCAGATACTCGCCGCCGGCGTTGAGATCGACGACGGCCTGGCGCTCGATGTGGTTCTGCACGCGCAGCCGCTGCTCGATCGACTGCTGCAGCGAAGGATCGACGGTGAACCGATCGTAGCTGGTGCCGAGGTGCCCGGTGATCTGCGCCGTCACTGTCCAGCGGTGCGGCACGATCCACGCCGCTCCCAGCCTCGCCATCGCCGGCACCGTCGTGTGGCTGCTGAGGATGGTGGTGTTGGTCACCGTGGCCTGGCTNGCTCACCTTCCCGCTCGAGTGCAGCGGGATGTCCGGCAAGCCAAGCGAGGCGCCGAACGTGAACGCCGTCGAGTAGTGGTACTTCACGCCCAGGAGCGCGACCAGGTTCGCGTTCTGGAAGGAAGCGCTGGCGTGGTAGACGCCGACCGTCGGCTCGGAGGCGGCGCCCGTCACCGAGAGCGCGTCCTCCGCCGTCTCGTACAGGCGCAGCACGTATTGCAGCGCGAGTCCGACGTTGACCTTGTCGTTCGCGCGCATGGCGGCGCCGGCGGCGACATTGAAGGTGCGGTCGATGACGCGGTCGTGGACCTGGAACGGATAGGTCGCGTCGACGCCATAGGAGCGGAACTCCGGCACGGTGACGTCGAAGCCGTAGGCGAACGGTGTGCCGCGCTCGTCCACCTCGCCCACACCCTTGAGCAGGCCGGCCTCGCCGGGAATGACGTTCAGCTCGTTGAGCGTGGCGAGCGAGAAGGTGCCGCGGTCGAGCGTGATGGTTCCGCGGCTCTGCCGCTCGAAGCCGTAGAGCGAGGCGCTGACGTTGACGTTGAGCTTGCGCGCGTCGCAGATGCCGGCGGGGTTGTAGTAGAGGCCGCTCGGGTCGTCGCTGAGCGCGACGAAGGCGCCGCCGAGGACCATCGCGCGGGAGCCGATCGGATAGTCCTGGTAGCGCGTGTCGTCGGCGCGGGCGGGCAGCGCGCAGACGAGCAGTGCCACGACGATGGCTTGCCAGAGCGCGATCGCGGCCGCCGCTGGATCGCGCGCGCCCAGGACCGCGCGGATGCAGGCGACGCCGCGCGCGCCCGCTTCGATGCAGCGCGAGGCGTTGACGGGCGTGACGCCGCCGAGTGCGAAGACGGGAATGGAGGTTGCGCGCGCGGTCCGCGAGAGCGCCTCGACTCCCTGCGCGGCTTTTCCCGGCGTATCGAAGACGGGGGCGAAGACGCAGAAGTCCGCCTCCGATCGCGCGGCTTCCTCGGGCGTGTGCACGCTCTCGCCGGCGATGCGCAGCCCGAGCGCTCTCGCGTGATGGGCCTCGAGTCCGCGCGCCGGAAGATGAACGCCATCGGCGCCGGCCGCCAGCGCGACGTCGGCGCGATCGTTGATCAAGAGTGGCGCTTCGAATTCGGCGCAGATCTTCTTGAGCGCGCGCGCTCGTTCGAGAAGCGCGCGCGGCGGCAGTAGCTGCCGGAGTTGCACGCCCGCCGCTCCGCGCGGAAGGACCGAGAGCGCGGATCGGACCGCGGGAGCAGGATCTCCCTCTGGCGGGGTGATCAAATACAGGCGCAGCACCCGCGTTCTCTACCACGAGGCTAGCGTGCACGAGGCTAGCGTGCGCCGATCACGCCCGAGAGAGGACTCGAGGCGCTGCCGTAGAGCTTCTTCGGAATGCGCCCCGACAGATACGCGAGCCGACCCGCTTCGGTGGCGAGCTTCATCGCGCGCGCCATGCCCACCGGGTCCCTCGCGCCGCTGATGGCGGTGTTGACGAGCAGCCCCGAAACGCCCAGCTCCATGCAGAGCGCGCAGTCGGACGCCGTGCCGACGCCCGCGTCGACGATCACCGGCACCTTCGCCTGCTCGAGGATCATCGTTAAGGCATATGGATTTCGCAGGCCGAGCCCGCTGCCGATCGGCGCTCCCAAGGGCATGACGGCGGCACATCCTGCATCTTCCAGCTTGCGGGCCGCGACTGGATCGTCGCTGGTGTAGGGCAGCACGCGGAAGCCTTCGCTGACGAGCTGCTTCGCAGCCTTGATGGTCTCCTCCACGTCGGGGAGCAGCGTCTTTGGATCGCTGAGCACTTCCAGCTTCACCAGCGGATTCTCCCCGCCCAGCTGCAGCTCGCGCGCGAGGCGGCAGGTGCGCACCGCATCCTCGGCGTTGAAGCAGCCCGCGGTGTTGGGCAGGAGCACCATCTGCTTCGGGATCCAATGAAGGAGCGACGCTTCGCCGCGCGCCCCGAGGTCGAGCCTCCGCACGGCCACCGTGACGATCTCTGCGCCTGACGCTTCCAGCGCCGCCTTCATGGTCGGAAAATCCTGGTACTTGCCGGTGCCGACCACCAGGCGCGAGCTGAATTCGCGGCCCCCGAGGAGAAATTTGTCTGACATGCTCAGCCTCCGCCAACGAAGGTGACGATCTCCAGCACGTCGTTCGCCTGCACGCGCTCTTCCGCGTGGCGCGCTTTTTTCACTACCGCGCCGTTACGCTCGACCGCCACCCGCTCTGCGCGGAGGCCAAGATGGCCCAGCAGAGTCGAGACGGTGAGACCCTCGGGAAGCTCCATCGGCTCGCCGTTGACGGTGGCGCGCATTTGGCGGTGTATACTCGCCGACGTGGATACGGTCCAGCTTCTCCGGCAGGTCTCGATTTTCAAGGAGCTCCCTCAGGAGACGGTCGCCGATCTGGCGAAGCGCCTCTGGCAGAAG
>WNFM01114843.1_pt1 | contig 20284 bp, 18 predicted proteins | sample 5400271 | NCBI WGS metagenome assembly WNFM01 (sample SAMN13153352, study PRJNA577476) | soil metagenome | isolation source: 60 cm saprolite on Douglas fir-dominated hillslope | place: USA:California | collected 2013-09-17
CGAAGGTCTCGCCCTTCTTGATGTCGAAGGTGACGCCGTCGACGGCCTTGAGGAATTCGAGATGGCCGCCTTCCAGCACGCGGTTGAGCCACGGTTTCGAGACGTCGAACACGCGGCGCAGGTTCTTGACGTCGACGAAGGGTGCCGCACTCATGCCGCGGTCTCCTTAGCGGTCGCGTGAGGTGCCGCATCGTAGAGATGGCAGGCGACCGACTGCGTGCCGTGCAAAAGCGGTTCCGGCCGGTCGACGCGGCAGCGGTCGAAGACGGACGCACAGCGCGGATTGAACGAGCAGCCCGGCGGGATCGCCGACAGCCGCGGCATCGAGCCCGGAATCTGCACCAGCCGCTTGTCTTCACCGGCCAGCGTCGGAATCGCGCCCATCAGGCCTTTGGCATAGGGATGCAGTGGGTTCTGCACGACATCCCTGACCGGGCCGATCTCGGCGATCCGGCCCGAATACATCACGGCGACCCGGTCGGAGGTTTCGGCGATCACACCCATGTCGTGGGTGACCAGCATCACGGCGGTGCCGTGATCGCGGCCGAGGCGCTTGATCAGCGAAATGATCTGCGCCTGCACTGACACATCAAGCGCGGTGGTCGGCTCATCGGCGATGATCAGTTCCGGTTCGGCGCAGATCGCAAGGGCAATGACGACGCGCTGGCGCATGCCGCCGGAGAATTCGTGCGGGTAGGCGTCGATGCGCTTTTCGGGAGCGGGGATGCCGACCTCGGCCAACAGGTCGATGGCGCGCTTGCGCGCAGCGGTCTCCGAGAGATTGGTGTGGGTGCGAATGGTCTCGACGATCTGGTCGCCGATCCTATAGAGCGGATTGAGGCTCGTCAGCGGATCCTGAAAGATCATCCCTATCCGTTTGCCGCGGATACGGCGGATTTCCTCCGGCGGCAGATGATCGATCCGCATGCCCGAAAAATAGATTTCACCGCCGGTGATCCGACCCGGCGGATCGATCAGCCCGATTACGGCTAGTCCCGTGACCGATTTGCCGGCGCCGGATTCGCCGACCACGCCTAGCACTTCGCCCTTGGCGATATCGAAGGAAACCCCGTCGATCGCGCGCAAGGTCGCGCGGCGGGTGAGGAATTCCACCTGGAGATTACGCACGGAGAGAACAGGGGCTGTCATCGGAGTTTTGGATTGAGCGCGTCGCGCAGCCAGTCGCCCAGCAGGTTGATGGAGAGGATCAGCCCCGCCAGCGCGAGACCGGGAAAGGCGACGATCCACCATTCGCCGGCGAACAGATAATTGTTGCCGATCCGGATCAGGGTGCCGAGCGAGGGCATGGTGTCGGGCATCCCGGCGCCGAGGAACGACAGCGTCGCCTCGGTGATGATTGCGAGCCCGAGGTTGATGGTGGCGATCACGAGAATCGGCCCCATTGTGTTGGGCAACACGTGCCGCAGCATGATCTTCGGCGCGGGAAGCCCGATCAGTTGTGCGGCCGCGACATAGTCCTTGCTCTTCTCGACCATGACCGAGCCGCGAACGGTGCGGGCATATTGCACCCAAAAACTCAGTCCGATCGCGACCACCAGCACCGCCAGCGTGCTCATGGCATCGAGCCGGTTGCCGAACACGGATTTGGCGACGCCGTTGACGAGCAGTGCGATCAGAATGGCGGGGAAGGTGAGTTGCACGTCGGCGATGCGCATGATCAGACCGTCAACCGCGCCGCCGACATAGCCCGCGATCAGCCCGAGCGTGACGCCGAGCACGCCTGCGAACAGCATGCCGAGCACGCCGACCACCAGCGAAACCCGCAAGCCATAGAGAATCGCCGAAAACACGTCGCGGCCCTGTTCGTCGGTGCCGAGCAGGAACGGCGACTGGCCATCCGCGGTCCACAGCGGCGAAATCCGTGAATTCATCAATTGCAACTGCGCCGGATCAAACGGGTTCTGCACCGAAAGCTGCGATGCAAACAGCGCCAGCAGGAAGAACAGGATGGTTACAGCGGCCGCCACCATCGTCATTTTGGAGCGACGGAACGAATAGAATACGTCGCTGTCGAGCGTGCGCTTCAGCCAGCCCGTGCCAAAACGTGCTGCTTGAACGTTCGGCTTGGCGAGGTGGGGGACCGCGGCGTCGGACATGGTGATCTCTCTATGCCGCACGACTGATGGTCGAGCGCAGGCGCGGATCGACGACGGTGTAGAGGATATCCACAATCAGATTGATGGTGACGTAGATCAGCGACACCATCAGCAGGTAGGCCGCCATGATCGGAATATCGACGTTTTGCACGGCTTGCACGAACAACAACCCCATACCGGGCCACTGGAACACGGTTTCGGTGATGATCGCAAAAGCAATAACCGAGCCAAACTGAAGCCCGGCAACGGTGATGACGGGAACCAGAGTGTTCTTGAGCGCGTGGCCGAAATGGATGGCGCGCGTGGTCAGGCCGCGGGCGCGGGCGAAGCGGATATAATCGGTGCGGAGCACCTCGAGCATTTCGGCGCGCACCAGACGCATGATCAGGGTCATCTGGAACAGGCCGAGCGTGATCGAGGGCAGGATCAGCGCCTTGAGGCCGGACAGCGTGAGCAGACCGGTGGTCCACCAGCCGATCCGCACCACGTCGCCGCGGCCGAACGACGGCAGCCAGCCCAGCGTCACCGAGAACAGATAGATCAGCAAGATACCGATCAGAAACGTCGGCAGCGATATTCCAATCAGCGAGACCGCCTGGAATATTTTGGTCAGCACGGTGTCGCGCCGCAGCGCCGAGTAGACCCCCATCAGGATGCCGAACAGCATCGCGAGAAATGTGGCGCAGACCGCGAGTTCCAGCGTGGCCGGCATCCGTTCCATCAACAGGTTCGCCACCGGCTGGCGGAATTGATAGGACACCCCGAACTTGAATTGCGCGGCATTGGCAAAATAGCGGACGAATTGCACGGGTACGGGATCGTCGAGGCCAAGCGACTGGCGCACCGCCGCGCGTTCTGCCGCCGAGGTGTCGATCGAGACGATCTGGTTGACCGGATCGCCCGCGAAACGGAACATCGAGAACGCGATAATTCCGACCGCAATCATGACGCCGATGGCCTGTACGGCGCGGCGAAGAGTGAAAGCGAGCATGGTTTCCTTTCACTTTTCTGTGGTGCGGCCGACGTCGCTGTCGCCCGGAAACGATAAAGTCCCGGAAGCCTGAAGCCGCCGGGACCCTGGGTTGAAGCCTGCCTATTCCTGTTTGGTGGCCCAGTACAGCAGTACCTGATTGTCGGCGCGCTGGGTCATTTTCACTTTTTTGGATACGCCCCACGCCAGTGCCTGCTGGTGCAGCGGGATATATCCGTAATCCTTGGCGCCGATCTCGAATGCTTCCTTGATCAAAAGGTCGCGCTTGCCGGTGTCGGTCTCGAGCAGGACCTTGTCGGCGATGGCATCCAGTTGCTTGTTGCAGTAGCCGCCAAGATTAGCTTCGCCGCGCGCCGACTTGGGATCGTCACGGCAGCCCATGATGTCGTAAAGAACGTTTTGGGAGTCCGATGTCGCCGGCGTCCAGCCCAACAGGTAAAGCGACGTCTGGTAACCGCCCGCCTTCAGCACCTTGGCGAAATACTGCTGCTTCGGTTGCGCCAGCAGGTTGATCTTGAGACCGATGCGGGTCAGCATGCCGACGACCGCCTGGCAGATCGCGGCGTCATTGACGTAGCGATCGTTGGGGCAATCCATCGTCACCTCGAAGCCGTCGGGATAGCCGGCCTCGGTCAGCAACTTCTTGGCGCCGTCGGGGTCGAACTTCGGACGGGTGAAGTCGCCGGACAGCTTGAAGAGCTGCGGGGCGATCATCAGCGCCGAAGGAGTCGAAAGCCCACGCATGACGCGGGTCTTGATCAACTCGATGTCGATTGCCTTGTAGAAGGCCTCGCGTACCTTGATGTCCTTGAAGGGGTTCTTGCCCTTGACGTTGGAATACAGCAACTCGTCGCGGACCTGATCCATGCCGATGAAGATGGTGCGCAGTTCCGGTCCCTTCAGCACCTGGGCGTTCGGACTGGAATCGACCCGCGCAATATCCTGGATCGGAACCGGCTCGATGATGTCGACTTCGCCGGACAGCAGCGCCGCCACGCGCGTGGCGTCCGAGCCGATCGGCGTGAAGATGATTTCCTTGAGGTTATGTTCCGGTTTTCGCCACCAGTTCGGGTTCACCTTGAACACGGTTTTCACACCGGGCTGATGGCTCTCGACCATGAACGGGCCGGTGCCGTTGGCGTTGAGCGATGCATAGCTCGGCGAGGTCGCGGAAGCCGGCGTCGGTGGTACGGCATTGTTATCCGTGCACCATTTCTTGTCCATGATGTACCAGCCGTCCCACTGCGAAATCAGAATCGGGTTCGGCGAGTCCAGCGTCACGTCGATGGTGTAGTCGTCGATCTTGGTGAACTTGGCGTCGGTGGGAACGTTGGTGAGAAAGTTGGATCCCTTACTGCGAACGCGCTCCGCGGAAAACAGCACATCGTCGGCCGTGAAGGGATCGCCGTTGTGGAATTTGACGCCCTTGCGCAGGTGGAAACGCCAGCGGGTCGGCTCGGGGGTTTCCCAGCTTTCCGCCAGCGCGGGAATGATCTTGAGGTCCTTGTCGCGCGCGATCAGGCCCTCATAGATGTGGCCGTGATGGGCGATCGTGGTGGTTTCCTTGAGCGTGTACGGATCGAGTGACTTGAGGTCGCCCTGGTTGGCGTAACGCAGGGTCTGGGCCGATGCCGGCACCGCCGCGAAGGCGAGGACCGAGGCCATGATCGCTGTCTTGGCCGCTGCAAGCAAACTCTGACGTATCGACATATCTTAGAATTCCCCGCTTTGATCAGCTTTTTCCACCAGGTTCCGGCGGATATTGCCGATCCATGTTGCCCGAGTCCAGCCGCCGCGCAAGCACGCCGATAGTCGCGATCGGTTTGCGCGGCGATGCGGCATTGACTAGCTTCATCTTGAGGCCGTGCGCGACCGCGTGGCATTGAACTTTCGGAGTGCCGGATGGCGGAACTGAAGGCCGACGTTCTCGTTCTGGGCGCAGGCATGGTCGGCGTCGGCGCCGCGCTGCACCTGCAGAAAAGGGGCAGGGACGTGGTCCTGATCGACCGGCACGAGCTTGCCGGCGAAGAGACCAGTTACGGCAATGGCGGACTGATCGAGTGTGCCTCGGTCTTCCCTTACATGTTCCCCCGGGATGCCGGCCAGATCCTGCGATACGCGCTGCTTCGCGCGCCGCAGGTGCGCTATCATTTTTCCGATTTGCCGGTCTTCTTGCCATGGCTGATACGCTATTTCCTCGCTTCTTCGCCGGAGCGTGCGCTGCACAGCGCGATGGCCGAACTGCCGCTGATCCGGCGCAGCCTGATCGAGCACGAGGCGTTGATTGAGGAAGCCAATGTGCCGGAACTGTTGCGGCGGACTGGCTGGATCAAACTGTTCCGGTCCGATGCAACGCTTGCGACTGCGGCGAGCGAGCTGGAGCGCGCCCGGCAATATGACGTCGCGGGCGAGATTCTGGATCCGGCGGCAATTGTTGCACGCGAGCCGCATCTGACCGGCGATTTCAGCGGCGCGATCCACTTTCCAGCGCCCGGATTCGTGCCAGACCCCGGAGGCCTGGCCAAGGCCTATGCGACCCTGTTCGGCCGCAAGGGCGGGCGATATCTCATCGGCGATGCGCGAACGCTCGAACAGTCCGGCCCACGCTGGCGGCTGGCGACGCTGGAAGGCACGATCACCGCGCGTGAAGTCGTGGTGGCGATGGGGCCGTGGTCCGATCAGATCTTTGGTCCACTCGGCTATTCGATCCCGCTTCAGGTCAAGCGCGGCTATCATTTGCATATGAAGGCGAGCGGCAACGCCGTGCTGCATCATCCCGTGCTGGACGCCGACAATGGCTTCCTGCTGGCGCCGATGAACCGCGGCATTCGCATGACCACCGGTGTCGAGTTCGCCCACCGCGATGCGCCGCCGACGCCGGTCCAGGTCGAGCGGGCCCTGCCGCGGGCGCAGGCTTTGTTCCCGCTGGGCGAGGCGGTCGACGCCAAGCCCTGGATGGGCGCGCGGCCCTGTCTGCCGGATATGCTGCCGGTGATCGGAAAGGCCCCCCGCCACCCGGGATTATGGGTCGATTTCGGCCACCAGCACCACGGCCTGACACTCGGACCCGCGACCGGGCGGCTGCTGGCGGAAATGATGACCGGGGAGACCCCGTTTGCCGACGTCAGGCCATTTGCCGTCGAACGCTTTGGTTGACCATATCGGACGATTGAGGGGGGCTGGGGGCGGCTGTTGTCCTTGCGCGATCAGGGCCATAGCGGTGATACTGTAGCGTTTTCGAGCGAAGTGGATGCCGGTTCGCGTAAGGAAAACGCGTCAAGATAAGAGAGTAGAGCCTTTCCGGTTCTGATCTAATCAGAACCGAAAGGGCTTTAAGGCAAGCATCAAAAGGAGCGGTCATGAAAGTTAACGTCGAAATAGATTGCACGCCGCTCGAGGCCCGGCAGTTTATCGGCCTGCCGGACGTGCAGCCGATGCAGACGGCGGTGATGGACAAGATGCAACAGCAGATGATGGCCAACATCGAAAAGGTCTCGCCGGAATCGCTGATTCAAAGCTGGTTCACTTTCGATCCCAAGATCGCCGAGCGTTTTCAGGACATGTTCGTGACCATGGCCGGCCTCGGCGGCATGGCCAAGAAGGACAAGAAATAGTGGCCGCGGTCGACGGCCGCGAAGCGGCGGGCGAACGAAGGCTCAAGGCGCCGAGCCTGTTCATGATGCTGGCCGAAGCGCGGAGCCTGTTTGAGCTGAATTCGAGCCTGCTGTTTTCGCCGCTGCTGTTGCGCGCGCCCAAGGGCGACGGGCATCCGGTGCTGGCGTTGCCGGGCTTTCTCGCCAGCGACCTGTCGATGGCGCCGATGCGGCGCTATCTGAAGGAGCTCGGCTACGACACCTACGCCTGGAACATGGGCCGCAACCTTGGCGGCGTCGCCTCCAAGCGCGGCGCGCTGCGTGAGCTGTTGCAGCGAATTCACGAAACCACCGGCCGCAAGATCAGCGTCGTCGGCTGGAGTCTCGGCGGCATCTACGCGCGCGATCTGGCGCTGCAGATGCCGGACCTGGTCCGCTCCGTGATTACGCTCGGCAGTCCGTTTACCAGCGACGTCAGAGCGACCAACGCCACGCGGCTCTATGAGGCGCTGTCGGGTGAGGGGATCGACGACAATCCGGAGATCCAGAAGGCCATTGCCGGCGACCTGCCGGTGCCGGCCACCTCGATCTATTCCCGAACCGATGGCATCGTGAACTGGCATACCTGCCACTTGAATCCGTCGGACAGGGCCGAAAATATCGAGGTGTATCTCGCGAGCCATGTCGGGCTCGGTGTCAATCCGGCCGCCCTCTGGGCCGTGGCGAACCGCCTGGCGCAAGCCGAGGGCGAATTTAAGCAATTTGATCGATCGGGGCCGTTTGCCATTGCATATGCGCCCCCGGAAAATGCACAATCTTGATTAGCGCCCTGATATCAAGGGCGGCCTGAGAACGCCCAGAAGCGCCACCAAGGCGCCGCGTTTGTTGTAGCGGGAGGAAAAAAACATGGCGGACGCCAGGAAACTGTCATCGATGGACGCGTCGTTTCTGTATCTGGAAACGCCGGAAATGCCGATGCATGTCGGGAGCATGGCGATCTTCCGCCTGCCCGAGAACTACAACGGCAACTTCTTCGAGGAATTCAAGGCGATGATCGCCTCGCGGCTGCACATCGCGCCGATTCTCAAAAGCCGTCTGGAAAAAGCGCCGCTCGACATCGACCACCCCTCCTGGGTCGAGGACGATCAGTTCGATATCGATCGCCATATTTTCCGCGGCAGCCTGCCGGCGCCGTATGACCGCGCGACGCTGGAGCGCATCGTCGGCTGGATGCACGCCAAGCTGCTCAACCGCGCCCGTCCGCTCTGGGAGTTCTATGTCTTCGAGGGCATGAAGGACAACGAGATCGGGCTCTATTTATTCCAAGATGCACCACGCCTGCATCGACGGCGGCGCCGGTGCGGCACTGACCAACATGATCTACGACATCACGCCGGTGCCGCGCGAGGTCGAGAAGCCGGTTCCGCAGGCCAAGGGCGGCAACGAGGCCCGCGACATCGCCGCCAACCTGATCGATTCCTACCAGCAGCTTTGGCGGCAGCCGTTCGACGGCTCGTCGGCGCCGAAGAGCATCGACCTGCCGCGTTCGGGAAAAAGCGATCTCGGATCGATCCTGTTCGACAACGCCATGTTCCAGATCGAGAGCGCGGTGAAATTCGCCAGCAGCATCCCGACGATGCTGAAGAGCGTTTCCGAGGTGGTCGGCAAGATCTCCGATCCGAAATCGCGCGACAGCATCGCCAGCATGGCTTCGCCCTCGACGATCCTGAACAAGACGATTTCATCGGAGCGCAGCTTTGCCGGAACCTCGATCTCGCTGTCGCGGGCGAAAGCGCTCGCCAAGCAGTCCGGCGGCAAGCTGAACGACGTTGTGCTGGCGCTGTCCTCCGGCGTGGTCCGGCGTTATCTGCTGGAGCGCGGCGCCTTGCCGGCGAAGTCGATGACCGCGGCGGTGCCGATTTCGCTGCGCGAAGAGGGCAACACCGACTCCAACAACCAGGTGTTCGGTATGATCTGCTCGATCGCCACCAACATCGAGAATCCCAAGGAGCGGCTCGAGGCGATCATCGCCCAATCCACCAAATCCAAGGAGATGTCGCATCCACTGCGGGCGTTGATGCCGCAGGTGTCGAATATCTCGATGCTGGGCGCGCCGATCCTGGTCCAGATTCTGGCGCTGCTCTACAGCCGCTCCAATCTCTCCGACGTGTTGCCGCCGGCCGCGAACATCACGGTCTCCAACGTGCCGGGGCCGCGGCAGACACTGTATGCGGCGGGCGCTGAATTGCTGCACATCTTCCCGGTGTCGATCTCGACCCATGGGCTCGCGCTCAACATCACCGTGCAGAGCTACCGCGACCAGCTCGATTTCGGCTTCATCGCCGGCGCCAACATCATTCCTCATGTCCAGGTTTTATGCGACATGCTCCCGCTCGAGTTTGACGCGCTGGAGAAAGCGTTCGCGCCGCCGCCGAACATGACCAGCGCGGCCGAATAGGGTTTGATGATGATTGAGATGCCGCCGCTGCAGTTCGCCCAGGTGAACGGGATTCGCATGGGCTATTACGAAGCGGGGCCGAAGACCGACACGCCGCCGGTCGTGCTGTGTCACGGCTGGCCGGAGATGGCGTTTTCCTGGCGTCACCAGCTCAAGGCACTGGGCGAGGCCGGCATTCGCGTGATCGCGCCGGATCAGCGCGGCTATGGCGCGACCGACGGGCCCGAGCCGGTCGAGGCTTACGATATGGAGCATTTGACCGGCGATCTCGTCGGCCTGCTCGATCACCTCCAAATCGATAAGGCGATCTTCGTCGGCCACGACTGGGGCGGCTTCATCGTCTGGCAGATGCCGTTGCGGCACATCGACCGCGTTGCCGGCGTCGTCGGCGTCAACACGCCGCATTACGATCGGCTGCCCGCCGATCCGATCGAGCTGTTCCGCAAACGCTTCGGCGATAGCATGTATATCGTCCAGTTTCAGAACCCGGGCCGCGAACCCGACAAGATTTTCGGCAGCCGGGTCGAGCAGACATTTGACGCCTTCATGCGCAAGCCGGTGCCGCGCAAGGAAGAGGCGCCCGTCGAGGCGTCGACCGCGGGCGTCGGTGCATCGGCCAAGACCAATCTGGCGTTTCCGCAGATGGTCGCGGGATATGACGCCAAGTATGACCCGCGTCCTCAGATCCTCTCGCCGGAAGAAAAGAAAGTGTTCGTCGACACGTTCACCAAGACCGGCTTCACCGGCGGCATCAACTGGTACCGCAATTTCACCCGCAACTGGGAGCGGTCGGCCGAGCTCGACCATACCGTTCGCGTGCCGTCGCTGATGATCATGGCCGAGAACGACGCGGTGCTGCCGCCGTCGGCCGCCGACGGCATGGAAAAGATCATTCCCGACCTGGAGAAATACCTGGTGCGGGACAGCGGCCATTGGACGCAGCAGGAAAAGCCGGAAGAGGTCAGCGCCAAGCTGATCGAATGGCGTAGAAAGCGGTTTGGGTGAGGAATTAGCTACCCGTCTCTCACTGGTCATTCCGGGGCTCGCGAAGCGAGAACTACGATGTGCTATTGCACACCGGAGAATCTCGAGATTCCGGGTCTGGTCCTTCGGACCATCCCGGAATGACGGGCCCTCCACAATGACGGCGGTGCAAGCGAGATAGCAGGAGAGACTTTCGAAATGGCTTCCCCGAACAAACTCGATCCGATCCCGCATCCGCCGAAAAAGCCTGTCGTCGGCAACATACTGTCGCTGGACTCGAATGCGCCGGTGCAGGATCTGGTGCGGCTGACCAAGGAACTGGGGCCGATCTTCTGGCTCGACATGATGGGCGCGCCGCTCGTCATCGTCTCCGGTCACGACCTCATCGACGAACTCTCCGACGAAAAACGTTTCGACAAGGCGGTGCGCGGTTCGCTGCGCCGCGTGCGCGCCGTCGGCGGCGACGGCCTGTTCACCGCCGACACCAGTGAGCCGAACTGGAGCAAGGCGCACAACATCCTGATGCAGCCGTTCGGCAACCGCGCAATGACGTCCTATCACGGCAGCATGGTCGATATCGCTGAGCAGCTGGTCAAGAAATGGGAGCGGCTCAACGGCGACGAGGAAATCGACGTCGTTCACGACATGACCGCGTTGACGCTCGATACCATCGGGCTGTGCGGCTTCGACTACCGCTTCAATTCCTTCTACCGCCGCGACTACCATCCGTTCGTGGAATCGCTGGTCCGTTCGCTCGAGACCATCATGATGACCCGCGGCCTGCCGCTGGAGGGCATTTGGCTGCAGAAGCGCCGCCGCGATCTCGCCCAGGACGTCGCCTTCATGAACAAGATGGTTGACGAGATCATCGCCGAGCGCCGCGGCAATGCCGAGGCGGCCGAGGGCAAGAAGGACATGCTCGGCGCCATGATGACCGGTGTCGACCGCGCCACTGGCGAGCAGCTCGACGACGTCAACATCCGCTACCAGATCAACACCTTCCTGATCGCTGGCCACGAGACCACCAGCGGGCTGTTGTCGTGCACGCTCTATGCGCTGCTGAAGCATCCCGACATTCTCAAGAAGGCCTATGAGGAAGTCGACCGGGTGCTCGGTCCCGACGTCGACGCGCGCCCGACCTATCAGCAGGTCACGCAGCTCACTTACATCACGCAGATCCTGAAAGAGGCGCTGCGGCTATGGCCGCCGGCGCCGGCCTATGGCATCGCACCGCTCAACGACGAGACCATTGGCGGCAAATATAAACTGCGAAAGAACACCTTCGTCACGGTGCTGGTCATGGCGCTGCACCGCGATCCCAGCGTCTGGGGACCGAACCCGGACAAGTTCGATCCGGAGAATTTCAGCAAGGAGGCCGAGGCCAAGCGGCCCGTCAACGCCTGGAAGCCGTTCGGCAACGGCCAGCGCGCCTGTATCGGGCGTGGTTTTGCGATGCACGAGGCGGCGCTGGCGATCGGCATGGTCCTGCAACGGTTCAAGCTGGTCGATATCCATCGTTATCAGATGCAGCTGAAAGAGACGCTGACGATCAAGCCCGACGGCTTCAAGATCAAGGTACGTCCGCGCAACGACAAGGAGCGCGGCGCGTTCGCCGGTCGCGCCGCGGTTGCGGCCGCAGCCTCGAACGCGGCGGCACCGCAGGCTCGGACCCGCCCGGGCCACAACACGCCGTTGTTGGTGCTCTATGGTTCCAACCTCGGCACTGCCGAGGAGCTTGCGACGCGCGTTGCAGATTTGGCCGAGGTCAACGGTTTTGCCACCACGCTGGCGCCGCTCGACGAGTATGCCGGCAAATTGCCGGAGCAGGGCGGCGTGCTGATCTTTTGCGCCTCCTACAATGGCGTAGCTCCTGACAACGCCACCCAGTTCGTCAAATGGCTTGGGGACGGCTTGCCGATGGATGCCTTCGCCAAGGTGCGTTACGCCGTGTTCGGCTGCGGCAACAGCGACTGGGCCGCGACGTACCAGTCGGTGCCGCGCCTGATCGACGAGCAACTGGCGGCGCATGGCGCGCGTAGCGTCTATGGCCGCGGCGAGGGCGATGCCCGCAGCGATCTCGACGGCCAGTTCGAGAAATGGTTCGCATCGCTCGGCCCGGCGGCGGCGAAGGAATTCGGCCTGGCGTCGAACATCACCCGCAGTGCCGACGATGCGCCGCTATATGCGATCGAGCCGGTGGCGCCGTCGGCGGTCAACACCATCGTGGCTGCAGGCGGCGTTTCGCCGATGAAGGTGCAGCTCAATTCCGAATTGCAGAACAAGGATGGCGCCCATCCTTCCGATCGCTCGACCCGGCATATCGAGGTGCAGTTGCCGGCAGGGGTCAGTTACCGCGTCGGCGACCATCTCAGCGTGGTGCCGCGCAACGACCCGGCGCTGGTCGATTCTGTCGCGCGCCGTTTTGGTTTCCTGCCGGCCGACCAGATCCGCCTTCAAGTCGCCGAGGGCCGCCGCGCGCAATTGCCGGTCGGCGACGCCGTATCGGTCGGGCGTCTGCTGACCGAGTTCGTCGAATTGCAGCAGATCGCGACCCGCAAGCAGATCCAGATCATGTCGGAGCACACGCGCTGCCCGATGACCAAACCCAAGCTGCTCGCCTATGTCGGCGACGACGATGCTTCGACCGAGCGCTACCGCAACGAGGTGCTGGGAAAACGCAAATCGGTGTTCGACCTGCTGGAGGAACATCCGGCCTGCGAACTGCCGTTCCATGCCTATCTCGAAATGCTGTCGCTGCTGGCGCCGCGTTATTATTCGATTTCGTCCTCGCCGTCGGGCGACCCGGCACGCTGCAGCGTGACCGTCGGCGTGGTCGAGGCGCCGGCAAGTTCAGGCCGCGGCGTCTACAAGGGCGTCTGCTCCAACTATCTCGCTGGCCGCAGGATCAACGACACCATCCACGCCACCATTCGCGAAACCAAGGCCGGCTTCCGCCTGCCAGACGATGCGGCGGTGCCTGTGATCATGATTGGCCCCGGCACCGGTCTGGCGCCGTTCCGCGGCTTCCTGCAGGAGCGCGCGCACCGCAAAGCCCAAGGTGCCAATCTGGGCCCCGCGATGCTGTTCTTCGGCTGCCGGCATCCCGAGCAGGACTATCTCTATGCGGATGAGCTGAGAGGTTTTGCGGCCAGTGGGGTCACCGAATTGTACACCGCGTTCTCGCGTGCCGACGGACCCAAGACCTACGTGCAGCATCTGGTCGCGGCGCAAAAGGATCGTATCTGGAGCCTGATCGAGCAGGGCGCGATCATCTATGTCTGCGGCGACGGCGGCAAGATGGAGCCGGACGTCAAGGCAGCCCTGGTCGCGATCTACCGCGAACGCTCCGGCGCCGATGCGGAAGCAGGCGCATGCTGGATCGATGAACTCGGAACGAAGAATCGTTACGTGCTCGACGTCTGGGCGAGCGGGTAATTTCTCGCTGTCGTCCCCGCGAACGCGGGAACCATACGCCGTGCTACCGCTATTTTTCGCCGGCGTTAGATACCTTCTCTAACGACTTCCGCCGCGGAGTATGGGTCCCGGCTCGTTGGCGGGGACGACGGGGGCCGTGCTATTACCCTCCCATGATTCCTTGGGAAAAACTCGACACCACACGTATTCCCGGCACTGACGGGGAACTGCGCCTGATGCGGCGCGGCACCGAGTTCTCCATCATGCTCGGCACCAACGAGTTGATGAACAGCCGCTTGTCGGGCTCGGAAGCAGCACTTGCTACGCTCGCGGCGAAGAAAATCGAAACCGTCAAGAACCCGCATCTGCTGATTGGCGGATTGGGCATGGGCTTTACGCTCCGCGCAGCACTCGGCGTGCTCGGCAAAAAGGCACGCATCGTGGTGGCGGAACTGGTGCCTGCCGTTGTTGCCTGGGCGCGCGGTCCGATGGCGGTGATTTTCGGCGACAGCCTGAACGATCCGCGCGTCAGCATTCGCGAGACGGATGTCACCGAAATCATTCGATCAAGCCGCTCGACATTCGATGCGATCCTGCTCGACGTCGACAACGGCCCGGAAGGCCTGACCCGGCAAGCCAATGACGGGATCTATGACTCCAGCGGATTGCGAGCGGCGCACACGGCGCTACGGACCGGCGGCGTGCTGGCGGTTTGGTCTTCGGGACCGAACCCGGCCTTCGCAAAACGTCTTCGCGGCGCCGGCTTCGACGTCAACGAAGTCAACGTCCGCGCCACCGGCCGAGGCGGTGGGGCACGTCACATTATCTGGATTGCGGTGAAGGTCGCATAGCGTTTTCGAGCGAAGTGGCCGCCGGTTCGCGTGAAGAAAACGCGTCAAAAAAAGAACGCGTCACGCCGCTTTCTTTGCTGCGCCATGCGCGTGTTCGGCGATGGCGCCGATGATTTGCGGCCACATCGGGATCGGCAATGCGTGGCCCATGCCTTCGATCATCAACAATTTCGCGCCGGGAATCGAGGCCGCGGTATCCTGGCCGCCTTCGGGACGCACCAAGGGATCGACCGTGCCGTGAATCACCAGCGTCGGCGCCGTCACCGAATGCAGCCGTTCCTTGCGGCTGCCGGAGGCGAGCACGGCGCGCAACTGGCGGCCGACGCCGGCCGGATTGAGGCCGCGCTCGAAGGTGCGCGCGGCACGCGAGGGATCGAGTGCTTCGTCTTCCGGGAACGAGCCGACCCGCAGCACTTTCCAGGTCTTGGCGAACCGCTCGAAATACTCTTCCTTGGTGGCCGGTGGCGGCGCCATCAGCACCGCTGCGGCTTCTCGCGACGGCGGCGGGATCTTCGGATTGCCTGTGGTGGACATGATCGAGGTCAGCGAGCGCACCCGCTGCGGAAACGAGATCGCGACTTCCTGGGCGATCATGCCGCCCATCGATGCGCCGACCAGATGCGCCGACGTGATGCCGAGCGCGTCCATCAGACCGACGGTGTCCTTGGCCATGTCGATCAGCCGGTAGGGCGCGGCGACCGGAATCTTGAGGAACCGCAGTTTGAGCAGTTCGACCGGGCTCAGGCGTTTGCCGCCGGAAAGTTTGGAGGACTTGCCGATGTCGCGGTTGTCGAAGCGGATGACGCGAAAGCCCCGCGCGGCGAGTTGGCGGCAGAACTCGTCGTCCCAATGAATCATCTGGGCGCCGAGCCCCATGATCAGCAGCAGCGGTTCCGCGGCCGGATCGCCGAAAATCTCGTAGCAAAGGTCGATGCCATTGGCGCTGATGATCTGCGGGGGCTGGTGGGCGAGCGCGTTCACGTGCGTTGATCCCTTGGGTGGTCTTGGGGTGGTACCGTGATGGGGGACCTGTATGGCACGGTTTCCCGCACTGCAGAAGGCTTTGCGAGGTCGCGGGCCGTATACCAGCGCGGCGATGTTGACCGAACAGCCGCAACGGTGTGGTATGGCCGGTAATATCCGAGGCGTGGCAAAGCGCTCGTAATCACACGGAGGGCGCCAATGGCCGACAAAGGCAACGATCCTGCCATGATCTGGCAGACCATGATCGGGGAGATGGAAAAGGGGTTCAACTCCTTCGCCAATCAGGCGATGGCGTCGCCGGAATTTTCCAGAGTGATGAATCAGGTCGGCGGTGTCTCGGCAGGTGCGCAGAAGCAGCTCGGCGAACTGATGGAGAAATATCTCCTCGCCATGAATCTGCCGAGCCGGGCCCAGATGGTCGGCATGGCCGAGCGCATCCAGTCGATCGAAGGCCAGCTCAACGAGATCAAGGCGCTGCTGCAGCAGGTGCACCATAATTCGCTGGCGCCCGAAGACGGCTACGGCACGCAGCGGCCGCCGCGGACCAAACGTCCACCGTCGGAGGGAGAGCAAAAATGAACGCTCCCGCAGGTCTCGATCTGGCTGGCATCCCCGAGCGGATCCAGTCCGAGGTGCAGCGCGCGATCCAGCGCAGCATCAAGGGCGTCGAATATATCGCGTCGTCCGGCCCGTCGCTCGGCTCGACGCCAAAGGACATATTGGCCGTTCGCGGCACCATGAATCTCTATCACTACCGCCCGATGGCGGACGAGATTTACCGGATTCCGATCCTGATCGTGATGGCCACCACCAATCGCGGCTACATTCTCGACATGGTGCCCGGCCAGAGTTTCGTCGAGTTTCTCTTAAAGCGCGGCTACGACGTCTACATGCTGGACTGGACCGCGCCGAAGCCTGAGGAAAAAAGGCTGGGGATGGAGGACTACGTCCTCGACTTCATTCCGGATTGCATCCGCCGCGTCCAGCAGGATTCCGGCGAGCAGGACGTCAGCGTGATCGGCTATTGCTTCGGTGGCGTGCTGTCGTTGCTGTATGGCTCGATCTTCCACGACGGGCCGATGAAGAACCTGATCTGCTTCACCACGCCGATCGATTTCCGCGAGATGAAGCTGTTCTCGAATTTCTCGGATCGGCGCTATTTCGATGTCGACAAGCTGGTGGACAGCGTTGGCAATGTGCCAGGCGACATGATCATGACGTCGTTCGACATGCTGCGACCGGCGTCGCGGGCATTCAGCCAGGTACAGTTGTGGGACAACATCTGGAACGACGAGTATGTCAAAGGTTACCGGATGATGGATCGCTGGGGCTCGGACACCTTGCCGTTGGCCGGCGAGTACTTCCGCACCATCACCAAGGACCTGATGTGGGACAACAAGCTCTACAACGACACCATGACGGTCGGCGGTCGCGCGGCGGACATTTCAAAGATCACCGTGCCGATCCTGCATGCGGTCGCCGAGCACGATCACATCGTGCCGTATGAGGCGGCCAAGCATCTGATCGCCAAGGTCGGCTCGTCCGACAAGGAAGAGGGGGTGCTGAAGGGCGGTCACGTCAGCCTCGTCGCCGGGCCTAACGCCGTCAAGCGGCTGTGGCCGAAACTGGACAACTGGTTAGGTAAGAGATCGACATGAGTGAAACACGTTCCTATCCGCGTCACGTCAAGACCGACGGCGGCGACATTGAATTTCGCCTGATGTCACGCAGCGACGAAGCCGCGGTGCTGGCGTTCGCGCAGAAGCTGCCGACACATGATCTCCTGTTCCTGCCGCGCAATATCAGCCAGCCGAAAGTGTTGTCGGCCTGGGTCAACGAGATCGAGCGCGGCGCCATCACGAGCCTGCTGGCGGTGAAGGCGGGGAAGGTGGTCGGCTGCGGCACGGTGGTCTGCGATCCGCATTCCTGGTCGCCCCATGTCGGGGGACTCCGGATGGTAGTGTCGCAGGATGTCCGCGGGCAGGGCGTCGGCCGTGCGCTCTCGCAGGAGACGTTTGCTCTGGCGCTCGGCTCGGGCCTGGAAAGGCTCACCGTGCAGATGACGGTCGACCAGCAGGCGGCGATCGCGCTGTTCGAGAGCCTCGGCTTCAAGGCGGAGGCCCTGCTGCGCGACCACGTCCGGGACGTCGATGGCAAGAAGCACGACATCGTCGTGCTCGGGCACAATGTGGCGCAGGTCCGGGCACAGATGGAAGCCTATGGGTTGCCGGGAGCGGTCCAGCACTAGCCCCAGCCCAACACAAAATCGCGAAAACAACCCCATGCACAGTAGTCCATAGCGTTTTCGAGCGAAGTGGACCCCCGGTTCGCATCAAGAAAACGCGTCAAAACAAAAGCAGGGCCTGCTTCGGCGTTAGACTAAAGTGGAACTTTCGCCGATTCGCTGGGCAGATCGCCCAACAATCCATCCGATCACGAATTCGTGATATCGCGCTGCAACATTGATATTGCGCCGCACCATTAACCGTGTCACAAGGATCTCGCCCCGGGCCACACCGGACGGGGTGAGCCCATAGCTCAAACCTGAGGATGGAGAGACCCCCATGACCACCGAAACCAATTCCGTGCTGAACACCGTCAAGGAAGCCTTCGCGCCCGTCACCGAGGCGTTCACCAAGCTCCAGAATTTGGAAGTTCCGGAAGCTGCTCGTGAGTTCGTGAAGAAGCAGGCCGAGACCGCCAAGGTTCGTGCCGCCGACATCCACGCCGGTTCCGAGAAGGTGACCGCTGCGATCGAAACCGCCGTCGCCGGTTCGGTCTCCGAGGCCGCCAAGATCAGCCGCAACATCTCGCAGGCGCTCTTCCAGGACGCGGAAGCGTTCTTCGCCGGCATCGACAAGCTCGCTTCGGCCAAGTCGCTGAGCGAAGCCGCCCAGATCCAGTCGGACATGGTCCGTGCGCGTGGCGAAGTTCTCGTCTCGCGGGCGAAGGCCACCACCGAATATCTCGGCAAGCTCGTCACTGAAGGTGCCAAGACCGCGCAGGACAATTTCTCGAAGGTCTATTCCAAGACCGCCTGATCGCGATCAGCCTGACAACTGCCCTTTTGGAAGGCCCGCTTTAGGCGGGCCTTCTTTTTGTCCGGCGTCGCTGCACGTCATGCCCGGGCAGAAGCGCGAAGCGCGTCTTCGCGCTAGATGACCCGGGCATCCACGCCTTACTTGTTTGCGTGGCGAAGACGTGGATGGCCGGGACAAGCCCGGCCATGACGGCAGTTGCACATCACGGTAGACTCGAGACCATGACCGTCCCCGCCACCTTCGTCATCGACACGCCCGGCGACGCTGCCCGCGCCGCCGAGTTGCGGCGCGTGAAGTTGTTGGCGACGCTGGTGCTGGCGGCGACGTTTGCGCTGTTCCTGGCGGCCAAGGCGTTGCAGCCGATGCATCCCGTGTTCGGCTTCGTCGCGGCCTTCTGTGAAGCCGCCACCATCGGCGGCCTCGCCGACTGGTATGCCGTCGTGGCCCTGTTTCGCAGGCCCTTGGGGCTGCCGATCCCGCACACCGCGATCATCCAGGGCAACCAGCACCGCATCGCCGACAAGCTCGGCGAATTCATCGAGCAGCATTTTCTCGAAGCCGCGCCCGTCGACGCCAAACTGCGCCAGATCGATTTCGGATCGTTCATCGCCGACTGGCTGCGCGACCGCAAGCGCAGCGAGGATCTGGCGCGCTTCGCCTTGCGGCTGCTGCCGGAAGCGGTCGCGGCCACGGAAAATTCCGGCCTGATGACATTCATCAGCCGCCGCATCACCTCGCAACTGATGTCGATCGACCTCGCGCCGCTCGCCGCCGGAACGCTGCGCGCCTTTGTGAAGGAAGGCCGTCATCAGGGCCTGCTCGACGATATCCTGCGCGCGGTGCATGCGTCGCTGACCCAGGCCGACACCATGGCGATGATCCGCGAAAAGATCCGCGACGAGTTGCCGACGCTTCTAAGGCTCTATCGCGCTGACAAGTTTCTGGTGAACAAGATCGTGGCATCGGCCTCTGCCTTCTTCGAGGAAGTCCGCAACGATCCTTCTCACCCGTTTCGCGGTGAGTTCGATCGCATGGTGCTGACCTTCGTCGACCGCCTCGGCACCGATCCAACTTATGCCGATCGGATCGATGGCCTGAAGCGCGACCTCCTCGCGCGGCCGGAGCTGACCGATCTCGCGCGCCACATCTGGGCCAACGCGCGCTCGTTCTTCGAGCGCAGCGCCTCGGGCGAAACCCAGGTGTTGCAGCAGCATCTGGTGCGCATGTTCATGGAGGCGGGCGAGGCGCTGGCCGGCGACCCCGAAATGCGCGCCGAGATCAATCAGGGCCTCGTCGCCGTGCTGAGAACCGTGGTCGCCGAGCAGAAGAGCGGCGTTTCCACCTTCATCTCCGATCAGGTCAAGTCCTGGGACATGGGACAATTGATCTCGCTGATCGAAATCAATATCGGCCGCGACCTGCAATACATTCGCTTCAACGGCTCGCTGATCGGTGGGCTAATACATTCGCTTCAACGGCTCGCTGATCGGTGGGCTTGCGGGACTGGCGCTGTACACGCTCGAATATCTGCTGCGGCTGCTGTGACTAATTCATCACGACAAGCGTCTTAAGTGTGGAGGTCCGTATTGCGTCGGCTTGCAACGGGAACTGCTGTTCCCTAGCTTTTACAAAGACTTTGTTGCAGTGCGGAACGATTCTGAAGGATTTTCGTCTTTCCATGGTCAAATAGCCGGTTGCCGAAACGCAAGGGACCGGCTTGAGAGGAGCTACGATGACTGCGACTGCCCAGGTTTTGAGTCCTCCGTCCAGAACGCTGATGTTTCTGGAAGGGCGCGCCTTTTCCGAATTGGGCGCCTTTCTCGGTGCATTGCCGCTGCTGAGTCTTGCGCC
>WNFM01197639.1_pt1 | contig 20276 bp, 22 predicted proteins | sample 5400271 | NCBI WGS metagenome assembly WNFM01 (sample SAMN13153352, study PRJNA577476) | soil metagenome | isolation source: 60 cm saprolite on Douglas fir-dominated hillslope | place: USA:California | collected 2013-09-17
CCCAGACGGAGGGGGTCTTACGGGGCGGTTCGCCCTCGAGAACGTAGGCCCAGCGATCCATGCGATGCGTGGCGCGGTTGATGGAGGCCCAGTACCGATCGCCCGGCGTCAGGCCGACATGATCGAAGCTGAGCAGGATCCGATCGTAGGCGACGCCCCCCACGGTCTCGGGGGGAGCGACCCGAAGATGGACGCCGGGGTCTTTCATCTTGAAGGGCATCAGCAGCCAGTACGTATCGTTGATCCAGGCCTCGTAGGCTTCCTGCAGCCAGGGTTTCGCAGACGCCGGGTCGAGCTGCCGCCCGCCGCGCCAGACGTTCCCGTCCCGTCGATCGAGCGCGAGGAGCACGAGCACCGGCGTCCCGTCCTTATCGGCCTTCTCATAGCGCAGACGTCCCTGAAACCGATCCCAGAGATGCACCCGGTGAGCGACCGTCTTGCCGCCCTCCATCACGTCGAAGGAGAAGCGGAGGTAACGGGTCTTGTCCCAGGCGGCCGAACCGCCGAGCCCATCCATGACCTGGTCGGCCAGACGTATCGCGGCGGGGTCTGATTGCGATGGATCGAACCGTGCCGGGGCATCTCCCGCGATCGTCAGGCAGCTGGCTGTCAGCATGCCGGCGAGCAGGAGGATCGATCGAATCGGGGGCCGCGCAGCGATTCCCGCGGCCTCTGTCCCGGACGATCGTGGTTCAGCCACGACGTTTGAGCCGCGGTCCGGGCAGGCGGGCGTCCGTGGAATCCATGATGCGGAGAATCTCCCGCAGATCTTCTCCCAGGGAGCGCATGGTCACCTTCTCGGGGGACGCCGGGGCCGGAGCGGGCCGGTCGAACAGATCCTCCAGCTCGTTCTTCCCTTCCGGCATCCCCAGTTTCTTCCGCGCTCCGGCGATCGTGAACCCCTCCTGGTAGAGAAGCTGCTTGATCTCGAGCACGAGGTCGATATCCTTGCGGCGGTAGAGACGCTGCCCGGATCGGCTCTTGGTCGGGGCGAGCTGAGGGAACTCCGACTCCCAGAAGCGCAGCACGTAGGGCTGGGTGCCGGTGAACTCGCAAACCTCGCCGATCTTGTAGAAGAGCTTGCGCGGGATCTCCTCGGACATCTTGGATCACCCCCGGGACGGCGTGCGGTTCAGACCCTGAATGACGAGACGGGACGGCCTGAAACGGAGGCGGTGGCTGGCGGCGATCTGGACCGGCGAGCCTGTGCGAGGATTGCGGCCGAGCCTGGGGCGCCGCGCCTTGACGCTGAAGCTGCCGAACCCGCTGATCAGGACCGGATGGCCGCTGGCGAGCGCGCTGCGGATCCTGTCGAAGATGGCGCCGACGATGACCACCGATTCACGGCGCGACAGCCCGCCATGGATCGTGTAGACCGCCGCAGCCAGATCGGCCTTCGCTGTTCCCATTCGCCCTCGGTGGCGCCAGGCGGCCCCTCGCCGCGAAAAGTGAAAGTATCGTAGGAGAGACCGCCCTCTATGTCAAGGTTCGGACAGTCGAATTCAGACCGGGACAGCTCCGGGCTCAGGGCGCGCTGGTGCCGGCCCTCCCATATCTGTCTTGGAGCCGGACGACGTCATCGAGCTCGGGCGTGCTCGCCTCGACGACGGTGGAATCTTCAAGGGCGATCATCTGGTGCCTGGTCCCGGGCGGGAGATGCTGCGCCATCCCGGGCGACAGGATCCGTTCTTCCATCCTGCCCTCGACACCGAGGATCAGCTTCAGCGATCCGGCCTGCAGGAAGATCGTCTCATCCTTCTTCACGTGGTACTGCAGGCTCAGCGATTCGCCTTTCCGGATCGTCAGGATCTTACCCGCGTAACGATCGGTGAGGGCGAAGATGATCTCTTCGCCCCATGGCTTCGGTACCCTGCGCGTCATGATGATGGCTCCTGGAAGATTGAGGGGTGCTCCGCAGGCACGAGAGAGAGGATTCGCCCGCGGATGAATGTTTCAATCTCGGTCGCGGTCCCGAGATCCATCGCTTCGGCGATGAGCCCGCGCGCGGCCCGGAGGCTCACCTGCCGGATCAGCTGTTTGACGGCGGGGAGCGATGCCGGCCCCATGCTCAGTTCCGTGACGCCGATCCCGAGCAGCGCGATGGCCGAGATCGGATCCCCCGCCATCTCGCCGCAGACCGAGAGACGGCGCCCGTGTCGCGTGGCGCTCTCCACGACGCTCCCGATCAGCCGGAGCATCGCCGGATGCAGCGGCTCGTAGAGATAGGAGACCGAATCGTTGGCGCGATCGACCGCCAGTGCATACTGGATCAGATCGTTGGTGCCTATCGAGACGAAGTCGACCTCGCTCATCAGACGATCGGCGATGAGCGCCGCCGAGGGGATCTCGATCATGATGCCGATCGGCACCCGCAGGTCGCCGCCGGCGGACCCGGACATCACGTCGCGCCGCGCCTCTTCGATGAGAATCTTGGCCTGTACAACGTCCTCCAGGCGGCCGACCATCGGCAGAAGGATCCGCACTTTGCCATGGGCGGCCGCCCGGAAGATGGCCCGAAGCTGCGTGCGAAACAGATCAGGCCGCGACAGCGCGAGGCGGATCCCGCGCAGTCCGAGGGCGGCGCCGATGCCGCCCCGCCCTGCCTGGCCCGGCCGCGACTTCTCGGCACCAAGATCGAGGGTGCGGATCACGAGCTCGTGCGGCAGGGCGCGCTCCGCCAGGTCGCGGTAGGTCGCGAACTGGCGCTCCTCCGACGGCTCGGATCGGACGTCATTCAGATAGAGAAACTCCGAGCGATAGAGACCGATTCCTTCCGCGCCGTGGCGTCCCGCCAGCGCCACCTCCTGTGGAAGATCGATATTCGCCTGCAACACGATGCGCTGCCCGTCCGGCGTCACGGCGGGGAGCCCGGCGAGAGCCTCCAGATCGCGCTCGCGCTCGGCGAGACGGTCCCGGCGATCGAGCCACCCGGGGAGATCCGACTCCGAGGGCCAGCGCACCAGCACCCCATCGGTGCCGTCGAGAACCACCCGGTCGCCCGTTCGGATCCGGGCGCTGGCGCCCTGGAGACCGACGACTGCCGGAACGCCCAGACCGGCCGCCAGGATCGCAGTATGGGAGGTGCGGCCGCCCCCTTCGATCGCCAGTCCGATGACATGCCGGCGATTGAGCCCGGCGGCCGCAGAGGGTGAGAGCGCGGCGCCGATCAGAATGACATCCTCGCGCAATCCGGCAAGATCTTCCTGTCGGCGCCGGCCCGCCAGAATCGACTGCACGCGCGCTTCGACGTCCTCGATGTCTCCGTCCCGATCTCGAAGATCGACATCCTCAACCTGCGCGAAAATCTCGCGGAAGCGCGACAGCACGGAATGAAACGCCCAGGCCGCATTGACCTTCTCGCCGCGTATCCGGGCCACCGTCTCCTTCATGAGCGCCCGATCCTTGAGGATCAGCACCTGGGCCTCGAAGATCCGGGCGCAGGCATCCCCCGCTTCACGCCGCACCCGGGTCCGCACCGCGCGGAGCTGCCGGATCCCCTCTCCGACCGCCTCGCGAAAGCGCGACACTTCGTCGGCCACGCGCGGTGGATCGATCGGGACCCGGTCCACCTCGATCCCCGGTCCCTGCAGGACGAGAGCGGCGCCGATCGCCACGCCGGGCGACACCCCGAGACCGTTCATCGTGTCCCCGACGGGCGGTCTCGGTCTCACATCTCTTCCCCGAAGCGGGCGGCGACGAGGTCGCACAGCGACCGCAACGCTTCTTGTTCGTCGGGGCCTTCGGCGCCGATCGAGAGACGCGCCCCCTGCCGCGCGAGCAGCGCGAGCAGTCCGAGGATCGATTTTCCGTCGGCGATCTGCCCCTCGCGGGAGACTTCGATGCGGCTTCGAAACCGGCCGGCCGCCTGAACGAAGCGGGCCGCCGCGCGCGCATGAAGCCCAAGGTCGTTGAGGATGATCACATCCTGCCGGATCAACCGCTTCCCCCGGTCGGTTCCGGACGCGACGGGAGGTACTCGGTCGCCAGGGTGATGGCGCGGCGTCCCTGGTCCCGCAGGATCACGGCCGCTTCTGTGAGCGGAACGCGCGGGTCCAGATTGGCGAATTTGACCAGCATCGGCAGATTCACTCCGGTCACGATCTCGATGCCGGGGCGCAGAAAGGAGAGCGCCAGGTTGGTGGCCGTGCCGCCGAACATGTCGGTCAGGATCAAGATCCCGCCATCGTCCCCGAGCTCCTCGAGCGCCCGCTGGACCGCGATGCGGGCCTGCCCCATGTCGTCGTCCCAGCCGATCGAAAGCGCCCGGACGCGCGGCGTGGCGGGGGCGACGATCCGGCTCAGGGCTCGGGCCAGCTCGAACGCCAGACCGCCATGAGTGATGACCAGCAGCCCCGGGGGGCCGGACGGTTCCGTCCCGTCGGTCATTCCTTCTCCAGATCGCGATGGGTCGATTTCGCCGGGCAACCTTGCGCGTGCAGATCGCGGACGATCGCCTCGGCCATCGCCACGGAGCGATGCCGGCCGCCGGTGCAGCCGATGGCGACGGTGAGATAACTCTTCCCTTCCCGAAGGTACTTCGGGATCAGAAACCTCAGGAGATCGACGATCCGCCGTTCGAACTCACGGTACTCCTCGACCTCCTCCAGATAGCGCGTGACCTCGGGGTCGAGGCCGTTCTTCCCGCGCAGCGCGTCGACGAAGAACGGATTGGGAATGAAGCGGGTGTCGAAGAGCAGATCGGCCTCCGCGGGGACGCCATGCTTGTACCCGAACGACAGGATCGAAATCGACAGCGGAGAGGCTCCGCCGCTTCCGAACTGTTCCTGGATATAACGCCGGAGCTGATGCACGTTGAAGGCGCTGCTGTCGATGATCAGATCGGCGCGATCCCGGAGCGGCGCCAGCAACTGCCGCTCGCGGCGGATCCCGTCTTCGAGCGAGCTCTGGCCCGCGAGCGGATGGGGTCTCCGGGTTTCCGAGAAGCGCCGGATCAGGGCGTCGTCGTCCGCCTCGAAGAAGAGCAACCGTGTCCGGCGGTCGCGTCCCCTCTTCAGGGCATCGAAGATGGCCGGGAAGTCTCCCAGGAAAGTCCCTTCGCGGACGTCGACCACCAGTGCGGCGCGCGGGATCTCCTTGCGATTGCGCGCGCAGAGATCGGCGAAGACCGGGATCAGGGCGACCGGGAGGTTATCGACGCAGAAGTATCCCTGATCCTCAAAGGCCCGGATCGCCAGAGTTTTGCCGGCGCCGGATAGCCCGGTCAGAACGACGATCTCGACCGGAGAGTGGGGATCGCCGGCCCCGCCGGCGCTCAACGCTCCGTCCCCAGGGCCTCGCGAATGCGGCCCGCCAGCTCGCGCGCCGGGTGGTAGCCGCGCCGCTTGAGCAGGTGATGCCTTGCCGCCACCTCGAGAAGCACCGAGAGGTTCCGGCCCGGACCGACCGGCATTTCCAGGAACGGAAGGGGCACGCCGAGCAGCGTGTAGCTCTTGGCGTCGAGTCCGAGGCGGTCGTAGTCCTTGTCATCCTCCCAGCGATCCAGGCGGACCACCATCTCGATGTCCTTGCGATCCCGCACCGCGGCGACCCCGTACAGGTCCTTGATGTTGATGATCCCCAGGCCTCGGAGCTCCATGTGATAACGGCTCACTTCCGGTCCGGTCCCGTTCAGAATCGCTCCGATCCTTTTCAAGGTGACCACGTCGTCCGAGACCAGGCGATGACCGCGCAGTATCAACTCGAGGGCCGACTCGCTCTTGCCGATGCCGCTCTCGCCCAGAATCAGCACCCCGACGCCGAAGATATCGATCAGGGTTCCGTGGAGGGTCAGGGAGGGGGCGAGCCGTTCTTCCAGATGTCGGCCAAGCACGTCGACGAGGGCAGCCGTCGATCGCGGCGTCGCCAGGAGGGCCACATCCGCCGTTTCGGCCGCCTTGACCAGGTCCGCATGCGCGGCGGCGCCATGGGTGAGGATGAAGCAGGCCACCTCGACGCCGGCCACCCGCTCGAGAACGCCGCGACGTTGGGGCGCCGCGAGATTCTCGAGATAGGCAACCTCGCTGCGGCCCAGCACCTGGACTGTTCCGACCCGCATCAGCTCGGGGTGCCCCGCCAGCGCCAGACCCGGTTTCTGGATCACCGCCGCGACGATCGGCCGGGTCAGCCCCGCCGTGCCGGCGAGGAGCCTCAAGCCCAGATCGGACAGGGGTTCGGAGAGCAGGTCGCCCACGGGTACCGTGGGGCGGGGCGCTTCGCGCTGGTCCAACCTCGTCCTCCGCGCGCTCCCGATAAGGCCGGAACTCCCGTCCATTCTAGGGGATGAGCCCAGGGCTGTCAAGAAACCGGCCGGGAGGCGATTCCTGGTATCCGGGAAAATCGGGAGAAAAACCTCGATTGACCCCTTGCGGGGCGAGTGGTATCTTCAATCCCGATTCGATCGGCTAAGGTTTGGGCACGCGGGAGAGGCAGAATGGCATCGAAAAAGGTGGTGCATATCATCGGAACCGGTACCATCGGGGAGCCCCTGATCGGCCTCTTCGCGGACCGGAAGGAATTCCTCGGCTTCGATGAGGTGACCTTCCACAAACGGACTCCGTTATTGACCGACAAGACGAAGGTCACGAGCCTGATCCGGAGGGGCGCGCGCCTTGCCTGCGACGATTCATCGCGCAAGGGGTTTCGCGACCTCGGCATCGAGGCGGCCTACGAGCACCACGAGGCGCTGCGTCAGGCGACCGTGGTGATCGACTGCACGCCCTCCGATGTCGGCCTGCAGAACAAGAAGGAGATTTACGACAAATATGCGCACAGCACCCTGGGGTTCATCGCCCAGGGGTCGGAATTCGGGTTCGGGAAGATGTACGCGCGGGGAATCTCCGACCGGATCCTCGAGCACGGAGTCGACCAGTTCATCCAGGTGGTGTCCTGCAACACCCATAACCTGGCGGTGCTGATCGATCTGATCGGCCTGCGGGACGGGGCGGATAATATCGAATCGGGCCGGTTCCTCTGCATCCGCCGGGCGAACGACATCAGCCAGGACACATCGTTCGTCCCCTCACCCCAGGTCAACCGACACAAGGACGAGCGCTTCGGCACGCACCATGCCCGGGACGCCTGGCACCTCTTCAGGCAGAACGGTCACGATCTGAACCTTTTCTCCTCGGCCCTCAAGGTGAACAGCCAGTACATGCATGCCGTTCACTTCAACATCAAGGTCAGGCGTCCGACCTCCGTCGAGGCGATCCTTGAGGCGCTGAAGCAGGATGATCGGATCGCCCTCACCCACAAGCAATCGGCGAACTCGGTCTTCTCGTTCGGCCGGGACTACGGTCACTACGGACGGATCCTGAACCAGGCGGTCCTGGTGGCGCCGACGCTGACCGTGCACGATCGGCATGAGGTGGTCGGTTTCTGCTTCACACCGCAGGACGGCAACGCGCTGATCAGCAGCGTCGCCGCCGCGACCTGGTTCGTCTATCCGGAGTCGTACGAATCGAAGCTGAACTGCCTGAAGGATTCGATTTTCGCCGAGGTGTGAAGATCGTGCGGCCGGAGCCTACCCTTCGTGCTTCTTCAGCACGATCGCCGCGTTGGTCCCTCCGAAGCCGAAGGAATTGTTGAGGGCATAGCGCACCTTCATGCGGCGCGCCTCGTTCGGCACATAGTCGAGGTCGCAATCCGGGTCGGGGGTGGTGTAGTTGATGGTGGGGGGCACCAGGTCGGTGTGCACCGCCATCGCGGTGATCGCGGTCTCGATACCCCCTGCCCCCCCCAGAAGATGTCCGGTCATCGATTTGGTGCTGCTGATGGCCACCTTGCGCGCCCCGTCGCCAAACACCGCCTTCAGAGCGCGGCTTTCGACCACGTCCCCCTGCGGCGTGGAGGTGCCGTGGGCGTTGACGTAATCGATGTCGGACGGCTCGATGCCGGCATGTCGAATGGCGTTGCGCATGACACGGATCGGCCCGTCGCCGTCTTCGGAGGGGGCCGACACATGAAACGCGTCGCCGGAGAGCCCGTACCCCACCACCTCGGCGTAGATGCGGGCGTTGCGGCGAACGGCGTGACCGAGCTCCTCGAGGATGACGACCCCGGCCCCCTCCCCGATCACGAAACCATCGCGATCCTTGTCGAACGGACGCGAGGCGCCCTGGGGATCATTGTTGCGGGTCGAGAGGGCCCGCATCGCGGCGAAGCCCCCGACACAGAGGGGGGTGATGACTCCCTCCGCGCCGCCGGCGATCATCAGATCGGCATCATCGCGCCGGATGATCTCGAACGCGTCGCCGATGGCATGCGATCCCGTGGCGCAGGCGGTGCAGCTCGCCTGATTCGGCCCCTTCGCTCCGAAACGGATCGAGACCTGCCCCGAAGCCATGTTGACGATCAGACCGACGATGAAGAAGGGGGAGATTCGCCGGGGTCCGTCCTTCAAGAGCCCCGCGTGCTGGCGTTCGATCGAGGGAAGTCCGCCGATCCCGGATCCGATGAAGACGCCGACGCGCTCCGCCTCCGCCGGCGTGACCTCGTAGGCAGCGTCCTTCAGGGCGATTTCCGAGGCCGCCAGGGCGTAGAGGATGAACAGGTCCATCTTCTTGACGTCCTTCTTCGGGACCCAGTCCTCCGGCTGGAAGCCGTTCACCTCGCCGGCGATCGTGCAGGCGTAATCGCGGGCGTCAAAGCGGGTGATCGGACCGATGCCCGAGCGGCCCTGGATCAAGGCCTCCCAATTTTCCCGGGTGCCGATCCCGAGAGGCGACACCATCCCGAGCCCGGTGATGACGACCCTGCGACCCATGCGCCGCTCCTTCCCGCGACCCTCAGGCGTGCGTCTGGATGTAGCGGACAGCGTCGCCGACCGAATGGATCTTCTCGGCGTCTTCGTCGCTGATCTCGATCTTGAACGCCTCCTCGAGGGCCATGACCAGCTCGACGGTGTCAAGCGAATCAGCCCCGAGATCGTTGACGAACGAGGCTTCCATCGTCACCTCTTCGGGGTCGACCCCGAGCTGCTCGACGATGATCCCCTTGACCTTGTCCTCGATGCTCTGCGCCATCTTTGTTCCTCCCCTGCCGACCCCGGACGGGGTCGCCCGCCATCCGGTGGACCCGGATCGGTGCTCCCCGGCCAGATTATTGTTCGCGGCGTCCTACATGTAAAGACCGCCGCTGATGTTGAGCACCTCTCCGGTGATGTAGGCCCCCCCCGGACCCAGCAGAAATGCCACCCCCGCCGCCACATCCTCGGGCCTGCCGAGCCGCCCCAGGGGGATATGATCGGTCATCGCCTCGCGTGCCGCGGGGGCGATCGACTTCGTCATGTCGGTGTCGATGAACCCGGGAGCGACGGCGTTCACCGTGATCTGCCGGGAGGCGACTTCCCTGGCCAGGGCCTTGGTGAATCCGATCAGACCCGCCTTTGCGGCGCAGTAGTTCGCCTGGCCGGGGTTCCCCATCAAGGCGACGACCGAGCTGATGTTGACGATGCGGCCGTAGCGCGCCTTGACCATCGCGGAGAGGGCGGCCCGGGTCACCTCGAACGCCCCGCCCAGGTTGACGTCGACGACCCGATCCCATTCCTCGCGCTTCATCCGCAGCAGCAGCCCGTCGCCGGTCACCCCGGCGTTGTTCACCAGATGATCGAGACGACCGAACAATTCGAGAGCCCGCTCCACCCCCGGCCGCACGGCGGCCGCGTCCCCGAGGTCGAACGGGACGACCTCCGCGCGGATGCCGTGTGAAGAGCACTCCGCCGCCACCGGAAGGAGCGATTCACGAGTGCGGGCCGCCAGGACCAAATCGGAGCCGCGTTCCGCACAGGCCAGCGCCACCGCCCGTCCGATGCCGCGCGAGGCCCCGGTCACCAGCGTGACGCGTCCCGTGAAATCCCGACCCGCGCTCATGCCTTTCCAACCCCGAGACCCGTCAGTGCCGCCGCCGTCGCCTCCAGGCCGGCAGGATCCTCGATATTCAGAAGCGTCAGATCGGGAGCGATCCGTCTCGCCAGGCCGGTCAGAACCGTCCCCGGTCCGATCTCGACCAGAATCCGCGCCCCGAGCGCCCGCATGGCCAGGATGGTCTCCACCCAGCGCACCGGAGCGGTCATCTGCTTCACCAGGGCCTCGCGCAGCTCCGCCTGACGGCGGGTCGGGGCCGCGCTGGAGTTCGGCAGAACGGGGAAGGCGGCGTCGTTCATCGGCAGTCGCGCCAGGTCGACGGCGAGCCGTTCCTGCGCCGGGCCCATCAGGGCACAATGGAACGGCGCGCTGACCGGCAGGCGGATCACCTTCCGAACGCCACGGGACTTCGCGAGCGCGAACAGACGCTCGAGTCGGGCGCGTTCAAATTTGCCGGGGAGAGGATCTCCCCCGAGGCGGCCTCGCGACAGAGCTCCGCGACGGTCTCGAGGGGCGCGCCCAGGAGCGCCAGCATCCCCCCCTGTCCGACCGGAACCGCCTCCTGCATGTATTCGCCCCGCCGGCGGACCGTGCGCACCGCGTCCTCGAGACCGAGCGCCCCGGAAGCCACCAGCGCCGAGTATTCTCCGAGGGAATGTCCGGCGGCGCAGGCGATCGCGCCGGGGGCCGCGAGGCCGGGCAATGCGGCGCGGAGTGCGGCGAGCAGCGCCAGGCTGGTGGTCAGGATCGCCGGCTGGGTGGTCGCGGTCAGCTTCAGAGTCTCCTCCGGGCCCTCGAAGCAGACGCGGCTCAGGGGAAATCCGAGGGTGGCGTCGGCGCGATCGAAGATGTCGCGCGCCGCGGTGAACGCGTCGGAAGCCGCCTTTCCCATCCCCGCAGACTGGGACCCCTGGCCGGGGAAAATGAAGGCGAGAGCCGCCGGGGAGGCTACCATCGGCAAAGCGCCGCGCCCCAGGTCAGGCCGGTTCCGAAGGCGGCGCAGAGCAGATGATCGCCCGATTTCAGGAGCCCCTTGCGCGCCGCCTCATCGAGGGCGATCGGGATCGAGGCGGCCGAGGTGTTGCCGACCCGGTCGATGTTCACATAGACCTGATCCTCGCGGAGGCCCAGTCGGTTGCCGACGGCATCGATGATCCGCCGGTTCGCCTGATGGGCGATGAACAGGTCGATGTCTGTGGTGGCGAGTCCTTCCCGCTCGAGCACCTCCCGCGCGGTCTCTTCCATCGAGCGCACCGCCATCTTGAATGTCTCGTTCCCTTTCATCCGGATGTAATGACGACGTTCGGCTACGGTGCGCTCGGACGCCGGCTCGCGCGTGCCGCCTGCCGGGACATAGATGTAGTCGGCCATGCTGCCGTCCGCATGCAGCGCGGTCCCGAGCACGCCGGCCGGTCCGTCGCCCACCGTCAAGACCACGGCTCCGGCGCCGTCGCCAAACAGGACGCAGGTGGTCCTGTCGCTCCAGTCGACATACTTCGAGAGCACCTCGGCGCCAATCAACAGAACTCGCTCGGCGCCGCCGGAGGCCAGGAATCGATCGGCGACCGCGAGGCCGTAGATGAACCCGGAACAGCCCGCCGAAAGATCGAACGCGGCCGCGCTTCGGGCCCCGAGCTGGTCCTGGATGATGCAGGAGGTCGCCGGGATCGGCACGTCGGGGGTGACGGTGGCGCAGATGAGAAGATCGAGGTCGGAGGCCCGCACACCGGAGGCCCGTAGCGCCTCCTCGGCGGCGAGGGTGGCGAAGCGGGACATCGGCTCGGATTCGGTCGCGACATGGCGCTCGCGGATCCCGGTCCGGGAACGGATCCACTCGTCGGAGGTGTCGACGATCCGTTCGAGGTCGGTATTGGTGAGGACCTTGTCCGGGAGCGAGGAGCCGGTTCCCCGGATGATCGCCCGACGTCCGGTGCGCGCCATGTCACTCCCCCGCTGGCAGGGCCGTGGCGACCGTGCCGGGACCCGCGTCGGCGCGCGGCGCCAGAGCCGCGATTTCGTCATGGATCCGTGCGTTGACCCGATTGCGATGGAAATCAAGCGCGACCCGCACGGCGTTCTTGATCGCCCGGGCCGACGATCCGCCGTGACAGATGATGGCGGCCGCGCGCACGCCCAGGAGAGGAACCCCCCCATATTCGGCGTAATCGACCTTCTTCCGAAAGGCGCGGAAAGCCGGACGGGCCAGCAGGTATCCGAGCTTGGCCCGGAACGATTTGCCGATCTCTTCCTTCAGGAAATGAACGATGGCATCCGCCGCGCTTTCGACCGCTTTCAGCGAGACGTTGCCGATGAATCCGTCACAGACGATTACGTCCGCTTTGCCGTTGAAAATATCGCGCCCCTCGACGTTGCCGATGAAGTTGAGGGGTGTCTCCTTGAGCACCCGCAGCGCCTCGCGCGTGAGCTCGTTTCCCTTGCTGTCCTCTTCGCCGATGCTCATCAAGCCGACGCGCGGAGAGGCGACCCCCAGAACCTCACGGGAATAAAGATGTCCCATGACCGCGAACTGCACCAGATGCTCGGGCCGGCAGTCGATGTTGGCGCCGACGTCGAGCCATACGGAAGGGCCGGTCAGATTGGGGACCACGGCGCAGAGCGCGGGGCGCTCGACCCCCTCCAGAACACCGCAGATCATTTTCACCGTGGTCATGACGGCGCCGGTGTTGCCGGCGCTCACCACCCCCTGAGCGCGCCCTTCGCGGACCAGAAGGGCGGCCACCCGGATCGAGGAATCCTTCTTGCGCCGGAAGGCGGTGACCGGCGATTCGTCCATGCCGACGACTTCGGTGGCCGGGACGATCTCGATCGACAGGCCACGCGCGCGGTGCTTCGCAAGCTCCCGCTCGATCTCCTCCGGTCTGCCGACGAGGAGAATCCGCACGCCGTACTCGCGCGCGGCAAGCACCGAGCCCGCGACCGGATGAGCGGGTGCGAAATCGCCGCCCATGGCGTCAACCGCGATGGTGGTCTCCATGCGACGTCCCTTCCCCGGGGAGCACGCGGCGCCCTTCTGCCACGTTCACACCGTCCAGCGCCGTTCTTCGAGGGGCCGGCGCTCGCGAAAGAAGGTCAGGACCTAAGACCTGGCGGTCACGCCACGTCTAGACCTCGCCGACCTCGATGACTTCCCTCCCCTTGTACTGGCCGCAGTGCGGGCAGACGCGGTGGGGAAGCCTGTCTTCCTTGCAATTCGGGCATTTGGAGAGGGCCGGGCGACTGAGGCTGTCGTGGGCCCGCCGCTTGTCGCGGCGTGCGCGCGAATGACGTCGTTTCGGATTAGGCATCGGAATGTTCCTATCAGCGTCTAGAGAAGCTTCTTAAGGGCGAGGAAGCGGGGATCGTCGCTCCGCTCCTTCGGGCACCCGCAGGTCCCGTGGTTGAGGTTCGTGCCGCAGCGCGGGCAGAGCCCGTGACAATCCGGGCGGCAGAGCGGCTTGAGAGGGAGCCCGAGATAAATCTGCTCCCGCAGGAGCGCCTCAAGATCCACCCGCAGACCGTTGTAGTGGGTCAGGGTGATGCTCTCCTCCTCGACCCGGCTTTCCTTGCGCATCGGGCCTTCGGGAGCGGTCGTGTAGATCAGGTCGAAGTGAAGATCGAGCGGCACGGAGTATTCCTCGAGACAGCGGCTGCATGCAAGAATCGCCACCGTCCCGATGTCGCCCGTGAACGCCAGGCGGCCCGGCTCGCGTGACAGATCGCCGGTCAGATGTGTCCGACCGACTTTGACCACTTCGCCCCCTTCGACTGGAAGAGGCTGAAGCGTCTCGATCCACCTGTCAACGGCCAGGCCTTCTGGACCTATCTCCTTTGTTTCTATGAATATGCCCATCAGACCGTGACCGAAGGCGCATTATAGCACGCTTAGGGCCGCTGTCAACGATGGCGGGCGCGCCCCAAGGCCGCACCGGGGAGTCGTTCGCCCGGGGGATCTAGTCCTTTGTTTGAGGAAGTTCCTGGAGCGCCTGTAATGCCTGCGGATGGGAGGGCAGAAGCTCGAGAGCCTTCTCGTAATGCTTTCTCGCCTTGGCGATTAATCCATGGGAGCGGTAGAAGTCGCCGAGAGCGACGGCATGTGCGGGACTGAACGGCTCGAGCTCCGCGGCGCGGACAAGCGCGCCCTCGGCCCGTTTCTGCCACCGATAATCAGGGTTTCTCGAGAGCGCCTGCCCGAGCAGGCTGAAGACGCCGGCAATCTTGTCGCTGTGGCTGCAGGCGAACTCGCAATACCTGATGCAATTGAAGTAATCCCCGACCTTCCAGTAATCGCGAGCCTTGGCCATGAACTGTTCCGCCAGCCTCGTGCGCTCCTCCTCGACCGACTGCTTCGCCGTTTTGGAGAGCTCCTTGCGCTGCGAGAGCTGTTCGAGGTTCAGGCTGACGACCCGCTCGCTCCCGACTCCCGCGGGACGAGCCGCGCCCAGCTTTTCCGCGCCGAGCGCCACATACGCCTCGACCAGCCGCGCTTCGATGATTTGCAGCTCCTCCCGGAGATCGGCCTGCACCTTCTTGAGAAATCGGGAGGGCGCGAATCGTTCCTTCAGCGCCTGGTAGCTGGCCTTGACTTGATCGGGGGTCAGATCGGCGACGATCCCCAGCACCTCCGCCGGACTTCCCTCGCGGGCTTTGGCGTAGAAGTCCCGGATTTCGGAGCTCTCGCGCTCCTCTCTCCGGCGCTTCTCCTCCTCGCCGCGCACAAGATCGCCGCAGCTCAGCGGACCCGAGCCGATCGGAGGCACGAACTGGACCAGTCCGAGGATCAGGAGACCGAACACGAATCTCGCCGCCGGATCCTCGTCGCTCGGAGGAACCTGGCTCATGATGTCGCGAACCTTGGCCTGACCATCGATCCTCGAGACCAGAAATCCCTCGACCGGAGTGAGACTGAGCTGGTCGAAAGGCAGGTAGACCTGCTCCGACAGCCGCAGCGCCCGGTCCTGACGCTGCAGCGCCTCGCGGATCGGCTCGAAACCGGCCATGGAACGGAGCGCGCGGATGATCAGTTCGAAGCTGATCACCACGTTGGTCGTCGCCGGTCCTGTCGCCGCCGTGCCCTCCTCGAAACGATACTCGAGGGATTCCCAGCGGAACACGCCCGTCAGCACCTGTTGCGCGAGCTCGCGTCTTGCCCTGCCGAGCTCCTCCATCGAGATCCGACCGCTCTGAACGAGGATCTCCGCGCACTGCTCATCATCCAGGCCCTTGAGGGTCTCCGCCTGTTCCTCCCGCAACGCTCCACGCTGCACCAGGAACGGCACCATCCGCTCGTCGTCGAGCGAGGACGCGACACCGAGGATCATGCCGCGGTCGAGACGGACCCGCTTCTCGACCCCGCTGCGCCCGAGGATCAGGGTGCCATTGCGTTCGTCAAGATAGAGATCCCGGATCAATTCGGCGAGCGCCGGGGGTGAGCAGAAGCCCCGGAGGGCCGGAGAAGGATTCGATGCAGGGGCTTCCGCGGGCACGAATGGCTCCTCGAGGGGATGAGTCGAGGCCCCCCCCCGCAAGATAGGCCCGGGGCCTGCGGCGGTCAAGCCGCGGAGGTCTTGCTCGTAGCGCTCGCACCCTCCGGGAGCGACCCGCCCTCCGAGGCTCGCAGCGGGAGGGCGACGAAGACCGAAGTCCCTCTTCCCGGCTGGCTTTCGACCCAGATTCGACCTTGGTGCGATTGGACTGCGAGCTTGCAGAAGGTCAGGCCAAGTCCCGAGTCGTACATCCGCCTGCGGCCCGACATCGCCTCCCCGGCGACGAACTTTTCGAAAATGTACGGCAGGAGGTCCTCGGGGATCCCCTCTCCGGTGTCCCGGACGGCCAGAATCACCTCCTGGTCATCCTGTCGACCCTCGATCACCACCTGGCCGCCGCTGGGCGTGTGCTTGAAGGCGTTATTGAGGAGATTGGCGACGACCCGGCCCACCAGCTCGCGATCGACACGTAACTTCGGCAGGTCGACCGCGACGCGGTTCTCCACGTGAATCCCATCCCGGGCGCTCAGGCTGGTCAGCTCGCCGACGTTCTCCTGCACGATCTGGTGCAGCGACGCCTCCTCGAGGCGGAGAGGCATCTTCCGCTCCTCGAGCTTTCCGATGTCGAGGATGTTCAAGATCATCCGCATCAGCTGCCGGGAGCTCTCCTGCGTCCGTGACAGGAGCTCCTCCAAGCGCGCCTCGTTCATCTGCGTGCGTTGGATCTGCATCAGCTGGATATTGCCCATGATCCCCGCCAGCGGGTTCTTGAGATCGTGGACCACCATCTGCGTCATCGATTCCTTGAACCCCTGCATCCGCACCAGCTCCTGGTTGCGCTCCTCGAGCTGATGCTTCTGTCGCTCCACCTCGTCCTGGAGCGACTTGACGCGCAGGGTCGCGCGGACCTTGGCCAGGAGCTCGACCTTGTTGATTGGCTTGCTGAGGAAGTCGTCCGCTCCGATCTCCAGGGCCTGAACCTTGTCCTCAAGGGCGTTCAGGGCGGTGACCATGATGACCGGCAGGAGCCTGGTCTCGTACCTGCCCTTAAGCCGCTGACAGACCTCGAAGCCGCTCATCTTGGGCATCATGACGTCCAGGAGGACGAGATCCGGCTTCTCGGCGTCCACGAGGCGGAGCGCCTCCTCGCCATCGAACGCCTTGGAGACGAGATACCCGTTGCTGCGCAGGATCGATTCCATCAAGCGGACATTGCGTTGATCGTCGTCCACCACCAGGATCGGGGTGAGCCGCGGGGCTTCGAGATCAGGCATCGCGATCCTCCCTCACCCCTGGGCGGTCGTCCGGGTGCGATCCGCCAGATAAGCCGCGATTTGACGCGGAAACGACAGGATGTCGATCGGTTTGGGGATGTACCCGACGCATCCCGCCTCCCGGGCCCTCTCCTCGTCACCCTTCATGGCATGAGCCGTCAAGGCCACGATTGGAATCCCCCGGCGCTCCGGATCCTGGCGGAGAGTTCGCGCCACCTGCAGCCCGTCCATTCCGGGCAGCTGGATGTCCATTAATATGAGGTCCGGCCGGACGAACTTCAAGGCATCCAGGGCTTCTTCTCCGGTCGCCGATTCGATGACCCGGTAACCGTGCGTCTTCAGCAGCCCGGCGACCAATCTCAGGTTGATCGGGTTGTCCTCGACAATCAGGATCAGGTTGCCCTGAGATCCGGCGGCGGCCGGGGCGGCGGGGCCGCTCCCGGCGTCCTCCGCCTCCGGCGCGACCGTCTCCGGAAGCGCCGTCGGCGGGACCGCCTCGAGCTCGACGACCGGCAGACGCGGGAGGGTGATCCGAAACGAGGTCCCCTTGCCGAAGTGGCTCGTGAGATCGATCCGCCCTCCGTGCATCTCGACGAATTTTCTGACCAGCGTCAGACCGAGCCCGGTGCCCTGATAGCGCCGCGCGTAGGAAGCGTCGACCTGCGTGAATGCCTGGAAGATCCGCTCTCGGTCTTCCTCCTTGATCCCGATGCCGGTGTCGCTCACCGTGATGACCCAGCCATCGACGGTCCGCGCGGCCTCCAGCACCACCTTGCCGCCCTCGGGCGTGAATTTCACGGCGTTGCTCAAAAGGTTGTACATGATCTGCTTGATCTTGCTCCGGTCGGCCTGCATCACGATGTCCGGCTCCTCGAGACGGGCGACCAGCTCGATATGCTTGCGGCCGGCCTCCACGCGCAGCACGGCCACGGCCTCATCGACGACCGGCGCGAGGTCGATCTCTTCGAGCGCCAGCTTCATCTTGCCCGCCTCGATCTTCGACAGGTCGAGAATGTCGTTGATCAGCTCGAGCAGATGGCGCCCGCTGCTCAGGATGTCGGAGACGTAGTCACGCTGCTCTTCGCTCAGCCCGCCGAAGCTGCGATCGAGAAGGAGCTCCGAAAATCCGATGATGGCATTCAGCGGCGTTCGCAGCTCGTGGCTCATGTTGGCCAGGAACTCGCTCTTCAGCGAGTTGGCGCGCTGGAGCTCGCGGTTCGAGTCCTGAAGCTTTTGGTTGACCACCTCCAGCTCCTGGGTGCGCTCCTTCACTTTGCGCTCCAGGTCGGCGTTCATCCGCTCGATGTCTTCGAGATGCTCCTTTTTCTCCTCCAGCTTCTCCAGATACAGCTTGTAGGAGTAATAGATCAGGACGCAGAACGGAAGGGACAGGACGAAGGAGTAAATCCCGAAGCGCTCGAGGAAGTAGGACATGCCCAGAGCGAGCGAGCCGCCGGCGAAGAACGACGGCGCGGACCAGAGAAAGTTCTCATGCCAGACCGACATGACGTTCGCGGAGTTGGCCAGGGCGACCACGCCCGAGATGCTGAAGGTGTTCACGAGGTAGAAGGTGAGGGTCGCCATCATCAGCGCGAGCAGGGGATTCTGGGCGATCGGACCGGGGCCGGAGCCTCCGAGCAGCGCATAGATCGTGCAGGTGGCCCACGTGGTGACGACGATCGAGCTGATGTTGAAGATGGCGCGGTGCAGCTCCATGCGCGGTGCGCGGAGGAAGCAGAGGCTCGCGAAACAGATCACGGCGATCACGAGCGCCGACGGCTTCCCGAGCAGGATCATGGTCGCGAGGATGAAGGGATGGGAGATCGACATCTCGACGCGCATCCCGAGATGGACGGTATGCGGCGCCATGACCGCGCCGATCAGCGCGAGCATGAGAAGTTCGGTGGTGAAATGAATGGCGCCGCGATGCAGGTTCAGGGCGAGGATCGCGGCGGCGGCGATCCAGGTCGCGACGACGTAAAGCTGGGTGGCCCGGTTGAGACTCTTCATCGGCGGATCCGACCCCGGTCGGAGGACGTCAATTCATCGACTCTCCGCGGCCTATTTCGTACCTCTTCAACTTGCTGTAGAGGCTGCTGCGGTTGATGCCGAGAACCGACGCCGCCAGTTTCTTGTTCCAGTTGCACTCCGCGAGAGTTTTGAGGATGTAGAGCCTCTCATTCTCGTGCAGGGACAACTTGACCTCCGCTCCGGCGATCGAACCGTCCTTCAGATTGGGGGGAAGGTCGCTCAGATCGATCAGGTCGCCCTTCGCCAGGACCACGGTGCGCTCGACCACGTTCTCGAGCTCGCGGACGTTGCCGGGCCACGCGTAGCGGGTCATCGCCTCCATGGCGGCGGAGGAGAATCCGCGCATCGGCTTGTTGATCTTCTTGGCCACCGTTTCCAGGAACTCCATCCCCAGGGTGGGGATGTCCTCGACCCGCTCCCGCAGCGGCGGGATGTGGATCGGGATCACGTTGAGCCGGTAGAACAGGTCGTTGCGGAAGCTGCCCTTCTCCATCCCCTCCTGCAGGTTCTTGTTCGTGGCCGCGATGACACGCACGTCGACCTCGAGGGTCTCCTCCCCGCCGACTCTCTCGAAGCGTCTCTCCTGAAGGAAGCGCAACAGCATGAGCTGCGTGGCGGGGGTGAGGGCTCCGGTGAAGGACCCCTTTTCGTGCCCGAACAGCTCCGAGTGCAGAATCCCCTCGGAATAGACGGAGCAGTTGGCCTCGACGAACGGACGCTCGGCGCGCAGCGAGTTGTAATGCAGGATGCGCGCCAGCAGGCCTTTCCCTGTTCCGCTCTCCCCCATGACCAGGACGGTCGAATCGGTGCTGGTGACCTCCAGGAGCAGGTCGTGGATCTGCTTCATCTTGGGGCTCTTGCCGAGGATGGTGTTGAAGGCGAACTGGTTCTGGAGGTTGCGGCGCAGCTCGAGATTCTTGACCTTCTCGGTCTGCAGCTCTTCCGCCGCCCTGCGCCGTTCATGCCCCAGCTGCCGGATCTGCGTCGCCTTATCGGCCAGATCGAGCAGCTCTTCTTCGCGGATCGGCTTGCGAAGGAAATCGTAGGCGCCGCTGCGCAGCGCCTCGATCGTCGCCTCCACCCCGGGTGTTGCGGCCAGAATCGCCACCGGGGTCTCGGGGTTGAGCGCCTTGATTTTCCTGAGCAGATCGACCCCGCCGGGGTCGGGCAAATCGAGATCGACGATCGCCAGGTCGAACGGTTGGGAGCGCACCCTCTCGAGCGCCGCCTCGCCGTGGTCCACCGCCACGAGGCGATGTCCGGATTGCGTCAGCACGCCGTTCGCCCAGCGTACGAATTCAGCATCGTCTTCGGCAAGCAGGATCTGGGCCTTCCGGTTCATTCCTCACCCTCCAGGTTCATGGTGTCCAGAAAGGCAGCAAGAACCGTTCCAGGGGGTTGCCGCAGGGGGGGGCTCGGAAAGGCATTGTGTATCGTGACTTGTGCGCTGACGAAAGGGTGATCGCCTCCGCGTGTCGTTAATTGCGACAAAAATGGCAGCGGGGGTGACGGGAAACGTAAGCCGGGGTCCGAAGCGGCTCCGGGCCGCGTGCTATAGTCAGTGGCGTGCGTGTGGCTCGCTTTTCTCCCGTGCCGTGGCCTCATCGGCTCACCGGAGTGGTCATCCT
>WNFM01294732.1_pt1 | contig 20273 bp, 13 predicted proteins | sample 5400271 | NCBI WGS metagenome assembly WNFM01 (sample SAMN13153352, study PRJNA577476) | soil metagenome | isolation source: 60 cm saprolite on Douglas fir-dominated hillslope | place: USA:California | collected 2013-09-17
AAGCAGGTTAGCCTCCACTGAAATCTTCGATTTTCTTGGCGAGCGCAAGAAAGGTGACCAGCCGCCGGGCTGCCCCCGGCCGAAAGAAAGTATTAACTTCACCACGTATCAACAAAAGCGCGCTTCTTCCCAATCCGCAGCGTGGCGGGCGGGAGTGAACGCAATCCAGCCATCACCCACGAACGCGTGTCCGCCGGATCGATGACATCGTCGATCTCGAACAAGGTCGCGGTGCTGAGCGCCTTGCCGCGCTGGTAGGCTTCTGCGACCATCTCGTCGAACCGCGCCTTGCGCTGCGCAGGGTCCGTGATGGCCTCCAGTTCCTTGCGAAATCCCAGCTTCACCGATCCTTCCAGGTTCATCGGCCCGAACTCCCCCGTCGGCCACGCAACCGAGAACATGGGCAGGTGGAAACTGCCGCCCACCATGCCTTGCGAGCCGAGGCCGTAGGCCTTGCGCAGCACCACGGAGAAAACCGGAACGGTCATGTTCGCGCCGACAACGTACAGCCGGCAGCAGTGGCGCACGAGCGCGGTTCGCTCGGCGTCCGGCCCCACCATGTTGCCCGGCGTATCGCACAGCGACAGCACCGGAATGTCGAAGGCGTCGCACAATTGCAGGGAGCGCGCGGCCTTGTCGGCCGCGTCCGCGTCGATCGCACCGCCGAGCACCATCGGATTATTCGCGATCAGGCCGAGCGGCCGCCCTTCGACGCGAATGAAAGCAGTGATCATGTTGGTGCCGAAGTCGCGCCGCAGTTCCAGCACGGACTCCTGGTCCGCGATCAGGTCGATCGCGCGCCGCACGTCGTACACGCGCAACCGGTTCTCGGGTATGACATGGCGCAGCTCGCGCTGGTCCGCGCATGTCCAGTCCTGCACCGGGCCCTGAAAATAGGAAAGGTACTGTTTGGCGACGCGCACCGCTTCGGCTTCATCGGCCACGACGATGTCGATCACGCCGTTGCGACGCTGCATCGAGGTCGGGCCGACTTCGTCGGGATGGAACACGCCGAGTCCGCCGCCTTCGATCATCGCCGGTCCGCCCATGCCGAGCGTCGCCTTCTCGGTGGCGATGATCACGTCGCAGCAACCCGCGACCACCGCGTTGCCGGCAAAACATCTTCCCGACACGACGCCGACCAGCGGCACCAGTCCGCTCAACTTCGCCAGCAGCGTGAAAGCCTTGATGTTCAGCCAGCCGGCGACGATCGCGTCGGTATCGCCGGGACGTCCGCCGCCGCCCTCCGCAAATACGACGACCGGCAGGCGCCACTCGGCCGCCAGTTCGAACATCCGATCTTTCTTCTCGTGGTTCTTGGCGCCCTGCGTGCCCGCCAGCACTGTGTAGTCGTACGACATGGCGATACAGCGGGCATCGACATCGGGAAACAGCGTGCCGTTGACCCTGCCAATGCCCATCACGAGGCCATCGGCAGGCGTGCGCTCGATGAGATCCTCCAGGGTGCGCCGGCTGCGCTGGGCGGCAACGGTGAACGCGCCATACTCGTGAAAGCTCCCGGCATCGCACAACTCTGCGATGTTCTCGCGCGCGGTGCGCAAGCCAAGCTTGTGGCGCTTCCCGACCGCGTCGGGCCTGGCTGCATCGAGCGTCAAGGCCCGTCTTTGCTGAAGTTCGGCCAGATCGAGGCGAACATGGTCCGGATCGACCGGCCTGGCGGACGCAGCTAAATTCGCCTGATCCCCGATCATGTCGACGATCAGCAGAACGGCGCCTTCGATCACGGTCTGGTCTTGCGCGCTGCGGATCTCGCGCACCACGCCCGTAAGCGGCGAAGCGATGACATGCTCCATTTTCATCGCTTCCATGACGGCGACTTGCTGGCCTCGCCGGATGGAATCGCCGACGGCGACGTCGATGCTGACGACGGTCCCGGAAATCGCCGCGCTGACGGCTTGCGTGCCTTCCGGCAATGCCTCGCCGGCCGCCAGCATCGCGCCAAAATCGCGCTTGCCGTGCGTCAGGATCGCCAGCGGATCAGTTGACCCCGCTATGCCGGCGGGCGCGATTGCGTTCGACACTGCGCCGTACAGTTGCGCATGCTCGCCCGGCGCGCACAGTGAGGCGAGATGGTCTTCAATGAATCCGGTGTGCCAGTGCCCGCCAGAAAATCCTGGAGATGAAAGCAGATTGAGCAGGAATTCCCGGTTGCTGGAGACGCCCGAAATGCGAAACTCCGACAGGGCGCGGCGCGCCTTCGCCGTCGCCGCGCTCAAGCCGCCGGCCGTCACGTGCACGATGACCTTTGCCAGCAACGAGTCGAAACGCGGATTGACGCGCAAACCCGAGTGGCCGCCCGTGTCGACGCGTACACCCGGCCCGCTGGGCGGATCGAACGCGTCCAATACCCCGGCCGAAGGGCGAACCACGCCGTCGGACGTCATCGTTTCCGCGTTGACGCGCACTTGCATCGCCATGCCACGCGGTGCCGGTATGCTCGAGGAGGCCAGTCCCAATTCCTTAAGCGTACGGCCTTCCGCGACGGCGAGCTGCGCGCGCACGAGGTCGACCCCGGTGACCGCCTCGGTGACGGTATGCTCGACCTGCAAGCGGGGATTGGCCTCGATGAAAACGAAACCGGCACGATCGTTCGCCTCCTCCTCTACCAGGAATTCGAACGTGGCAAGGCTGGCCAGCTTCACTTCCCTCGCCATGCTCAACGCCGCGTCGATCAGGCGATCGCGCAACGCCGTCGACAGCCCCGGCGCGGGCGCAACCTCGACGAGCTTCTGACGGTTGCGCTGCAGGCTGCATTCGCGCTCCCAGAGATGGCTGACTTCGCCGCTGCCATCGCCGATGACCTGGATTTCGATGTGGCGCGCTTTGAGGAACAGTTTCTCCACGTAGACGTCGCCATTGCCGAACGCCTGCATGGCCTCCGAACGGCAGCGTTCGAAAGCCGACTTGAGCTCCTCTACATCGAGCACCTGCCGCATGCCGCGGCCGCCGCCACCCGCGATCGCCTTGAGCATGATGGCGCCGTTCGCCTGCAGAAAGCGGCTGGCGTCTTCGAGCGACGTCGCCGAATCGGTCCCCGCCAATACCGGCACGCCGCACTTCACGGCAAGGGCACGCGCCCTGCCCTTGTCGCCAAAAACTTCCAGCACCTCGGGGGCGGGACCAATGAAAGTGAGGCCCGCTTTCCTGCATTTGCGCGCGAAGTCCGCGTTCTCGCTCAGAAAGCCGTATCCGGGGTGAACGGCTTCACACCTGGCCGCGAGCGCGACGCGAATGATCTGTTCCGCGTCCAGGTAGGCCGCCGGCCCTTTCCCGGTCAGGCCATGGGCCTCATCCGCCTTCGCGGCGTGATCGGACGATGCGTCATCCTGCGAGAAAACCGCATGGGACCGCATGCTGGACTCCGCGGCGGCGCGGGCGATGCGGATTGCGATCTCGCCACGGTTGGCGATGAGCAGGTTCTTGAGTGTCATGGCTTCACAAGTTGGTTCAATTCGTGGAAATTCCGGTCAGACGGTGCCGCTCGCCCGCAAGCCGCTGATCTGGTCCGGGGTCATCGCGAGCCACTCCTCGAGAACTTCGCCCGAATGCTGGCCCAGCATCGGCGGCGGATGGCGCAGTTGCATGGGCGATTCGCCGAACTGGACGGTGAATCCCTGCATGGGGACCGTGCCCGCCCTGGGATGCTCCATGTTGATGATCTGGTCACGGTGAGCCAGGTGAGGATGCTCGACGATGTCGGAAACCGACGCCACTTTTGCCGACGGCACGCCGATCGCGTGGAGTTTGCCCAGCAGCTCTTCCGCTGTCAGTCTCGCGGTCCAGGCGCCGACGATTTTTTCCAGTTCCCCGACGTTCTCCATTCGCGCCGTGTTATCGCGGAAGCGGGGATCGTCCGCGACTTGCGCGCAACCCATCGTGGCGGCCAGCGCGCGGAACATCGGTTCGCCGGCCGTCACAAGGTGGACCCAGGCGCCGTCCCGCGTGGGAAAAGTATTGGCGGGCGCACCATAGCGATCGCGATTACCCCGGCGTGTCATGGTACGGCCAAGCAGCATCTGCTCCGGAATCGCAGTCATCATCATCGACAGCGCGGAATCCAGCAGCGCGACATCCACCACCTGCCCGGCGCCGGTCCGGCTGCGCGCCTGCAGCGCACCCAGCGTGCCGATGGTTGCATACAGGCCCGTCGAGTAATCCACGATATAGGTGCCGGCCATGGTCGGACGGCCTTCGGGATCCCCGGTGATGTCCATGAGCCCGCTCATGGTCTGCGCGATGACATCGAAACAGGGTTTGCGCGACAGCGGCCCGCTCTGGCCGAAGCCGGAGATGCGCGTCACGATCAGGCGCGGGTTCAGCGCCTTGAGCGTGTCCGGGTCGAAGCCCATTTTTTCCAGGGTGCCCGGCACGAAATTCTCGACCAGCACGTCCGCTTTTTGCAGCAGGCCGCGCAACACTTCCTTGCCCGGCTCCGAGCGCAAGTCGAGCGTGAGGCTGCGCTTGTTGCGGTTGAAGACCATCGTGTACAGGCTCTCGCCCTCGATGAACGGCGCGAAGCTGCGGCTGTTCTCGCCGCGGCCCGGCGGTTCCACCTTGACGACGTCCGCCCCCATGTCGCCCAGCAGCATCGCGCAGTACGGCCCCGCTATGAAACGCGACAGATCCACCACACGAATGCCATCCAGCGCTCCCGCGGCGGGCAATTTCTGGCCGTCAACGGGCTTCATTGAAGGTTTTCCAAAACAACGTAAATCTCACCACGCGCCGCACGCGGCACAAGTGTTCCCTTGAGGCACGAAGGAACACGAAGAAGAGCAAAGGAAAATGAAAGTGGCAGGAATACATGATGGACGCGAGTGGTTGCACATGGGCTACCGTTGGCGCCACGATCATCGAAGGACAATAATTTGTTCTTGTTTTTCTTCGTGCCACTTCGTGACCTTCGTGCCTTCGTGGTGAGGTGTGGGTTGTATTGACCAGCCCTAAGCGTTAGGAAGCGAAGTCGCGCAACACCTTCCCGGCTTTCACCGCGTCCTTGCGGATGCCGTCCTGGTCGGCGACTTTGCTACCGTTGACCCAGACGCCATGCACCCCGATTGCCGGCGTAGTGAGTCGGGAAGCACCGGCGGGAAGATCGAACACGCGTCGCGCGCGCTGGCGCCCGACAGTCTGCGGATCGAACAGCAACAGATCGGCATGCATGCCCGGCTTGATCGAGCCGCGTTCCTTGATGCCGAAGATCTGCGCCGCTTCGGATGTAATCCTGCGGATGGCTTCCTGCAGCGTCATCAGCTTGCGCTCGCGCACCCAGTAGCCCAGCAGGTGCAGCCCGAATCCGGCATCGCACAGAAAAGTCAGATGAGCGCCGGCATCCGACAGCGAGATCATGCTGTTCGGATCGAGCATCATGCGGCCGACCGCGTCGTCGTCGGAATTCAGCAACGTCGCCGTGAACAGCGTATCGAGGTTTTCTTCCAGGGCGAGGTCCAGCGCAAAATCGAACGGATGCTTGCCCGCTTGCGCAGCCAGATCCTGCACGGATCGCGCCTCCATGTGGCGGTTCTCCGGCTTCGCCGTCTGCGCCACGAACATCTGGTGCCAGTGGCCGTTGAACATGCGCCGCGCGCGCACCGCCAGCTCCTTCTTCACGTTGTCGCGTAATTCCTTGCTGGCGAGGATGCGCGACACGTCGGCCTCCTTCGCCTCCATGACGGGTCGCCAGGAAGCGAGGCCTTCGAAAACGTAAGGCTCGTGCATGGTGAATTCGAAATTCAGCGGACATGGGCTCACGGCGCCGTAGAGTTTGCCGCCGCGCCCGCGTGCCTGCCCGATCGCGTCGAGGTCCTCGAACGTGGCTTCCGGCGTTTCGTTGCTGTGCAGGAGCGCCGCGACGATGTAGGGACGGCCTGATGCGCGCGCAATGGCTTCGATGGACGACATCGTGGTCGCCTTCGAGTCCTTCGTCATCATCAGCACACCGTGTCCCACGTCCTTGAGCGCGGTGGACAATGCCATCAACTCCTTTTCATCGGCCAGGCGCGAAGGCATCGGCACGCCGGCTTCGCCGTTGTGCTGGCCGGAGCGCGTCGTGGAGAAACCGATCGCGCCGGCCTGCATCGCCTCTTTGACGATACCGCGCATCTGCGCGATCTCGTCATCGGTCGCCGTGCGCCTGGTCGCGCCGTCGCGCATCACCCAGGTCCGCACGGAGGAATGACCGACGAACACCGCCGCGTTCGGACCGACTCCCTTGCGCTCCAGCATGTCGAGGTATTGCGGGAAGGATTCGAAGTCCCAGTCGGTGCCGGTGCGCAATGCGTCGAGCGACATGCCTTCGACGTGGGTGAGATTGCGCATGACCAGGTCGCGATCCGCGGGTCGGCAAGGGGCGATAGTGAAACCGCAGTTGCCCATGATCACCGTCGTCACGCCGAGAGACGGCGACGGGCTGGCGAACGGATCCCAGGTGATTTGCGCGTCGTAGTGCGTGTGCGTGTCGATGATGCCGGGCATCAGCGCCAGGCCTTTGGCATCGATGCGTTCGCGCGCCTCGCCCTTGACCTCGCCGACTTCAGCGATGCGATCGCCCTTGATCGCCACGCTGCCGCGCCGCGGTGCCGCGCCGGAACCATCGTAGATGGTGGCGTTGTCGATGATGAAATCGTGCATGACTCCTCCGCAAACCGTAATCGACTTGTAATGCGTCGTTTTTGGGTGCTTCCGGAGAGGAGTTTACCGCAAGGAGCGTGAAGGCCGCCGCAGCGGCAGGGACCACTACCCGGCAGGATATTCGATGTCGAGTACTTCGAGCGTGGTTTCGCCCACCGGCCGGTCCCAGGTGACCGTATCGCCAACGCCGGCGCCGATCAGAGCCGATGCCAGCGGCGACTGCCAGCTTACCTTGCCGTGGACGACATCGGCTTCGTCTTCGCCGACGATGGTGAACGTGTGCCTGGCGCCGCTTTCGTCCTGGGTCTTTACGCTGGCGCCAAAACGAACTTCGTCAGACGGCTGGTCGGCGACGTTCACGGGGATCGCCGACTCCAGCTTGGCCTGGTAATAGCGCAGATCGCGTTCGATCTGGGACAGCTTCGGGCGATCGAAATCCTCCGCGGCGCGCTTCAACCGCGCATGCTCCGCCTGGAGTTGTTCGACTTTCGCGCGCAGGCCCTCGAGACCGGCGGGGGTCACGTAGTTCGGCTCGGAACTGACCGGACGTTCCGGCAATTCCTCGCCTGTAAGGGCTTCGTTTTCTTCTTTGACGAAAGCACGGCTCATCGGCCACCTCGCAGGGGGCGGGAACGGCGCGCTGCCTGGTGGAGGGGCGGCACACAGAGGATGGAAGGACATCTTAGCAAGCTTCGCTGATCGGTCCGAAGCAGGTTTGAACGGTTGGTCGCAACATCGTTCCGCAAAAACAAAACAAAGCCGGCATGTACACTGGATGCGGCGTTCCGGCACACTTCCTGACACACGCTTCCCGCCCCACGCTTTCCATATTAGGAGATCGCATGAAGTCCATCAGCAAGATATTTCTGACCGGCGTATTTACCGTGCTGCCGGTGGTCGCGACGGTTTATCTGGTGATCTGGGTGATTTCGGCGGTCGAGGGTTTTCTCGGCAGGCAGCTCAAACTGCTGATTCCCGACGAGCACTACCACGCCGGGATGGGCATGCTCGCCGCCGTCATCGTGATTTTCGCGGTCGGCCTGTCGATGCGGGCATGGATCTTCCGGCAAATGATGAAACTGGGCGAAAGCGCGTTGCTGGGTATTCCGGTCATAAAAGTCGTTTACAAGTCGCTGAGGGACTTGTTCGGCATGTTTTCCGGCGATCAGGACAGCGGGTTGCTGCAGGTCGTTTCGGTGCAGTATCCCGGCACGCAGATGAAGCTGCTCGGGTTCATCACCCGTAGCGATTTTTCCGACCTGCCGCAAGGGGTGGCCAACGCCGATGACGTCGCGGTCTACCTGCCGATGAGCTATCAGGTCGGCGGGTATACCGTGGTGGTTCCGCGCTCCCAGATCACACCGGTCAACATGGCCCGCGACGAAGCGATGCGTTTCGTCCTGACGGCGGGATTGACGGCGCAAAGCAAGAAACTGCTCAAGGCGGGCGGCTGACGGAGACAGCAGCACTTCGGCAACCGGGTTTTCCTGCCATGATTGGCCCTGACAGTTGCAACCGGGGTTTTATGCTGTAAGGATGTCGACTTCTACCAATCATAAACCAGAGATTCCATGGCCCGCTACGTCATTACCGTTGATTTTTATCTGCATACCGGCACGCTCGAGCCCTTTCTGAAGCTGATCAAGGAAAACGCCCACAAGTCGCTCACCGACGAGCCCGGTTGCGATCGTTTCGATGTCCTGATCGAGAAAGGCGCCCCGGATCACATCGTGCTTTACGAAATCTACAAGGACCGCGCCGCCTTCGATTTCCACCTGAAGTCCCGTCACTTCGTGGAATTCAATTCGGCGTCGCAACGCTACGTAAAAGACAAGAAAGTCATGGAATACGAATATACCAACGACGGGGAGAAGAACAGGAATTGAAAGGGCCGTGAATTTCGTGAATCCGTGAATATCGTGAATTCGTGATTGGGCGCTCGAAACCTTAAGCATCTACGACATTCACGGCATTCACGGATTCACGAAATTCACGGCATTTCGGTACAATCCGACCGTCCGTGCCTGCCTTCGTCAACGGCTGTCCGGACGACAAGGGAGAACCTGGATGACGATGCTGGATATGATGATGGTCGGCGGCGTGGTAGTGCTGATCGTCCTGATCGTCGCGCGCAAAAAGCGCTGAGCGGTACGTAGTCAGTCCCGGCAATCCCGGGCTGGCGTCAGCCGCGATTCAACAATTGCCGCACTGCCTCCGGTCGAGGCAAAGGTGTGACGGCCCCGTATCCCGTCGTCGTCAGCGCGGCGGCTGCGTTGGCAAAGCGCAGCCCCTGCCAGAAATCATCTCCCGCCGACATGCGCGCAAGCAGCGCCCCGGCGAAGCAGTCTCCCGCACCGGTCGCATCCACGCAGTTCACCTTGTAGCCTTCGATGCGCTCGCGCCGGCGCGAATCGCTGCCGATGGCGCCGCCGGCGCCGAGCTTGAGCGCCACCACCCCCGCGCCTGCGCGATGGCACCAGTCGATGATCGCATCCGGGTCCTTCAGACCGCACAGGGCGTCAGCATCTTCAAGGCTCAGCAGGAAAAAATCGGACTGTGACAAGGTTGCCGTGATGACCGCTCGCGCGCGGGCCAGCGGCCACAGCCGCAACCTCAGGTTGGAATCGTAGACGAACGCCGCGCCGGCACTTTTCGCCGCATCGATCGCCGCGGATACCGCGTCGCACGCGCTGTCGCTGATCGCCTGGCTGATTCCCGAGGTATGGAAATATCTTGCGCGCCTTATCAGTTCGAGCGGCAGTCCGGCTGCATTCAGGCGGCTCGCGGCGGAATCTTTGCGAAGATAGCTGAACACATGGCCCGCCGGACCGTGGGTGATGAAATACACCGCCGTGTGCGCTTCCGGGTCGATCGCGACACCCGAGGTATCGAGCCCTTCGTCGCGCCAGAGCTGCAGAAATTGACGGCCGAACTCGTCGTCCCCGAGCCGGGTGATATAGGCGACGCGCGCACCCTGGCGGGCCGCCGCGATTGCGCAATTCATGGTGTCGCCGCCGAAACCCTGCAGATACTGGCCCGGCGACTGCGGAATCTGGCTGAACTCGTAGAGCGGCTCGCCAAGCGAGACAACGTCGATATCGGGCACAGTCACGCCGGCGCGGTAGCCGCGATCTCGAGAAATCCGCGCGCGTGCGCGATGACCGCACTGCGGTCGCCCGCAGCCAGCGCTTTCTGGTCGATCACATTGTTGCCGATGCCGACGACCGCCGCACCGGCCTTGAAATAATCGAGCATGTTCGCAGACGACACGCCGCCGGTCGGACACAGCGCAATTTCCGGATAAACCGCGTGCAAGGCGGCGAGATGCGAGGGTCCACCGGTGGAAGCGGGAAAGATTTTGACGACGGCGGCGCCTTCGCGCCAGGCAGCCAGCACTTCGCCGGGGGTGAATCCACCCGTCAGGGCGATGCGACCCGCCCTGTCGGCCAGTGCCGCCATGCCCGGCACCAGGCAGGGCGAGACCAGATAATCGGCCCCGGCATCGAGGCAGGCCTGGGCACTCACGAGGTCGAGGACCGTTCCGGCACCGACCAGGAAGTCCGCGCCGCTGTTACGGCGCAGCGAACCGATCAATTCGACCGCGCCGGGCGTGGTCAGCGTCAGCTCGACCGTTTTGAAGCCGGCCTCGACCAGGCAGTCGATCGCTGTTTCGGCATCCTGGCGGGAATGCAGCCGGAGGACCGGGATGACCCGTGCCGCAAGCAGCCTGGCCGTATTCTTGCCTGTTCTCATGTCATCCTTGTACGAGGCGCGAAACCCGGGATTCTAGGTGCAAAGTCCGGCACTGGATAGCGAACCGGTCGTAGTTATCCGCCATAATTGACGGAGATGAAAAGACCCCAGGCCGTGGACGAATCACACGACATGCAAGACAGCGTTGCACGCACCGACCCGCGTCTGGCCTTGCTGCAGGACATAGGGCGTGTGCTGGTGGAGGCGTCCTCCGAGCACGATGCACTGGCCATGATCGTGGAACGGATCTGCGCCGGGCTGCAGTGGGAGTACGGTGCCTGCTGGAAGGAAGACGAGCAGACCCATCACATCACCTGCTCGCAAATCTGGCACGAGCCGGGCCTGGCCGAAAGCGAATTCGTGCAGTTATCGCGCAACGCCTCTTTCGAACCGGGTCCAGGCGGACTGGTACGCACCGCGCTCAGGCTTTGCCAACCCTATCTGGTCGAGGATATTTCGACCCTGTCCGGGTTTCGGCGCGGGCCCGCCGCCGTCGCCGTCGGACTGCGTTCGGCATTCGCTTTCCCGCTGGTGGTGCGCGGACAGACGCTGGGCGCGATGGAGTTTTTCAGCCGTCGCGCGTGGGTGCCTGACGATGCCCTGACGATGACCGCGGTCGCGCTGGGCACGATGGTGGGCGAGTACCTGGCGCGACGCGAAGCCGATGCCCGCTACCGCGAACTGGTGGAACTGTCGCCGGATGCAATCGTCGTCGATTGCGAAGGTACCCATGTTTTTGCCAACCAGGCTGCGGTTGCCATGCTCGGGGCGAACGATGTCTCGCAGATTCTCGGAAGTAGCGCCTATTCGATCGTGCATCCGGACTTCCACGCCATTTCCCGCAGTCGTGCGCAGCGCATGTATGAAGACCGGCGCGATGTGCCCTTGCTCGAACTGAAGTTCTTGCGCTTCGATGGCACGCCGATCGACGTCGAGGCGTCTTCGCGCTATTTCGTCTATTCCGGCCGGCCCGCGATCCAGACCATATTCCGCGACATAAGCTCGCGCAAGCGCGACGAACTGCGCATCGCCCGGCTTACGCACCTTTATTCTGCGCTGAGCGAAACCAATAAGGCGATCGCGTTGTTGTCCAGCGCGGAGGAGCTGTTCCGCGAGGTCTGCCGAATCGCGGTGGACCACGGCAAATTCGAACTCGCGGGAATCATGGAAGTGCCGGTCGGCGATGAGCACATCGGCCAATTTGTCGCCGCGTGCGGCGGACAGCAGCAACAGCTGCTCGGCATTCGTCTCGATCTGGACCGGGACGGACCGCATCTGAACGGTCCGTTGGCCCATGCAATCCGGCGCGGTGTGCACAGCATCAGCAATGACTTCCTCAACGACCCCGGCACCGAGGCGTGGCGCAATCTCGCGCGCAGTGCCAAGCTCCGGTCCGGTGCCGCATTTCCCTTGCGCAAGGCGGGCACGGTGATCGGGGCGCTGGCAGTGTATTCCCCGGAAACCGGCATCTTCGAAACGGACCTGATCGGTCTGCTGGACGAGATGGCGCTGAACCTTTCGTTCGGCCTCGATGCCATCGAGCGGGACACGAAGCGGCGCGCCGCGGAATCCGCGCTGCGCGAGAACGAGCGCGCGCTGTCCACGCTACTCGGCAACCTTCCCGGCATGGCTTACCGCTGCCGCGTCGACGACCTGTGGACCCTGGAGTTTGCCAGCGAGGGCTGTATACGGCTAACGGGCTATCGGCCGGTCGACCTGATCGACAACCGCGTGCTGTCGTTCATCGATCTGGTGTATCCCGGCGACCGTGCCCGCGTCCAGAGCGAAATCCGCGAGAAGTTAGAGCGCAGCGACCATTTCAACGTCGAATACCAGATCGTCTGTGCCGATGCCACGGTGAAATGGGTATCGGAAAAAGCGCAGGCGATACGCAACGACGCCGGCGAAATCGTAGCGCTCGAAGGCATCATCGACGACATCACCGATCGCAAGCGCTTCGAGGAGCGCCTCTCCTTCCTCGCGCAATACGACGTGCTGACCGGACTGCCCAACCGCGCGCTGTTCTACGACCGGTTGCGCCAGGCGGTCGTGCGCGCCAAGCGCGAGCAGGCGATGGTCGGACTGATGTTCCTCGACCTCGACCGCTTCAAGCAGATCAACGACACCCTCGGGCATGCCGCCGGCGACCGGGTATTGAAAGTCGTGGCGGAGCGCCTCAAGGGCTTCCTGCGCGAGGTGGATACCATCGCGCGACTGGGCGGAGACGAGTTCACGGTGGTCATCGAAGGCGTCAGCGAGCCGGAGCAACTGTCCGGCGTCGCCGAGAAAATCAGGAACGCCCTGGCCGAACCGGTGGACCTCGACGGGCGGGACATGTCGGTCTCGGCGAGCATCGGCATCACGATATACCCGCGCGACGGCGAAGACATCGAGCAGCTCATCAAGAATGCCGACATCGCCATGTATCACGCCAAGCACCGCGGCGGCCGCCAGCAATTCCAGTTCTACGATGAAGGCATGGGACCGCTCGCGGCCGAACACCTCGAACTCGAGGCCAAGCTCAAGCGTGCCATCGAAAAACAGGAATTCCTGCTGCACTACCAGCCGGTGGTCGACATGGACAGCGGGCGCATCACCGGCATGGAAGCGCTCATTCGCTGGCAGAGCCCGCAAGGCCTGGTGGCGCCGGCGAACTTCATTCCGCTTGCCGAGGAGTCCGGACTCATTCTCGACATCGGCAGATGGGTGCTGCTTGCCGCCTGCACGCAGGCACGCAAGTGGCAGCGCGAAGGACTTCCCGCCCTGCGGCTCGCGGTCAATCTTTCGCCGCTGCAGCTCAGGCAGGAAAACCTGCTTGCCTCGATCACGGAAATCCTGCGCGAGAGCGGGCTGGCACCGCAACATCTCGAACTGGAGATCACCGAGAACACGGTGATGGATCGATCCCGCGATACGATAGTGACCCTGACCCGGCTCGAGCATCTGGGCGTCAGGCTCACGATCGACGATTTCGGCACCGGTTACTCGAGCCTCGCCTATCTCAAGCAGTTCCCGGTTCACAGCCTCAAGATCGACCGCTCCTTCATCCGCGACATCACCACCGACAAGGACGACGCTGCGATCGTGAGCGCCATGATCGCGATGGCAAAAAGCCTCGGACTCGGCCTGGTTGCCGAAGGCGTCGAGACGCGCGGGCAGCTCGAATTCCTGCGCGCGGCCGGATGCCGTGCCTATCAGGGCTATTACTTCAGCGTGCCGCTGCCGGCGAATGCTTTTGCCGAGCTTGTCAGACGACAGACTCTGCAAGAGCAGGACTCAGGTAAAAGGACTCAGGACTCAGTGAAATAAAAAGGGCCGCATCGCGGCCCCTCTGTCTTTACCAGTCCTCAGACTTTTTACCTGAGTCCCGAGTCCTTTTACCTGAGTCCTGCCTTTACCGCCTCCGGCCCCTGGCCGGAAATTCCCGCGCTTCGTTCACGCGCAGCGGCTGGCCCTTGAAATCCTTGCCGTCGAGGCTGGCGATCGCGGCCAGGGAGTGATTCTTTCCCGGCATTTCGACGAAACCGAAGCCCTTGGTCACGCCGGAAAAAAGGTCGCGCTTTACTTCGGTCGACTTCACCTGGCCGAACTGCTTGAACAGCTCCGCCAGATCGGTTTCGGTCACTTCCTGCGACAAGTTGCCGACGAAAATATTCATCAAAGTGTCCTTTTATAAATGTCTATCAGCGGTTTCCACCCAGCAATGACGAGATCGAACGGTTGCCGTTCTGATGCGGTTGCGAATCGCCGCGGCGCGCAGTGCTGCCGCTGCGCTGCTGGCGATCGCCCGAGCTGTTACGGCCCTGGCCGCCACCGCCGGCACCGGCGCCCTGGCCGCGGCGTCCATCACCACTGCCGGTGCGTACACCCTGACCCTGCGTGCGCGGCCTGCCCGATTGCTGGCGCTGCTGCGGGCGGCGCTGGCGCGATGCGACGGAGGCTCCGTCGGTCCTGAGCGGCGCTCCGGTCGGCTGGAATCCCTCGATCACGACGCGCTCGATGCTGCGCTTGAGCAGGCGTTCGATGTCCCGCAGGAAATCGCCTTCTTCGGAGCATACCAGCGACACGGCCTGACCAGAACTGCCGGCACGGCCGGTACGGCCGATACGATGGATATAGTCTTCCGGCACGTTGGGCAACTCGTAGTTGACCACATGCGGCAGTTGTTCGATATCGAGCCCCCGCGCCGCGATGTCGGTCGCGACGAGCACGCGCACCTTGCCGAGCTTGAACTGGGCCAGTGCCCGCGTACGCTGGCCCTGGCTCTTGTTGCCGTGGATGGCATCGGCACTGATGCCGTCCTTGTCGAGTTGCTCGGCGAGCCGGTTCGCACCATGCTTGGTGCGGGCGAACACCAGCACCTGGCGCCAGTCGCCGGCATTGATCAGGTGCTCCAGCGCGGCGCGCTTGCGATCCTTGTCCACCGGATGCACGACCTGGGAAATCAGATCGGCGGTTTCCGTGCTTTTCGCCACGGCAACTTCAACCGGCGATTGCAGGAAGGAATCCGCGAGTCCGCGGATTTCCGGGGTGAAAGTCGCGGAGAAGAACAGGTTCTGGCGTTTGGACGGCAGCGCGACCAGGATGCGGCGGATGTCGCGGATGAACCCCATGTCGAGCATGCGGTCGGCCTCGTCCAGCACCAGGATTTCGACGCGCGAAAGATCCACGGTGCGGCTTTGCAGGTGATCGAGCAGCCGCCCGGGCGTTGCAACCAGGATGTCCACGCCACGGCGCAGTGCGCCGATCTGCTGGTTCATGCTGACGCCGCCGAATACGGTGGTCGACTTCAGGCGCAGATGGCGCCCATACCCGCGCACGCTCTCCTCGATCTGTGCTGCCAGCTCGCGGGTGGGTGTGAGGATCAGCGCGCGAATCGGGCGCCGTGAAGCATCGCCGCCGGCTGTGCGAGCGGCCAGCAACTGCAGCAGCGGCAGCGCGAATCCGGCTGTCTTGCCGGTTCCGGTTTGCGCGCCGGCCAGAATATCGCGGCCGGCGAGGATGACCGGAATGGCCTGGGTTTGTACGGGGGTGGGTTGCGTGTAGCCTTCGTCGGCAACAGCGCGGACCAGCTCGGCACGAAGGCCGAGCGTTTCAAATGAATTGCTAATGGATATCTCCTGAAACAGCCTGCGGAAGCCCGAGGGCATTTCCGAACCGGTTCAGGCAGAATCGAACAGAGTTGAAATTTTTCGGGGAAGCAGAACTACCACGAAAGGGCTGAAACGCGGACCGATTGACGCGAAACAAAATCCTTGGACCGGATAATACCGGTTTTCACGTCCGACGTCGCGGTTTTTCCGCCTTTTCCCGGTTCCGCGCCCGGCGCGCACGTTCCTTGCACTGTCCTTTTACAATGTATTCGGGTCCCGACCATCCCTCCGGAGATTCCCCTCGCACCATGGGTTTGCGCACGGCTGGCCACATTTCACCGGCACTGCACTGGTGCGCCGCGCACCGCTATCGGCCGGCTCCCCGCCATGGAGGGCAAACATGAGCGCCATCGTCTCGTCCAGCGGAACCGATGCGCCGTCGGTCAGGCTATCCGGATCGACGGCGCTGGCCGGACACATAACTGCCGCGGATGTAGCCATCAAGGATCTCGGCAAGTGCCTGCTGCCTTCGCCGGTCGTCGCCCATCTCGGTGAAAGCGCCGTGGTGTACGTAGGCGCCGCGGAGAAAGTGCTGGTGGACGATCGCATGTCGGTGATCCGCACCCATGCCGCGCAGGCCATCACGCTGCCGGCCTTTGAACTGGCCGGTCCGCGCAACAAGGTTTTCTTCGATCCGCGCACGGTCGGCTGCGGCATCGTCACCTGCGGTGGTCTTTGTCCCGGCATCAACAACGTCGTGCGCGGCATCGTGCTCGAACTCGCGCGCGGCTACGGCGTCAAGCGCATCCTCGGCTTTCGCTACGGCTACGAGGGGCTGATTTCGCGCTTCGGCCACGAGCCGGTCCAACTGACCCCGGAGTCGGTGGCGCACATCCATCATCAGGGCGGCACCATCCTCGGCTCCTCGCGCGGTTCGCAGGATCCGGGCGAAGTGATCGACAATCTCGAGGCCAACGCCATCAACATCCTGTTCGTGATCGGCGGCGACGGTACCATCCGCGCGGCTATGCAGTACACCGCGGAAATAGAACGGCGCGGCCTGAAGATCGCGGTCGTCGGCGTGCCGAAGACGATCGACAACGACATTCATTTCATCGATCGCAGCTTCGGCTTTGAAAGCGCCTATTCAGCGGCAGTCGACGTGGTGCGCAGCGCGCGCGTCGAGGCAATGGGCGCGCGCAACGGCATCGGCCTGGTCAAACTGATGGGCCGGCATTCCGGCTTCGTCGCCTGCCAGGCCGCACTCGCGTCCGCGGACGTGGATCTCGTCCTCATCCCCGAGATCAAGGCCACGCTGGAAGGCGAACGCGGCGTACTCGGCAATCTCGACAGGGTGCTGGCGCGCAAAGGTCACGCGGTAGTCGTCGTCGCCGAAGGGGCGGCCCAGGAATTGATGGAAGACGACGCCAGCGCAGGCGGCACGGACAAGAGCGGCAATGCGAAGCTCAAGGATATCGGCGTGTTCCTGCGCGAACGCATCACCGACCATTACAAGCGGTCCAATCGCGAAGTCACGCTGAAATACATCGATCCGAGCTACATCATCCGCAGCGTACTGGCCACACCCTCGGACAGCGTCTACTGCTGGAACATGGCGCGTAATGCCGTGCACGCAGCCATGGCCGGTAACACTGAAATGCTGATCGGCCGCTGGCACGGCCGCTTCGTGCACGTGCCGATGCCGCTTGCAACCCGCAACCGCAAACAAGTCGACATCACCGCCGATCTGTGGATGTCGGTGATCGAGGCGACCGGTCAGCCCAGGAATTTTTCCTGAACGCGGGAGACTCTAGCCGCAAGCGCCGACAGCGCCGCAGGCGGTGCAGAATTCGCAACCGTCTTTTTTGATCACGGCGCTATTTCCGCATTCCAGGCAACGCTTGCCTGGCAGGATCTGCAAGTCGTTCGATTTGCGTTCGCGATTCGCTTCGGGATTTTCCAGCACGCCCATTTCGTCGATCGGATAGCCGCGCTCGTCGAGAACGCCCAGCATCGCGTACCGATGGATCATGAGTTGAGCGACATAGGCCACCGTGCTCGGCCAGTTGCGCTGCTTCTCGCTGCCAGGCACCCGCGCCATGAAATCGCCGAGCGGCTCGGCATAACTCAGCAGCTTGCGCAGCTTCATGCCGATCCAGGCCGGATCGATGACGCGCATGTCGAGCGACAGCAGCTTGCACAAGCCGTCGAGCGAGCGCGGATAGCTGCCCGCCATCCACACCGAGTACGGCCGGCGCTGGCCGGAAGGCAGCACCAGTTCCTTGAGGATCAGCACGAAATCGTCGCCCGAACTCGCATTGAAGACATCGACCGACCACGACATGGTGCCGTCGGTACCGGTCTTCGGTTCCTTTTTCGCGAACAAGGCATCCAGCACCGGTGAACGATCATCGCGCGGCGTCAGGCCGCCGAGTTGCTCCACTCGCCAGTTCACGATGCGGGCGAACGCGGCGACCGTGCTTGGCATGCGCACCACCGCGCCGTCGGGCGGCATCGGGCAATCGAAGGCATCGTCGCCTGCGGTGCGGGAAAGGATGTCGAGCTTCGTGCGCAACCACGCGCGGTCCTGCGCGCGCATATCCATCGACAGTGTCTTGGCGACGGCACCGAGCCCGCGCGGCTGTTCGTTGCCGTTGACCCAGACTTCGAAGGCATGCGGATCGCCATTGTCGACATGGCCCACGAAAATCGCGAACTGCCCGGCCGGCGATTCGATCATATAAGTCCAGGCCGGATTGCCTGCCGTCATCTGCGGCCGGCTGGGCCAGCGCAGGCTCGACAGCGCCGGCATCGGTGCGGCATCGAGGTGGATGCGGCGGTCGGCATCAGTCGTGTCGAGATCGTTCGGTGACTCGCTCTGCGGAGTGACCGAGAGGACGGAGCCCAGCACGCCGTTCGGCCGATAAGTCGTGATGCCTTTCAGGCCGGCCTTCCAGGCTTCGAGGTACAAATCCTTGAAATTGTCGAACGGATAGTCTTCCGGCACGTTCACGGTCTTGCTGATCGCCGAATCCACGAACGGCGCGACCACCGCAACCATGCGCATGTGATCGAGCGCCGAAATCTCCAGCGCGGTCACGAATTGCGCAGGAAGCTTAGTCACGTCCCCACCGATGTGGCGATATACACGCCATGCGTGATCCTCGACGTCGTAAACCTTGTGCGAACCGTCCGCCTCGCGCTTCTTGCGCTGGTAAGTCCAGGAATACGGCGGCTCGATGCCGTTGGCCGCATTGTCGGCAAACGCCAGCGAGATGGTGCCGGTCGGCGCGATGGAGAGCAGATGGCTGTTACGCAGTCCATGCTTGCGGATATCGCGCTTGATGCTTTCCGGGAGGCGCGAAGCAAAACGCGGAGAAGCGAGATATTGCTCCGCGTCCAGCAGCGGGAATGCGCCTTTCTCGCGCGCCAGGTACACGGATGCCGCATAAGAATCGTCGCGCATGGCTTCAGCAATCTTTGCGCCCATCCTGCGCGCCTCTTCGCCGTCGTAGCGCAAGCCGAGCATGATCAGCGCATCGCCCAGGCCGGTGAATCCGAGACCGACGCGGCGCTTGTTCTTCGCTTCTTCAGCCTGCTGCGGCAGCGGCCAGACGGTTACGTCGAGTACGTTGTCGAGCATGCGCACGGCGACCTTCACGACTTTCGCAAAGGCCTCGAAGTCGAAGCGTGCCTTCGGACTAAATGGCTGGGATACGAACGGCGTCAGATTGACGCTTCCAAGGCAGCAGCAACCGTAAGGAGGCAGAGGTTCCTCGCCGCATGGGTTCGTAGCTTCTATTCTTTCGGTGTACGAAAGATTGTCATCGGCATTAATTCGATCAATAAAGAGCACGCCGGGCTCGGCATGATCGTATGTCGACTCCATGATCTGCTTCCACAGATCGCGCGCCTTGACCGTGCGGTAGATCCAGCGGCCATCCGTTGCCTGGCGTTCGGGCGCGCCGATTACTTCTTTTCCCGGCCGAACCGGATGCACCAGTTCCCAATCCCCGTCGGCCTCCATCGCGCGCATGAACGTATCGGTAACCGCGACGCTGATGTTGAAATTGCGCAGGTCGCCTTCGTCCTTGGCGTGGATGAATTCCTCGATGTCGGGGTGGTCGCAGCGCAGGATACCCATCTGCGCACCGCGGCGCGAACCAGCGGACTCCACCGTTTCGCAACTGCGGTCGAACACGCGCATGTACGACACCGGCCCACTCGCACTGCTCTGCGTACCGCGCACCAGCGCACCGCGCGGACGGATCGACGAGAAGTCATAGCCGACACCCCCGCCACGGCGCATGGTTTCCGCGGCCTCCATCAGTGCGACATATATTCCGGGCTTACCGTCGCTCATTTCCGAGACGGAATCGCCCACCGGCTGCACGAAGCAGTTGATCAGCGTCGCGGTGAGTGTGGTGCCGGCCGCAGAGTTGATGCGCCCGCCCGGGATAAAGCCGTTCTCGAGCGCTTCGAAGAACAGCGGCTCCCATTTGCCCGGTTCGGATTCCACGGCAGCGAGTGCGCGCGCCACGCGGCGCCGCACATCCTCGATGCTGCGCTCCCCGCCCTTGGCGTACTTCTCCAGCAGGACGTCGATGCTGACCTGTTGCGGGGCTAGAACCAGATTGGTGTCGTTGGCTTTCACAATTAAGATTCCACAAATAGCTGGTGAATTACCCTCGCCTAAAGGCGAGGGCTTCAAATGACGGCTCAAGCCGGTGAGAGTCGGCCATGCGGCCGACTGCCTTACACAACCTTGAAGTGGTC